>Ga0233423_10001427_pt1 | contig 12047 bp, 14 predicted proteins | sample Watercolumn_Mata_FD_180713 | JGI IMG/M metagenome (GOLD analysis project Ga0233423, IMG submission 180713) | Freshwater microbial communities from Lake Matano, South Sulawesi, Indonesia - Watercolumn_Matano_2014_112_MG | ecosystem: Environmental > Aquatic > Freshwater > Lake | place: Indonesia... | reverse complement strand
CATTCGCATTGTTTGCATTATACTCTAATTTCCTCTATTCCGCCTTTCAGGTAAAAATTCTCTTCCGGCGCGTCATCATGCCTACCTTCCAAAATTTCTTTAAATCCGCTAATAGTATCTGCCAATTTAACATATTTTCCCGGCCGACCGGTAAAGGTCTCTGCCACGAAAAATGGCTGGGATAAAAATCTTTGTATTTTTCTGGCGCGGTCAACAACCTTTCGGTCATCCGGCGATAATTCTTCAATGCCCAAAATCGCGATAATGTCTTGAAGCTCTTTATATCTCTGCAGGGTTTTTTGTACGTCACGCGCCACCTGATAATGTTCTTCCCCGACAATTTTTGGATCCAATGCGCTGGAATTAGAAGCTAATGGGTCAACCGCCGGATAAATTCCAATTTCGGTTAACGCGCGCGATAAAACAATTGTTGAATCCAAATGCGAAAAAGTTGTGGCTGGCGCCGGGTCAGTTATGTCGTCTGCCGGAACATAAATCGCCTGTACGGAAGTAATTGATCCCTTTTTAGTTGAGGTAATTCTTTCCTGAAGCTCCGCCATTTCTGTTGCCAAAGTCGGCTGATAGCCTACTGCCGAGGGCATCCGGCCAAGCAAAGTTGAAACTTCCGAACCCGCCTGCGAAAACCTGAATATATTGTCTATAAACAACAAAACGTCTTTATTTTCCTCGTCACGAAAATATTCAGTCATAGCCAGAGCGCTCAAAGCAACTCGAGCCCGCGCTCCCGGGGCTTCGTTCATCTGTCCGAAAACCAAAGCAGTTTTATCAATAACGCCCGAATCTTTCATTTCATTATACAGATCGTTTCCTTCTCTTGTTCTCTCTCCTACTCCGGCAAAAATCGAAGCGCCCTTGGCAACTTCCGCGACATTACGGATTAATTCTGTCAAAAGAACCGTTTTGCCGACTCCCGCGCCTCCGAACAGACCGACTTTTCCTCCTTTGATAAACGGCGCGATTAAATCAATAACTTTAATTCCTGTTTCAAAAACCTCTGTTTTTGTTGACTGTTCGGTTAGAGGCGGCGCTTCCCGGTGGATTGGATAGAATTTTTTAAAGCTCACATCGGTCTTGTTAAGCGGCTTTCCCAACAAATTAAATAAATTTCCCAAGACCTCCGGTCCGACCGGAACTTCAATCTGCTTTTCCGTATCAATAACTTCCAATCCTCTTTTTAATCCGTCCGTTGACTGCATGGAAATCGCCCTAATTCTCCCCGGCTCCAAATGCTTTACTACTTCCAAAATGATCTCCCCTTGTTCGGAGTTTGCCGAAAGATTATGTTTGACAATCAGGGCATTATAAATATCCGGAAGATTTACTTCCTCTGAAAACTCCACGTCAACAACCGGACCGATAATTTGTATAATTTTTCCTGTCTTCATAATGCAGATAATTTTTAAATGTTTAAAAATTTAATAATTTAATCATTGATTAAAAATTTAAAATTAAAAATTATAAATTCTATTTAGCCGCTTCCGCTCCCGCCACAATCTCAATAATCTCTCTGGTTATTGCCGCCTGCCTGGATTTATTGAACTGCAAGGTAAGTTTTTCAGCCAGTTCTTCCGCATTGTCAGAAGCATTCTTCATAGCCATCCTGCGCGCCGCGTGCTCCGAGGCGTTTGCCTCTAAAATCAAATGATAAATTTGCATTTCAACAAGATGCGCCGCCAATTTTTCCAAAACGATTTCCGGAGCCGGTTCAAAAATATAATCAATTATGTCAAATTGTTTCTTCCCCTCGGTTAAGGAGAGGTGCCCCGCCCGCTGGCGGGACGGAGGAGTACTGTTTGCAGTATCGCCCCGGAACTCCGAAAATCTGCCTGTTTCCGGAACCAATTCCCTGATTGTATCTTTCAAAATTTCGTATTCCACCGGCAAAATCTGGCGGAATAAAACATCCTGTTTCAAAGCGCTCCTGAAATGCTGGGAAAAAACCAAAACCTTGTCCCATCTTCTCTCTAAATAACCTTGCGTCAGGAAATCAGCGAGCGGTTTTGTTTCTTGCGGACCAACGAAATCACCTAATTTTAAAAAGGCGTTTTCAACTTTGATCCCCTTTCTTTCCAAGTAATTATTCGCTTTTTGGCCAAAGGCAATAAAAGAGTATTTCGGATTTTCCGCATCAATATTATTTTCTTTAAGATAGCTTTCAAAATTCCTGAAAATATTGCTGTTAAACGATCCGGCTAACCCTTTGTCCGACGCGATAACAATCAGCGCGATTTTTTTGATTTCTCTTTTCTTCAGCAATTCCGGCATTTTTGCCTCTTCTATTTTGGATAAATTAGCCAAAAAATCCAAAGCAGCATAAGCATATGGCCGAGAAGCCAGCATAACCTCCTGGCTTTTTCTCATCTTGGTTGCCGCCACCAACTCCATCGCCTTGGTTATCTGATTTATATTCCTAACGCTGGATATTCTGTTTTTTGTTTTTTGCAAACTTTCCATAAAGCAGCGATTCGAATTATCCGAATTAACATCCGAATGATGCGAATGAATTTGCTTCCTATTTTTTAAAAGAAGAATTGGGATGAATTTTTTGCTTTTCCCAGTTGTCATTCCTGCAAAAGCGGGAATCAATATTGGAGCCCGCGCGAAAGCGCGCAAATCATCAACATGCTATCGCCCGAGTTCCAAAAAGATTGACGAAGCTCTATGGCTGGATAGTCAATTGTGAACCACGCCCCAAGTAAAATCTAAAATCATCTTATCCAACCGCTAATGGTTGGTTTTTTTATCTATATTATGAATTACTAATTTTTCACAAATATACTAATCAAGTTTTCGTATATTCGTACTTTTTCGTATTTCGCAACGCTACTTCCCAATACTAATACCATCTAAAAATTTTCCAATTGCTTCTTTTAATTTCTTCTCAATCTCTTCGGCCAAATCACCCTTTTCCCGCAATGGCTTTAAAATATCGTCTCCGTGCAATTTATCAAGATATTCAATAAAGTCCTTTTCCGTTTTTTTGGCTTCCGACACTTCAATATTATCAAAATAATTATTCAGGACCGCGTAGAAAACAACGACCTGTTTTTCAAAAGACATTGGCTCCAAATCCGGTTGTTTTAAAATTTCGGTTATAAGCTGGCCCTGCCTGATTCTTTTCTTGGTTTGCTCGTCAACATCGGATGCAAATTGGACAAACGCCTGTAATTCCCGGAATTGCGCCAAAGATAACCTTAACTTTCCCGCCACTTTTTTCATTGCCTTTGTCTGCGCGGCTGAACCCACGCGCGAAACAGACAGCCCCGCGTTAACAGCCGGCCGCTGGCCTTGATAGAATAAATCGCTTTCCAAGAAAATCTGCCCGTCGGTTATGGAAATAACATTGGTTGGGATATAGGCTGTTATATCTCCCAATTGGGTTTCAATAATCGGCAAAGCAGTTAACGAGCCGCCGCCTTTTTCTTGTGATAATTTCGCGGCGCGCTCCAAAAGGCGGGAATGTAAATAAAATACATCTCCCTGATAAGCTTCTCTTCCCGGCGGACGGCGAAGCAACAATGAAATCTGCCTGTATGCCCAGGCGTGCTTTGATAAATCGTCGTAGACAACCAAAGCGTCCTCTCCCCTGTCTCTGAAATATTCGCCGATAGCGCATCCGGCAAACGGCGCCAAATACCACATAGCCGCCGGAGACGAAGCCGGCGCGGAAACAACGATCGTATATTTCATTGCCCCTCGCTCTTTTAAAGTTTCAACAATTTTGGCAATTTTTGATTCTTTTTGGCCGATAGCCACATAAATGCAAATAGGAATTTTTCTTGTTGTGTCTTTTTGCTGATTAATTATTGTGTCCAGCGCCACGGCTGTTTTTCCGGTTTGCCTATCGCCGATAATTAATTCCCTTTGCCCGCGGCCAATAGGAATCATTGAATCAATTGCCTTAAGCCCCGTATGTAAAGGAGCATTAACCGACTCTCTGTCTAAAACATTGGGCGCGTCATATTCTAAATAGCGGCGCTCACTACCCAAACTTTTGCTAAAAATTTCCCCCTGTCCGTCAAGCGGGTTTCCCAGCGAATCAACTACTCTGCCTATCATTTCTCTTCCAACTTCAATTGATAAAACTTCACCGGTTTTTTTAACAACATCGCCGCTCTTAATTGCCAAATAATCATCTAATATCAAGGCGCCGATACTTTCTTCTTCTAAATTCAACGCCAGTGCTCGCCTTTCACCTTCGCTTGTTTCAATAATCAGCAATTCCTGAGCCAGGGCTTTTTGCAATCCTAAAATCTTAGCGATTCCATCGCCAATTTCAATAACCTGTCCGACCTCCTCCCATTTCAAATCATCTTTATATCCCTCAATTTCCTTTTTTAATTTTTCAATAATTTCGTAAGACATTTCAGCGATGCGAATGATACGAATTGGCATGCGAATTATGCAAATAAATTATTCCAACCGGCAGAATATCTGCCTGTAATTACTTCATAATTATTCGCAGCATTCGAATGTATTCGCATTAAATTAGCATCACGTTTATTTCACAAACAATTTCTTTATTTTCCTGCTCATACTCCCATCAAACTGCATCTCGTCATTTATCGTTATTTTTATCCCTGCGATCAAATCGGGGTTTATTTTTTCTTCCACAATATCGCTTTTTTTTGCAATTTTTCTGACAGCGGCATCCAATCCTTTTGCCTTTCTGGCAATTTCCACGACTAACTTCCGTTTGCCTGTTTTTTCACGAACATTTTTTTCCGCCTTCTCGTAAATTTTTTTCAATAAATACTGATCATTGTTTTTTTTAACCAAAGTCAAAAAACTTTTAACTAGATCCGCCTTCTTGACAGGCGACCTCATAACTATTTCACTAAACGCCTTGGCGTAAATCTGTGGTGAATGCTTCATAACGGAAATTTCTAATTATTAATTTTAAATCAATTTTATTTAATTGCAGCATAATTACAGCGAAGTGATTTGAATGACTGAATTTTTAAAAATTAAAGCATTTAAGCATTGATTAGAAATTTAAAATTAAAAATTTAAAATTTTGGCTGACAATCTTACTTTCGCGCCGATTAACATAACTATCTAATTTATTTGCTCCACCGCTCTCTTAATAAGCGCTTCATCAACTTTTTCCGGCGCAAGTCCAACCGTCTTAATTAATGCCCTTTTAACAAGTTCTGCCGCTTCCTTTTCCATTTCCTTGCGCGCCGCTAATTTTTCTGCCTCAATATTTTGCTCAACTTTTGCCATATAATCCGCCTCTTTTGTTTTTGCCTTGTCCAATAAATCAACTTCCAGTTTTTTTGCTTTTTCTTCGGTATTTTTGATAATGTTTATGGCCTTGTTTTCCGTTTCCTTAATTTTCTTTTTATTTATATTATCAACTTCCTTCAGGCGGACATCCGCTTCCTCTGCCTTTGCCAGTCCTTCCTCGATTTTTTTCTGTCGCTTTTTCAGAATTTCCAAAATCGGCTTATAAACAAACATCCTTAAAATAACCAAAAGCAGTAAAAAATTAACCGCTTGGCTTAAAAGCAATTTCCAGTCAATTCCGAGTTGAGCTGTAATAGATGCGCTTTCCATTAATAGCGATGCGAATACTACAAATTAGCATGCGAATGATGCGAATTATTCGTATCATTAGTATGCATTCGTATATTTGTATCGCATTAAACGAACTTCAAAATCAACGCCACAACCAAAGCGTAAATCGCAATTGCTTCCGCGAAAACAATCGCCAAAATCATTCCGGTCTGAACCTTGGAAGTTGCTTCCGGATTTCTTCCGATGGCTTCAACCGCTTTTGAACCGATAAGCCCAATGCCTATTCCCGGCCCCAGGGCGCCAACCGCAATGGCAATTGCCGCGGCTAATAATTTCATTGCTTCTGCTTCCATTTTTTACTTATTGTCATTCCCGCGAAAGCGGGAATCCATTCAATTATTGATTACGCGCTCAAATAAGGAATGACAAATAAATTAATTTTTCTCATCAAAAACGACCTTTACGGCCGTTATGTATTTATATTAATTTCTATGCGTCCAAAAGTCAATCAAATTCTGTGGAAATCAACCAAGAAAAGGCCAAAAACTTTTTGACGGTTTGTGGGGCAGGAGGGCTAGGCCGGAAAAAGTTTTTGCCCTTTTCTAAAAATACAGGACAAGTTTTCATCAATGATTCGTATGAGAAACCGCCATCGCTATAAAAACCATCGTCAACATGGAAAAAACAAAAGCCTGCATAAATCCGACAAAAACCTCAAAAATTAGAAAAGGAACCGGAATAATATACGGAACTAAAAATCCAATAATAATCAAAAGCACTTCTCCCGCAAAAACATTTCCGAATAACCGGAAAGAAAAAGAAATAATCTTGGCAATTTCCGAAACCAGCTCTAAAATTCCGATAAAAAATTTAATGGGGCTGCGAAAATCAAAAAACTTGGAAAAATGAATTTTTGGACCTAAAGCCATTACCCCGAAAGCCTGAATAATTACCACGGAAACAAAAGCCAGGGCGAGAGTAAAATTCAGGTCGCTTGCCGGCGCGCGCAAAAGCGGGGTTAAAGCTTCTCCATGTTTTATGCCGATTGAACCAACTCCCGGAACCAATCCCAGCCAGTTAGAAAATAATATAAGGACAAAAAAAGTCGCTATCCACGGCAGATATTTTTCCGCTTTTCTCTTGCTTCCGTAGAGCGGTTCCATTAAGTCCAAAACGCTGTCTAAAATAAACTCAATGACATTCTGAAATCTTCCCGGAACCAGCGCCAGCTTCCGTCGAAAAATCAAGATTGCAACACCCAACAAAACAAAAACAGCCAATGTCAAAATCAAAGCATTGGTTATCGGCAACCCGCCAACAAAAAAAATTTCTTCCGCTCTTGGAGAAATATGCGGCATATATTCGCGCCCCCCCTCCTTTCCGAAAGGAAAAGGACAAAAAAATATTTTTATACTAAAATTATACTTCCTCCTATCCTTTCGTGTCAAACAGCCAATAATTCATACCCCCGCGTACAAATCTAATCGATAGCATAATTTTGTACAAAAATGCAGAAAGCGCAAAAGGCGCCGCGAAAGGCGCCTTTTGTCAGCACAAAAATATTTTTACGCTCACATCTGCGATTTCTTATCGCAACACTTTGTTCCGGCAAAAATCATGTAGATAGCCGCCAAAGCAACCAAAATATAAACAACGCGGCTGACTGTTGACATATCACCGAAAATTGTTGCTACTAAATCGAGGTCAAACAAACCGACTAAGCCCCAATTCAAGCCGCCAATAACGACCAGAATCAAGGCAATCCAATATAAAACTTTATGCATAAAATTAAAAATTATATTAAAATTTACCTCGACCTTTATTTATCTGAATTATATCAAAATCCGTCCAAAAGCTAAAAATACTTATCCACAACTCAAGAAATGGCAAAATTTCAAAAATATTGACTTTATTATAAAAACGGGTTAAAAGTAAAAGAAAATGGGAGGCCGCTATGCAACACGGCGCTAATTTGCCTCGCCGTCCCCCGAAAACAAGCAAATTCCCCTTTGCCGTGTGCGGCATTCTGGGCGTGGCGCTGGGAATGCTCCTAGTAACCCTTTTATCATTCGCCACCAAGTAGAATCCCCCTTTTCGGGGATTTTTTTATATAAATCTCCCCGAGCTTACGCTCGGGGCATTAAGTTTTGAAAAAATAAAAAAACGGGCATTGCCCGTTAAAACATCTTGATGCCGTCTGCCGCGTAAATAATCCGCGGCTCCTTGCCCTCATCCACCCGGCGTTGAATTAGCACTGCCTCATCTTGAAAAAAATATCTCTGATGAGCAAGACAATGTTTTTCGTGCCACCAGCCGAGATAATTTCTATGGCCAGGAAATCCTTTCTCCAAATAAACCCTCTGCCACTCCCTTTCCTCCAGATATTTCACAGGGTCTGGATGCTGGCGGTTCCATTCAGCGTCCTTTTTTAACCGCTCACACCCAGGACACGGCTGCGACAAATCATTTGGCCGCATGCGGCCGCATTGCGGACAAGCATGACTTCTTCCAATACGAATTTGGTGTTGAGGCATTTAATACCTCCTATAAATAAATATTTGTTATACACATACTATAGGATAGCTCATTCTATGTCAATAATTCGATTGCTGGCGGCTTTGCCGGCCAATTGCCCGCAGGCGGCTTGAATATCCTGGCCAAAACTATAACGTTGGCTAACCTGAACACCCGCTTCTTTTAATATTTTTTTGAATTTTTCAATTTTTTCCTGCGGCGAAGGTTTAAAATCACCGACCCGATTACACGGAATCAAATTAACAAACTTGCACTGAGCTTGTCGAATGTGATAAAGATGTTTTTTCATCAGTTTCGCTAATGCGCGCGCTTGTTTTTCACCATCATTTACGCCATCTATCATAATATATTCAAACATAACTTTTCTGTTTGTTTTTGCGATATATTCATCAACTGCCTTCAAAATTTCTTTAATCGGATATTTTTTATTGATCGGCATCAACTTTGAGCGAAGTTTATCGTTCGGAGCGTGCAAAGAAATGGCTAGGTTTATCTGCAACGGTTCATCTGCCAGCCTGTTTATCCCCCCAATAATTCCAGCTGTTGATATTGAAAAATGCCGCGCCCCCAAATTAAATCCTTTTTGGTCGTTTAAAATTTTAATCGCGGACATAACATTCTCATAATTCAAAAACGGCTCTCCCATTCCCATGAAAACAAGATTGTTAATCTTGTTTTCACCCTGAGCCTGTCGAAGGGTTTCATTATTTTTCAACCACCGCGCCCAAAATAAAATCTGTTTCACAATTTCATCGACTGATAAATTCCTTTTAAACCCCGCCTTTCCCGTGGCGCAAAATCCGCATCCCAAAGCACAGCCAACTTGCGAAGAAACACACGCCGTATTTCGGTTTTTATCTTTTTCGTATTTCATTAAAACGCTTTCTATCCGCTCGCCGTCTTCCAAAAAAAACAACGCTTTTATTGTTTTTTTATCCTTTGATTCAAAAACCTTTGCCTCAATGTCAAGCGGACATTCCTGATTTAATTTATCGCGCAATTCTTTAGGCAACGTTATCGCCTCGCCCCAATTTTTTATTAAATCAACAAAAACCGCCCTTTTAATCTGTTCCAGGCGGTATTTTGGCTCGCTTTTTAAAAAATTTTCCAGATTAAATATTTCCATAACTGCGTACGATGTTTCTCATAAATCAAAAATTTTTTCAAATAATGTTTTTTGCCTTTTGCCGCGGTATCCGGTGTTTTGCAAAATATCGTCAATGCTGTTTTCCGTTTCATCAATTCCTTTTTCAATAATTTCTTTTGCCTTGTCGAAATCTCGCCAGCTATAACCCAAAACAGCTGGCCGCAAAATAATATCCGCTTCCGTCAAAATTTTTTGAGCAACTTGATATTCCATGGCGGAAAAAACCTTTGAAACAATTGAATAAATATTTCTTATTCCGATTTGCTCTTCTGTTACGTCGAGCCACTTGCTTGAAACATCAATCGCGATAACAAAATCCGCGCCCATTTCCCGCACAATATCCGCGGGAACAGGATTTACAAATCCGCCGTCCATCAATAATTTCCCGTCAATTCGCGCGGGCTTAAACATGATGGGCAGGGCAATGCTGGCGCTAACCGCTTCCGATAAATTTCCCTCCTTCAAAATAACCTGCGCTCCTGTTTCCACATCCGTTGAAACAGCGCAAAACGGAATTGACAATTCCTCAATTTTTCGCCCGTAAAATCCGTCTTCCAAATCTTGAATAACCATTTTATCGCTGAATAAAATGCCTTTATGGTTTTTAATGACTTTTCTAACGGGCAAGACCTCCTTGTGGTCAACCTCTTTAAATATTTTTTCCAGCGACTCAACGTTTCCGTGCGCCGCGTACCATCCGCCAACCATAGCGCCCATGCTTGTTCCCGCAATAAAATCAATCGGAATAGCGTATTTTTCCAAAACCTTAATAACGCCAATATGCGCCAGGCCCTTGGCTCCTCCGCCTCCCAACGCCAATCCTATTTTTTTTCGTTGTTTTTCTTGCATAAAATTTCTCCTCCCTCTTTTATTAAAGAGCCTGTCCCGCATTTGATGCGGGAAGGGCCGGGGTGGATTTTTTATTTTTTAAATAATTCTTTACTAATGCAATCTTTTTAATTATTAATTATTAGTTATCAATTATTAACGTTTAATCTCTCGCCTTTCCACCCCGCTATTATTTTTACGTTTAATTCTTTTTTTCCAACATTCATTCCAATTTTTTTAATCAATTTATTAAACTCCTGCCATTCCATATTCCGCGGATATTTTTTCAACAAAATTGACAGAATATTGCCGATGCGTACTGCCGGGAAAAGCCAAACTCCCTCAATTATATCAACCCGCTGATTAAATTTCTTATAAAACCAGTCAACACAGACAAGAATAATCGCCAACATTTCCTTAATTTCTGTTTTTATCATACGCTTTTTGATAACATCAAGCAACTCGCAAAACGCCGCGGACATTTCACCCGCGCAAAAATAAGGGTCGTATAAAGAACGTTTGGTCCATTTTTCCATTTCTAAAAACGCTTTTTTGATTTCGCTGATTTTTAACGCCTTCCGCGCGTCGCCTCTTATTTTCGGTGAGTTTGGCAAACGCGCGTGCGGCTGGGGAACCGACGAAGAATACTCAACCAAAATTCGCAATTTATCCAAATCCGCTTTTAACGGATTCTTGAATAAATTAATAATTCCCTGCCGCGAAATAGGCGGCGGAGCCAAGGTGTGCGAATCAATGTCTTTTCTGCTGGGCCGTTCAATCCGCCTGTTTTCATCCCAGGAAATCGCCGCGGCAACCATATGCTTGCAAGCCGGCCTTGAAGGCGGCCCTCCTTCAGAATAAGCGCAATTGCATTGCTTCTTAATTCCGTTTCCGGCAAATTTTAAAACCACTCTGTATTTATTTTTTCCGCGCACGCGCGCAACCAAAATCTTGTCGTCCGTTTTTTTTCTGTCAATTTCCACCCTGTCCCGGTCCGCGTATTCCTCTCCCCGCTTCCAAATTTCTTTATATGTTTTTGGCAACAAAATCTCACTCGCCGATTTTTTAATAGTTTTTACCCGCCTCCCTCCTTTTGCAAAGGAGGGTCGGGGTGGATTTTTATCTCCATCAATGTCATTCCCGCGAAAGCGGGAATCCATATTGGAGCCCGCGCGAAAGCGCGCGGTGAACCCGACAGGCTCTCTCCTAAACTCCAAAAATTTTTCAAAATGTTGACAAAACCTATCAAATTTGCATAAATTAATACAATTATCCTCGCTAGGAGGCAAAATTGAAGACAAAATCGGTAAGAGTAATTCAAGAAAGCGATGCTATAAGGATCTACAACAAAGACAATGAGCTTCTTGGAGAATGGCATTTCCGACTAGATAAGACGGAAACCATGTTATTGCTAGAGGCTATCGCCTTTGCCGAGGGCGTACTTGACGAAACACCTAGAATAAATCCGTTTGTGCCAATTCATGCGCCACATCGGATTACCTTGGAACTTTCTTACTTTTTGACATCAAATCTCAAAAATGCAATTGCGGCAGCGTTACCTTGTCCGGGTGCATGTCACCAAGACGTACACGAAGCATATCATGACGGACAGGGATGCAAGCCACGCGTAAAACAATAAAAATAATCAAAATTCTTATTCTACTTAACCGCCCGCCACCCGGGCTTTTTTTTATTTTAAATTAATTACATTTTTCCCCGCCTATGTGAAAACTTTTCGGACGTTTATCTCCCGCCTTGCCGTTAAGAAAAGCTTCGCGCAGGCCGAGCGGGCATGGTCCCAACCGCAGTTTTTGTAAAAAACTGCGGTTGGGGAGCGAGGCCGAGCGGGAGCGCAGCCGCCTCGCCGGGGCGGCTGACGCGTCTTTTCTGCGGCAAGGCAAAAAAGAAAGAAATTATAATCACTGCTTGACAGCAAAATATTTTTTAGCAAATTAAACCAGCTTCTCAACCCTAACCCCAATCAACCGAATTTTTT
>Ga0233423_10001426_pt1 | contig 12051 bp, 7 predicted proteins | sample Watercolumn_Mata_FD_180713 | JGI IMG/M metagenome (GOLD analysis project Ga0233423, IMG submission 180713) | Freshwater microbial communities from Lake Matano, South Sulawesi, Indonesia - Watercolumn_Matano_2014_112_MG | ecosystem: Environmental > Aquatic > Freshwater > Lake | place: Indonesia... | reverse complement strand
CTCTTTGAGGCCGCGCAGATCGTCCCTCTTGGCCATGATTGCCGCCTCGGTCAAGACCCGCGTGGTTTCCTGGAAGGAAGCCGCAGACACGAAGGAGTCGGTGGACAAGGAGGCCTTGGTGATACCCAGCAGCACATCGTCATAGGTGGCCGCCAGCTTGCCATCGGCCACCATGCGGTCGTTTTCGGACAACAACTCGGAACGCTCTACCTGCTCGCCCGGGATGAAGCGGGTGTCGCCGGCATCGACCACATTGACGCGGCGCAGCATTTGGCGCACCACCACCTCGATGTGCTTGTCGTTGATGCGCACGCCTTGCAGACGGTACACATCCTGCACCTCGTTGACGATGTAGCGCGCCAGCGCCTCGGAGCCTTGCAGGCGCAGGATGTCGTGCGGCGAGGACGGGCCATCGACGATGGTTTCGCCCTTTTGCACCACCTGACCTTCATGCACGCTGACATGCTTGTCTTTGTGGATCAGGTACTCGTTGGCAACGCCATCCATATCGGTGATAACCAGACGGTTCTTGCCCTTGGTTTCCTTGCCGAACGACACGGTGCCTGTCACCTCGGCGAGGATCGCGGCATCCTTCGGCACGCGCGCTTCGAACAACTCGGCCACACGCGGCAGGCCGCCAGTAATGTCGCGGGTCTTCGATGTTTCTTGCGGAACCCGTGCCAGCACCTCGCCCACGCCGACTTCCTGACCATCCTTGACGGTGATCAGCGAGCCCACCTGGAAGGTAATGCTTACCGGCATCTCGGTGCCTGCAATCTTGACCTCATTGCCCGCTGCGTCGATCAGGCGCACCTGCGGACGCACCACGCTCTTGGCGTTGGCCGAACCACGACGCTTGGCATCGATAACGATGAGCGTGGACAGGCCGGTGATTTCGTCCACCTGCTTGACTACCGTAACCCCCTCTTCGACATGCTCGAACTTCACCCGGCCGGCGTATTCGGTAATGATCGGACGGGTATGCGGATCCCAGTTGGCGAGCGCCGTGCCGGCCTTGATGGCCAGGCCATCCCGCACCGCCAGGGTGGCGCCGTAAGGCACCTTGTGACGCTCACGCTCACGGCCCGCATCGTCCATGATCAAAACCTCGGCGGTTCGTGCGATCACGACCTGCTCGCCACGGGTGTTGGTGACATAGCGCATGGAGGCGGCAAACCGCACTGTACCCGCCGATTTGTTTTCAACCTGGCTGGCAGAAGCCGCACGCGACGCCGCGCCACCGATGTGGAAGGTCCGCATGGTGAGCTGGGTACCCGGTTCACCAATCGACTGGGCGGCAATCACGCCCACCGACTCGCCGGAGTTGACCAGCGGGCCACGCGCCAGATCACGCCCATAGCACTTGGCGCACAGACCCCAACGGGTTTCACAGGTCAGCGCGGTACGCACCTTGACCTCGTCGATGCCCAGGCTGTCGATCAGATCGACCCTGGCTTCATCAAGCAGGGTACCGGCTTCGATCACGGTTTCGGCGGTATCCGGGTTGACGACATCCTGTGCCGTCACGCGACCCAGAATGCGTTCGCGCAGGGCTTCGATCACATCGCCACCCTCGACCAGCGCCTTCATCACCAGGCCTTCGTGGGTGCCGCAATCGTCCTCGGTAATGGTCAGATCCTGGGTCACATCGACCAGACGACGGGTGAGGTAGCCAGAGTTCGCAGTTTTCAGCGCCGTGTCGGCCAGGCCCTTACGGGCGCCGTGGGTCGAGATGAAGTACTGCAACACATTGAGGCCTTCGCGGAAGTTCGCGGTAATCGGCGTCTCGATGATGGAACCGTCCGGCTTGGCCATCAGTCCGCGCATACCGGCCAGCTGACGAATCTGCGCAGCAGAACCCCGTGCACCCGAGTCGGCCATCATGTAGATGGAGTTGAACGATTCCTGCTTGACCTTCTCGCCCGCTGCGTTGACGGTGTCTTCGTGCGACAGCTGCTCCATCATGGAGCGCGCCACCTTGTCGCCGGCCTGACCCCAGATGTCCACCACCTTGTTGTAGCGCTCGCCCTGGGTGACAAGACCCGAGGTGTATTGCGCCTCAATCTCCTTCACTTCCTTTTCGGCAGCCGTCAGGATGTCCTGCTTTTGCGGCGGCATCAGCATGTCTTGCATGCAGATGGAGATACCGCCACGCGCCGCCATCGAAAAGCCGGTGTACATCAGCTTGTCGGCAAACACCACCGTGTCCTTGACACCACAAATACGGAACGCGGCGTTGATGAGCTTGGAGATTTCCTTCTTCTTCAGCACGCGGTTGACATGTTCGAAAGACAGCCCCGGCGGCAGGATCTCGGACAGCATGGCGCGCCCGGCAACGGTGTTGACGCGGATCGTGCGGGTTTGCAACTCGCCGGCCTCATTGGCCACCGTTTCCCGCACACGCACCATGACCTTGGCGTTGATGTCCACTTCTTTCATCTGCCAGGCACTGGTCAGTTCAGACAGATTGGCAAAGATGCGACCCTCGCCCTTGGCGTTGATGCGCTCGCGGGTCATGTAATAAAGACCCAGCACGATATCCTGCGACGGCACGATGATGGGGTCGCCGTTGGCGGGCGACAGCACATTATTGGAGGCCAGCATCAGGGTGCGGGCTTCCATTTGTGCTTCCAGCGACAACGGCACATGCACGGCCATCTGGTCACCGTCGAAGTCGGCGTTAAACGCGGTACACACCAGCGGATGCAACTGGATGGCCTTGCCTTCGATCAGCACCGGCTCGAAGGCCTGGATGCCCAGACGGTGCAGGGTCGGCGCACGGTTGAGCATCACCGGATGTTCGCGGATCACATCCTCGAGAATGTCCCACACCACCGGCTCCTGATCTTCCACCATGCGCTTGGATTGCTTGATGGTGGTCGAGAGCTCCATCTTTTCGAGGCGTTCAAAGATAAACGGCTTGAACAACTCCAGCGCCATCAGCTTGGGCAGACCGCACTGATGCAGCTTGAGATAAGGGCCCACGGTAATCACCGAGCGGCCGGAGTAGTCCACCCGCTTGCCCAGCAGGTTTTGACGGAAGCGACCGCCCTTACCCTTGATCATGTCGGCCAGCGACTTCAACGGACGCTTGTTGGCGCCAGTCATGGCCTTACCACGGCGGCCGTTGTCGAGCAGCGAATCGACCGCTTCTTGCAGCATGCGCTTTTCGTTGCGCACGATGATTTCCGGCGCGCGCAGCTCCATCAGACGCTTCAAACGGTTGTTACGGTTGATGACGCGGCGATACAGGTCGTTCAGGTCGGAGGTCGCAAAGCGGCCCCCGTCCAGCGGCACCAGCGGACGCAGATCCGGCGGCAGCACCGGCAGCACGGTGAGGATCATCCAGTCCGGACGAATACCCGAACGCTGGAAGGCCTCCAACACCTTGAGGCGTTTGGAGATCTTTTTCAGCTTGGTCTCGGAGGTGGTGGTCGAAAGCTCGCTGCGCAGACGCTCAACCTCGCTGCCAATATCAATGGCACGCAACAGGTCACGCACCCCTTCAGCGCCCATGCTGGCCTTGAACTCATCGCCATACTCTTCAAGCTTGGCGAGGTAATCCTCTTCGATCAGCAACTGGCCGCGGTTCAACGGAGTCATACCCGGCTCGGTCACCACATAGGCTTCGAAATAAAGCACCCGCTCGATGTCGCGCAGGGTCATGTCGAGCACCATGCCCAAACGGCTGGGCAGGGATTTCAAAAACCAGATATGCGCTACGGGGCTTGCCAGATCGATGTGACCCATGCGCTCACGGCGCACCTTGGTCAGGGTAACCTCGACGCCGCACTTCTCGCAGATCACGCCGCGATGCTTGAGACGCTTGTACTTGCCGCACAGGCACTCGTAATCCTTGATCGGGCCGAATATCTTGGCGCAAAACAGGCCATCGCGCTCGGGCTTGAAGGTGCGGTAGTTGATGGTCTCAGGCTTTTTGACCTCGCCATACGACCAGGAACGAATCTTGTCCGGCGAAGCCAGACCGATCTTGATGGCATCGAACTCTTCGTTCGGGGTGACCTGTTTGAACAGGTTAAGCAATGCTTTCATCTTTATCTCCGCGAAATTCGAATCAGTGCCGTTCCAGATCGATATCGATCGCCAGCGAACGAATTTCCTTGACCAGCACATTGAACGACTCTGGCATGCCGGCATCGATCCGATGCTCGCCCTTGACGATGTTTTCGTACACCTTGGTTCGACCGTTCACATCGTCCGACTTCACCGTCAGCATCTCTTGCAGGGTGTAGGACGCGCCATAGGCCTCCAGCGCCCAGACTTCCATCTCACCGAAGCGCTGACCGCCGAACTGCGCCTTACCGCCCAGCGGCTGCTGGGTCACCAGCGAGTACGGGCCGGTGGAACGCGCGTGCATCTTGTCATCGACCAGGTGGTGCAGCTTCAGCACATGCATGATGCCAACCGTGACCTTGCGATCGAAGGCGTCGCCGGTGCGACCGTCATACAGGGTGACCTGGGTCTTGGCCGGGGAGAAGCCGATCTTGGCGGTGTGCGGGTCTTCATCGGCATAGGCGATGTCCAGCATACCGGCGATCTCGCTTTCCTTGGCACCATCGAACACCGGGGTGGCAAACGGCAGGCCGCCACGCAGGTTTTGCGCCAGTTGCAGGATTTCGGCGTCAGACAGACCCTTGATGTCCTCGGGCTTGCCCGAGTTGTTATAGAGCTTGTCGAGCAGCTTGCGCACCTCGGCGGTCTTTGTTTGCGCATCGAGCATGCGCCCGATGCGTTCACCCACGCCACGCGCGGCCCAGCCCAGATGCACCTCGAGCACCTGGCCCACATTCATCCGGGACGGCACGCCCAGCGGATTCAACACGATGTCCACGGGACGGCCATCGGCCATGAACGGCATGTCCTCGACCGGCACGATCTTCGACACCACGCCCTTGTTGCCGTGACGACCCGCCATCTTGTCGCCCGGTTGCAGGCGGCGTTTGATCGCCACATACACCTTGGCCATCTTGATGACACCCGGAGGCAGATCGTCGCCCTGGGTCAGCTTCTTGCGCTTGATTTCAAGCATCTGGTCAAAGACCTGACGCTGTTTCTCCATCGCCTTGCGCACAGCTTCCATCTGACGCGCCGCATCTTCGTCGGCAACGCGCACATCGAAGATGTCGTGCTGCGACTTGAGATCGTCCAGATAGGCCTCGGTAATCTCCGAGCCCTTGGGCAGACGGCCGGGGCCGCCGTTGGCGGCTTTGCCCACCAGCAGGCGACGCAGACGCTCAAAGGCATCATGCTCGACGATGCGCATCTGATCGGCCAGGTCCTTCTGATAGCGACGCAGCATGTCATTGATGATCTGCTTGGCGCGCGAATCGCGCTCGACACCTTCACGGGTGAACACCTGCACATCGATGACAGTGCCGCTCATGCCGGTTGGCACGCGCAAGCTGGTGTCCTTCACATCGGAGGCCTTCTCGCCAAAGATGGCGCGCAGGAGCTTTTCTTCCGGCGTCAACTGCGTTTCGCCCTTGGGCGTAACCTTGCCGACCAGCACATCGCCGGCCGCAACCTCGGCGCCGATCACCACGATACCGGCTTCGTCCAGACGGCCCAGTTGTTGCGCCGACAGGTTGGAGATGTCTTTGGTGATCTCCTCCGCACCCAGCTTGGTATCTCGCGCCACCACCGTCAGTTCTTCGATGTGGATGGAGGTATAGCGATCAGCCGCCACCACGCGCTCGGAGATGAGGATGGAGTCTTCGAAGTTGTAGCCGTTCCACGGCATGAAGGCCACCAGCATGTTCTGGCCCAGCGCCAGTTCGCCCATATCGGTCGATGCGCCATCGGCGATGACATCGCCGCGTGCAATCAGATCGCCGCGCTTCACCAGCGGACGCTGGTTGATGTTGGTGTTCTGGTTGGAACGGGTGTACTTGGTCAGCGTGTAGATATCCACGCCCACCTCGCCTGCCGTGGCTTCGGCGTCGTTGACGCGCACCACGATACGGCCGGCATCGACATAATCGACCACGCCGCCGCGGTATGCAGTCACCACCGTACCCGAGTCGATGGCAGCCGTGCGCTCAACACCGGTGCCGACCAGCGCCTTTTCAGGGCGCAGGCAGGGCACCGCCTGGCGTTGCATGTTGGCGCCCATCAAGGCGCGGTTGGCGTCGTCGTGCTCGAGGAACGGAATCAGCGAAGCCGCCACCGAGACAATCTGCGACGGCGCCACATCCATGTATTGAATGCGATCGGGTGTCGCCAGCAAAAACTCACCGGCGCTACGGGCCGAGACCAGTTCGTCAGTCAACTTGCCCTTGGCGTCCAGATTGGCGTTGGCCTGAGCGATGATATATTTGGCTTCTTCAATCGCTGACAGGTAATCGACCTGCTCGGTCACGCGACCGTCTTCCACCTTGCGGTACGGCGTTTCGATAAAGCCGTACTCGTTGGTACGGGCATACAGCGCCAGCGAGTTGATCAGACCGATGTTCGGACCTTCCGGGGTTTCGATCGGGCACACACGGCCATAGTGGGTCGGGTGCACATCGCGCACCTCGAAGCCGGCGCGCTCGCGGGTCAGACCGCCGGGGCCCAGGGCCGAAATCCGGCGCTTGTGGGTGATCTCGGACAACGGGTTGGTCTGATCCATGAACTGCGACAACTGGCTGGAACCGAAGAACTCCTTGATCGCAGCCGAGATCGGCTTGGCATTGATCAGGTCATGCGGCATCAGGTTTTCGCTCTCGGCATGATTCAGGCGCTCCTTGACCGCACGCTCGACGCGGGCCAGGCCAGCACGGAACTGGTTTTCGGACAGTTCGCCCACGGAACGCACGCGACGGTTACCCAGGTGATCGATGTCATCAACCACACCCCGGCCGTTGCGAATCTCGACCAGCATCTTGGCGGCGGCGGCGATGTCGTCGACCGACAGCGTGCCCGTACCTTCCACCGCTTCGCGGCCAAGGCGGCGGTTAAACTTCATCCGTCCCACGCGCGACAGATCGTAGGTTTCTTCATTGAAGAACAGCCGCTGGAACAGGGTTTCGACGGCCTCGACGGTGGGCGGCTCGCCCGGACGCATCATGCGATAAATGGCGACGCGCGCGGTCCACTGATCAACGGTTTCGTCTATGCGCATCGTGTCAGACACAAAAGAGCCGTGATCCATCTCGTTGATATACAACACTTCAAGCTTGGCGACACTGGCCGCATCAAGCTTGTCGAACATCTCTTCGGTGATCTCGTCGTTGGCCCGACCCAACATCTCGCCGCTGTCCTTGTCCACCAGGTTGTGCGCCAGCACACGGCCCAGCAAAAAGTCGCGCTCGACCGCCACGCGCTTGATGCCGGCGGTCTCGATGGCGCGAATGTGACGGCTGGTGATGCGCTTGTCCTTGGCCACGATGACCTCGCCATCCTTGCCAACGATGTCAAAGCGCGCGATATCGCCCTTCAGGCGCTCAGCCTTGATTTCATATTCGATACCCTTCTTCCCCAAGTGGAAGGTTTCAACCTCAAAGAACTCGGCGAGGATCTGTTCCGTCGTGTAACCCAGCGCCTTGAACAGAATCGACACCGGCATCTTGCGGCGACGGTCGATACGGAAATACACCAGATCCTTGGGATCGAACTCGAAGTCGAGCCAGGAGCCGCGATAGGGAATGATGCGTGCCGAGAACAGCAGCTTGCCGGAGGCGTGGGTTTTGCCCTTGTCATGCTCGAAGAACACGCCAGGCGAACGGTGCAACTGCGACACAATGACGCGTTCGGTGCCGTTGATGACGAAAGAGCCGTCCGGCGTCATCAGCGGCAGTTCGCCCATGTACACCTCTTGCTCTTTGATCTCCTTGATCTTTTCCTTGCTGCTCTCGCGATCGAGAATGACCAGACGTACCTTGGCACGCACCGATGCGGCGTAGGTCATGCCGCGCTGCCGACATTCGACGATGTCGAACAGCGGCTTGCCAAGGGTATAGCTCACATACTCCAGCCGTGCGCCGCCGTTGGTGGCGATGATCGGGAAGATCGAGGTGAACGCAGCCTGCAAGCCATCGTTCTTGCGATCGGCAATGGCGATATCGGCTTGCAGAAAGGCCTCGTAGGACAATAGCTGAGTGGTCAGCAGATTGGGCACCGGAAGGATGTTCTCGCGCTTGGCAAAACTTTTGCGAATACGCTTTTTCTCGGCGAATGTGTAGCTCATGATGGCTCCGTCCGTAGGTCAGAAGTCTCGAAATCAGGGTTCAGGGATGCGTCGCAGCCGGTTCGACGGCGCATGCCTCAAGCCCGAGCAAAGCTCGATCCGGGCAAAAACGACGAATGGCCAGCAGCCCGAAAGCCGCCAGCCACTGTCTGGGCAAATCGCCCGACAACCACTGAGTTACTTGATCTCGGCAGTTGCGCCAGCTTCGATGAGCTGCTTGAGGATGTCGTCGGCCTCGGCCTTGGGGCAGCCTTCCTTGACGGGCTTGGGAGCGCCATCGACCAGATCCTTGGCTTCTTTCAGGCCCAGGCCGGTGATCGCACGAACCACCTTGATGACGCCCACCTTGTTGGCGCCAGCAGCGGTCAGGATCACATCGAAATCGGTCTTTTCTTCCACTGCGGCAGCAGCGCCACCGGCACCCGGGGCAGCCACGGCCAGAGCGGCAGCGGACACACCAAACTTCTCTTCGAACGCCTTGACCAGGTCGTTCAGTTCCATCACGGTCATGCCGGCTACGGCTTCCAGGATGTCTTCTTTGCTAATTGCCATTTGTATTACTCCAAATCAAAAACGGTAAATGAGAAACGGAAAACGGGATGCGGTTTTATGCCGCAGCGGCCTCTTCTTCGCGTTTCTTGGCGAGCGCCGCCAGCGCGCCGGCAAACCCGGAAACCGGTGCCTGCATAACGCCGAGCAGACGGGCGATAAGCTCTTCGCGGCCGGGGATGGAAGCCAAGGCTTTAACGCCTTCCTGATCCAGCACCTTGCCACCATAACAACCGGCCTTGAGCACCAGCTTGTCATTGGTTTTGGCGAAGTCGTTGAGCACCTTGGCAGATGCAACAGCGTCTTCAGAGATGCCATAGATCAGCGGCCCCACCATGTGTTGTGCCAAGTCGGCGAATTGCGTATCCGCCACCGCACGGCGACCCAGGGTATTTTTCAGCACACGCAGATAGACACCCGCTTTACGGGCCTTGCTGCGCAGTGCGGTGATATCACCCACGGCCACACCACGGTACTCAGCCAACACGACGGTCTGGGCATTCACCAGCTGGGCAGCGATCTCGGAGACCACCGCCTTTTTGTCGTCCAGATTGAGACTCATCAGGTCTTTCCTCTATTCAAAAGTCCAAACACGGCACGGACAGGTCCAGCCTTTCCGCACCACCCTCGGCGACCTGATCAGGAGTATCAGTTGTTAACCGTTCCTGTTCGGGGACACCGTCTGCGCAGGCATGACATTAAGCCGCGATCTGAAAACAAACCTTGGCACCTGCGGTCTTTGACGATCCACCGCGCGTAAACGCGGTGGCCCAAAGCCTTATAAAACCCTCAAAAAGCCTGTGTGCCGTATCAGCCAGTGAGACTGGTCTGATCCACGCGCACGCCAATCCCCATGGTGCTGGAAACCGCAAGCTTTTTCATGTATTGACCCTTGGCCGCAGCCGGTTTTGCGCGGTTCAGCGCATCGATCAGGGTACGCAGGTTCTCCAGCAGCGCTTCAACCTCGAACGAGGCACGACCGATGCTGGCGTGGATGATGCCGGCCTTGTCGGTACGGTATTGCACCTGACCCGCCTTGGCATTTTTCACGGCCTCGCCGACATTGGGGGTCACGGTGCCCACCTTCGGGTTCGGCATCAGGCCACGCGGACCGAGGATCTGGCCCAACTGTCCAACCAGACGCATGGCGTCCGGCGAGGCGATGACCACATCGAAATCCATCTTGCCAGCCTTCACATCGGCGGCCAGGTCATCCATACCGACAATGTCAGCACCGGCAGCCTTGGCGGCCTCGACATTGGCGCCCTGGGTAAACACGGCGACACGCACGCTTTTGCCCGTGCCACGCGGCATCACCACGGCACCGCGCACGATCTGGTCGGATTTACGCGGGTCAACACCCAAATTGACTGCGACATCAACCGATTCGTCGAACTTGGCCGTAGCGCCCTTTTTAACCAGCTCCAGCGCTTCGCCAACGGCATACAGCTTGTTGCTATCAAAGAGATCGGCCAGAACCTTTTGGCGTTTTGTCAGTTTTGCCATCTCACACCCCCTCGACATTCAGACCCATGCTGCGTGCGGAACCGGCGATGGTACGCACGGCGGCGTCCATGTCGGCAGCGGTCAGATCGGGTTCTTTGGTCTTGGCAATCTCTTCCAGTTGAGCACGCGTGATCGTGCCCACCTTGTCAGTATGCGGCTTGGGACTGCCCTTGGTAATGCCAACGGCCTTCTTGATCAGAATGGTGGCCGGCGGGGTCTTCATGATGAAGGTGAAGGACTTGTCCGCAAACGCCGTGATCACCACGGGGATGGGCAGGCCCGGTTCGAGATTCTGCGTCTGGGCGTTGAACGCCTTGCAGAATTCCATGATGTTCAGGCCACGATGACCGAGCGCGGGGCCGATGGGGGGCGACGGGTTGGCTTTGCCAGCCGGCACCTGTAGCTTGATATAGCCGATAATTTTCTTGGCCATGGTTTACTCCAAAATTGAGTTCAATCGCAGCTTCGGGATATCTCCGTACTGATGCTCCTCGTGCCGGGCCTTCCCGGCGCAGATCGAAAATCCTGCTTAGGCTTTCTCGACCTGGGAAAAATCCAGCTCCACCGGGGTCGGACGACCAAAGATGCTGACCGAAACCCGCAGTTTGCTCTTGTCGTAGTTGATCTCTTCGACATTGCCATTGAAATCGGCAAAGGGACCTTCGATGACCCGCACGGTCTCGCCCAACTCGAACGCCACCTTGGGACGAGGCTTCTCTACGCCATCCTGCACCTGCCGCAGAATGGCATCGACCTCGGCCTGACTGATTGCTGCCGGCTTGGTGGTTGTGCCACCCACGAATCCACTGACCTTGGGCGTGCTTTTCACCAGATGCCAGGAGGACTCGTCCATCTCCATCTGCACCAGCACATAACCCGGGAAGAACTTGCGCTCAGTCACTCTCTTCTGGCCGCCCTTCATCTCGACGACCTCTTCGACCGGCACCAGAATCTCGCCGAAGCGATCTTCCATGCCCGCACGCACCACGCGCTCTTTGAGTGCGCGCTGCACGCCCTTCTCGAAGCCCGAGTAGGCGTGCACCACATACCATTGCATCGCCATCAGCCCGCCCCCCCCATCAGCCATTTGGTCAGCCCGAACAGCAGACTGTCCACCAGCCACAGGAACAATCCCATGACCAGAACAAAAACTACAACGACTGCAACCATCTGCAAGGTTTCCTGGCGTGTCGGCCACACCACCTTGCGCGCCTCGACCCAGGAATCTTGCGCCAACGCCAATACCGCACGACCGGCATCGGTAAACGCAGCCACCACGGCACCCAACGCCAAGCCGGCCAGCACAGAAAGGACGCGCACCACCACGGGGGCGTCCGCCAGCATATAAAACCCGCCAATGCCTGCCACTACCAGCAGCACAGCAATCAGCAACTTGATCTTGTCAGTCATGTTCGCCAACCTCCGGCCCGGCATACGCCAAGCCTCAGCAGCATCCTTTTCTATCTGGCAGGCCAAGAGGGTCTCGAACCCCCAACCTTCGGTTTTGGAGACCGACGCTCTACCAATTGAGCTATTGGCCTAATAAACCCAAAGGGCGCGCGCCGAAAGGCGCGCGCCCGCGCGATCGAGAATTACTCGACAATCTTAGCGACGACGCCGGCACCGACGGTGCGACCACCTTCGCGAATGGCGAAGCGCAGGCCTTCTTCCATGGCGATCGGGGCGATCAGGGTGGCGGTGATCGCCACGTTGTCGCCATGCATGATCATTTCGGTGCCTGCCGGCAGTTCAATGGCGCCGGTCACATCGGTGGTCCGGAAATAGAACTGCGGGCGGTAGCCGTTGAA
>Ga0233423_10001424_pt1 | contig 12056 bp, 9 predicted proteins | sample Watercolumn_Mata_FD_180713 | JGI IMG/M metagenome (GOLD analysis project Ga0233423, IMG submission 180713) | Freshwater microbial communities from Lake Matano, South Sulawesi, Indonesia - Watercolumn_Matano_2014_112_MG | ecosystem: Environmental > Aquatic > Freshwater > Lake | place: Indonesia... | reverse complement strand
ATTAGCCCGTCTTCCTCCAGCTTCTTTACGATCCCGGAGCACTTCCGGCTGTCAACATCCAATTCCTTCCAGAGCTCGCTCTGCAGGATGCCTTCAGGTCTTGATTTGATCAGTTCGAGTGCTTCGGCTTCAGGGTCAGCCATAAGGAACCTCAGATCAGCGGGGCAATGGTAAGTATATTGTTGCCCCGGATAACGACAGTTCCAAGGCTCCTGCCACGCTGGCTGTTGACAAATTCGATGGTCTCGTCCATGTGGATGTTGAGGTACTCGTCAACGGCAACCAGGCGGCCCTGGAGCGTGCGTTTTTCGTCCTTTATCTCGACTGATACCTTGGAGTCAACGAGTGCGAAGACTTTCTTTATCGGGAGAACTATTCCGTTAACCATCTGCCCTTATTTGGGGGGCTTGCTAAATTAAAGTTTGCTTGTTCCTGCCGGCATTGCGCTGTCTTTGGCCTGCCTGGATCCACCTTTGTAAAGGCGGTCCGGAATGGAAGACAATGGAGATGAATAAAGTTATGAAAAAGGTTATTCGGGAATTGGTTCCCAGCGTTTCTTCAGTTCCTTCTCTACGGCAGGAAGTGTCGTGTATTCCATCTCGGACAGCGAGAGCCGGTGCGGCTCGAATGGTCCCTGTGCCCGGATCATGTCGGCAAGCTCGTTGCACCGGGCCCTGACCCGGTTGAAGCCGGGATCATCGAACATGTCGGCCGGCCCGATAAGCTTCCCGTTGCAGATCTGGAATCCGAAGCAGAGGACGCGGGGCGGGCCATCAAACCGGGTGCAGTTTGAATCCGGAAGCCCGGTTGGCATGAACGGGCCATGGTGAGATCCCCGCATCCAGCCGGCGACCAGTACCGGCGTAGCAAACGGCTCGATCACCTCGCCGACAGCGGGGAACCCGCTCTGTGAGCGGACTATCATGACCGGGTCATCTTTCCCGATATATTTACCGGCGATCAGGCTTAACCGCTGGGTACTTGTGGAAGCGGCGATAATGCCATTCTTGCTGAACACATGCTTGATCACGTACCGTGACGGGGCACCGATATAGGCGAGCATGCTGTAGATCTCTTCAGGACAACGGAACATGATCCTCCGCTTCTCGATAAGGTCGTGCACCTCGAAAACAAAGCCGCTGTGCATCGAGGGATCTATGACAAGTCCCGCGGTGTTGAATGGATCGGCGAAGATCTTGTACAGGTAGAAGTTCCACGCGCCCGGCTCGGTCTTGTCTGCCATGAAAACGAGCACAGGATCCGATCCCCTCTCTTCAAACTCCATCTCAGCAACGCCGGGGCCCATACCCTTGACATTGCCTGAGAATGCGTCCGAGAGGATATCCTGCCCGGCTCCATAGAGCTTGAGGCTCTTTGCGATTGCTGCGCATTCCATGAAAACATCCCATGCAAGCTTGTGGATCTTTTCGTTATCCACCCCGTGCGTGTGTGTCATGATCAGTTCAAGGTCGTCGCCACAATGAGTGACGAAGGAATCGATGAGCAGCTTTCCTTCCTGCTCTTTGAGCATCTTTGCGGCTTTCTCAAGAAGTGCGGGGTGGACGCGGGAGTGTCCGGGATAACTTCCCACATCCGCTTTGATGACGGATACGGTGGTCTTGGGCATAAAAATTCACAGTATGAGATCATCCTGTGATACTAAAAGATTACGGTGTTGTTTATCTGGTGTTTTTCCGGACAAGGGATGCAGTCCCCGCCGAGCTGAATGCCTTGAAAAAGACCAGGCTCTCGGCATAGGCCATCGCCCGGATTGCCTGTTCGGTATCTTCCGGGAGAGAGTAGAGCTCTTTGAAGAATTCCTTGATCGCAAACTTACAATTGCCATCGAATATCTGCCGGTCCTTCTTTCCGGGATTGGCCGGCCGGTACTTATCAAGCGTCCATTCCTGGATATTCCTGTACAAGGCAGGCTCGTACACCTTCAGGGCAGAAAAGACGACATCCTGCCAGAAGGTGGCGACATTCCCCTTGATGATATCTCCTTTGGGAAAATGCAGGTTGATAAGTTCCCGGGGAGTGCCGGTAATCCCGTGCTGGGCGATTCCGACCTGAAGGTTGTTGTCACGGAGAGACTGTGCGATCTCCCGTGTGCGGGGAATATCGATAGAGAGCTGTTCGATGACATTCCCGTCCGCATCGTATGTATGCCCGTGGGTGCTCCCGTTTGCGATCGCGAGAACATGCGGGTAAACGCCGTTCTCATTGAGGGCTTTGATGAAACCGACAGCTTCTTGCGGTTTTGTCAGGATAAGCCCCTCAGTATCTTTCCTCCCGATCTCGCCCACTTCGACTTCAAGGCCGAACTCCTTTCCTTTCATCGTATTCTTGATGTAGAGCGCGAGTTCCGATGTAATCCGGATATTATCCTCAAGTTCCTCCCGGACGGTCTTCCCGTTGAAATTGAAGAGGTGGGATGCATCGATGGCAAACGAGGTATAGCCTGCTGCGATCTGGGCATCAATAAGCTGCTTTGTCGATTCGATCTCTGCGGCATCCCCCTTCTTGACCGTGATATGGTCGGCATGCAGCGCCCAGCAGTCAAACTGCACTTTTTCCGCTGCCTCGTTCATCTTCTCCGAGAAAATAGAGGGAGTCATCCCCGTATAACCACCTTTCAGGTCGCACTCGGACCGGGCGAGTTCCATGATGAGTGCGGAATCGGTATCCTTTGCGGCTCTGAAAATTCCTTCTGCGACGGATGCGATCCGTGGGTTCGCAGCCATGATAATGGCTTTTTTTCCGGCGATGCCACTGAAGATTGCCGAACCGGGGATCGGACTATACGCGTTCTTTACCATAACCAACACTTCCGGGTACTCACCCTTCACGCATAAACTTTTCAATGAGTCCGATCTCTTTTTTTCCTCCGACGTAGATGGGTGTGATCTCGTCGATCGCCTTCGGGGTAATCTTTAAGATATCAACCTTACCGTTGCTGATCGCACCTCCCGCCTCGAAGATTATCCTCCCCATCGGATTTGCCTCATACAGGAGTCGCAGTTTCCCCCTTTCCTTTCCCTTGAACCCGGGGTAGGTGAAGACACCCCCCTTGTGGAGGATCTGGTGCACGTCGGCTACGAAGCTGCCGCTGAACCGGAGCTTGTATCCTGCGGCTTCGAGGTTTTCGATCCACCGTGCATGGGCCGGAAGGTAGTCCTTCCGGAGCGCTCCGGGGGCATAGATCTTCCCTTCCGGAATTTTCAGGTCTCTCTGCCGCAGGATGAACTCCCCGAACTCGTCCATGACGAATTCGTGCACCCCCGTTCCCGTAGTTATGGTCAGGGTTGTGAGGGGGCCATATAGGATATAAAGGGCGGCGATCATGTTCTTTCCCGCATCGAGCACATGGCCGGGATAGATGCCGATGATCGTCCCGACACAGAGGTTCACGTCAATAAGGGAAGAACCGTCGAGAGGGTCGATGACGATACCAAAATTGTTCTTCGGATTAGTAATTTCGATGACGGAATCCTGCTCTTCTGTGGCGATATACCGTACCAGTTGGGTTTTCTTCAGGCCGGATATGAACACCCCGTCCGCGTACTTGTCGAGGGCCATCTGCTCTTCGCCGTAGATATTCCGGGTCTTCTCATCGGTCGCCCCGATTTTCGTGGAGGCAAGAAAACCCTTCTTCACTTCCCGGGCCTGTCCGCTTAAAAAGAGGATCAATTCCGCAAGGTTTTTTTCCGTTCCTGCATTGGCAAGAAAATCTTTGAGCAACATGGTGTACCGCCTGTATTAAAGAGCATTCAACGACAGATTATCCGTCCAAATCCTCTGATTTTACGCAATCGTTGGATTTTTAGAGTTATCAGGATTATTATTCTGCCGCGGGTCACTTGACCTTGGTAGGCTGATATCAAGAAATGGGAGAGTTCACGTTTTGAACAGGGAACATTGTCTATCAACGCTTACAGCACGCTAGCAGAACCAACAAAATTCCAATAGTGATAAAAAAGGGTGGGTATGAGAGGATAGAAAGAAACGATGGATGATTGTTACTCTTCTGCGTTTCCTTCTTTTTTTAGTATATCCGGCAGGATCGTAAACGTTACCTCAAGCACACCGTTCCTGAGGGATTTTTGCATTGATACCGGATCCACCGGGGGCAGCGCTACTGCTGTATTGTAGTGGCGGTCCGCGTCCCCGGCATCGATGATCAGCCGGTCTCCCTGAATGTCCAAACGGATAGAATCATCGGTCAATCCCGGGAGTTCGACAATCACCTTCACTTCGTCCCCGATCCGGTGGACTTCCGCGAGAGGTTCTTTTCTATCGCGGGGGCTGATAGTACCAAAGCCCCCGTTCTCCGGGGGCAGGTTCCTGCCCTGAATAACGATGTGGTACCTTGCGGTTCCCGGCTGAAGTCCGGTGGAAAAACCGGATTCCATCTCGTGCAGAAGCCGCGCCATCATCACATCCATCTGCCGGAATACCTCCGGCATATCTTCGTCAATCATTCATTCACCATGGCATCTTATTTTTTGTTCAACAGTTTCTCCAGTTCCTCGGTATTTTCCTTAATGGCTCCAAAGTCCTTCCTGTGCATGAATGTCAGCCGGCGCAGATTGTGGACAACATCCGGTTCAACCTTTTTCCCGGTAAGCTCGGCTCGTTTAAGAACGGATGCTGCATGGTCGAGGACTGTCCGCTGTTCCTGGTTGTAAAGCATCTCCCATGCCTGCCGCTCTGATTTTTCGATCGCATCATTGTCAAGTGACGCTTTCACCTTGGCCAAAGCTTCGGTAAAGTGAGCCTTCGTTATCATCACGTTCTTGATCGCGTCCGATCTCTCCCTTTCTGTCTTGTCGGCCATTGCACGGATGAACTCCCGCATGGCACCCATCTTCGCCTCGCGCACGAGAGCCTCAATATCCGCCCCGACATATCCTTCGGTCTGCTTCACGAGATCGTCAACATCCACATCCTTTGCAAGGATCGAACCTGCTTCGCCAAGATAGACATCGAAGATCTTCTTCCGGCTCTCAGTATCCGGTGCCGGGACATAGATGTGGCGCTCGATCCGTCCGGGCCTGAGCAGGGCATCGTCCAGCATGTCAGGCCGGTTTGTGGCCGCGAGCACGGTGACGTTCTTGAGCTCTTCCATGCCGTCCAGCTCGGTGAGGATCTGTGAGACCACACTCTCAGTCACATGGGATGACCCCATGTAGGTGCCCCGCTTCGGCACGAGGGCATCAACCTCATCGAAGAAGATGATCGATGGCGAGGCCTGGCGGGCCTTCCGGAAGATCTCCCGTACCCCTTTCTCGGATTCTCCCACCCACTTGGATAAGAGCTCGGGACCTTTGACCGCGATGAAATTGCATTCGCTCTCGTTGGCGACAGCCTTTGCAAGCAGCGTCTTGCCAGTCCCGGGCGGCCCGAAGAGCAGGATACCCTTGGGCGGCTTGGTTTCGAGTTTCTCGAAAACGTCGGGATACTTGATCGGCCATTCGACGGCTTCCTTAAGCTCCTGCTTGGTGTCCTCAAGGCCGCCGACCTGTTTCCAGGTGATATCCGGTATCTCTACAAGCACCTCGCGCATCGCGGATGGCTCGACATGCTTTCTCGCTTCCGCAAAGTCCTCATCGCTCACCCTGAGCGCATCGAGCACCTCGTTCGGGATATCCTCGTCAATCTTGATCTGCGGAATCACCTTCCTTAGGGCATGCATCGCCGCTTCCTTGACAAGGAGTGCGATATCAGCACCGACGAAGCCATGGGTCGTGTTGGCATATTCCTCGATCTTTACGTTCTCTGCAAGCGGCACGCCCCGTGTGTGGACCTGGAAGATCTCCATCCTGCCCTTCTTATCGGGGATTCCGATCTCTATCTCCCTGTCGAAACGACCGCCCCGCCGGAGTGCCGGGTCAATCGAGTCCGGCAGATTGGTGGCTGCGATCACGATTACCTGCCCGCGAGTTTTCAGCCCGTCCATAAGAGCGAGGAGCTGGGCGACGACACGGCGCTCCACCTCGCCCTGCACCTCGGCACGCTTTGGCGCTATCGCGTCGATCTCATCGATGAATATGATCGCCGGCGCGTTCTGCTCGGCCTCCTCGAACTTCTCGCGCAACCCCTTCTCGCTCTCACCGTAGTACTTGCTCATGATCTCGGGGCCGGATAGCGTGATGAAGTGGGCGTCGACCTCGTTTGCAACTGCTTTTGCGATCAGGGTCTTGCCCGTCCCCGGCGGGCCGTACAGGAGGACTCCCTTTGGCGGCGATATGCCGAGACGCTCGAATATCTCCGGGTGACGGAGCGGGAGCTCGATCATCTCGCGGACGAGCTGGAGCTCACGTCCGAGGCCGCCAATATCCTCGTAATGGACATCCGAGACCTCCTTTTTGCCCTCTTCAGCTTTGTACGGTTCTTCCTTGAGCTCGATCTCCGTCTCATCAGTGACGATCGCAATCCCCTTGGGCACGACTTTCGCTATCACGAGCGTGATCGAGTTGCCGATTACATCAACCCGGACCGACTGGCCTTCGATTACGGATCTCCCCCGCAGGAGCCGGGACAGGTACTGCTCACCGCCAACAAGCCGGATCGGCTGGGTAGGCTGGATCACTACCCTCTTTGCATACGCCGCCTCTGACTTGCGGATCCGGACCTTCTCATCGATACCGGTTCCGACGTTGCCGCGTATGTTCCCATCAATACGCAGGATGGCTCCACCGGTATCCTGAGCAAAGCCCGGCCAGACAATTGCCGCGGCCTTGCGTTTTCCTGCAATCTCGATCACATCTCCGGAAACAAGCCCGAGCTTCTTCATCACCTCAATGCTAACCCGTGCTATGCCCCTGCCTGCATCGTCATGGGCTGCCTCTTTTACCGTTACTTCTGTAAATTCTTTCTCGGTCATCGTAAAATCCTCCTTGCATCGTTAATGGTTTACCATAAGTTAGCGAGTCATGGTACTTAAGCGTTGCTGCTAAAGCGGCTCTGGTTGTTCAGAGGTGTTTTTTGACCGGGACAGGTAACATTGTTACGCCTGCCCGACTGAGAGTTTTTGGACAGGAGTCTTGAATGGATCAGAACCGCAGCACTATTTTTCAGCCTGTATCGGCAGAATCACGGTTGTAATCCCAGAGTACTGGAGTCTCCTCTGGATAGCAAAGGCCGTTTCATTATGAAGTACTCTCTGGAACGGATTTGCGTGGCGGAATACTATCTGGCCGGTAAAGAATGTCGAATTCGGGAATTCTTTTGCGATATTTTTGCACAGCGGGACTGCGAGATCCACCACATCGGTTCCGATATCCATCCGGTAATCTGCAGCAAATCCATGTTCCCGTGCCAGGTCGACATACTTTGAGAGAGATTCCTTTGTTGATTGGGCAAGTGCATTCATCTCCGCTGTACCTTTGAATGTCCCGGAATCTATGACGGCAACAGAAGCGAAGATGAAGTTATCATAAACATTCGGGAAGTTCTTCACAATCGAATAGAATGTATTTACGCCAAACCCGTGGTAACAGGATACCAGCTGCACCGCAGTCATCTTATGGGGATCGACCGGATCGGTGTTCCGGATCCCTGTCGTGGGTATGACTTCGAGAAGTGTATCGAGTTTCCGGAGCCCCCTTGTCACAGTCTGGTAATGTCCCTTGATGAGGAAACAGATCCCGATCAGGATCGATGTAATAAAGATGGTGACCCACGCCCCTTCGCCAAATTTCGAAAACACCATGATAGTCAGGATCGTGCTGCATAGCACAAGACCGATAAGGTGGATCCAGATATGCTGACGCCACTTCGGCTCTGTCTTCCGGTTCTTGTAGAAGAACCGGCTCATGCCATAATTCGAGATCGTGAAGGTTATGAAAACATTGATGGCATACATCGTGATCAGGATAGTGATTGAACCGTGAGTGAGGATCATGATGATGAGCGCTGCGCCGCCCATCAGGAGGATCCCATTTATCATGGTCAGCCGCTCTGATAGGTTTGCAAATGACCTGGGAAGCCATGAGTCAATAGCCATATTCGCCATGACTCTGGGACCATCGATAAATCCTGCCTGTGCCCCGACAACGAGCAGTGCACCTTCGGACAATATGATGATAAACGCAATAAGCTCCCCGCCAGGCCATCCGGAGAAGACCGAATTAGCGAGTATCGCATTCATCGTCATGCCACTTATCGGACGGACATTCCAGAGCAGGTAGCAGAAAAAGAGCCCGGCCGAGAGGATGGCCAGGGAGAATGCCATATATGCCATCGTGCGCTTTCCGGTCTTCACTCTGGGCTCCCGCATAATCTGCATACCGTTTGCGACCGCTTCAAGCCCGGTATAAGTACCGCCTCCCAGTGAATATGCGTGGAGGAAAATTGCAAGAATCCCGAATATCCCGATAGTGGCAAGATCAATCGAAAAACTGGCATGAACCTCTTGGGCAACAGGAATTACCTGCGGCGTGTGGGCGAACAGGCCATACCCGATCAGGAGCGCATGGGCCAGGATAAAGATAAGAAAGATCGGGGCGAGGATTGTGACCGATTCCTTGACCCCCCGCAGGTTCATTTCGATCAGTATGAGGATCAGGATGCAGGCTACCAGCAATTTATAGGGCTGTAGGGAGTACGGCAGGAAGCTGAATAAAGCATCAGCGCAGGCTGCAATCGAGACCGCGATGGTAAGTGTATAGTCCACAAGAAGAGCGGATCCGGACAATACACCGGCCCGCTCACTGATAGTATGGTTGGCGACAATGTAACCACCGCCACCTGAAGGGAAATGTTCAATGATCCGAGAGTAAGCATATGCGATGATGAAAACTGTCAGCGCGGTTCCCAGCGCGAGGAATATGGCAATATAGGTATGGCTGCCAAGTGCAGTAAATGCCTCAGCTGGACCATATGATGATGAGGATACCCCGTCGGCACCGAGTCCTATCCAGGCAAGGAGGGGGAATAGCGCAATCTTATGAAAAATCTTTGGATCATCGAATCTTTTCCTGTCTCCGATAATGGCATGCCGTGCATATGTGCGGATATTGTCCCAGTTCCAGGAATCATCCTTGAGCCCCAAGCTGTTGCCATCCTGTTGCGGCAAGTCAATGAACATTGGGATATGATCAATGTTCGTTAATGCCGTGTTTCATAAACCGCGATATCTGTGATCTGTTGCCCTTAGCGCATGTCTTTAAATTTTAGGTTATATTCTTTGCGTGATCTGATGGGTGCATTGATCCCGGTGTTTTATCCTTTTTACCCTTACAGTATCGGCGTTATGGCATTGATAATTATCTTGATAGATCATTCCATTGTATATGCACCTGTTTTTTTTATGCATCGTCTGTATCATTATTCGTATGCCAGTTTTCCGGTTTCCGGGAGACCTGATAATTTCAAAAAAAACAAAAATATTTTCCTTATCGCAAATCAACTTTACTTGAGTTGTAAACAACCAGAATTTAGTCCAGAATCGGAAAAACAAGCCTTTATCTTGTCTTTCCAGAAATTATGTAGGGTATGAGTATTATTGCCGATGCCAAACGCGGCATCATAACAGATGAGATAAAAACTGTTGCGAAGCTGGAGGGGGTCACCGAAGATTTTGTCCGGCGCAGCGTGGCCGAGGGGCACATCGTAATCCCGTTCTCCCCATACCGCAAGGTGAAGATTTGCGGAATCGGTGAGGGTCTCCGGACCAAAGTCAACGCTTCGATTGGTACATCAACTGATATTGTTGATATTCCCATGGAGATAGAGAAAGCGCGCCAGGCTGAACTTGCCGGGGCCGATACCCTGATGGAACTCTCGACCGGCGGGGACTTTGCCGAGATCCGCAGGCAGGTTATAAAAAACACTTCTCTTTCAGTAGGTAGTGTGCCTCTTTACCAGGCATTCATAGAAGCTGTCAGCAAGGATGGCGCTGTTGTCCACATGAAAGAGGACGACCTTTTCCGTATCACAGCGGAGCAGGCGAAACTGGGTACCAATTTCATGGCCATTCATACCGGCATCAACTGGGAGACCGTAAAACGGCTCCGGAACCAGGGAAGGCATGCCGGACTTGTATCACGGGGCGGGGCGTTCATGACCGCATGGATGCTGCACAATGAAAAGGAGAACCCGCTCTATTCCGAATTTGATTACCTTCTCGAGATCATGAAGGAGCACGAAGTTTCTCTTTCGATGGGCAATGGCATGCGGGCGGGAGCTGTCCATGATGCGACCGACCGGGCTGGTATCCAGGAGTTACTCATCAATGCGGAACTTGCCGACAAGGCACACAGGGAGAATGTGCAGGTCATTGTTGAAGGTCCCGGTCACGTGCCAATCGATGAGATCGCAACAAATGTAAACCTGATGAAACGGGTCACCAACAACAAGCCGTTTTATATGCTAGGGCCCATCGTCACCGATATTGCGCCTGGATATGACGACAGGGTCGCGGCCATAGGCGCGGCCATCTCCTCATCGCTGGGCGCGGACTTCATCTGTTACGTCACACCGGCAGAACACCTCGCACTCCCGACACCGGAAGAGGTATTTGAGGGGGTCATCAGCTCCAGGATCGCCGCACATGTCGGCGACATGATCAAGCTGAAGAAAACGCGTGCTGCCGATATGGAGATGGGGCATGCCAGGCGAGAGCTGGACTGGGAGCGGCAGTTCGCCGTCGCAATGAACCCGGAGCGGGCAAAAGCTATCCGTGCAGAGCGGATGCCGGAAGATGCCGATGGCTGCACGATGTGCGGCGATTACTGCGCCATCAAGATTGTGAACCGATATTTCAAGTTTTAACCATACTCAGCTTTTTTCAGATACGTGAAAGTACCGCAGAACTGCAACACATAACTCTCATATAATTTTTCAGCACATACGAATGGTACCACGGTGGTCTTCATCAAAGTGAACTTCGGGGGATTTATCCCGCTCTCTACCGTTGACTGGCGGGGCAGGTCTGTCTGCACGGTATTTTTACGCGGGTGCCCACTCCAGTGCTCCTACTGCCAGAACGAGGCCATACAGACCGGCGAGGACTTCCGGACGACTGAAGAGATTATGGAGATGATCGCAGGTTCCCAAAAATTCATTTCAGGCGTTGTTTTTTCAGGTGGCGAACCAACGCTCCAGAAAGATGCTCTTGTTGAACTGGCCGGACAAGTGAAAGGAATGAATCTCGCTGTCGGCATCCATACAAACGGCTTATACCCTGAGACTCTGAAAACACTTATTGCCAAGCGGATCGTTGACAGAATAGCTCTCGATTACAAGACCCGTTGGGAAGGCTTCTCGAAGAGGTGGGAGGGGTTCACCAGTATCCAGAAAAGCGGTTATGAAAAGAACGTGCGCAAATCCATCAGCCTCTGCCGGCGGGCGTTCCTTGACAGGATCCTACCGGAGTTCGAGATCGTGGTCACGGTATTCCCTGGCAACGAACGGGACGTAAAAGAAATATCGGATGAGATCGGCGAACTTCCTCTTATTCTACAACAGGGTGAACACAAGATCGGGAGCCCCCTTCCTGCAGCAACCCAGATAACCAATGCCAAATATATTAATAGGAAGAGCAGTCTTCAGGAAACCCATCCTCCCCTGACCTGTGAAGAACTGAAGGAACTGGCAGATGAACTGGGGCGGCCGGTAAGGATACGGACACGCACGCTTGGAGAACTGGAGTATGAAGGTAATCGGAGTCGTCGGCCTTCCCGCAAGCGGTAAGGGCGAATTTGCGAAGATCGCGGCAGCACAGGGAGTGCCGGTCATCGTGATGGGCGATATGATCCGGAAAGCGGTGCAGGAAGCGGGCCTTTCTCCTGACGACACCAGTATGGGTCAGGTCGCAAACCGGCTACGGTCCGAACGTGGCATGGATGCAATCGCTCAGCTCTGTATCCCGGTTATCATCCAGCAGACCTCGCCGCTGGTCCTCGTCGATGGGATCCGGGGGGATTCCGAGGTCAGACTCTTCAAGAAACACTTCCCGGGCTTCATCCTTGTCGCAATCGATACCTCATTTGAAAAACGGCTTGGGAGGCTCGCAAACCGCGGGAGATCCGACGATACCTTGACCGCTGCCA
>Ga0233423_10001422_pt1 | contig 12066 bp, 11 predicted proteins | sample Watercolumn_Mata_FD_180713 | JGI IMG/M metagenome (GOLD analysis project Ga0233423, IMG submission 180713) | Freshwater microbial communities from Lake Matano, South Sulawesi, Indonesia - Watercolumn_Matano_2014_112_MG | ecosystem: Environmental > Aquatic > Freshwater > Lake | place: Indonesia... | reverse complement strand
TGCGCGTCCAGACCCGCAGGTCGTAGCCGTAGTTTGTTTTGCTGCCGCCGCGCAGGTAGCGATAGTGGATCCCTTCGTAGACGTCGGCCGTCCATTGCCAGACGTTGCCCGCCATGTCGTACAGGCCGTAGGGGCTGGGCGAGTTTATGGTCTGGTAGCTGTCGTAGGTTTTGCCGTTGTAGAAGCCGACCGGCGTGGTATTGCCCAAGGCGCCCACGTTCTTCTCGAAGGGGTCGCGGCTGCTGTAGAAGTTGGCGTTGTGGCGGGCAATCTCGTCGCCCCAGGGGAACGGCCGGCCATCGCTGCCGCGGGCGGCCTTCTCCCACTCCGCCTCGCTGGGCAGACGCCCGCCGTAGAACTCGCAGTAGGCCTGGGCCCCAAACCAGGTCACCATCGTCATGGGATGGTTCTCGTAGCCTGGTTTGACCGTGAAGGTCTGGCCGTCAAAGGCTAAGCGCAGGTCCTGGTTGGCCAGCGGGACGTGCAGCCAATCACCGGCCGTAATCTCCTTCTCGTGCCGGCGGCCCTGGAACTTATCACCTGCATAGTAGCCGACCACCTGGTTGTGGGCGATTTTGACCTTGCCGGCAGCCAGCGCTGCGTTCAGGTAGCGAGCGTACTGGCTATTGGTGACCGGGGTAACCATGATCTCGTAGTTGTAGGCAATCAGGGTCGGGTGGTCGTGCTGGCCTAGCAGGAATTCCCCGGCGGGCACCAGCGCCCAAGCCTCTGGGCTAACCCCCGTTTCCATCTGTGGCGGCGTCGTGGGTGCTACTTGGGGCCCGCAGCCGGCCAGCAAAGCAATACACGCTAGAACGAGTACGGCGCGTTTCATCGGCACACCTCCTCGCCGGCCGCAAGCTGGTCTGCTTCAGCCCACTCCCTGGCCCAGAGGCCCTTGCGCTGGAATAAGTCCACCAGTCGCCATAGCAGCAAGATGGCCAGCACCACCAGCACTATGGCCAGCCCCAGATCAATCAAGGTGGTCGCCAAGTTGACCAGCGGTTGCTGTGCCGATTCGCTGACGTAGAGCCGCTTCGTTTCGAAGAGTGCCGCCGCGGCGAAGGCCAGGTTAGAGCCGACGATTACCAGCCAGCCAAACCACTGGCGAGCTTTGCCCTGCAGCCCGATGAGATCGGCGTAGTAGAGCAGAATGATGGTGGCGATGAGCCCCGCCAGGACGTGCCAGTGGCCGGTGAGCTCCACACGTTCCTCCCGCCACGGCCAGGTGCGCACGATCTTCTCCAGCCGGATGGCCATGAAGATGCCCACAAAGGTGACCACAAAGTTCATGTACACCATCTGCCAGAGAGCGCCGAACTTCAGGGGATCGTGGAGTAGGGCGGCCAGGTTTTGCCGGAAGCTGGCCTTTTGTATGCCCTGCTTAGCTAGCCGTTCCCGGATTAGCTTGCGCCAGCCGTAGATCACCAGCAGAAAGGCAGCCAGCGCCGCCGGCACCGAACCGGCATAGATGATGTAGTGGGCAATCTCTTCCACAGGCACTACGGCCCAGACACCGAGCGTGACGATAATCGTGCCGGCGATGATCAGCGGCATGGCCAGCTTGTGCAGCCGGCCCTGGAAATCGAACCAGCGCCCCACGATCAGGGTCAACGCCACGCCGATGAGGGTCAGCATGATGTGCAGGTGGCCGATGACGGCCAGTTGCAGCGCCGTCTTGTGCGGCTCGCGCACCACGTTCTCGGCCAGGAAGGATTCAAAGCCGTTGCCGAAGTAAGCCCCGGCCGCCGCGCCAAAGAGGGCCGAACCAAGCATGGCCACGGCCATGGTGAAGAAGGCGGTGCGTTCCAGGTCAACCCCGCCGCGCGTGTGGGCGTAGGCCGGATCCTGGCGACGATATTCCTTCTTCCAGGGCCAGAGCGCCACCGCCAACTGCACTCCGGCAAAGAAGATCAGCGATTGCCCAAAGAGAAATAGCCCGTGGCAGATCCAGTTGCGTCCAAAGTAAGCAAAGAGCAGCCCAAAGACCAGCGCCGTGATGTAGCCCACGGTGATCGTCCCGTTGATCCGCGTCTGCTCGCTCTGCTTCATGGGCACCAGGGCGGTGATGAGGTAGGTCTCAATCGCCACCACAGCCAGGGCGATGGCGTGGTAGAGCATGATGATGCGGCCTTCACGCTCGGCCTCCACCAGGCGCATACCCAGGCCCCGCACGACGATGTCCTTGAGGCCCCACTCGGCCAGAGGGCCGGAGAGGGTGCCGAAGAGGGCCGTGGTCAGGGCGATCAAGGCTATGGCCACCAGGACCAGGCCCTTGGTGGAGCGGAAGAGGAAGTTGAAGCGCTTAGTGATTGCTGGCATAATCGTCGGGGAATCAGTGATCAGTAATCAGGGAATCCGGAGATCAGGAACCTGCCTCTATCTGGTTACCGATTCCCTGATTCCCCGATCCCTGATTCCCTGATTCCCTAATTCACCCCCTTTAGCCCCCACGGGTTGTTGGGGAAATGGCAGCGGGCGCAATCCACCTTGCGCTGCAGATCGTGCGAGATGTACGGGCTATCGCCAGGTTTGCCCCTGGGATCTGCCGGCCGGAAGGTCAGCCAGGTCTTCTTGTCCTGCGTCGGGCCCACTTTCAGTCCAGAGGCATCGTGGCAGGCGACGCAATGCACCGCGGCGTGCGCCTGGTCGTGCCCGGCAACTTCTTTCAGCGCCTGGTGGCAGCCGGTGCAGTTCGCTTTGGTGGAGTGCGCGTTGTGACAATCGGTGCAGCCTTTGCCGGCATGCGCCTTTGTGCCCAGGGCGATCTCGTAGCCCCCATGGTGACACTTGGCGCATAACTCAGTAGGCGATTGGACGGGCTCGTACGGATCAGCCGTAGTGTCGAATTGGGCGATGGCCGCGTTCAGCCAGGCGACTTGCTTGGTCAGCACTTCTTTCTCGACCTTGTGGCACTGCTCGCAGCCGATGTTCCGCCAATCCGCTTGGGCGACGGGCTTGGGCGTCTTGATGGTGAACTTGCAAGTGGCGCACGTCGCCGGCATGTCCTCCGGCGAGGTGGGAATCCAGCTCAGCGGCGCGTGGCAGCGCGCACAATCGTTGTTCGTGCCCGCGGCGATGACGTAGGTGCTGGCGTGCTTGCCGCTCTCCCAGGCCTGGCGCATCGCCAATTGTCCCGCATCCGCGGGGAGGGTGGGGGTAACCGGTGCCGGGGTAGGCGCGCCCCCAGGAGCAGGCAGCGGCTGACAGGCGCTGGCCAAGGCGGCGCACAAGAGCAAAGCGGCAAAGAGGATGAGGTGGTGGGGCCTGATTTTCATGCGTCGTGCCTCGTCACAGCCCAGGCGGAGTGCAGCACTACTGCCTGGGCTGTCACTCCATCATTTGGCCGGCGTTGGCGTCACGGCCAGCGTCGGCGTCGTGGGCGGGCGAGCCGTGGGGGTGGGGGTCACGAACGACCGCAGTTTCCATGGATTGGCGTCAAAGTGGCAGCGCGTGCACGTGACCGTCCTCTGCAGATAGTGGGAGGGGAATGCCGTGGTGCTTTCCCGTCCTGCGGTCACAGCGACGGTCAACGTGGTCCACTCGCCCTTGACGTCGTCTTTGGTGACGGGTTCAACCTTCGCCCCGGAGGCATCGTGGCAGACGACGCAGCCCATCTTTTCGTGCACGGCGATGTGCCCCTGGTTCGGCTTGTCCTTGAACACATTGCCGTGGCAATTGGTGCAGGCCGCTTTGCTGGAATGTGGGTTGTGGCAGTCGGTGCACGCTATAGGGCGCTTGGCCGTCATGCCGATCTGGTTGGTGTGCGCCCCGCCGCCAATGCGCACCTTGTGTCTCGACCCCCCGAGACTGTCGGTGTGGCATTTCTCGCATAGCTGCGTAGTGCTGGCGACAGAATCGTACTTGCCGGTGGCGTTGTTCCACATGGCGATCTGGGCGGACACCACGCCAGCTTCGACTTTGTGGCAAACGTCGCAGCCGATGTTCTTCCAGTCCTTTTCTTCGATGAACGAGTTGGTGCCAGCCGGGGGTGTCCGCACTTCTTTGTCCGTGGGGAACTTGCAGGCGATGCAGTTCGGCGCCGGGCCGGGCACGGCCTTGGGATCCCAGTTGCGAGGCGAGTGACAACGCGAGCAAAGATTGTTGGGCCCCTTGCCCAGGCCGTAGGTCTTGGCATGGAGGCTGCTTTGCCAGGCGGCCAAAATCGCCGCCTGATCTACCGCGGGCTTGGCGGGCACAGGCGTGGCGGCTGGGGGTGCCGCAGGCACGGGGGTGGCGGTAGCGGGCACTGGCGTAGGTTTGGCTGGTACGGGCGTGGCGGTCGCCGGTATGGGGGTGGCCGTGGATGGTGCCGCCGCCGGGCCACAGCCGCTGAGCAAGACCAGGCACAGCAGCAGACCGGTGACCAGCGGTAGCAGTAGAAGTAGCCAATTCCTTCTAGGATTAGATCCCGTCCCCGATCCAGGGGGCTTCAGGTGAGCAACCATCTTTGTCCTCCTCTGAAGTATTTGTGCTGGCTTCCTGATAGCAGGCCAGACCTCGCCCTGCTACAGGACAGCATGGCACATTTCCCTGAATCTGTCTGTGACGCTGGTCACACAACATTCACTCCCCGGCCAGCCGTTGCAGCTCTTCTCTATTGCGGATGATCACCAGCCCGCGCTTCAGGGCCACCACGCCCTGCTGCTCCCACTGCGCCAGGAGGCGGGAGACGCTCTCCCGCGCCGCGCCCACCAGCTCGGCCAGCTCCTGGTGCGTCAGATGCAGCTCATCCGGTGGGAAGCCATCAATCTGGCGGTGCCGGCTCTCGGCGAGCATGGCGCCGGCCAGGCGCTGCGTCAGGCGGTGGGAGGCCAGCGACTCGAAGCGGCTGATCAGGCGGCGCACCTCGCCCAGGCAGATGCCCTGCACCGCGGCAAGCAACTCGGGGCTCTTCTCGCACAGGGCGCGAAACTCCCTGCTCTCCGCCCACAGCAAGGTGGCGTCAGTGAGGGCCACGGCGCTGCCCAACTGTGTCCCCTCGTCCAGCACGGGCACCGGGCAGAAGCAATCGCCCGGCCCCGGCACACACAGAATTAGCGCGTAGCCCTCGACCGTCACACGCACGAGCTTCACCCGCCCGCTTGCGACGACGTAGAAGGCGGGCGCCGGCGCCCCCTGGGCGAAGATCTGCTCGCCGGCGACAAAAGCGCGCCCGTGCAGGATCGCCCGCAGCCGGGCCCGGATGTCTGGCGAGAGACGGTTAAGAAGATGTTGCCTGTTGCTCTCAGTCATGAGTCACCGCCTTAAGTTCCACGTTCCAAGTTTCAAGTTACAGGCCAACGTCAAGCGTCAGCAGCACATTAACGGACAAAACTCTTCCGCAGCCCAGCCAAGGCTGCGGAAGAGTTCAAAAGGTTTAACCGGTTGATCGGTTTCAGAGAAGATCCCCATGCGCATGGGCGCACATGCAGGACGTCAGCATATTCGGTTAGCAGGACAGGACAGGTGATCAGGTAGAGCCAACGCTCCAATGCCGCATCCACGATTCGGGCTGAGGCGCCAGTGGGCACAATCGTACCACTGATCAGGACGTTGGTGTCAACCACTAGGCGCAGCGCGCCGGGCTGCCCGAACCTCAGCCACCGCTTGAGCCACATCAGCCATAACCTCCTCTTCGGTGTATTGCTGGTTGGCGGCCCGAATATCTGCCAGAACCTGGCGGAAACGCTGGTCAATTGCCCCGTTCAGGTCGCGACTCAAGGCACGCCAGAGCTCAAGCTTCTGTTCGGTGGGCAGACGACGCACCCAAGCCAGTATCTGCTTCATAGGAAGTTCAAGGATTATATTAGTGGACATGCTCTCACCTCCTGGGCTAGTTTTGCCCTTACTTCTTCGTGGCCGTATTATAGCACGTTATCCTATCGCTGGCAATACAGACTGCAATCTCTACAGGGCCCTGTCAAAGTCACTTTGGGAGTCATTGCGAGCCCCGCAGGGCGAAGCAATCTCACTGTTGCGCCATGAGAGAGATTGCTTCGCTGCGCTCGCAATGACGCGATGCTGACTTTGACAGGGCCCTGCAATCTCTAATCTCCAATCTCTAATCGCCAATCTTCTTACTTCGTCTTGCCCAGCTCCCCCAGGCTCAGTCCCTCGCGCCACAGGTAGTAGAAGCCCAGCAGGATCGGCGGCAGAAGCAGGGCGGCGTGCAGCACCAGGGTGTAGCTGGTGGCCAGGCCGTCGGCCACACCGAAGAGCACCAGGGCGTACTTGACGGCGGCATCGAAGGGGCCGATGTACCCAGGCGTGGACGGGACGATGGCCGCCAGGTTGCCCACGCCGCAGGCCAGGCCGAACAGGGTGACCGGCTGCTGCAAGCCGAAGCCCCAGGCGACGAAGACGTACATGGCCGTCTCGCACAGCCAGGCCAGGACGGAGAAGAGCATGGCCCAGGCAAAGGCCCAGCCGCTGCGCAGCACCCCCAGCCCGTCCAGGAAGGCGCTGCTGATCCCGGCGATCTTGCCTCGCGGCCCCTCGGGCAGCGGGCGCAGTACCAAGGTCACCAGGCGATCCGCCAACTGCCGCGAGGAGGCAACGATGAACAACACCACGATCACCCCTACGAAGAGCAGCGTGGCCAGGCGCAGCACCCTAGACAGCGTGGCGTCCAGCGGCAGAAAGAACGAAGCCACGAGAATGAAGAGCAATAGCGTCAGTCCGTCCACCACCCGCTCCACCACGATGGTCATCAGCGTGGCGCTCTTGCTCACCCCCTCTTTCTCGCCCAGGATGTAGGCCCGCACCACCTCGCCCAGGCGCGCCGGCAGAACGTCGTTGGCCATGTAGCCAATGACCACCACCGGGAACAATCGCCTGGCGGGGATGCGCTTGATGGGATCGAGCAGGTATTGCCAGCGGAAGGCCCGCCAGCCTACACCCACCAGGTAAACGATGATCGCCGGCACCAGCCAGAGGTAATTCGCCTGCCGCAGGGCGGCCCAAACCTCGCCCAGGTTGGTCTTGTAGAAGACCACGTAGAGCAGCAACAGGCTCAGCACCACGCCAACCCAGAAGCGCCAGTTACGCAGCCACTTCACCCTTTGTACCTCCGTATCCTTTCATAGCAGGTAGACACGTAACGAGTAGACAAGTAGACAAGGAAACAAGGACAAGGGAACAAGGCCCTCACTCCTGGCTCCTTGTCTACTTGCTTCTTGTCTACTTGCTCCTTGTCTACTCCTCAACCCGCAAACTTATCCCCACCCGCCACAGGAAGACCAGCCCCAGCCCGGTGACCAGCACGTACTGCAAGCTATGCGACACCACCACGAGCGACACCGCCGTCGCCTCCCCCACGCCGAAGACGCCTAAAGCCACCTTGCCGAAGAACTCGAAGGTGCCGGCATAGCCCGGTGCCGATGGAATCAGAATGCCCAGATTGACCAGCACCAGCACAAAAATCGCCGCGTAGAAACGGGCGACGTCGTCTAAAGGCAGACGGAAGCCCACGATGAGCAGGTAGTACGAGGCCCCTTCGGCCAGCCACACCAAAATGGAGAGGCCAGCCAGCCCGGCCACCGCGCGCCGCGAGCGCAGGGCGTGCAGTCCAGCCGTGAACGACGTCGCCAGCCCGCGGATGCGTGTCGCCAGGGCTGCCGGCAGGGGGCGCAAGGCCAGATCGAGCAGGCGTAAAGCCAGGCTCTCCTGGAACAGCAGGAGCAGCAGCCCCGCCAGCGCCGCCACGAAGAGCAGTGTCGCCAGCACCTCTACCTGGGCTACCCTCCCGGACAGCGGCACGCCAAAGGAGGCCAGCCACAGCAAGAAGATGAGGGTCAGCCCGTCCAGCACCCGCTCCAGGACGATGGTGGCCAGGGCCAGGCTCTTGCTCACGTTCTCCTGCCGACCCAGGGCGTAGGCGCGCACCAGCTCGCCCAGGCGCGCCGGCAGGACGTTGTTGGCCATGAAGCCGATCATTAGCACCGGGAAGAGCCGTCGCCAGGGGATGCGCTTTGTCGGATCGAGAAGGCGTTGCCAGCGCGCCGTGCGCAGGGCGTAGCCCGTCAGCGTGCAGAGCACCGACGGCAGGGCGTAGCGATAATCGGCGGCGCGCAGGGCCGCGACCAGGTCCTCCAGGCGCAGGTTGCGCAAGGCCAGGATCAGGAAGATGGCCGTCAAAGCCAGGCCGATTAGCCAGGAGCGCAATTTCATCGTTCTTCGGTCACGAATTAGGACGCGGATTGCCGCCGATAGGCGCGGATAAGAGGCTTTGCTCCCGCGACCGGTTCCGCCTTCACACTCAATCCCTCCAAAGGGCCGCTGCTCAATTCGACTCGACCAGCTCCGCTGTGCTTGATTCCTGGTGTGAACGATACACCACCTGGCCCTGCACCATCGTCAGGCGGGGCTGGTAGTCGTCATTCATAATGACGAGGTCGGCGTCCAGGCCGGACTCCAATCGCCCCGTGGGCAAGCCCAGCACGCCGGCGGGCACCACGGCGGCGATGGTCAGGGCCTCCGTCCAGGACAGGCCCACCTGCTCCACCAGGGTGCGCAGCCCGCCATTGAGGAGGGTGGCGCTGCCCACCAGTTGGCCCTCCGGCAGGCGAATCGCCCGGCCGTTGCTGAGCAGGCGCTTGCCCCGGCTGACGTACTCGCCGGGGGGCAGGCCGGCCAGCGGCATGGCATCGCTCACCAGAGCCACACCCGGCGCCCCCTTGGCCCGCACGAGCAGGGCGATGGCCGCCGGGTGCACGTGCTCCCCATCGCCGATGACCTGGGCGGTGACGCCGGGGTGCAGCAGGATCGCCCCTACTATGCCCGGCTCCCGGTGATGGAAGGGGCGCGTGGCATTGAAGATGTGCGTGGCGTGGCTGACGCCCAGCCGGATGGCCTCCCTGGCCTCCTCGTAGGTGGCATCGGAATGGCCAATGGCCACGATGACGCCCTGGGCGACGAGCTGGGGGATGTACTGCCGCGCCGGCGGCACCTCGGGGGCGAGGGTGAGGAGACGAATGTGCCCCTGCGCCGCCGCCTGCAGAGTCTGGAACTCCTCCAAGGAGAAGGGCCGCACGAAGAACGGCTCCATGGCCCCCGGGCGGCGCGGCGAGACGTATGGCCCCTCAAGGTGGATGCCCAGTATCCTGGCGCCGGGTGGCCTGGACTGGATGGCGGTGGCGATGTCCCGCACGGCCTGGAGCGTGTCTCCTGGCGAGGAGCTGCCCAGGGTAGGCAGGAAGCCCGTCACGGCGCAGCGCGGCAGCGCCTCGGCCAGGCCCGCCACGTCGCTGCGGGCGCTGGCTTCCAGCAGGCCGTGGATGTGCAGGTCAATCAAGCCGGGGATGACGCGCTGCCCGGCGGCGTCAATGAGACGAGCGTGCGGCGGTACGTCCACGGCTGCTCGCGGGCCTACCGCGGCGATACGCCCGTCCTCCACGACCACCACGCCATCGGCGATGACCTCGCCTGGCGTGTAGACCTGCCCCTGGACGATAAAGGTCTTCATGCCTCTCACGCAGAGACTTGGCTCGTAGTAACGACTTTAGTCGTTTATTGACAGCAACGACGACTAAAGTCGCTACTACGAACCTCACCTAAGTCTCTGCCTTCACGCATACCGCCGAGGCGATATGGAATTCTCGCAAAAACGGCGCGCCGACCTGTCCGGGGCCGCGCCATCAGAGATTATACCCCATGACCATTCCCCTGTCAACTTTCTGGGCATGGCCCTGTCGAAGTCATTTTGGGGGTCATTGCGAGGAGCATCCCTGCGCCAGCCTGAACGCAGTGAGGGGGCGGCGAAGGGATGCGACGAAGCAATCTCCCTCGTTGCGCAACAAAGAGATTGCTTCGCTGCGCTCGCAATGACGGACATACGTGACGGGGTGGCATTGACTTCCAGGCTGCTTTGTGGTAGACTACGGGCCGTCGGTCAAGGAGCTACTCTGGCACAAACGTGCCAATCCCACGAAGGAGGGCCAGCAAATGAATAGCACGCTCAAACTGGCGGAACTTGTTGCCTTTGGCGTACAACCTGCTCGCCGCTCTCTTGGTGGGAGGGATGCTTAGCGCATATTCTGCGCCTTCCCCTCCATAGAATGCCCAGGCCATGAGCCGGCGAGAGGTTCGCCCTGCTCATGGCTTTTTTGTGCCCAAAAACTATGGAGGAGTACAACCTTGTCTAGTCGCGAAGCCAAACGTTGGCAGCACCACGCCGCGGCCAAAGTCACCGGCCAGATGCGCAAACAGATCAAGCCCAACCGCAAGCCCAAAACCAGGGAGCGTCGCGATTGGGCCTCCGAGGACCCGGACGAAGTCGGTGCACCCCAGAGCGAGCGCATCATGCCGCCGGGGGAGCGCGAGCGTCGCCGGGCCAACCTGACGGCGGCTTTAGCGAAGATCGCCGAAGATGCCAAGGCCGCCACCGCGCCGTCGCCAGGGGTAGAAGTGTCAGGGAGGCGCTGCATCGTCGTGGAGGTGGGGAGTAACCTCTGCCGCGTCGATCTGGATGGACAGAGCCTGCTCTGCCGGTTACGCGGCTCCCTAAGCGCCCAGGAGACCGGCTTCACCAACGTGGTGGCCGTGGGCGATGAGGTGGTGGTAGCACAGGATGGCGCGGAGCGCGGCACCGTGGAGGCAGTGCTGCCGCGACGCTGTGTGCTGGCTCGCCCCGACGTCTTCTACCCCCACCTGCAGCAGGTCATCGTGGCCAACGCCGATCAGTTGCTCATCGTCGCCTCCTGGCGCGAGCCGGCCATCTGGCTGGAGCTGATTGATCGTTACCTGATCACTGCCGAGCGGTATCGCCTCTTGCCGCTGATCTGCGTCAACAAAACGGACCTGGCGGAAGACGCGGCTGTCTGCCGCCAGACAATGCAACCCTATCTCGACCTGGGCTACCGGGTGATCTTCACCAGCGCCTTCAGCGGCGAGGGCATCGGCGAGCTGCGCCAGCTCCTGTGCGGCCAGACGACGGTGCTGGCCGGGCTCTCCGGTGTCGGCAAGTCTTCGCTGCTGATGGCGGTGCAGCCTGGCCTGCAACTGCGCATCGCCGCCGTGAGCCAGGTGCACCACGAGGGCCGGCACACGACAGCGCAAGTCCACCTGCTCAAGCTGGCGATGGGCGGCTTCGTCGCAGACACGCCGGGCATCCGCGAGTTCGGGCTCAGCGGCCTGCGCCGCGGCGAGCTGGCCAGCTTTTACCCGGAGATCGTTGCGGCGGCCAGGGGATGTCGCTTCAACGACTGCGCCCACATCCAGGAGGCCGGCTGTGCGGTGCAGATCGCCGTGCAGCAGGGCCGGGTGGCAGCGACGCGCTATCACAGCTACCAGAAAATCTACCAAACACTGCCCGCCTGAGACACCAGAACCCCGGCTTCTCCCCCAGAAGCCGGGGTTCTGGCTGTTGACGATAATAAGTCGCCAGCGAAGGCATCAGCGAAGCAATTGCAGAAATTCTTCGCGAGTCAGACCAGCGCTTTTGCTCAAGCGTAAGGTCAGACCGCGGCCCAGATCGCGGTTGTGCATCGGCACGACCAGACGACGCCCATCCGCTGGACGCCAAAGGACCACGTGGCTCCCCGTCTGATGGTCAATCTCGAAGCCAACTCGTCGGAGTGCCCTAACCATCTCCCGGGACTTAACTGCTGGCAGTTCTGTCACGCGGCTGTCTCCAGAGCTACGGACACCCGTCCAACCAGTTGCTCCTGCGCCTCTTGCGGGATAGTTTCGCCATGCTTGGCAAGGCTCGCGCAGTAGGCCCGGATGGCGTCAGCAGCCATGAACCACGCTTCTTCCAGTGTCCGACCTTCCGTGTAACAGCCCGGTAGAGCGGGAACTGAGACCAGATACCCACCCTCGGCCTGTGGTTCCAGCACAATGGTAAACTGGCACTTAACCATGAATTGCTCCTCCTGACCTGTTACAATTGCTCCGTTCTGAGGGGTGACAACCACATTCTACCACAAACGGACGATAGAGCGCAATCCCGCCCCTGATTCCGGTAGTTTCGCTTAATTTCAATCAAGGGCTGGCCAATAGTGGTCTCCCCGGCACGGCATAGACCGACTCTGGGATGCCCACCAACCCAAGAATACGCCGCTGCAATGCCGATAGAGGGCTCATCTC
>Ga0233423_10001421_pt1 | contig 12073 bp, 9 predicted proteins | sample Watercolumn_Mata_FD_180713 | JGI IMG/M metagenome (GOLD analysis project Ga0233423, IMG submission 180713) | Freshwater microbial communities from Lake Matano, South Sulawesi, Indonesia - Watercolumn_Matano_2014_112_MG | ecosystem: Environmental > Aquatic > Freshwater > Lake | place: Indonesia... | reverse complement strand
ACCTGCATCAGGATGAGGCCCAGGCCCATGAACATCCCGACGAGGATGAGGACCCACTCGGTCTTCCGGTCGAAAATCCCCTTGGCCACGACGGCCATCAGGCCCGCTTGGGGGGCGGAGATCCGCTCCCCCCCGAACCCGCCGCCGGCCTTCAAGACTTCGTTCTGTTTCTCGGGGATCATGGCCTTGACCTCGGCCAGGCTGTACGTCCCGGCCGGGATCGCCTGATGGCGTCCGTCGTAGGCGATTTCGGTGACCCCCCCGGCCTCCAGGCCCTGGAGCTTGGCCCCCACGACCTGCTTGATGTTTCCCAAGTGGAGGACGGACAGGACGAAGAACATCGCCAGGGCCGCGGCCGTGACGCCGAAGACGTCGCCGAGCTGCATCCGCCAGGGCGTGCAGCCCAGGATGTGGCCGGCCTTGAGGTCCTGCATCATCTCCCCGGCCACCGAGACCGAGACGCAAGTGAAGGCGGCGACGATGAGGACGGCCGAGATCCCGCTCCCGCCTTCGAGGCCCATGAGGACCATGATGAAGGCGACGATGATCAGGACCGAGACCGTCAGGCCGCTCGTCGGGTTGCTGCTCACCCCGATGACCCCGACGAGGTAGCCCGACACGGCGGCGAAGACGAAGCCGAGGACGATCATCAGGAGGACGGCGACGAAGGAGGCGGGAATGTTGCCGGCGAAGAGGTTGAAGACGACGAAGACGACGACCGAGACGGCCGCGGCGACGGCCGCGGCCCACTTGAGGTCGATGTCGCGGTCGGTCCGGGGGAGGGCGTCGGCCTCGGGGCTTCCGCTTTTTCGCCGTCCGGTCAGGGTGGACAGCGACCGGGAGATGCCGTGGGCCAGGTTCTTCCGCATCTTGAACAGGGTGTAGAACGCGCCGACCAGCATCCCCCCGACGGCGATGAACCGGACGTAGTCGAGCCGGACGCGGCTGATTTCCGCCGCCCAGTCGGTCACGGCGGCCAGGTCGTTGTAGTGGAGAAAATAGGCCATGGCCGGGGCGAGGAGCCCCCAGGCCAGGACGCCGCCGCTGAAGTTGATGGCCGCGAGCTTCGGGCCGATGATGTAGCCCACGCCCAGAAAGGCCGGGCTCGCCTCGGGGCCCCGGAGGAGGAGCGACCCCTTGCCGGCGGTCAGAACGCTCTGCCATTTCAGGCCGAGGATCTTGAATTCGGTCAGGGCGGTGAACAGGGCCCCCAACCCCATGCCGGTCAGGAGATGGCCCGCCCCCCCGCCCCCTCTCTGGCCGGCCTTGTGGATCTCGGCCGCGGCGACCGATTCGGGGAAGGGGAGGTCCTTCTCGGCGATCAGGATCCGGCGGGTGACGGTGACGAACATGATCCCCAGGATCCCGCCGACGGTCAGGATGACGGTCGCGATGAGGTAGTGCTCGAAGGTGTAGAAGGGCAGCCAGATTCCGGCGATGAAGAAGGCCGGGAGGGTGAAGATCGCCCCGGAGGCGACGTTCCCCCCGATCGAGCCCACGGTCCGGGCGCAGTTCTCCTCGAGAATCGACCCTCCCAGGGCCTTGATGACGGCCATCCCGATGACGGCCGTGGTGTAGGTCGCGGCGATCGTCATCCCGGCCTTGAGCCCGAGGTAGGCGTTGGCCGCCCCCATGAAGGCCGCCATGACGACCCCCAGGACGACGGCCCTAAGGGTGAATTCCCGGACGCCGCTCGAGGGCGGAACGAACGGGATGGATTCTTTTTCGCTCATGGTCATCGCTCCTTGTTCGTCGACCGTCGTCCCCGATTCTATCGACGGAGAGGGCCGATTTCAACCCCGGCCGGCGGGTCGGAAGGGCTCAGGTTATTTTTTCTCCGGCTGGGGCATGAGGCCGTTGGTTTCGACGAGCATCCGGAGGTACCAATCGGGGAAGGGCAGAGGGTTGCGCTTCCGGGTCTTAGCGTCGTAGATCCAGAGCTTGTTGAACTTGACGAGGAGGTCGTCGCCGAGCTTCCACCAGGCCGCCGTGACCGCGGCGGCGTTGTCCATGCAGTAGTCGTTCAGGTACTTGACCGCCTCCGCCGGGCTCTTAGCGTAGAGTTCCAGGGCGGTCTTATCGATGACCGGGGTCCGGTCGATGGCCGTGGTCTCCCAGCGGGCCTGGGCGGCGCGGACATCCTTGATCGCCTCGGAGTAGATGACCTGGGCGTGGAAGTCGGCGTAGTCGAAGGCCCAGCGGGTCGACTCGCGGTTGAACTCCCAGTGGTCTCCGACCTGGAAGCCGCGGGGAATCTCGGTCATGGCGTTGTAGAGGGGCATGAAGCACGAGGTATCCTGGTGGCCCCAGGCCAGCCAGACCAGGCCGCCGACCGGGTCGGGCATCCAGCCCCGGGCCTGGGTCACGGTGACATATTCGGCCCGGTTGACGGCGATGATCCGGGACGTGCTGTACTGCAGGCCGTCGAGCTTGAAGCCGTAGGGCAGGAAGTTGGGATTGCCGAACGGGCCGCCCTGAAGGCCGCGGGCGGGGTCGAACGGCGTCCCTTCGCAGCGGTCGCGGAGGATGGCCAGGACGTCCTTGAGGCTCAGCTTCCTGTCCGGCTTGACCGAAACGGGGAAATCCATGTTGGGCGTCTCGGGGCCGAGGCCGAGGGAGGGGGCGACGAGGTTGTAGAACCGCCATATCCGGACGCGGCTGCCGCCCGAAGCCTGGGCGCTCGTCTCGTTGGGCGAGTAGGCCCGCTTCCAGTTGAAGGGCTTGCCGCTCTTGGGGTCGTAGAGTTTTTGCTGGACGGCGAAATCGACGACGTTGGGCGAGGCCATGAAGTTGTCCTTGTCTCCAGGTTGACCTCGCCGATCCGCGACTCGTTGGGGCAGACCGAGACGTGGTCGTCGGGAATTCTCTGGGCGCACCAGACCGCGCCGGGCTTGCCGCTTTCGGGCGTCCAGAGAGGGCCGACGGGCATGATCTCGAACAGCCAGACCTCCTTGGGGTCGGCCACGGCCAGCATCTCGCCCGAGTCCGTGAACCCGTAGCCGTATTTCTCGGCGAGCGAGCCCATGACCCGGATCGCCTCGCGGGCCGTGCCCCCCCGCTCCATCGCCAGGAGGGTCAGCATCGTGATGTCGAACTTGGGGGCGGCGGTCGTGTTCTCGATCTTGGGGACGTTGCCGATCGTCGACTCGCCGATCGAGACCTGCTTGTCGTTCATGTAGCCGAAGTCGCCGTGGACGTAGCCGTAGGTGTGCGGCGGCTGGGGCAGGTCCAGGCCCGTGTAGTTATCGCCCACCCTGTCCCATTTGAGTCCCAGGGCGGGATTCAAGGCGTCGAACTGGCCGATGTGGTAAATCTTGCGCACGTCGCCGGGCTTGTGGTCGGCGGCCGGAATGCGGCGCCAGGTCCAGTCGCAGGTCCCGCAGTCGCAGGTGTGAGTCGTCATGACCGAGCCGTCGGTCGAGGCCAGCCGGCCGACCATTACCACGGTGCAGGCTTCGAGGCGCGGATCGACGTCGCCGCAGGTGGGGCAGACAGCCGGGCCGGGCGCCGTTTGCGGGGCGGCTTGGGGTCCGCCGCTCCACGTCGTTCCGCCGACCATCAAGACGGCGGCGATGACCGTCAGGATGAACAGAAACCGCATTTTGCTCATGGAATCCTCCTCCCGCGACACTATATCGAAATGCTCCGCCGACTTCAATGGATGGCTGTCCTGACCGTCGAACAGTTTTTAATATTTCGCCCAAAAGGCCATCGAGCGGCCGGCCCCCCGGAGCGATACGGGGCCCTCGTCAGGGTGAAGCAGCGCGGGGGATACGGTCGGCGACCCGCTCAAGGACACGGCTCGTCGCCTTCCTGGCGGTTTCGTTGGGAGCCGTCATCGTCTCGGTCTGGTACTCGAAGAGGACGCGCGCCGCCGGGCGGACTTGAGGGGCGGCGGCGTCCGGCCGGCTCGTTGACGGCGTCGCGACCCCTATGCTAACGTGGGGGCCCGCTTCGAGGCGAAGCGGCAGGAGAAAGGAGAGGCCGATGCTGACGATTCAGAAAATCCTCTGTCCGGTCGATTTCAGCGAGCCGGCCGAGCTCGGGCTCGCCTATGCGGTCGAGCTCGCCGAAAAGTTCGGGGCCGAGCTCGAGGTCCTCTACGTCCTCCCCGTCTTGCCGCCCCAGCCGACCGACCCGAACTTCGAATTCAAGATCCCGGAGTACGAAGGGCTCCTTCACAAAGAGGCCGATGATCAGTTGAAAGCCCTGGTCAGGGCTAAAGTCCCGGCCGGGATCAAGGTCAAGGCGACCATTGGCCACGGACACGCCTCCAAGGAGATCGTCAAGACGGCCGAGGAGACGAAGGCCGGCCTCGTCGTCATCGCCACCCAAGGCCACTCCGGCTGGCACCATCTCCTCCTGGGTTCGGTCGCCGAGAAGGTCATCCGCCACGCCCCGTGCCCGGTCTTCATCGTCCGGAAGGCCGGCCCCTAGGCGCCCCTCCCCAAGAAGGCCGCGATTCTCTTATCGGGCCTGGTCCCTGTCGAAATCCTCGAGGGTCTTGTATTTCTTGAAGAATTCCCGCGTCGTCACGGCCACGACCCCGCTCAGCAGGGTCAGGGCGATGAGGTTCGGGATGGCCATGAAAGCGTTGGCGATGTCGCCGACGTAGAAGACGAGCTCCAGGGAGACCAGGGCCCCGACGAAGCAGAGGCCGACGTAGACCAGCCGGTAGGGGAGGGTGATCTTCAGGCCGAAAAGGAACTTCATGCACTGTTCGCCGTAGTAATACCAGCCGATCAGGGTCGTGTAGCCGAAGAGGAACGAGGCCAGGGCGACGGTCGCGCTGCCCAGGATTCCGGCCACCGACTTGAAGGATTCAGCCGTAAGCTCGGTCCCGTTGAAGCCCTTGTCCCACAAACCGGTCGAAAGGTTGATGATGGCCGTGAAGGAGCAGACGACGATCGTGTCGACGAAGACCTCGCCGATGCCCAGGAGGCCCTGGTGGACGGGCGATTTCGTCTGGGCGGCGGCGTGGGCGATGGGGGCGCTGCCCAACCCGGCCTCGTTCGTCAGGAGCCCGCGCCGGAAGCCGAACTGGAGGGCGTTCTTGACCGTGTAGCCGATCGCCCCTCCGGCGGCGGCGTAGGGGGTGAAGGCGTGGGTGAAGATCGAGGCGAAGACTTTCGGGAGGACGGAGACGTGGGTCAGGATGATGATCGTCCCGACGATGATATAGAGGAAAATCATGATGGGGACGAGGAGCTCGGCCACGGCCCCGATCCGCTTGATCCCCCCGATGATGACGATGGCCACGAGGACGGTGATGACGACGGCCGAGACGATCTTGGGGATGCCGAACTGGCTGTTGAAGGCCAGGGTCATCTGGTTGGCCTGCATCATGTTCCCCGTCCCGAAGAGTGTCGCGAAGGCGCCGCAGATGGCGAAGGCCGGGGCCAGGACGGCGGCCAGCTTCTTGCTCCGGAGGCCGTTCTTGATGTAGTACATCGGCCCGCCGGCGATCGCCCCGTCGGGGTATTTCTCCCGATATTTGACCCCCAGGAGGGCTTCGGCGTATTTCGTCCCCATCCCCAGGAAGCCGCAGACCCAGAGCCAGAAAATGGCCCCCGGGCCGCCCATGACCAGGGCCGTGGCCACCCCGCCGATATTTCCGTTGCCCACGGTCGCGGCCAGGGCGGTCGAGAGCGCTTGGAAAGGCGTGACGTCCCCTTCCTGCTTTTTTTCGCCGGTTTTTTTATGAAGCAGCCCGGCGAACATGATCTTGAAGGTGCTGCCGAGCTTGCGGAATTGGATGAACCTGGTCCGGAAGGCGAGGAGCAACCCGACGGCCAAAAGGCCGAAGAGGAGGACGGACCAGATGTTGGTCGCCGTATGGTCGACCCAACGGGTGAGGCTCGCGAGAAAAGAGTCCATTCAGCCCTCCTACGGAGTGGATTGGGATGGGGAAGCCGGAGGGGCTTCCCGGAGCCGGCTCTTCCGCCGGCCGTAGAAAAAATAGATTGACAGCCCGATGACGAGCCAGATGAGGAACCTTTCCCAGGCCGTGGCCGGAAGATTGAGCATGAGATAGCCGCAGAGGAGCGCGCCCAGGATCGGCAGGACGGGGAACAGCGGAACCTTGAACGGCCGGTGAAGGTCTTTCCGGGTGAACCGGAGGACGAGGACCCCCGCGCAGACGATGATGAAGGCGAACAGCGTCCCGATCGAGCAGAGCTCGGCCACGACCCGGATCGGGAGGAGGGCCGAGGCGACGGCGACGACGAGGCCGGTGATGACTGTCGTCACATGGGGCGTCCGGAACCTGGCGTGGACGCGCGACAGGGCCGGCGGGAGGAGGCCGTCCCGGGACATGACGAAGAGAATCCGGGGCTGGGCGAGGATGAGGACGAGGAGGACGCTCGTGATCCCGGCGATGGCCCCGACGGAGACGAGGGCCGAGGCCCAGGGCATCTTGAGCTCGTTGAGGACCAGGGCGACGGGGTCGGCGACCCCGAGTTTTTCGTAGGGAACCACGCCGGTCATGATGGCCGATACTGCCATGTAGAGAAGGGTGGCCACGGCGAGCGAGCCCATGATCCCCCGGGGCATGTCCCGCTGGGGATTCTTGGCCTCCTCGGCGGCCGTCGAGACGGCGTCGAAGCCGACGAAGGCGAGAAAGACGATCGCCGCGGCCGTCATGACCCCGCCGAATCCGAAGGGCATGAAGGGCTGCCAGTTGCCGGGCTTGACGTGCCAGGCGGCCAGGGCGATGAAAAAGACGATGACGGCGAGCTTGATGATGACGATGATGAGGTTGATCCGCGAGCTCTCCTTGATCCCCCGGACCAGGAGGACGGTGAGCAAGGCGATGATGAGGATGGCCGGGATGTTGATGACGGCTCCCGTCGAGACGAACTTGTGGGCCGTGTCGCTCCAATCGAGAGGGGCGCTCGTCAGGGCGACCGGGAGGGTGACGCCCAGGGGGCGGAGGATGTTGTTCAGGAGGTTCACGAAATAGGCCGACCAGCCGATCGAGACGAGGCAGGCGGCGACCATGTATTCGAGGATGAGGTCCCAGCCGATGATCCAAGCCGGAAGTTCGCCCAGGGTCGCATAGCCGTAGGTGTAGGCCGACCCCGCCACGGGGATCATGGCCGCCAGTTCGGCGTAGCACAGGGCGCTGCAGGCGCAGGCCACTCCGGCGATGGCGAAGGAAAGGATGATCCCCGGGCCGGCGTGCTTGGCCGCCTCGACCCCGGGGAGGACGAAGATGCCGACCCCGATGATGCACCCGATCCCCAGGGCGACGAGGTCCCAGACGTTGAGGCTGCGGCGGAGCTTGTGGGCTTCGGCTTCGGTGTCGGCAAGTAGATGGGCCAGGGGTTTCGTGCGGAGGAGCGGACTGGCCATGCGGCGTGTCTCCCGGTGGCGTTCAAAAGACGCTTATAGCACAGGACTCCGAGCGGGTCAACGCGCCGATTCGCGCCGAATCGCTGACCGTTGAACATTTTTCCTTCCGGCCGGCCCCGCGGCGGCCCGGGGCCGGAAACCGGAATCGCGAGAAAGAGAGGCGTCAGCCCCCCAAGACGGGCGGAGGGCTTAAGTCGTTTCCGGCGGCTCGATGTGGATGAGGACCCGGGCGAGGCGGGGAACGCCGGCCTTGAGGGCGTGCTCGAAACGGTCGGACAGGGCGTGGGCGTCGCCGAGGGCGGTCGTCCCCTCGACCGTGCAGTGGAACGAGACCGTGAGCTCGCCTCCGATGTCTTCGACGAGGATTTCGTGGGGGTCGCAGAAGACCCCCATCGTCGGGGCGAGCTTGGCGACGAGTCCCCGAATCCTCTCGCCGGTCCGGTCGGCCGGCGGCGAGGCGCCCGTCCCGGCCTCCCCCTTGACCGGCTCGAGGTGGGTGACGACCCGGCCGACGGCCGGGAGGAGCGCTCGGAGGGCGTCCTCGAAGGCCGTCGCCCGGGCGTGGGCCTCGGCCACGTCGGCGGCGTCCTTGATCTCGAGGTGGAAGTCGAGGGCGGGCCTTCCTTCGGCCTCGTACACCCGGACGTCGTGGACGGCCAGGCCGTGCCGAGCGGCGAGGTGCCGGACCTCGGTCGCGAGGTCGCCGGCCTCCTCCCGGCTCGGGGCGACGTGGACGGTGACGTCGGCCGAGGGGACGTTGAGACTCCGGCGGATGGAGGCCTTGGCCAGGTTGGAGATCTCGTGGGCGTGTTCGAAGGCCTCGTGGCGGCTGACGATAAGGACGATGTCGATGAACAGCTCGGGGCCGCTGCGCCGGATCCGGGCCCGGCGGACTTCGAGGACCCCGGGGACGTGGGCGGCCTGGACGACCTCTTCCCGCATCTTCGCCGGGACGCCGTCGAGAAGGTCGACGATCGTCTTTTTGCCGAGCCGGATGCTGACGGCGACAACGATGGCCGAGACGCCCAGGGCGGCGACGGCGTCCGCCTTGGCCAGCCAGGGCAGCCCGGCGGCCTTGGCGATCCCGACGAACGCCAGGCCGACGATGACGACCGAGGAGGACCAGATGTCGGTCGAGAAATGGAGGGCGTCGGCCTCGAGGGCTTGGCTGTGGTGTTTACGGGCGGCCCGTCTGAGAACCCGGGAGCGCGAGGCGTCGACGACGATCGAAACGGCCATGACCCCGAAAGCCCAGGCCGAGGCCTCGACCTCGACGTCGTGGAAGAAGAGCCGGCGGACCGCCTCGAACACGATCCAGGCGCAGGTCAGGAGGAGGAGGGCGGTCTCGAACATCGCCGACAGGTTCTCGACCTTGCCGTGGCCGTAGGTGTGGGTCGGGTCGGCGGGGCGGCTCGAGAGGCGGACGGCGATGAGAGTCAGGACCGCGGCCACGAGGTCGAGGCCGGAATGGGCCGCCTCGGCGAGGATGCCGAGCGACCCCGTGGCCAGGCCGACGGCGATTTTCAGCCCGGTCAGGAAGACCGCGGCCGCGACCGAGCTCGCGGCGGCGGAGAACTTCTCGCGTTTGGCTTCCTCCGCGGCCGATGTCTCGGCCGACGGGGCGGGGCGGGGCGGAGTTTCGGTCATGGGCCAGCCCTCCCTTTATAGCACGAACCACCCCCCGGATAAAACGTCCGGGGCGGCCGTCCTTGTCTCGGGCCCCAAAATTCGATATATTACCCGCTCGTCTATGGCCAAGAAGAAGAGCCGGCTGACGCTCTACATTTTCATCGGGATGGGGCTGGGCCTCGTCATCGGGGCGGTTTTTCCGGACATCGGGGTCAAGCTCCGTCCGCTGTCGATGATTTTCATCCGGCTCATCAAGTCGATCATCGCCCCGCTCGTCTTCGCCACGATCGTCGTCGGGATCGCCGGCCACAGCGACCTCAAGTCCGTGGGCCGGATGGGCCTCAAGGCGATTGTCTACTTCGAGGTCGTGACCACGATCGCCCTGCTCCTCGGCCTGGGGTTCGTCAACCTCACCAAGCCGGGCGTCGGGGTGGCCCTCACCGCGGGAGGGGACACGGCCGGGATCACGGGGAAGGCCCAATCGTTCACCGACGTCCTCATCCATATCTTCCCCCAGAGCTTCTTCCAGGCGGCCGCGGAGGGAGAGATCCTCCAAGTCGTCGTCTTCAGCATCATCTTCGCCGCCGCCCTGAGCATGGCCCATCACAAGAAGAAGGTCCTCCTCGACCTCCTCGACAGCGTCGCCGAGACGATGTTCAAGTTCACCGGGATCGTCATGAAATACGCTCCGATCGGGGTCGGGGCGGCCATCGCCGTGGCCGTCGGGAGCAAGGGCCTTTCCGTCCTGGTCAACCTCGGGGTCCTGATCCTGACCTTCTACGCCGCGGCGCTCACGTTCATCGTCTTTGTTTTCGGGGCGGTCATCGCCATCTTCAAGGTCCCCTTGAAACGCTTTATCCGAGCGGTCAAGGAGCCGGCCCTGATCGCCTTTTCGACGACGAGCTCGGAGGCCGCCCTCCCCAAGGCCCTTCAGAACATGGAGGCCATGGGGGTTCCCCGGGAGGTCGTGTCCTTCATTCTCCCGACGGGGTATTCCTTCAACCCGGACGGGACCTCCCTCTACCTCTCCCTGGCCTCGGTGTTCGTCGCCCAGGCCGCCGGGGTCCATCTTTCGTTCGGCCAGCAGATGGTCATGGTCTTCACCCTGATGCTGACGAGCAAGGGAGTGGCCGGGGTGCCCCGGGCATCGCTCGTCATCCTGGCCGGAACCCTGGCCTCGTTCAACCTCCCTCTCGAGGGGGTGGCCATCCTCCTGGGGATCGATGAGCTCGTGGACATGGTCCGGACGATGATCAACGTCGTCGGAAACTGCCTGGCCTCGGTCGTCGTGGCCAAGTGGGAGGGCAAATTCATCGACGAACCCGTCCCCGCCGCCGAAGCCTGAGGCCGGCCAGGCTCCCTTGCAATCCCTTTCGGCTTTGATATAATCCCGGCCACGAAGGGCCGAAGGGAAAAGATTCATCGTCCCCGGGAGATGACGGCCGGGGCCTGAAAGCCCGCCGCCGACGAGAGTCGAAGAGAGGAGAGGAAGACCATGAAAGGCCTCCGGTCGATCATCCCCCGAGACGAAGTCTTCTTCGATTTTTTCGACAAAATCTGCGCCGGGACGGTCGAAGGCGTCGAGGTCGTCCGGAAGATGCTCGCCTCAGCGGAGGAGGTGAGGGAGAACGCCCAGCGGCTGAAGACGGTCGAGCACCAGACCGACCAGGTCGTCCACGGCCTCATGGCCCATCTCCACAAGACGTTCGTCACGCCCTTCGACCGGAACGAGATCCACGAGCTGGCCGTCCGGCTCGACGATATCCTGGACATGACCGAGGCGGCGGGTTCCCGGATCGACCTCTTCTGCCCGGAATGCGCCCTCCCCGAGGCCCTCCAACTGGCCGACGTCTTGATGGAAAGCGCGAGCCTCGTCCGGGAGATGGTCGGGCTTCTCCGGAAGCTGCGCGACCCGGGCCGGATCCTCGAGCTGACGGTCGAAATCAACCGGCTCGAGGACAAGGCCGACTACATCCGGAGGAGCACGGTCGCCCGGCTCTTCCGGGAAGAGAAGAACCCCCTCGAGCTCATCAAGTGGAAGGACATCCTCGAATTCCTCGAGAAGGCCACGGACCGGTGCGAAGACGTTGCCAACATCACCGAAGGCATCGTCCTCGAGCATACCTGACGGCTCGACGATGCCGGTCCTCCTCGTCCTGACGATCGGGCTGGCCCTCCTGTTCGATTTCATCAACGGGATGAACGACGCGGCCAATTCCGTGGCCACAGTCGTCTCGACCCGCGTCCTATCGCCCCGCCTGGCCGTTCTCTGGGCGGCCTTTTTCAATTTCGTCGCGGCCTTCGTTTTCGGCGTCCACGTTGCGAATACGATCGGCCGGGGGATCATCCGGGCCGAGGTCGTCTCCCTGACCATGATCGCGGCCACGCTGGTCGGGGCCGTGATCTGGTCGTACGGCTGCACCCGGATCGGGCTGCCGATCAGCGTTTCCCACTCCCTCGTCGGAGGGCTCGTCGGCTCGGCCCTTGTCAAGGCCGGCCCGGGGGCCCTGATTTTTTCGGGGTTGACGAAAATCTTCGTCTTCATTTTCGTCGCCCCCCTCCTGGGGATGGCCCTGGCCTCTGGACTGATGGTCGGCGTCCTCTGGGCCTGCCGGCGAAAGTCGCCCCGGTCGGTCGACCGCTGGTTCCGCAAGCTCCAGCTCTTCTCGGCCGCCCTCTACAGCCTGGGGCACGGGACGAACGACGCCCAGAAGACGATGGGCATCATCGCCATGCTCCTCTTCAGCACGGGCCATCTGGGGCCGGCGTTCCACGTCCCGATGTGGATTATCCTGAGCTGTCACGCCGCGATCGCCCTTGGGACGCTGGCCGGGGGGTGGAAGGTCATCGAAACCTTGGGGATGAAGATGACCAAGCTCAGGCCCGTCCACGGCTTCAGCGCCGAGACGGCCGCGGCCTCCTCCATCCTCCTCTCCTCCGTGGTCGGCATTCCCGTCTCGACGACCCACACGATCACCGGGGCCATCGCCGGCGTCGGGGCGACGACGGGCATCGGCGCGGTCCGTTGGGGGATCGCCTTCAAGATCGTTTGGGCCTGGATCCTGACGATCCCCATGTCGGCCCTCTGCGC
>Ga0233423_10001420_pt1 | contig 12085 bp, 9 predicted proteins | sample Watercolumn_Mata_FD_180713 | JGI IMG/M metagenome (GOLD analysis project Ga0233423, IMG submission 180713) | Freshwater microbial communities from Lake Matano, South Sulawesi, Indonesia - Watercolumn_Matano_2014_112_MG | ecosystem: Environmental > Aquatic > Freshwater > Lake | place: Indonesia... | reverse complement strand
TTCGCGAAGCAGCGATGACGCCCCGGACAGCCATGCTCAATCTTTTGCACTCAGCAAGGACCGGTCCGTGAGTACATCGGTGGACATGCTACAGTCTCCGAAATTCACGGGTTTCCAAAATGGGCGAGCAATTTGGTTAGACAAACGACCATTTCGGCGGCATAAGGGTGCGTTTCGCGTAAAGCGACCATGTGCAGTTGATGACCCTTGAAGATGGCCTGACCTGGAATGCACAGCACATCGTTGACTAGCGCGTGTGGCCCAAACGCACGGAAGCGACTATCGCTGAACATCCAATCCTGCGACCACGCCAACAAATTGTGCGCCAGGTCTGTCAGTAGGATCAGAGCTTCTTGTGCAGCCAAGTGTTTCTTGCGTCGCTTGGGCATTAGCAAACCATACTTGTCTGCTTTGATTTCGCTCTCCATCGCACCGCGCCCGTCGAACAACTCTGGAATGGTACGCCAATCCTGATCGAGTAACGAATGGACAAGGGTGGCGTATTGGGGCGGCGGCGATTGGTTCGTCCAGCGGACAAGCAAAGTCTGAGTCCGCCGCGCGTAGCGCGGTGCGTTGGGCACAATGGCTACGGCCCGATCTGCACGTAGGTCATGCCAAGCCGAAGATGGAATACGGCGAGCGAAAGCCTGGGCACGTTTGCCACTGTAGCCTTTCATCAAGACCTGATAACCATGACTCAATGCCCAATTGATGTTGTCATCCGTGCCCAAGCCGGCGTCAGTTCGCAGAATCGTTTGTCGGCGCTGCTCACACGTCAGGTTCAAGAGGGCTTGGGTCGTATGGATCGTATTTTTGAGCGTTTTTAAGCCACTTTGCGAACCTGGATAGAGAAGCGACAACAACGTTTCATGATAGGCGGGCGCGCTGACGCGCACGACCTGGCGACCATACGTATTCTTCCGTTGACTGAAGTAACCTTTCTCGCTACCTTGGGCATGCCGCGAAGCCGGCAAGCCCGTGAGGTCAACATCGAGTCTCAACGTTTCGGCGAAGTTGTGGCGCGGCGTGTGCCCGTGTTGTCGCAACAGGGTTTGCGTCGCCTGACGCAACTGCGCGATGGAATTCGCCGTGAACGCATCCAAGGTATCCGCCAGGGTTGATTGCTGGGCGAACTGCTCACGCCCCCAGGCTTCGGCCAGCACCAAGTCGGGGCGAATCCGCAAATCACTCTGGTACACCGACGAACAATTAGCAAGAATGCTCACCAGAATGTCGCGTAGTTTTTCGTGGGGCTGGTGCTGGAGCGCTTTCTTGCAGACTCGCACGCCTTCGAGGGGTGCCAAGAATTGCGTGCGGGTCAAACAGTAGCCCAACACAGCCAGTGGCACGAACTGCGTGTCACCGTTTTGCGGTAGGACGATCAGACGGGTACTCATCAGACAGTCTCCTTTCAAGTGGGATTTCTGTCTGTGTAGCACCGTTTGAACCGTTTTGGAAACCCGCCAATTTCGGGCGAAATTCTTGATGATCCAAACCGCTATTTCATTTGGAAACGTGCAAATTTCGGGCGAAAGTTAAGTATCACGCTTGGGTTGATAGAACAAGTTGCCGTTGGCTTGAGAACCAACGTCGTCGATTACTTCGTTTTTCAACGAAGCGAATCGCCTTCTCTTTGTGCACAAGAGAAGGCGATTCTTTTTTGGAGGGAGGGGAGGGAGCAGCACTCCACTATCCCCTCACTTGAACGGCGATGAATTTGTCCAATTCTTCGCATCTCATCTTTCTGGCTTGCGATTGTTCGCCAGTCACTGCGCGGAGTCCAACCTCCGTGATTCTATGCTCCGATCATTTCAAGGAGAGCCAAATGCGTCATCCAAGTGTGCGACGAAAACGTAGCATCATTCTACGTCCACATCAATACTCGACGATTGAGTATATGTCGGGTCCGAGTCGTAGGGGTCCCAAGCGCTGCCTGCGTTGCCACAAGGTCATCAAGAAAGGCGAGCCGTGGCGCCGTGTGACTTCGCCTGCGGACCCAAAATACGGCTCCTACATCGTTGGCATTCACACGAAATGTCCGCACTAGTCCACCCCGACTCGAAATACTCATCATGGGGCTGTGCAAATCACAGCCCCATCCCGGGAGAAACGAGATGAAACAAACTAAAGCCAAATCATGCCAATCTAAGCGGAAGCAATCCCCAGTTCCATACAGGTTTAAGCGAAAGAACGGGCGGCTCGTGGTAGATCCCCGCAAGAAAAAAGTCGTGCAAAAACTGTATGGCAAGTTCGCAACTGATCCTGAATTCCTAATGAAGGCATTCGGGTACATCGCTGAGTGGTGGCACGAGATGAACTCGCGGGAAGCGAAAAAGGAATACCAACAAAGACAGGCTCGACAGCAACGAGGAGGAAAATAACATGCGGTACGTTGGCTACGTCCGAATCAGCAGTGAAGATCAAGTGGGCAACTTTTCGCTCGACGCGCAGAAACGCGCCATCGAGAAATATGTCCACGACCAAGGTGGCGTTCTGATTCGCTTCTATGTCGAAGAAGCCAAGACCGCGACGAATGATGATCGTCCTGCCTTCCAGGAGATGCGGCGCGATGCGCGTCGCCATCTCTTTGATGCCTTGGTCGTCCATAAATTCGACCGCTTGGCGCGTAATCGCGAAAACGCTTTGGCGATCAAAAGTTTGCTGCGGCGCGATTTCGGCATCAAGGTCTTCTCGGTCACCGAACCCTCGGAAGACAGCGATGGTCCCATTGGCGCGTTGATGGAAGGCATCATGGAATCGGTCGCCGACTGGTACAGCCGCAACCTCGCCAGCGAAGTCAAGAAGGGCAAGTACGAACGCGCGCAGCAAGGATTCCACAACAACCAAGCTCCTTTCGGCTATGACAAGTCCGATGAGAAAACCTTGGTCGTCAATCCACACGAAGCGGAAGGCGTTCGTTTGGCGTACGAGACGTATGCGACGGGCAAGTCCAGTTACACTGAGGTCGCGCGGTTGCTCAACAGCAAGGGCTATCGCACCAAGCAAGGCAAACTCTTCTCTACCGAGATGATTCGCGATATGCTCCAGAGCCGCACCTACCTGGGTGAGATTCGCTACAAAGGGTATCGCAAGAAATCGAACGGCAGTCGCGATGTTAGCACCGAAACGTTATGGTTCAAAGGGAATCACGAAGCCATAATTACCGAAGAGTTGTATAACCAATGTCAAGTGGCGCGCGAAAAAGCTGCGCGCCATCATCTGCCAACGCCAAAGGTGCACGTTTATCCTTTGAGCGGAATTCTTCATTGTGGGGAGTGTCAAACGAAAATGCGAGCACAAAATTGGCACGGGTACCGCTATTATCGCTGCCGTGCGCGGGAACTGGGTCTCGATTGCGGTCAAAAGGGAATCATCGCGGAAGAACTGGAGCAAAAGGTCGTGGACTTGGTGCGCGAGATGAAACCGCCCGCCGATTGGAAACAACATGCGATTGAAGCCATCGGCGAGCTTCTCGGCAACCAAGAACTCAAAGAGCGCGTGGCGCAAATCGAGGAGATGATCAAGCGGATGGATTTCCGTTGGGACAACGGATTCATCACCGACAAGGACGAATACCTGCAGAAAAGGCTGGGATTGCAGCAGGAATTGGAGCAACTGAAACCGCTGCCAATGGAAGAATTGGAAACGGCGGCAGATATTCTGACGAACTTTGAATCACACTGGGAGAAAGCCGAGGGAAATCCAACGGAGCAACAGCAGTTGCTGCATCTGATCTTCGAGCGGATCTGGATAAAAAATAACGAGGTAGTCTCTGTCTGCTTGCGACCAAACTACCACGTTACTTTTTACCAGAGCGGGAGCGACGGGCGTGAATCACTCAGCGGTAACTTTTTCCTCGTGATTCTGCTAATGCCGGCTACCCATCAGTGACATACAGGGCTGTCATTCAATGCCCTTTCGGGGCGCTCAGAATATTGCAGAGCTTTCGATGAATGACAAATCAAATTTCGGCACAGTAATTTTTCAATACACATTGTGCTGGCGCTCGGCATGCCGCAACGCCATCCGAGTGGACTCAAATAGAGTATCATCTGCCTCGAAGATATTCTGTGTCCCGAACAATCGCGTAATCCCCGATGCTTCAAGCGTCATCGCCACATCTTCGCGCAAACCGCACAACATGATCGTGACACTGCTTTTCCGCGCAGTGGTCGCGATGCGCTCCAAGGCGGTTACGCCAGTACTATCCAACAATCGCACCCGGCGCATCCGTAAGATCACCGTTTTGACACCAGATGTGAACAGCACATCTAGTTGGCGCTCCAAATCTTCTACTGCCGCAAAATACAACGCCCCTTCAATGTTGATGATCGCAATCGGTGGGCGCGTCTGTAAAATTTCCTCCAAGCGGCGCTCACTAAATTTGCCCTCTCCGTTTTCCACCAAATAACTCAACTGGACGCGACTTGTCTCATATAGATAAATTGCAATCGAGAGGAACGCGTCAAGATAAATCGCAAGATGCAGAGGTAGGAAAAGGGTCGCGACCAAAGTAATCACGAAAGTCAAGCGACTCGGCAATCCGCTCCGCCAGGTCATCTCGATCTGATGTCGATTGATCATCTTGATCGCCGTGACCATCACGATCCCTGCGAGGCTTGCCAGCGGAATGTAACCCAGCCAAGGTGCAAAGGCAATCGCAACCAGGAAAACAAAAATCCCTGACAAGATGCTTGCGCCCCGGGTGTGTGCTCCGCTCTCGAAATTGACGGCGCTCCGCGATAATGACCCTGATGAGGGAATACATTGAAAGAATCCGCCGACGAGCGAGGCCAGTCCTTGACCCACAAATTCGCGCGACGAGTCTATGCGTTGACCCGATGTTGCTGCAATGGATTTTGCTACCGATAACGGCTCGACCAAGCCGAGCAAAGCAACAGCGCCACTGCCCACCAACATCATTTCGAGTCGCTGTTCTGCGAACCAGTCGATTTGTGGAATATGAAAAACCAAACCGACTTGAAGCGAACCCAGGCTACTCACGAGTTCAAGCCCACGTCCGTCCCAGCCCAATATCTGAACGCCGAGGCTTGCGAAAACAATGGTAAGCAACGGTGCGGGTAGGCTCTGGTTGATTCGTCGAAGAACAAGCAAAAGCAAGATCGTGGCGATGCCCGTAAGCGCGATAAATGGATTGAGGTAGAGTAGTCCGCGCAGTGCCTCATACAAGGTGCCCAGTGGTTCGTGGCTCGTGCTGCGTGGTAGACCGAGGAGGTTACCCAGTTGATTGACGATTATGAGAATACTTGCCCCAGCGAGAAAGCCGGTGAGGACAGCGTTAGACACGTATCGAATAATTCCGCCGAGTCGTAGCACGCCAAGCAACAAACGCATCGTGCCACTAATAATTGCAGTCGCAAACACATACTCGACATAGTCCGCACGCGTAACGACCGGAAGCAAAACGCCAATCGTCACAAGCGCGATGCCGTTGGTCGGTCCCGTGTTGAGATGCCGCGAACTGCCGAACAACGCGGCGATGATTGCGGGGAGAATCGCGGTGTAGAGTCCATAGATGGGATTGACACCTGCAATCGCCGCATATGCCATCGCTTGCGGCACGGCAATCATCGCGACAGTGAGTCCCGCGATGAGGTCAAAGCGCAATGAGGTTTGGAGATAGGCGGTCAATGCTTTCATTTCAAACCGTGACACTGTTTGAATTTCTTGCCGCTGCCACACGGACATAAATCGTTGCGCCCAGCGCGCGCGAATTGTTTTTCGAGTTCGGCTTGCTCGTGCGCCAGCAACAGCATAATTTCGGCAGGCGCGCGTTCGCGGCGAATCAACTCCGCCATCGTTTTCATCGGACCATCAATGTGCGTAAAGAATGTTTTGAACCCCTCGCACAAATAATTCAACCCAGATTCGCCATCAGGCGTGGTGAGAACGCGATCCTTGGGACAACCGCCGTTACAAATAAAACGCACCGAACATTCGTTGCAATAACGCGGAAGCGTATCGCGTTTATCCGTGCCGAACTTGCGTTGTTGTGATGAGTGAACCATCTCGGTGAGTGGAATGTCCGCAAGGTTCCCCAACCTGAATCGCGGCTCGACGAAATGGTCGCACGCAAACAAGTCGCCGTTGTGTTCGAGCGCGAGTGCGTTACCACATGTTTCGCCGAAAATGCAGAGCGCTGCAGGTTGTCCCAGCCACACGCCGAGTGCGACATCGAACATCTGCACGAACACACGCCCGACATCGCGGCGTACCCATTCATCGAAAATTGCAATCAGAAAATCGCCGTACTGTTTGCCCGTGACCGAACGCGTGGTGACACGATTACCTTCTTGAAAACCGGTTGCGTTATCGCGTTCGACAATCGGAATGAATTGGATGAACGATGTGCCAAGCCCATCGCGCAAAAAGCGATATACATCGAGCGAATGATCGGCATTCGCCGCGTGGACCGTCGCCAGGATGTTGAACTCAACGCGATGCTTTTTCAACATTTCGATGCCGCGCATCACGCGGTCGAATGTCGGCGCGCCGCCTTTGTCCACCCGAAAAGTATCGTGCAATGCGCGCGGTCCATCAAGACTGACGCCGATCAGAAAATCGTTCGCGCGGAAAAATTCGCACCATTCGTCGTCGAGCATCGTTGCGTTCGTCTGAAGCGCATTGGTAATTCGCATCCCAGGTTTGGCATATTTCTGTTGCAGTTCGACCGCGTGGCGGAAGAAATCAAGTCCCGTCAGTGTTGGCTCGCCGCCTTGCCATCCAAAAGTTATTTCGGGCATTTGCGATTGCGCTTGAATGTATTGGCGTGAGTACGCTTCAAGCACCGCATCACTCATTCGGAACTCGCTGTTGGGATACAGTTGTTCTTTGGAGAGAAAATAGCAATAGGCGCAATCCAGATTACAGATTGCGCCGCGCGGTTTGAGCATTACGTGAAAGCCAGGCACATTGTCCCCAATGATTGCGCTTATTTCACCACGCCAATCGTCAACAACAAATTTCCATAGATACGTTGTTCGCCCGTTGCAATGACCAACCCTGTTGTAGAGTTGGATGCCGCTGTGTAAAACATCACGCGCGTCAGCGGCTCGATGACGATGCCTTTGGGCAGTAGGTTGCGGAATTCGCGCAAGATCGCGGGCGACTTGCCCGACGCGGGTTCCATCACCGCCGCGCCTTCGATGGGAATCACATCGATGAGCGCGCGCAACACATTGGTCGCCGAAACAATCCCAGGTGCGAGGTTCAGATAAACACGTTGCGCGTGCGGATGACTCTGCGTGGCGACTGGATAATTGCCATCGGCGATCAGCACGTGCGAGCCGTGTCCCAGTTTGCCGAGCGCGCCGAGAATTTCTGGATGAATCAATTTGGTTTTCAACATTGCACGATCACCTTGATGCCTTCGCGTCGTTGCGCGATGGCAAATGCTTCGTTAGTTTTTTCCAACGGAAAACGATGCGTGACGAGCGAACGCGCATCAATCTGTCCGCTCGCAACGAGTTCGATGGCGCGTGGGTACGTGTCACGCATACGCCGCACAAGTTGAATCATCAACTCTTTGCGCCGCGCCACCGACGCAGAAAATGCAGTGCGGTCCTCATCGGGAATTCCTGCGAGAATAACGCATCCTCCAGGTTTTACTGATGCGAACGCCGCGTCAACCGCCGCTTGCTCGCCTGCGATTTCAAACGCGACATCAACGCCGCGTTGTTTTGTTGCCGAGAGAATCGCGCGCGCCTCGTCGCCATCGGCAAGAAATGTTTCCGCGCCGAAATGTTTCGCCGCATCGATGCGATGTGCCAACTTTTCTGTGGCGATTACACGCGCCACTCACGCGCGCGACTTGGACCAGCAACAATCCAATCGGTCCGCACCCAAACACGCCGACCGTCATCCCAGGTTCGAGCTTCGCCAGACGCGCGACGTGAATCGCGATGCCGAGCGGTTCGAGCATCGCGCCGTCTTCATCGCTCAACGCATCGGGCAGTGGAAAGAAACAATCGTTGTACCAAGCAATGTATTCGCGCAATGCGCCATCTTCCGCATCGTGTCCCGTAAAGCGTTGCGCCGCACACAAATTTGGTTTGCCCTCACGACAATACTCGCACACGCCACACGCGATCAACGGATCGATGGCAACGCGCTGCCCCGTGCTTTCGGTGATACCAGCAAATTCGTGACCCAGAACAAGCGGGCGATTCAGTTTCGCGTCGCCGATGCCCGCTTCGCGGAACCAGTGCAAATCGGAACCGCAAATGCCGACCGCCGTTACACGGACGAGTGATTGATCCGCGCGCGGCGTCGGCATTGGTTCGTCGTGCAGGCGCACATCGCGCGCGCCGTGCAAGCGTGCCACGCGCATTGTCATTTTCCGCGCAATGCTTTATTTAAAGCATACGCCGCGTCGCGCACCATTTCGAGATCGCCCATACACGAAAGGAATGTCATCCCGCGTGCTTCCCATTGCTTGACGATTTTCGGATCGCCGAGATGAATGCCACACGCGACCTTGTGCCGCTTGGTCGCATCGAGCGCGCGCTGGATCATCGTGTCCACCAACGCATCACTCGGATCAACGCCAAGCGACGACGCCAAGTCCCAGGGTCCAACCAGCACACCATCCAACCCAGGCACGGAGAGCAATTCATCTGCGCGTTCGACTGCGGTCTTGGATTCGATCTGAATGATCGCCGAAATGTTTTCGTTCGCGTGGCGCGTGTACTCCATCAACTTGACAGGTTGGTAATCGTTGTTTGCTTTGCCGCCATAAACTCCGCGCACGCCGAGCGGCGGATAGCGCATCGCGGCGATCGAACGCTCGGCGACCTCCCGCGTTTCGACGCGCGGCACGACGATACCTTGCGCGCCAGCATCGAGCACCGGCGCGATGACGTGATACATTCCATCCGGCACGCGCACGAGCGGCGTGATGTGTGCGAGCCGCGCGGTCTGCAAAATGGCGAGCGCGCTCTTGAGCGAGAATGCGCCATGCTCCATATCGAGAACAAAAAAATCCAAGCCGGCGTCCGCGAGAATGACCGGCATCGCCGAGCTGTCGAACTCAGTGATAAAACAACCGTACACGGACCCGCCGCGTTTTAATTTGGCTCGTACTACATTGTCGCGCATTTTCCTCTCCGCGAGAAACCCGTTTTCTCAAAGAAAACGGGTTTCTGAATTTTCAAACCTCGTTTCGAATTTCACGCAAGCGTTTCATTACATCATTCTCGCCGCGCCCAAAGTACGCGTGCAACTTGCGATACTCGGCAAACAATTTTTGATACGTCGCGTGATGTTGCGTGTTCGGTTTGTGCATCACGAGTTTCGCCGGGAACATTTGCTTTGCCGCGTCGTTCAGCGAATCGTACCCGCCTGCAGATTTGCCTGCCGCGTACGCGCCAAACATTGCCGCGCCGAGTGCACTCGTGTGTCCTGACCCAGCTTCCACAAACTCGCGCCCGGTGACATCGGCATAAATTTGCAAAAGCAATTTATTACGCTCGGCGAGTCCACCGCACGCCACGAGTTCTTTGACCGCGACGCCATTCTTTTCAAACGTCTCGACGATAATCGCTGTACCGAATGCAGTCGCTTCGATCAGCGCGCGATAAATTTCCGGCGCGCGCGTGCCGAGTGTCATTCCCAAAATCATTCCGCTCAGGTTCGCATCCACAAGCGGCGTGCGGCAACCATTCCACCAATCGAGCGCGAGCAAGCCCGACTGACCCGGTTTCAATTTCGCCGCTTCTCCTTCAAGCAGTTGATACGAACTGATGCCACGCTCTTTGGCGCGATGTTTGTACAGCGCGGCGAGTTCGTGTTCGACAAACCATTCGAAAATATCGCCGACGCCAACCTGTCCTGCTTCGTAACCGAACAAACCCGGCAGAATGCCATCTTCGACGACGCCGGAAATTCCGGGGACGAGATGTTTTGCTTGATCCAAAATCATATGGCACGTTGACGTGCCCAGGATCAAGACCATTCGTCCCGGTTCGGTAACGCCCGCGCCGGGAACTGCGGCGTGCGCGTCAATCGTCGCGGCGGCGACCGCGATCCTAGGTCGCAAGCCCATCCAACGCGCGGCTTGCTCGGTCAGGAAACCGACGCGCATGCCAGGCGCGACAATCTCGCCTGCCAGTTTCGTTTCATTCAGCCGAGCCAGACGCGGATCGAGCGCGCGCAAAAAATCATCGCTCGGATAACCCAGTCCTTTTTGCCACAACCCTTTGTAACCCGCCGCACACGCATTCCGTTTCAGCGTTCCCGTCATTTGCCATACGATCCAATCGCCGGCTTCGACGATTTTATCAGCGGCGTTGAATATTTCAGGCGTGTCGTTCAGGATTTGGAGTGTCTTGCTGTGATACCACTCGGACGAAATGATGCCGCCGTAGATCGGCAACCACGGCTCGTCGCGTTCGCGCGCCAAATCGTTGATGCGATTGGCTTCGGGTTGCGCGGCGTGATGCTTCCACAACTTGACCCAGGAATGCGGATTGTTTTTCCACTGATCGACAAAACATAACGGCGTGCCGTCTGCGCGTGTCGGCAAAATTGTGCAAGCGGTAAAATCCACGCCGATTCCGATCACGTCGTCGGCGCGCACGCCACCTTGCTTCAACGCATCAGGCACTGTCTGCTTCAACGTCTCGATGTAATCGTTTGGATTTTGCAACGCGCTATTAGGTTCGAGTGTGGGTGATGTGCCTGGCAGATGTTCGTCGATCACGCCATCGGCATAACGATACACGGCACTGCCGACCACTTGTCCTGTCGCCACATTCACGACGAGCGCGCGACCTGACTCCGTGCCATAATCGAGACCTATTGCAAATTTGGTCATAGAACCCTCGACGGAAGTCCGAGGACGGAGGACGAAAGAAACAAGCTTTGTCTTCCGTCCTCCGTCGAATTAGATTTTCCCGCACAACGCCACGTTGATTCCCAGTTCGTTCAGAGCGGCGGCTTTGGTGAACAATGCGCGCCGTGCATCTGTTTCGCTCGGTGCGTACACCACTTGAATGTGATTCGCTTTGTGCCGCGCCATAAACTGATCACGTGAAATATCGCGCAGAACAAGGTGCATCATCGGCCATTGCGGGGTCGTCTGTTTCCAATTGTCTTCGGTAATTTCACGCGACAGTTCAACCGATTCACCGAGACCTAGGTCGCAGTTGATTTTGTTGTTCGCCGCGTAGACACGACTCCACACCACAAACCCGGGTTTGCTAACACCTTTGATGGTGCTTCCACCGAGTGGAAAATACATCGCGGGTTGGCGTTCGCCGATTGCGCCCGCATAACCGCCGACCAGATGCGCGGGCGGCACTGCGCCAGAAATTTCGAGAATCCACACAAACTTGCCATCCACCTTGCGTCCCCAGCGCACATCGTGCAACGTTGTTTCGGGCGCAAAACCCAGGATATTCCAAATGCGATTTGTGATGAGCGCATCGAGTCCCGCGCATTCGTCCACTTCGTTGAAATGCGGCACCGCTTTGCCGGCGAATAATTCCTTGCCTGTCGTTTCGTGATAAACGGGCGGGCGATCCACATTGTTCAAAATGCCTTCAACTAAATCGGACGCGGGCGTGACATCTTTCATTCCTTGTTGATATTGAATGCCGATGGTGTCGCAACCAAACTCATCGGCGATGCGAATCGCCGCGATGTACATTTTGCATTGCAATAAAACTTGCGCTTCAGTCAACTCTGTTTTCTCGTCCTTGCCGAGATCGAATTTCATTCCTTTTTTCAACAACCAATCGTACACCCCGCGCGCGTCGGCGTCGGACACGGTACGCATTTTTGCAAACAATGCCGATTGGCTTAGGCGTTCTTTGTAGATGCCGACCGCGTTGAGCAATTCGTCTTGGAGGATGGCATTGTACATCCCCATACATCCTTCGTCGAAAATGCCCATAATCGCCTTGTGTGCGCGAAATTCTTTTGCAAACTTGACGCCGATTTTCGCCTCGCTAGACGGAATTTTTACATCGGCAAACGCGCGCATGTGCGACGTATAATGCGTGACTTTGCCGGTCTTGAGCCACTTGCGCAATCCCTTGATAAAGAAATCGTCGTCGAAATTTTC
>Ga0233423_10001419_pt1 | contig 12088 bp, 16 predicted proteins | sample Watercolumn_Mata_FD_180713 | JGI IMG/M metagenome (GOLD analysis project Ga0233423, IMG submission 180713) | Freshwater microbial communities from Lake Matano, South Sulawesi, Indonesia - Watercolumn_Matano_2014_112_MG | ecosystem: Environmental > Aquatic > Freshwater > Lake | place: Indonesia... | reverse complement strand
AATCTTCCTAATGCGCCCTGAAGAGCATCTACTGCTTTTATTCTTGCATCCATTTTTCCAGATGCATTCGCTGTAACAAGAGATTTTCTTGCATCTGAAACTTCTTTCATAATCTTGGCTTCATGCTTTGCATATCCCTTGACTGTTTCAACTAAGTTAGGAACAAGATCAGCTCTTTTTTTCAATTGAACATCAATCTGGCTGAAAGAATTCTTGATTCTATTGCTCAAAACAACAAATCTGTTGTAATAGCTTATCCAGATTAGAAGTATGGCCACTGCCAGAATCCCTATTATTATCAATGGTATCAATAAAGCCAATAATAGTCCCATTTTTTATTATAACTACTTTACTTGTTTTATCTTTTTAAACCTTTTGAAAAACGCGTTTTTCAGAAGCTCAAAAATCCCTGATTTTTTATATTTATAGAAATCAAATCCATTATAGGATTAATAAAAACATATAAAAAGCACAAATAACTGGTAAATAAAAGAAAAGGAGGTAAAATGGAGTTTCAACACCATTTCATAGCACACAAAGCTTGGATGATGGTCTTATTAGGAGTATTGCTTCTGATAAACACCACCTGGATGCACATATCTTGGGGTTTATTCCTAGGAATGATAGCGATAATTCTAGGGATATTGACTTTAATCCTACATGGATGCTGCAGAAATTGTTCATGCAACACTGCAAACAAGCCACAACAGATGCTAATGAAGAAAAAATAATTTTTCACTCTTATTTTTTATTTTTTTATATTTTTTAATTTAATATTTTAAAAAAATGGACTGGACATTAATAGCTATAATTTCTGCACTTTTTTCAGCACTGGCTTCTATAATCGAGAAAAAAATTCTTTTCAAAGAAAGAGTTGCAGAATTTACAGCCTTTCTGGCCTTGATAAATCTCATTCTTGTAATTCCCTTTTTTCTTTCGATTGAAAGCATTCCCTCAACGACTGGCTTACTAGTTCTATTTTTCAAATCACTGCTTAATGCAATTGCTTTCTTTTGTGTGATGAAAGCAATAAAAAGCCTAGAGCTAAGCTCAGCCCTGCCATTGTTAGTCTTGACTCCAGGATTAGTTGCAATCTTCGCTTCAATATTCTTAAAAGAATCCCTTATGTTATGGCAGATTGTAGGTTTGATATTACTAATAATAGGAACATATGCATTACAAATCAGAAAAAAACAGAAATTCTTAGATCCTTTCAAGATACTTTTCAAGACAAAAGGCTATAGATATGTCATCACAGCACTATTGCTCTTCACAATAACCTCTATTCTCGATAAAACAATCTTAAAAGTTTTCAAATTTCCAGTAAATACTTTCATGGCATTTCAGCATTTGTTTTTCGCGATAATCTTTATTGCAATCCTTTTCATATTCATAAAACCTAAAAAAATTCAGGTTCCTTCAAAAAGTTCATGGATTTTATTGATTATTCTGGCAATATTCACTATAATCTACAGATATGCTGAGCTTACTGCAATGTCCATGGCTCCAGTCGCCCTCGTCCTTGTACTAAAAAGATTATCTGTATTATTCTCGACAATAGTCGGCGGAAAACTTTTCAAAGAAAGTCATTTGTTATTAAAAACAATAGCAACAATAATCATAATCGCCGGAGCTCTTTTGATTATTCTGACTTAAATTCGTATGCTTCCTTATCTGGATCTAACTCTAGCTTTTTGGTTTAGAGTCTACAGTCCTTGCCTGAACTTTTCGCTCTAATTGTTTTTTTGCAAAATCCCAAAAACCTCGTGGACTATGTTCCCCTTCTGTAGCCAAATACGCTCTCTGCACTTCTGCATATTTATCCCCACTAATCGAATCTACAGGGCACTGACAAACCCTTCTCCAATCAAATGGAGTTACAGACCTATCTCCAAAATTACAGTCATAACATGCTGCTACTGGATCACATTCATAAGCTCCTGCTCCACCATCTCCGCCTGCAGGAGATTCGCTAAACAATCCAAGTGGACATGAAGAATAATGCCTCCTTACCGCAGAGGTAGGTGCGCTTGTTGCTAATTCACTTGTTGACATGTTGAATAAGCTTTTTTCAGGATTTAAATAATTAATTGTGATATATAATACATAAACAGGATTTAAAAATCCCTTCTTATTCTTTTTTCTATGATAAAAAAACAAATCCCAACATGCTATGTTTTGTTTTCAGGCGGCTTAGATTCAAGACTTGCATTGAAGATAATGCAAGAACAACAGCACAAAACTAACAAAGATATAGACAATAAAGAAATTGAAAGCAAGTTATCAAAAAAATCAGATAATGAACATACAGAGATAAAATTCAAGATTATTGCACTAACATTTAAATTTCCTTTCGGAAGCGGCTGCTGTCAACCAGACTGTTCTTTCAAATTCACCCAGATAAATGATATAGAACACAGGATAATAGACTGCAATGAGGGAAAACTCTTCAAAGAATATCTCTCAATCGTAAAAAAACCAAAATTTGGCCATGGTTCTGGAATAAATCCCTGCATTGATTGCAGAATCTTTATTTTAAATAAAACCAAAGAGATGCTCAAAAAAAATGATTTTATTGTTACAGGCGAAGTTATCGGAGAAAGGCCAATGTCTCAATACAGAAAGGCCCTAGACGAAATTGATAAAGACACCGAACTTGGAGGAAAGATTCTAAGGCCTCTCAGTGCAAAATTATTAGACGAAACAGAACCTGAGAAAAATAAACTAGTTGATTCTTCTAAGTTATTTGATATTTCAGGAAGATCAAGAAAGAAACAGATGGAATTGGCTGAAAAATACAAAATTTCATATCCAAGTCCTGCCGGAGGCTGTCTGTTGTGCGAAAAAGTCTTTTCAGAACGTTTACATGACTTATTTAAGAGGCTAGAAATAGAAAAAATAACTCCAAGAGATATTTCTTTATTAAAAATTGGCAGACATTTCATGTTTCCCGAATATAAGATTATTGTAGGCAGAAATCAAGAAGAAAATCTTTTGTTAGAACAAATAAAAAACAAATTCGAAAAGATTTTTACCTTAAAAACACTGCCAGGCCCAACTGTTCTTCTACAAGGAAATATAAATGATGAATCAATTAAAAAAGCCAAAGAGCATGTTCTTAAGTATTCAAAAAACAAGGATGAAATTATAGAGAAGTAATTATTTTTCTTTTCTTCTGAAAAAGAAAAATATTGCGCATGAAACCAGATAACCTAAGACTATCAGATAAATGAAATTCAGCAAGATAAGCCAAAATGAAGGAGTCTTATAATCTTTCATCTCTAAGGTAAATATTGAATCAATAAAAGGAAGAGGATACTCAAAAATTCCCTTATTGCATAAGTAAGAATCCTGACTCATGTAAAATCTGCAGAAGTTGCTTGGAGAATATTCACAAGGAATTGGAACAAACGGATCAATAGCTCTAAAAAAACCGATCAAAGGAGTAATTTTCTTAAAATTATTTACATCTTCTTCAAAAACAACACCCATTGTTTTCATTCTTTCAAAAGTTTGGTTCATAGCAAGGCTATCGTTATTGTCTCGATTATTGACAAACTCTTTAAGTAAAGCAGGGAATTGACAGCTGTATTTATCTAAGTCATTTCCAAGCTTAAAAGCGCTGCTCAAAAAAATTGAGAACAAGATAATTAATATCAATGGCAAGATTAATTTTTTCCAATCGAAACTAAAAATCCCCTTTTCAGTCTCTTCAAATTCTTCATCCCCTCTTTTTTGCATAAATGTTTAGTAATTTAATCTTTTTAATTATTGTGTTTGAACATCAAAAACTTAATAAACCCACACTCGTTAATTTTTAATCAAAAATGAGAGATCCAAAACCAGTCAAAAAAGGTTTAAACACAGAAAGAGTTTTGTATGAAGCTTTAGCAGGCGAATCAAAAGCTAGAGTGAAATACAACATGTTTGCTTCCATAGCCAAGAAAGAAGGATATGAGCAGATTGCAGCGATTTTTCAAGAAACAGCAGACAATGAATTCGAACATGCCAAGATGATCCTAAAACTTCTTGGAGAAAAACCAGCTAATACAAAAGAAGCTTTAATGAAGGCTATTGAAGGGGAGCATTATGAATGGACAAAAATGTATCCAGAATTCGCTAACTTTGCAAGACAAGAAGGCGAAGACGATGCTCTAAAATTCTTCAATGAAGTAGCTGAAATTGAGATGGCTCACGAAGCAAGATATAAAAAACTACTAGAGAACATACAAAGAGGAAAAGTGTTCAAAAAAGAAAAGGTTTTGAAATGGAAATGCAGAAATTGCGGTTACATACATTCAGGAAGAGACGCTCCAATGGAATGTCCAAACTGTTTGCATCCTCAAAACTTTTTTGAAGTTTTGTGCGAGAACTACTGAAAACTAATAGAATTGATAATATAAGAAAATCTTATATTGAGAAATCTTTAAAAACGATTAATTCTATTAAAATTATAAAAAGATGAACAAGAAATACATTCCGTTGATTTGGCTTGCAGTAATAATTGTTATAGCGATTGTAGTTGTCATTCTGATTTCAACATCAAATCCAAAAGGAGTTTTGAAAGATGGAGTGATTCTGAATGATCCCTATTTCTCTGACAAAGTAATAATCATTCATTTCCCATCATGTCCTCACTGCCTTGTTGTTGTTCCCATATTAAAAGAAATAGAGCAGGAGAATAATCTGGAGTTTTATTATTATGATACAACAAACAGACAGCAGTTAGATGAACTTACGAGGCTTGGATTGGTTGTTCAGTATGTCCCTGATGTCATCATCTATGGAAAAGTTTATGTAGGTGAAAGGACAAAAGCAGAATACGAAGAAGCTATATTGAATAAGTAATTTCATAAGCTTTAAAAATAAACTTCTCTAACACTATAATAACATAAAATGGCAATTCCAGTACTTTCATTGATATCTTTAGCAGCAGCAAATGCAATTAATCCCTGCGCAATTGCCATGTTAGCCTTCGCATTAATTTCTATCCTGACTAAAGATCCAAGAAACAGAAAAAAAGTTCTTCAAGTAGGATTTGCCTTCGCAATAGGGTTTTTCCTGGTATATCTTATCTACGGATTAATTCTAATAAATATCCTTGAAGTTTTCACAGCACTGGAAACAGTAAAGATCTATTTTTACAAAGCAGCAGGAATTTTAAGCATTATAATCGGCCTATTGAACATAAAAGACTTCTTTTGGTATGGAGCTGGTGGCTTTGTGATAGAAACTCCAAGAAAATGGAGACCTAAGTTAAGAGAAATCATCTCAAAAATAACATCCCCTAAAGGCGGATTTATTGTTGGGCTGATTACAGCATTATTTTTAACGCCTTGCATGATGGGCCCCTACATTGTATGCTGCAGTTTACTTCAAAAACAACTCTCTTTTGTAGCATCAATCCCCTGGTTGTTATTGTATAATCTTATAATAATAATTCCAATGATAATAATAACCCTGATTATTTATTTTGGTTTCTCAACAGTAGACAATGTTTATGGATGGAGAGAGAAGAACTTGAGATTAATGCATCTTATAACAGGAATAATCCTGGTTCTAATTGGATTAGCTCTTCTTCTTGGATGGCTTTACTAGTCATAACTAGGTTTAGTTATGAATAAATATTCATAACCTCTAAAATTTTCAAAAACAAACATTTAAATATCATTATGAATATATATTCATATGCGTCCAAGAAAAACAAGAAATTTAAGTTTTGCTCCAGAACATAAATTCTTCACTCCAATAACAGATAAACATCTTGTTCATGAGGAATGCTCTCTGAAACAAGATGAAATAGAGGCTATTAAATTAAAAGATCTTGAAAATAAGGATCAAAAATCCTGCGCTTTAAGCATGAAGATTTCCCAGCCAACTTTTCACAGGATCCTAAAACAGGCAAGAAAAAAGATTGCTCTAGCCCTAATAAAAGGCCATTCTATAAGGATAAACTAGATGTTTGGTTAATAGAGGTAAGTTAATAATTCTTTTAAGCATAAATCTCATCGATAAGTAGATGCTTGGCACATTGCTAGCATGTCCTAAAGTATTAAATCGTTTTTTGGCTTACAAACACATTCTCAAAACAAAATATCTTTAAACCAGACAATTCTAAAAAATTAACAATGGTATCTTTGACAATTCCTTCAATAATCTTATTAGCGTTAGGAGATTCAATAAATCCATGTGAATTAGCTATACTCTTTCTGACACTGATAGCGATTTTAACTCAATATCCAAAGGAAAAAGAAAAAGCACTTAAAGCAGGCCTATTATTCTCATTGGCAGTATTTCTTACGTACATGATTTTTGGAATTTTCCTTGTTTATGTATTCAGCCTAGTTACTCAGATAAAAGTAATCAGCCTTATATTATACAAAATAATAGGAGTAGCAGGACTTGCCCTAGGAATCTCAAATCTAGTTGATTTTTTCAAGAAAGATAAAGTTCAGATAAAACCAAGAAAAACACCTTTTAAGAAAATGCTCTCCCAAGTCACATCATTAAAAGGAGCATTCATAATCGGAATAATCTGTGCTCTATTTCTAACGCCATGCACAATCGGCCCTTATGTAATCGCATCAGGAATACTAAATCCTCTTGGTTTTCTAAATTCATTGCCCTGGCTTTTTTTATACAACTTTATATTCATCCTTCCGTTAATAATACTTACCCTTATAGCATATTATAGTTTTGATACAGTTGAAAAAATTTACGGCTGGCGCGAAAAGAATATTAAAATACTCCAGATCATAGCTGGAATAATTTTGATTGTTATAGGAATAATGCTGATATTTGGGTTAATCTAACTATGATTTTCTAACTTCTTGTCCTAATTCAAAATCTTCAATTCGATGATAATCTTTTAAAGGATCAATTTCAAGATATGTTCCACCGCCACCGCCAAATAATCCTTTAGGAGTTCCTAGAAATCCTAGAAAACCTCTCTTAAAAGGTTCCATGACTACTCTTGAAACATTTCCTTGATCATCATAAATAACACCCATTCCTCTTCCAGAATCGTATTTTGCCTTCCCTCTAAATGCTTTTCCAGCATTAGAAGGAATAACATGCCAAGGAGCTGTATGCCCGTTAAACATTATTTTTCCGCCAAAATCTTCTAAAAACTCTCTTGGATTTCCAGCTCTTCCCCAAAGAGCTTCATAAATAGCAGCATCTTGGTCATCATAGTTCTTCCTAGATATTCCTGAACCATGGGTAAAAACAAGTTCATCATTTACAATTACTGCTATAGGCAGATTATTAAGATAATCGTACTGTTGTTTAGTTAATCCTTTAGAAGAATGTGCTTTTTCATGAATAGAATATTTAACAGCATTCCAAAATCCGAATTTTTTAGAGAATTTTTTGAATAAATCGATTAATCCAGAATTTTCTCCCTGTACTTCTCTCCTTCTTTCAAAACTTCTACAAGTTTCGTAATCATGATTTCCTCTCAATCTGATAGTATTTGAATTACTTGTTCTAATATCATCGTCAATCTGCACTCTGTCAAGACCCCTTTCATTAAGTCTTTCAGCTCCACAGACATCTCCGCCATCAATTACATAAACATCTCCTCTAGCAGTCCTTACATCTAGACTTTCATTTTGTCTTACTCTCTGATAGTTTCTAAAACCCGAGTGCCTGTCAGTATAGTATACGATCGGCTTATCTGTACTCAATCTGACAACATTCTCTTTTCCAAGCACCTCTTCAAGGCTTTTTTTGCTTCCAATCTGTTCTTGTGTTGCCTGAATAGTATAAGCAACTGGTGGATTTATTGAAGGAGAATAATCTTTAGAATTTCGAGTACAAGAAAGCCCAGGCGAAGCTATTTGACTTGCTATTAAAAAAGGAGCCATACGTCTAATCAACGCTCTTTTATTTATCATATATTATAAAGGAATCTCGACTATATAAACCTTACTATATGTGTAACTGCGAAGTAGTTACAAATAAGGAAATGCTTTAAAGATAATTTTAAAATGCTGGTTAATCTAATAATTTATGAAATCAAAAGAGGATAAAGGCGTAGAAAGCTTGCAAAAAGCACTAAAAAACAAGAAAATAAGGATAATTGCTATGCTTGCTCCGAGTTTTATAGCAGAATTTTCTTATCCTGAAGTAATTTCCCAGCTAAAAGAACTGGGTTTTGACAAGATAACTGAATTGACATTCGGAGCAAAAATGATAAATAGGGATTATCATGAACAATTAAAACAGATAAAAGAATCTGGCCTTCTAATTTCAACTGTCTGCCCAGGAATTGTCTCGACAATCAAATCAAAATTCCCAAAATATGCAGAAAATCTCGCTAAAATAGACTCTCCAATGATTGCAACAGCAAAAATATGCAAAAAATTTTATCCAAAACATAAGACCTGTTTCCTTTCCCCCTGTTTTTTCAAGAAAGTTGAAGCAGAAAATTCAGAATATGTTGATTATGTCATAACATATCAAGAGCTTCATCTTCTACTAGATTCCCAGCCTAACAAAAACCACAATTCCCCTCACTCTAAAAAAAATTTAGCCCATACATCTGCTTCCTTTGACAAATTTTATAATGACTATACAAAGATCTACCCACTATCAGGCGGATTGTCAAAAACAGCCCACTTAAAAGAAGTCTTGAAACCAGGACAAGAAAAAATCATTGATGGCATTCTAGAAGTTGAAAAATTCCTTAAAAAATACAACAAAAAATCAAAAATCAGGTTTCTAGATGTCACTTTCTGCAAAGGCGGATGTATTGGCGGCCCATGTGTAACAACAGCTTTATCATTAGAACAAAAAAAGAAAAAAATTCTAGATTATATGGAAAAATCAAAGCATGAAGATATTCCTGAAGCAAAAAAGGGATTAATTGAAAAGGCAAAAGGAATTAAGTTTTCTTGGTGACCCTAAAGATACTAGAAAAAAACTATCTAAATCTTTAAAAATTAAGAAGATCATGTTTACTATGGGATTAAGATATTCTGAATTAGTGGATTATGATAAATTGGATCCATTTAAAGAGGAATGCATAAGAAGATTTGCAAGAACCCTAGCTTTTCCTAACAGGCTTGGAATAAGCATTGTTCCTGAATCAATAGGAACAACAGCTGTTGCAGTTGATCTTGGATTAGGAGATTTCTTCATTGCATTCGGCGTTGAAGGGCTTGGAACAAAAAATCTGATTGCTGAAATGATGGCTGAAATGGAAGCAATTGGAAAGATCTTCGGTCTTGAAAAAAGAGTATTATTTTCTGGAATTGGTCAATGTGAAATGGCCATGACTCTAAATGATTTATCTGGAATTGGTGCAATACCAATTCTTTTTGAACCGCTTGTTGCAACAGGAAGTGCAGATTATGTTGCAGATCCGGAAAAAGCAGCAGGCTTGATCGACGGTTTTGAAAGAGGTGCTGAAATTGCACAAGTTGCAATTCCAGGAGGAGAAACTCCGTCACTGCCTGGAATAGTCTATCCTAGAACAATAGATTTAGCAGGAGGGTCTCTAGGGATAATATCTCCAAAAACAAGACTAGTCACTGGAAACAGATTAGCAGAAGGACTGGCAATTTATGCTGTAAACAGTTCTGGAATTCAGTCTAATGGAGTTTCATTAGCAAGAAAAGTTGCAGAAGGTCTAAGAGAAGGATATTTTACAAGACTTCCTAGTGGAAAAACACTTGGACAAGCTCTTTTAAGGCCTTGCAAGATCTATTCACCATTTGTTGAAGCTCTTTTCAATGAAGGTGTTGACGTAAGATTCTTGCAGCCAATTACAGGACATGGATTTGCAAAAATAATGAGGGATAAAAGACAATTAAGATATATAATTGATGATCTGCCAAACCCTCAAGAAGAATTTAGATACATGCAACATGCTGGCCCTGTTAATGACGAAGAAGCATACAAAACATGGAACATGGGTGTTGGTTTTGTGGTAATTGCACCAGAATCAGACAAACAAAAGTTTGAAATAGCTGCTGTGAAATCAGATTTAATCCCCTATACAATCGGCTACACAGAAAAAGGTGCTCGTGAGGTTGTCCTAACACAAAGGAATCTAGCATATAGGCCAAAATAATCGACGATAAATTAAACAAACCTTTTGGAAAGGTTTAAAAAATATCTTTTTCTTTATATTTAGTGCTCACATGGTGCAATGGCTAACACTCAACCCTGTCACGGTTGCAACCCGGGTTCGAATCCCGGTGTGGGCGTAATACCTTTTTGTCCGGGCGTCGAACATTAATTCTCATAGATATTCTTTCTATGCCCGACCCTTAAAACTTTCAAAACTTGATTTGTTTTATCAACATCAACAATTATCCTATAATCTCCAACCTTTAACTTAAAGCCATCAATTTCTTCTAAATGCTCAAGAAATCTAAATGGGTCTTCCTTGCATTCTTGAAGCTTATTCCAAATTCTTTGTTTAATAAGAAAATCTAACTTATTCAGATCATGCAACGCCCTCTTTTCAAAAATAATCTGATACATTTCTTACAAGCCTAGTATCTTTTTTGATTCTGCTTCTGTATAGAACTCACCTTTTTTAATCCTTTCTCTAGCTTCTTTGATTTCCTGAATTGTCTTCTGGCTTAATTTAGGATCTTTTTCACATGTTTTTGCAAGATAAAGAAGTTTCCTAACTACTTCATCATAGCTTTCATTTTTATATTGTCTAAAGCCATCAAGTTGTGCTTTAGTTGTTTGTTCTAGTTTTATTGTTGTTTCCATTTTATCTATACTTTAGTATACTAAAGTATACTATTTAAATCTTTCGTCTTTTAGAATTAGATTTCTTCAATTTGTACTTTGAAGAGTTTCTCGCCCCCAACCAATTTTTCTTGAATTTCTGAATTCTAATAAAAAGAAAAAAAGTCTGTTTCAAAATCAAATTAATTAGGGAGATTTATAAACTTTAAGTAATACCCAAATTCTGGATTTCCTTCTCTATATGTTCTGCTCCGTGCGGGAACAACGCACCTTGTTGCAACTACAGGGCCATCTGTGATTTTTATTTCTTCTATTTTTCCATCTTTGTCTCTATCAAAACCATAATACCTACAACCCGGATCAAACGAAGGTTCTGGATATGATCTGTAAAGAGTGTCAAAGGTTATTTGTATTTGTTCATCGCTAAATTTAAACTTCGGCACTATTAGGGTGTCTCTAATTGTTTCTCTTCTAGTCACAACAGAAACAACTGCTTTTTTATTATCTATATAATTAGAAATTATCATATAAAAATGTGCAGAAATACTTAGAGATAATAAAAAACTCGTGGCTGTTAAGAAAATTTTTTCTTTACAGTTTAATGCCCTGTTTTCTAAATTTGACATAAAAAACTATCCAAAAAATGGTATTTATATTTTAGTTGTTTTATAAAAACAACAGATTTAAAAGGTTTCAATCCCGGAGATTATTATGGAAAAAGAACTAATCGGACTTGGTTTAAGTAAACAAGAAGCAGAGATTTATCTTAATTTGTTATCTAGGGGAAGTTCAATAGCAAATACTATTGCAAAGGAAACTAAGATTAATAGAAGTGTCACTTATTCTATTTTAGACAGCTTACTAGAAAAAGGACTAGTAACCTATGTTATTAAAAATGGTGTAAAGAATTTCTCAGCTTCAAGCTTGGGATCTCTATCTGAATTTATTGAACAAAAGAAAAGAATTTTAAAAGATTTGATTCCAAAGATAAAATCAATAAAAATTCAAAATTCAAATAGGTCAAATGTCGAAGTATTCCAAGGAATAAGCGGGGGTATTGCGGTTTTAAAAGATATTCTTACTACAGGCAAGGATTACTTTGCATTTGGAGAGGATTTGGGTTTTCAAAATCTTGGCACAATAGCGGAACAATATATAAGGAGATTAAACGAATCGAAAATCGTTGAAAGATTTTTAGTCCCAGAAGGTCAAAAAGTAATAAAAAGTAAAAACTCTGTTGTAAGGTATCTTCCAAGTTCAATAAAATTACCGGCGATCACTACAATTTATGGAAACAAAACCAGTCCTATGCTCTAAAGAATTATCTGAATTTGTCATGTTTATCTTAAAATCCTGTATCTAATGATATAAATAA
>Ga0233423_10001418_pt1 | contig 12090 bp, 10 predicted proteins | sample Watercolumn_Mata_FD_180713 | JGI IMG/M metagenome (GOLD analysis project Ga0233423, IMG submission 180713) | Freshwater microbial communities from Lake Matano, South Sulawesi, Indonesia - Watercolumn_Matano_2014_112_MG | ecosystem: Environmental > Aquatic > Freshwater > Lake | place: Indonesia... | reverse complement strand
GAGGGTCAGGGTGGGGGTGGAAAAGAGGGAGTCAGGGGTCAGTAAGCAGTAAGCAGTAAGCAGTTAGCAATGAGCAGTAAGAGAAAACAATGACCACTGGCTGCTGGCTATTATTATCCCCCTCCCCCTAACCCCCTCCCACCAGGGGAGGGGGAATAATTGGTATGAGCTTTTGCAAGGAATTTACGCGCCTCAATACTAGCCGCCCAGGGCCGCGATGATGGCCCGGCAAAAGGCCGGCAGGTCTTCGGGTTTGCGGGAGGTGATGAGATTGCCGTCCACCGCCACCTCCACGTCCACAAAGGAGGCCCCGGCGTGTACCAGGTCGTCTTTGATGGCGAAAAAAGAGGTTACGGTCTTTCCGGACAGCACTTGGGCGGAGGCCAGCATCCAGCCCCCATGGCAGATGGCGGCCACCACTTTGCCGGCCAGGGCCGCGTCCCGCACCAGGGAGACCATGGCCGGATAGCGGCGCATGTGGTCCGGAGCATAGCCACCGGGGATGATCACCGCGTCGAACTGGGCCGCGGCCACCTCCTGGGCGGAGACGTCCGCCGCCACCGGATAGCCGAACTTGCCAGTAAACTGCTGGGCCCGGCCGGAACCCACCACCACCACTTCGGCCCCTTCCTCCCGAAACCGGAGCAGGGGGTACCACAACTCCAGGTCCTGATACAGGTCTTCCGCCAGGATGGCGATGCGCTTGCCCTTTAACCGCATGGCTATCCCTCCTTTGGGCTAATTTGTCGAGGAAAAGGCCAGGGACTTTTTCCGAGTGGCCCCTTCTACCCCCAAAAACTATTCTAACATAATCCTCGGCTCCGCGGCCCCGGGCACGGCGGGCCTGGTCACCGCTTTGCCGCTGGGCCAGCGCCAGTAGGGGCGTTGCCTTAAAAAGGGAATTTTCAACAAAGGCCAAAACCGGTTGTCAGCGGGCAGCAGGTAGCCGGGCACCCCGATAATCAGGTCCGCCTGTTTGACATTAAGCCGGAGGCTCCGGTGCAACCTGTCCCACCAGCTAAAGATCACCGCATAATTGGAGTTGGTCTCAGAGCCCACCACCGAGTGGTGCACCCCGTGCATGCGGGGGGTGACCAGCACTTTGTTGACGCGGCGCTCCCAACTCAGGGGAATTCTGACATTGCTGTGGTGAAACAAGGTGGCCCCTTGAAAAGCTAATTCGTAGGTCACATAGATTAAAGGCGAGATGCCCGCCAGCCCCACCTGGAGCACCCTGAACAGGGTGGAATACAGGATCTCCACCGGATGAAAGCGGAAAGAGGTGGACACGTCCAGGTCCGGGTCCACATGGTGGACAATGTGAAACCGCCAGAGAAGGGCTCTGGTGTGGTTGAGGCGGTGCCAGTAATAAAAAGTGAGGTCCATGATCAGGAACCCCAGGATGAATTGGGCCCAGAAAGGCAAAGGAAGAAAATGCAGCAGACCGAAGATCTGCGCTCCGGTCCAGGCGGCTCCCCCCAGGGCCACAGGCTTGACTGCCAACCCTCCCACCGCGAAGACCGTGGCGGAGAGAGAAAGATTGAGCAGCAGCCGCGGGGCCTGGGGCCGTTTGCGCCGACGCAAGGGGCTTAGCGCCTCCAGCAAGAGCAGCAGGAAAAATAAGGCCGCGATCAACAGCGGCCCCAGGTAGGAGATGGCTAAAGGGGGGCTCATGAACTTATCTTCCGCAACAATTTCTCAGGAACCCTGGCTCCCACCTTTAGCCGCCATTTTCTCCCAAAAAGACCAGGACTTAAGCTCCCGGCCCAGGTGGTGCCGGAAAAAAGCTTTGAATATGGCCAGGGTCTCATCTCTTTGCGGCACGGGAAAGCGCAGGCGGGGAAGTTTGGCCAGGGGAAGGGTTTGGGCCAGGCGCAAGAGCTTCCAGGTCCCCTGGCTCAACGGCAGCACTGGCCCCAGCGCCCCCCGGCTGCACGCGCCGCACAGCACCCCGCCCCGGCGGATGCTGAAAGACAAGGGCGGCGCCGGCTCCAGGCCGCAACCGAGACAGGTGGCCAGGCGAGGGCCATAGCCCCCCAGTGTGAGGAGGCGCAGCACCAGGGCGGGCAGCAGGGAATCGGGCGGGGCCCCCGCCTCCAGTTGCCCCAGGGCTTCTTCCAGGGTGGCGAACATCTCGGCATAGGCCTCCGGGGGACCGGCCAGCAAACCCGCCAGTTCGGCCAACACCGCCGCCACCCCTAAACCCTTCAGGTGGCGCCGCAGCCCGGAAAAGTTCCTGACCAACTCCCCTTTTTGGATAAACTCCAGCTCTCCCCGGGACGGGGCCAGGAAAAAGTCCACCCGGCTGAGCGGCTCCAGACAATGGGCGAACCGCCGCCGACTCTTCTTGGCATGCTTGGCTATGCCGGTGAGACAGCCCCGGACCGGCGTCAGAAAGGTCACCAGCAGGTCGGCTTCCCCATAATCCCGCACGTTCAGCACAATGGCCGGAGTCTGCCGCTCGGCCATAAAGGAATGGCTCCTTTTGTGAATTGCGTGTTGATTTGAGGGGAGGGCCGGGGGAGCGGTGGCTCCCCCGCCCTCCCCTCAAACTCCCCTCCCAACCTCCTATAAGGGGGCCGAGGCAGGCGGGGCTATAGGCCCCCCCCTGCCTCGGCCCAATAAATTGCTTAAGGGGTTGGGGGAGGGGGTTAGGGGGAGGGGCCAGTGGTCCACCGACCCCTGGCCCCTCCCCCTAACCATCTTCCCTTACTCCAGCCCATACTTCTCCCGCAGGCGGTGGGAGGTTTCTTTCAGCCAGGCGTAGGCCTGGGCCACGGTCTTTTCCCGGTCCGGGTTAATGAGGCAGCAGGTGGCCGGGGCCAGCAGGCTTTGGGGCAGCAGTTGCTCGCGGTCGATGCCCGCCGCGTATAAAGTAGGCCACAAGCTCTCCAAATAGGCGATGAGGTGGTCCTGGGACTCCTGGTCAAAGGCCTCAAAGCCGGTGGGGATGAGGCCCCAGGCCAGCACCCCGCCCCTTTCCAGAAACTTGCGGATGGCCTGGCCGTAAGCGCTAAACACCTCGCCGTTGGTGTAAATGTCCAGGGACAGGATATCCATATCCCGATTCAATAAAAACTCCCAGTCCGGGTTGCCGCACAGGTGGATGCCCCGGGGCCGGTCTATCTGGTCCAAAAATCGGTCCAGGTCTTCCTTGGCCCGACTGTCCGGGTAGCCGGACACGGAACTGAAGATGAATTGCAGCCCCGGCTCGTCGATGAACATAAAAGCCCGGGGGTGCTTGGCCTTGAGCCGGGTGAGTTGGGACTGGACCCGCCGGGCCATGAAGTCCATGAGCAGGGGCCGCACCTCGTCGTTGAAGATTATGGGGCGGTCGGTCTCGTCCAGGATTTTTAGGCCGAAACTGACGGGGCCTTCCAGTTGCCCGCGGATGGCGATATAGCCGCTCAGGTCCAGCTCCAGGAAGCGGTGGTACACGGCGCTGTATCGGGGGGAGAGGTCAAAATAGGCCAGGTCTTCCCAGTGCTCCAGCAATTGGGGCAATTCCTCATAGAATTTGCCGGTGTCGAAGCGGATGCGGTTCTCGGCGGGAAAAAGGAGGATACCCGGGAAATGCTCCGCGGCCTGGACATACATGTCTTCGTAATAACTCAGGTGGGGCAATTGGGGCCAGAAGGGGATGTCCAGGGACAGGGCCAGGTCAAGGGCCGGCTCCACCTCGTCGTGGGGCAAGATGGCCATGGCGGTGGTGTGCAGGTTGCCGGGGATCAGAGGGGGCATAAATGACTGCTCCGGGGGGCCGGAATTTCCGAGGGGACGATTAGTCCAGATTCAGGAATCAGGGCGGTCATCGGGAAGGTCGTGGGCAGCCAGGTGGGCCTCCAGTTCCTTTTTCAGGTCGATCATCCGGGCCTGGCCTTGGGTAGTATAAGTGGCGGTGGTGATCTCCGTAAGGTTCTGAAAAGAGGCAATAACCGCCTCAATCTCCCGGGAAGCCCGTTGGATCAGTTGCAGGTGGCCTTGTAATTCAGCATCATCGAGGCGTTTGCTGAGGCGGGCGCTGAAGCCCCCGATCACCACATTGGCGTTGCGGATATAGTGGGCCAGGGTGACCATCAGTTCCTTTAAGGTATTAAGCGCGGCCAGACGCCGCTGGGATTCCATTTCCTCCGCGGCCAGCCGCTCTTTCTGCAGGTGCCAGGCTCCCAGGCAGAAGCCGGATAGACCGCCCATAAAAGCAAAAGCCAGCCCCATGGCCAGCATCTCGCTGCTGAAGGAGATGCGCACCTGCCGCCCCCAGAAGGAGAAGTCCATGGGAACATAGGTATGCTGGGGCCCCAGGATATAGGCCAGCATGGCGAAAGGATGCACCAATAAATAGCCGAGGCCCATCCCGGCCAGGGTGAACCAGGCCAGTTGGCGCTTACGGATCAAGGTTTGCATGAGATTAGGTAAAAACGCCGCACCTTCGCCCGAGGGCCCCCTGGGAGCATGCTCAGGGCCACATTCCCAGGATGATTATAGTCCTTTTCATTAAAACCTCGTCTATCCGTGGTTTCGGGCAGAAACGATGAAAGTGAAGGTTCTCTTACCAGCCCTAACCTTAAACCCCAATTACGGATAATGAGGGTTAAAGTAGGGAGGAGTGAACCACTTCTCCATATTGGGGTCATTACCATACCAGGAAGGAGGAGGCAAAAATCCAGGCGCAGTTTCCTGATAAGACGGACCGGGCTGAGGACCGGGATAGGTTCCCGCGGCACAACCTGCCAGGAGCAGCAGCACCGCCAAGACACTGGCCCACCATAAAGTTCTCATGACCATCTCTCCTCCATTTTCCCCGACGTCAGATCGCACCTCATCTTGATGAAAGCCCGCTCAACTTCTGGTGCGGCGCGTTGGTCAGGCGAGTTAAGATTTACCCTGCTGATGTTTCACTTCCCCGTGCCATTTCCACAAGAAGTAGATGGCCGGGTAAATCAGCAACTCCAGCAGGTAAGAGGTGGCCACCCCGCCCACCATGGGCGCGGCGATGCGTTTGGCCACCTCCGCGCCGGTGCCGGTGGCCCACATCACCGGCAACAGACCCAGCAGGTTGGACAGGATGGTCATGTGCTTGGGCCGCACCCGCATGACCGCGCCGTGCATGATGGCGTCATCCAAATCCTGCCTGGTGTTCAGGCGCCCCTGGGCCTTGCGCTGGTCGTGGGCCAGGTCCAGGTACAGGAGCATCAAAATGCCGGTCTCCGCGTCCAGCCCCGCCAGAGCCAGAAAACCCACCACGACCCCGACGCTTAAATTATAATTCAGCAGATAGAGCAGCCAGACGGCGCCGATCAAGGAAAAAGGCACCGCCAACATGATGATGGCCACTTTGGTCAAGGACCTGGTGTTCAGGTAAATGAGCAAAAAGACCAGGGTCAGGGTGATGGGGATGATTATCTGGAGCCGTTCTCGGGCCCGCTCCATGTATTCAAACTGGCCGCTCCAGACCAGAGAGTAACCCGTGGGCAGCTTCAGGTGCGCGGCCATGGCCTCCTTGGCCTTTTTGATATAGGTGCCCACGTCGATATCCCGGATGTCCACATAGACCCAGGAAGTGCGTCGGGAGCCTTCGCTCTTGATCATGTCCGGGCCCTGGTGGATGCGGATTTTAGCTAACTGGGCCATGGGCACCTGGGCGCCGCCGGGAGTGGGCACCAGGATACGGTTCAGGGCGGCCAGATTCTCCCGGTAATCCTGGAAGTAGCGCAGGTTTACCGGGTAGCGCTCCAGGCCTTCCACTGTCTGGGTGAGGTTCAGGCCGCCCAGGGCCATGAGGATGACGTCCTGGATTTCCCCCACCGTCAGGCCGTAGCGGGCCGCCTCCTGGCGGTCGATGTCAAAGTCCAGGTAATACCCGCCGGTGGTGCGCTCGGAGTAAACGCTGGCGGTGCCGGGCACCGCCTTCAAGATGGCTTCCGCCTCCTCCGCCAGACGGTTCAGAACGGTCAGGTCATCCCCCAAAAACTTGAGTCCCACCGGTGTCTTGATGCCGGTGGACAGCATGTCGATCCTGGTCTTGATGGGGCCGATCCAGGAATTGGCCACCCCCGGGAACTTTACTGCCGCGTCCAGTTCCCGGATGAGGCGTTCCATATCATAGCCCTTACGCCACTGGGACCGGGGTTTAAGGCGGATGGTGGTCTCAATCATGTTCAAGGGCGCCGGGTCGGTGGCGGTCTCGGCCCGGCCCGCCTTGCCCAGGACATATTCCACTTCGGGGAAGGTGCGGATGATGCGGTCCGTCTGCTGCAGCAGTTCCTGGGCCTTGGTGATGGACAGCCCCGGCATGGTGGTGGGCATGTAGAGCAAATCCCCTTCGTCCAGGGCCGGCATGAACTCGGAACCCAGCTTGGCGAAGGGGTAGATGGTAATGGCCATGACGATAAAGGCCAAAAGAATGGCGGTCTTGGGGAAACGCAGGATCACCCGCAACACCGGCTGGTAGACCACCATGGTGGCCCGGGCCACCGGATTTCTTTCGTCCGGAATAATCCTGCCGCGGATAAAATAAAGCATCAGGATGGGGATGAGGGTGACGGCCAAAATGGCGGCCCCGCCCATGGCAAAGGTCTTGGTGAAGGCCAGGGGCCTGAACAACCGGCCGGTTTCCCCCTCCAGGGCAAAGATGGGCAAAAACGAGACGGTGAGCACCAACAGCGCAAAGAACAGAGAGGGCCCCACTTCCTTGGCGGCCTCCAGGATGAGGGGACCGCGGTCGGCCCCTTCCGGGGCGTGCTCTATGTGCTTGTGGGCGTTTTCCACCATCACCACCGAGGCGTCCACCATGGCGCCGATGGCGATGGCAATGCCGGCCAAACTCAAGATGTTGGCGTTGATGTGAAACTGGTACTGCAGGATAAGCGAAACCAGGACCCCCAGGGGCAGGCTGATGATGGCCACGATGGCGCTGCGCAGGTGCAGCAGAAATACCAGGCAGACCAGGGCGACAATGACGATTTCTTCGGTGATCACCCTTTTCAAGGTGGCGATGGCCCGCTGGATGAGAGCGGAGCGATCATAGGCGGTGACGATGCGAACACCCGGGGGGAGGCCGGCTTTGAGTTCCTCCAGCTTGGCCTTCACCCGGTCAATGACCGCCTGGGCATTCTCGCCGAAGCGCATGACAATGATGCCGGCCACCACCTCGCCCTGGCCGTTGCCGTCGGCGACGCCGCGTCTAAGCTCGGGCCCCACCACCACCTGGGCCACATTTTTGATGAGGATGGGGGTGCCCTGGCCGTCAGCGCCCACCACGATGTTTTCTATATCCTTGACTCCCTTGAGATAGCCCAGGCCCCGCACCATATATTCGGTTTCGGCCATCTCGATGACCCGGCCGCCCACATCCTGGTTGGACTTGCTTACGGCCTCCTTGATTTTGGCCAAAGGCAGGTTGTAGGCCGCCAGCTTGTTGGGGTCCACCTTGATCTGGTACTGCTTGACAAAGCCGCCCAGGGAGGCCACCTCGGCCACCCCCGGCACGGTGCGCAACTGGTAGCGCAGGTACCAGTCCTGGATACTGCGCAGTTGGGCCAGGTCGTATTTGCCGGTGGGGTCCTCCAGGACGTACTGATAGACCCAGCCCACCCCGGTGGCGTCCGGCCCCAGGGAGGGATTGACCCCCGGCGGCAGGCTGCCCCGGACATAATTGAGAATCTCCAGCACCCGGGAGCGGGCCCAGTAGATGTCGGTGCCGTCCTCAAAGATGACGTACACCAGGGACAGGGCGAACAGCGAATAACCCCGCACCACCTTGGCGTGGGGCACGGCCAGCAGCGCGGTGGTCAAGGGATAGGTGACCTGGTCCTCCACCACTTGGGGGGCCTGCTCGGGAAAATCGGTGGAAATGATGACCTGGACGTCGGAGAGGTCGGGAATGGCGTCCACCGGCAGGTTGTATGCCGCGTGAATCCCCCAGGCGGTGATCAACAGCCAGAGGATGAGCACCAACACGCGGTTGCGCACGCAGGCTTCAATAAACCAGGAGATCATGGAGGATAGTTGTCAGTAGACAGTAGTCAGTTGTAAAGATTTTGTAAGAACGGTGGGGCGGGCCTCCGCGCCCGCCATACTTCTCGTTCCCAAGCTTGGCTTGGGAACGAGAACTATTTATTGTGGGATCCCATGTATTAAGATATATATTACAAAAAATATAATAAATATTAATAATAGAAAACCAATTAAAAGTAATATTATAATTATTACATCGTCGAAATCATGAATATCCAATTTATAAAAAAAGTTTTGTAATTTAGTCTCTGGCTCCTTCATATAGAATTTTACATCAATTAAATAATTACCTAATGCTATGGCACCGGGAATACCAAGAAAGGCAATCATGAATCTAATAGTTTTATTCAATTGGTAATGGGCCGACACCATTTTATCTATTATTAATATGATAGACAAAAAAATAATAATAAATAAAATTATGATTGCGAATTGAATTAAACGATATGTAACAGGCGAAAGCCTAAACCTTCCATTAGTCATATAACCTGTACCTATAAGTTATGCCCATTGGTAAGTAACAATCGTATTTTCATATTCATTGCCAAGCTGAGCTTGGGGACCCCTTTGTATCCCAAGCTGCGCTTGGCCTCCATGGTGAGCAAAAAGTTCTCTGTCAGTGTCTGTGAACCGGCGGCGCGGCTTCTTTGGCCGGCGCTGGGGCCGGTGCCTGGCCGGGAGTCGGGGTAGCCGGGCCTGCCGGGCTGGGGGCTTTGAGCATCTTGGCGATGGCCTCGCGGATGCGGGACTCGGAGTCCAGCAGGAACTGGGCCGAGGTCACCACTTCTTCCCCGCCTTTAAGGCCTTCCGTCACCTGGCGCCAGCCGTCGTCGCCTTCCACCCCCAGCTTCACCGGTCGCGGTTCGAACCGGCCCTTGCCCAGGGCTAAAAAAACCAGTTGCCTTTCCCCGGAATCCAGCACCGCCTCGGAAGGCACCGCCACCACCGCCTGGGACAGGGGGGACTTGATGGCCACCTGGGCGAACATGTCGGGTTTGAGTTTCAGCCCCGGGTTGGGGAAGGCCAGCCTGACCTTGGCGGTGCGGGTGGCGCCGCTCAGGTAGGGGTAGATATACAGCACCTTGCCGGACAAAGTCTCCCCGGGGAGGTAGCTCAGGGTCATCTGGGCGGGCTGGCCCACCTTCACCCAGGGCAGCTCGTACTCATAGAGGTCGGCTTCCACCCAGACTTCGCTCAAATCCACCACTTCCAGCAAGGGCATGCCCGCCTGGACCATCTGCCCCTGGGTGACCATGCGCTTCATGACGATGCCGTTCACCGGGGAAGTCAGGGTGAGGTCTTTTTTTACCTGGCCGGTTTTTTCCAGGGTGTCGATCTGCCCCGGGCTGATGTCCCAATATTCGAGACGCCGCTTGGTGGCGGCCAAAAGCCGTTGGGCCGATTCCCCCAACTCGGGGAAAGGGCTTTGCCCCACGGACTTGAGATTCTTCAAGGCCAAAAGATATTCCTGTTGGGTGGAGACCAACTCCGGACTGTAAAGGCTCAAAAGCGGCTGGCCCTTGCGGATGGGGTCGCCGGTGACCTTGACATACAGGCGGTCCACCCAGCCGTTCACCTTGGTGTTGACTACGGCCAGGCGGCGCTCGTCATAGGTCACCCGGCCTACGGCGCGGATGGTGCGGGACAGGTCCTTGACCTCAACCCTGGCGGTGCGCACCCCCATGGACTGCAAGGTGTTGGGGTCCACGGCAATGGTGCCGGGGGCCAGCGCTTCGCCGCCCTCGTCTTCATAAACCGGGATCAGGTCCATGCCGCAGGGAGCCTTGCCGGGCTTGTCGCTGACATAGCCGGGGTCCATGGGGGACACCCAATATTTGACCTTGCGTTCCTTTTTGACGTCTGCGGCCGCGGCCGGGGCCGCAGACGGCGCCGGCGGCTGGCTGGCATAAACCGGAATCAGGTCATTGCCTTCAGGATCTTTGCCCGGTTTATCCCGGATGAAATCCGGATTCTTGGGCGACACCCAACAGATGGCCTGCTTATCCACCGGATCGGCGGCGGGACCGGGGTGCCGCATAAAATAGTAGCCCGCCCGATACAACCCGGCCAGCACCCCCAGGGAGAGGATGATCCCCAAAGCCAGACCCCACCACAGAGCGCGACCGGCTGAAGGTTTCATAGTTTGCCTCCTGGCGGCCGGGGCAGTTCCTGGCCCACCAGCCACTCAAGTTCGGCCCAGTTTTCTTCAAAGTCTTTGAGATACTCCTGCAATTGCATCTCGGCGTTGTACACCGCAATCTGGCTCTGGTAGAGCTGGGCGAAATCCAGAGCGCCCACCTGGTAAGCGGCCAGGGAGGCCGACACCGCCTGGCGGGCCTGGGGCACGATGCCCTGATGATACAGGGTGATCTGCTGGGACAGGCGCTGGAGTTTGGCGTGGCGGTCCTTGATGGTGGCGGCGATCTGGTTGGCCGCGGCCTGATGGGCCTCCTTGGCCGCGCCCTGGCGGGCCAACTCCTCCCGAATGCGGGGCTTGATCTTTTCGCCGTACCAGATGGGGAGATTAAACATTACCGTGGAAGAAAACAGGTCCGGCTGTTTCTGGTTCACCGGCGGGGCCAGGGTGTCCCGGAAACCATAAGCCAGGGACACCCGGACATCGGGATAATATTCTTTCTTGGCTAGGTCCACCGCCTTTTCCTGTTTGGCCATCAGGGCCTTTAGGGCCTGGAGCTGGGGCCGGACCTCCGCCTGGGCCAGCAGGTCTGCCAATTTCAAAGGGAAGGGCCGGGGCTTGAGAGCTTGAGGCCGCTCCAGGGGAGTTTGAGGGGGCTTAGCCCGCAAGGTGTTCAACTCCGCCCGCAAAGATTCCTGCTTTTGGGTCCACTTAAAGAGGCGGTCCAGGTAATTGCCCAACTCCACCTGGGCCTGGAGCACGTCGGCCTGGGCTCCGCGGCCTACCCCGTAGCGGGTTTCCGAAACCTGCACCACCTGCTCCCAGAATTGCTTGTTCTTCTGCGTTAGATCATAGGAGGCATAGGCCAAAGACAATCCCCAGTAGCTCATGATCACCTTGGCTCGCACTTCGTTGGCCTTGTCCTGATAGGCAAATTGGTCAGATTGAGCCTGACTGGCGGCCACCTCGGAGCGCAGGCGCCGTTTGCCGGGGAAGGGGAACTTCTGGGACAGCTCCAGCATCTTCTGGGTCATGGGTTCTTTATTAAAAGTCCAGCTATCGGTGGGCAGATCCTTGATGGTGAAGCCGATTTCCGGATCCTCCAGGGCCCCAGACGAGCGGATGGTCTCTTGGGCGGCCTTATGCAACGAGCCCATCTGCTTCACTTCCGGGTTGTCTTTGAGGGCTTCGGCCACGAGGGCTTGGAGGTCCGGGGGCAGGTTGCCGGAATCTTGGGCTCCCAGGGGCAAGGCCGCGGCAAAAGCCCAGGTCAGGGCCAACGCTAGAACCAATAACATCCTGAGAGGCGGTCGCGTGGGCGCCATTACCCTTCACTCCTCAGAAAAACTATAGCTATGATAGAACAAAAGGACAAGGTTTTGAGGTCCCTTTGGCCAAAAAAAGTCTTTAGAATTCTCAGAGTTTCCAAGTCGAACCTGTTACCCTTGACATTCAGGCACGTCCGCCGGGGTTGAAGACTTGGGCGAAATCCACCTCTTGCCAAGCCCTATGCCAGCGCCCGAACCTAATAAACAAGCAGACCAGCGGAGAGGAGGGCTTCTCTTCTCGAGCCTAGTCTTCGATATCCCCAAGGGAAGCATTTCGGTTCACCTCATGAATCCATGCCCGGCCTTGGGGTTTGAGCACCCGCAGGATCTCCACCCCCTAATTACGGGATGGCCCCCACGATGAAAGCTCATGGTGGAGAACCCAAAAGGGCCTGCCTATCATGAGGGTCTAGGGGCAAGGTCTCAAGCCATTCCACAAAGGACAGAATCTTCTCCGGTGGCAAATTCCTCCCCTGGCGTTCCTGGTTAATCTTTTCCATGCCGGCGCGGTAGCCATTATAACCCTCCATATACCTCACCCTGGCTGCCGCGGCGGAAGTATCGGCCTTCTTCTGGGGCGACTTGGTGGAGCCCATACCCATGGCCCCC
>Ga0233423_10001417_pt1 | contig 12093 bp, 12 predicted proteins | sample Watercolumn_Mata_FD_180713 | JGI IMG/M metagenome (GOLD analysis project Ga0233423, IMG submission 180713) | Freshwater microbial communities from Lake Matano, South Sulawesi, Indonesia - Watercolumn_Matano_2014_112_MG | ecosystem: Environmental > Aquatic > Freshwater > Lake | place: Indonesia... | reverse complement strand
CGATTAAACCTTTTTTGTTTTCGTCTAAATCGATAAATTCTACCGCCACATCAAAGCCTCCCAGCTTTTTTAGTTCTCTGCTCCTTAGCACTTTGCCCAACATCTTAACCTCGACTGGCTCAGGTGACGACGAAAAGCTTGTTAAGACTTCTAACTCAATAACACTGCCGGCAGGTAGATTTTTTGGGGAATGGAAAAGAATGCCGCCTGCGCTTATATTCCGCACAAAGGCGACCGACCCTTGAGCCTCCTTGTTGCCTACCACTTTATACTTTAAAAGATGGTGTCCGGCTAATCTTGAAAATCGTCTTTTTTCTTTTGCTGGTTTTCGTATAAACATTTTTTCCTTCAACCTCCATTATACCTATTCCCTAGCATATAATTAATCCTGCGCCTTAACTTTAATCGCCCTAAACCAAGGTGGATAAATTTGCATTTATCCGTGATTGGTCAATAACCTATTTTTTGCTTAATCTGTTTTAAATAACGTCCTGATTCTTTAAAGGCTGGCTTTAGTTCTTGAACGCGCAAAAATTCCTTCTTTGCTTCTTCGTATCTCCCTAATGTATATTCCACCACTGCTAAATTATAATGCGCATCTATGTAGCCGGGTTTTAAAGCTACCGCTTTTTTAAAACGTTCTTTGGCAGCATTATAATCTCCTTTGGCCCAAAAAACATACCCCAAATTATTATGCGCATAAGCATATTTGGGATTAATACTTATTGCTTTTTTAAAATGCCGCTCGGATTTGGAATAATCCTCTTTTATAAGATAAAGCACGCCTAAATTATAATGAAAAAGGCTGGAATTGGGTTTAAGATTTACCGCATTCTCGAATTCTCCAATTGCTTTATCCAGAATCCCCAAATTATAGTAAATGAAGCCAAGATTTGAAACAACTTCAGCCCTTTGGGGGTCAATCTTCTTTGCTTCTAATGCCTCCGCCAATGCTTCATCGCGTAATCCTAATAAATAATATACTAAACCTTTACCCATACGGGAAAGGCTATGGTTAGCCACTATCTTTAAGGCCGAATCAAACTTTTTTAAAGATTCCTGATATTTCTCAATGGTGGAGGTTTCATATCCTTCTTTTATCAATTTAAACCCTTCCTTGCAATACTCATTAGCTATATCAGGGTTAATCTTATGAGACACATAAGACGCAAGGGCTGCTTGGGGAGCAGCCTTTGGCAATTTCGCAAATATCTCCTGTGCCTTTTGTGAATTATTTAAATCATATAAGTAGGTATAGCCGGCGCGAAATTGCGCCATTTGACCTATTTCGGAAGAAGGGCTTTCTTGGTAATTTTTCTCAAACAACTTAACCGCCTCTTCTTTCTCTCCAGTTTTATATAAGCAATCTGCTTCTTCATAAGCAGAAAAATCTTTCCATTCTCTGGGCAGTTTATCTTTTATTTTTTTAAATACTGTGCCTGCTTCTTTAAACTCTCCTTTTAACCTATATAAAATTCCTAAGAAAAACTGAGCTTTAAGGCCTGAGGGGTTATTGGAATTTATTTCTATAGATTTATTAAGGTAGGATTCTGCTCTCTGCCAATCCTTTACCAGCAAATAAAGCTTTACCACTTCCAGATACTTTTCCTGAAGTTTTTCCCCCTGATAAGATGATAAGTTTTTTTCCAATGTCTCTATCGTATCTTTTATCTTCCCGCTATTTTCCTTTCTCTGCCCGGGGAAAAGAGCTACGACGATATCTTCCATTTTTGCGATAAAACGATTTTTTTTCGCTGTTTTCTTAGCAATACTCTCCTCGAGAAAATATTCGATATCTTTAATTTGGGTCTCCTTGGAGATATTCTGGGCTACGGTTGCCGCAAACTCTATTCCCGTGGCTGAGGAAAGCCGCATGACATAATCCTCATTTTTTGCTTGAGCTTCTTTAGTGGATTCAGTAAGCATTTGATTAGCCATTTCCAATTTAAGCGCAAAAGTGAGGTCGAAATCCCCCTTGGTAAGCTCGGCAAGAAAAGTATTCTCTAAAACAGAACTTATTCTCTTTACCTCGGCAAAGTCTTTAGTATTTTTCAGCTCTTTTAGAGAAATTTTTAGATTAGCTAAAGAGGTGTCTAAAAGATAGCGGTTATAGCCGGCAAAGAAAATAACTGCTAATACAAAAACAATAATGAGAGGGAGAAAATGTTTAATTATTTTCTTACCCATTTATTTTTTAATATAACACAATTCTACTCATTGTCAACACGGAGGAAAATACCTAATATTATTTTATAAAAATATATTATAGATGAAGAGGGGCTTTTTTATGTTTTCTCTTACTTTGGGGTTTAAAAAAAGAGGTTTTTCGGGGATAGCATAAAATAAGATAAAGTAGGATGAGAATATTTGTAAAGATGCTCGCTAAAATCACCGGGGCTTCAAATACATAATAGCCGGAACTCAATCCTTCTATGCTTAAAAAAGGGGTTTTTTTACAAAAAATAAGCGTGTTATTGAGGATAAAAAAAACATGGAAAAGAATAGCTAGATTAAAACCTATTTTTTCCCTATTCTTTATAGTAGAAGAAAGAAGGTATAAGAAAAGAATAAAAAGTAGGTTTAACTTTACGGTGATTGAAGGCGTGGTTATTTTGCCGAAAATGACCATTCGCGTAGAAAATAACGCTAAGGCCAAAATATGAAGAAAAATGAGAATTAGGTAGAATTTTGAAAGTATTGCTATTCTTAACTTACTGTCTATCAAATAGTTACCTCGCATTGACAAAGTAAAAATTCTATGGTATCTTTATAGTGGAGGGCGAAAATGGATAAGAAAATTCTCGCTATATTAGTAATATTGCTTATTTTAAGCGTAGGGGCTGTGAAATTTACTTTTTCGCAATCGCAATCTTCTGATAACCCCACAGGCACGGAATCTGCTTCTAACCCTGCTCCCTTAACTGAAGAAACAAAAAAATCAGCTTCTTTACTCGCTTTAGTCTTTACGGTCCTTGACCTGCCCGCGGATGAGACTAAGTAATCAATCCGTTCTTATATCCAAAACAAAACAACTGTGAGGATCTTTTTTTGCCTTTTTCTTTACCTCTGCGGCAATGTTAGTTATCTGGGCATAGCTAGTAATAGGCCGGTGGGCGTTGGTGACACCGGCTAAAGATATCGTCATTATCGGAAACTCCTTAATTGTGCCGTCACGGGCATGGGCAACAATACAGCCTTTTTGTAAATCTTCTTCGCTATATAGGACGCGCACACGCTTGTCAAATTCAGCGATAATATAATCAGCTATTGCTTTAGCGCGCTCCGGAGTGGTAAGAAGAAGAAAATCATCTCCGCCCTCATGGCCGACAAAATCTTGGGGGTTACCTTTATTTTTTACTGCAGCTTTAAAAACCTCTGCGGTAAGCATTATCGCTTCATCTCCTTTGTGCACACCATACTTATCGTTAAAAGCCTTAAAATTGTCTAAATCGCAGTAAATCACTGTAAATTTTTCGCCTTTTTTAATGCGCTTCTCTGCCTCTTCGCGGATTACAATATTTCCGGGGAGTTTTGTTAGTGGGTTAGCGTTTTCTGCGCGTTCTTTCATTTTTACCAATTCTTGCGTCATAAAATTAAAAGTACTTGCGAGTTCTTCAAGTTCATCACTGGTGGGAAGATTAACTCTTAAATCTAGGCGCCCGGAGGCGATAATCTTTGATGCATCATTAAAAACTTTTATTGGCTCGATAACTAAACGTGAAAGGAATACGCTTAAGACGATATTTATAAAAATCAATAAAAATCCTATCATAAATGCCGGTTGATATACCTGCGCATAAGCACCCCAGATATCCTTTAAAGAAAAAAAGAGGCGGACCACAAAACTAACTGTGTCTTTGTCCGATAGGGGCACATAAAGAGAAAGCGACTTCTGGGCTTTGTTCAAAATGGATTCTGCTTCTATTGATTTTCCCTTTTTTGCCTTATTTATGGTTTGTAAATCGTCAAAATCCCCTTTTTTGCCTTCCAAAGAAGGATCGGTAGAAAAAATAATTCTTGCCTCATTATCTAATATATACGCCTGGGCAATTACCCCTGATTCCCGAAAAGAAGTTATCCTGCTTTTTAAATAATCAAGTTTTTTCTCAATGGGAATAGGGGTTCCCAGGTTTTTCTCCCATGTATTTGCCAAATCCCAGGTGTCCCTTAGTACTATGGTGATCATACTTGCTTTTGTTGCTTCGAATTTATTAATTATGCTTAGTTCATGAAAAAGTTGAACCGCGACAAAAAGTACAATAGTAATGATAGTAAATGTTACTAAAAGGGTGATAACTCTGCTTTTTAAACTAATAACTCGCATAATCTAATTGATGAAACCCTCCATAAATTCCGGGCTCTCCGGGCAGCCTTTTGGATGATGAACTTGAATCTTTTAGCTATTCTAAGGCGCAAGATTTTGTTTAATAATTTTAAATAAAATACTAAAGATATCCTTGGGGACTGTAGCGTGTTTTAAAAATTCACAAACCAACTGTGAGTGATTTTCAAAGTCACCTTTCTTTTCAATTATATCAACATTTTCCTTAATAAAGGTAAATATTTTTTCAATATCATTACCTGTCAGTCTAGAAAAAAGTCGCCTCATCTTTAAGGCTGTTTCTATTTCTCTCCCGAATCTTTTTTTCCAAATATTGCTATATTCTAGAAACCTGTCTTTGAGTATGCATTCACAAAGCATCTCCGCTCCCCGCATGCCCATATATATCCCCCCATAACTTAAGGGCTTTATCTGCGAAGCACTATCTCCCACTAAAAATATACGCTCTTTAGATAAGTGGGGAGGGTGGGTGAAAGGGACAATCCCTGCGAATTTATCTAAAATTTTCCCTTTTAGCTTTCTCTCTTTGATAAAGGCAAGCAGATCTTGGTAGGGATTTTGGGAAAGAACTCCTATGCGCACAACGTCTTTCGATTCGGGGATAATCCAGTAAAAATAAGGCCTTCTTATATCTACTTCTACCATATCGGGATAGTGGGCTTTAATCGCCAGGCGAAACTGCACTCCTTTTAAATACTCGATATGGTTCGGGCTGATAAAATCTCTTACTGATGATTTTGCGCCTTCAGCACCAACTACAATATCTGTTTTTAAATGCCCTCTCTCTGTCTCAACGAGGTACGCGCCATTTTCTTTCTCTAGGCCTAAAAATTTAGTTTCAAAACGAATCTCTAAGCCCTCGCCGAGTTTCTTATCAAATTTCTCTCGATCAATTACATACGCTACTTTTTCTTTTCTGATGACAAGCCTATGCTTGCCTAAATGAATAACTGCTCCGTTGATGGTATTTAGAATGCAATCGCTTGATAAAGGAATCTTTGTTTCGGCAAAGACTTTCTTTCCTACTAGGCCTGCACAATGGATAGGTCGGCCTATTTCTTTATGCTCCTCAATCAGGAGGGAATTTACGCCTTTTTCTTTTAGCAGTTGTGCTAAATAACAACCGATTGGTCCTGCACCGACAATGACTATTCTCTTACCGATTTTCATATATCGCTGCTACTGTATAGTAGTTATTTTAGTTCCTAAATCGGATATGTCAATCAAAACGCTTTAAGATAGGATATTTTTTAAAGCCTCTTGGCAAGTTACAAATTTAAAATCACCCAGCAGTTTCTTAAATCTTTCCTCTGTCTGCGCTAAATTATAATAATGCTTTATATTTTGAGGAAAAGGCAATTTGATTTTCGGGTGGTTCTCATCAAATTCCCAAGAATGAAAATTTAAAGTTGGCGTAATATTTTTATTATTAAGCCTGGTTATTGCATATTTAGTTAGCCAGTAAGGAAAAAATCGAAAATAGGCCGTAGTGGCTACGGGAAATTTTAAACCTAATAAATTTAAGGTTGGCAAAGGAAATTCTACAAACTCACCCTTAATTAAAAATGGCCCTTGTGGATAACCGGCTATACCTCCATGCGTAAATAATCTTAAAGATACAGGGTAAATGCTAGAGTCATATTTTAATCCGCAGTCTTTAATAATATCCAGCGCCCATAAGGTATCTTTGGTGAGAGAATACCCCGGCGCGCGATACCCCAGAATTTCTTTGCCGCTTATATTTTTGAGAATTTTTATAGAAAGTAATAAATCTTTTTCAAATTCTTTATGATTCTGCGATGAGATAAGTTTATGAGCGTAACCATGAGTGGCTATTTCATGGCCTGCTTTTTCTATTATTTTAACTACTTCTCCATTTTCTTCGGCAAGTTTTGCTAATATAAAAAATGTAGCTTTAACGTTCTCTGTTCTTAAAAGAGAAACTATTTTTTCTATTCCTATATTAACTCTTTTGGCTTTATAATCACCTTTTATCTTAGAGTGATAAACATCAAACCATTCTTCCACATCAAAAGAAAGGACATTCATCATGGGAATCGCTAACATACTCCTAACTTACCCTATTATAAATAATACTTTATGGCGCATTAAGAGAGACATTTGTATAAATAAAAAATTCACACCCATCATAGCGATATTCCATCTCTTTATAAAAAATACTTTGATATTCCTCAATAACCATGCGCCACTTCGGATTATTATAAATTAACCATATTTTTCTATTATTTTTCATCAACGAATTATAAATGTTTTCCATAACTTTCCTCATCACTATCGCATCAAAAGGATTAAAAAAGAAAAACACATTTTCGTCATCTTTTATTCCATACTCAACACAATCAGATTCAACAACTTCTATATTACCCTGGATATTACGCTTTTTTTTATAAATAAGTATATTTTCTCTCGCTATCTTACAGAGCTCTGGTGAAAATTCAACCCCCACTATCTTTTTAAAATTGTAAAAAGAGGCTAAAAGCAAGGCTCTGCCCTTTCCGCATCCAAAATCAACAAATACGCTTTCTTTTGGAAAAGTTAAAAGATTCATCAATTTTTTAAAAGGCCTTACTCTCGTCGCTCCGTAATCGCCGCCCCGTGGTTTATTTTGACTGTCAATCTTTAGGGAGTCTAATCCTATACTCCGCCCTGTATCTATTTTATACTTCTTGTCAAAGATAGCTTCCTCTACCGCAGTTGCTACAATCTCTAAAAACCATTTTGGGCTCTTGCTAATATGGCCTTTATTCACAATATTTCTTTTGAAAATACGAAAAGTTTTCTTATGGTAGGTAATTATGTTTTTTATCATTTCTTTTTCTTCTACTATTAATAAGGGAGATGTCTTGCAATTTTTGGACCAATTGAATTAGTTAAAAGGAGTGGCAATTTCTTCCAAATATTTATGGCTAAGCCAAATCTGGGATTATCCGGGCTTATCTTTGGCAATCTATTAATGTTACTTGAATAGTATTGCCAAGATAAATCAACTGGCCTGGCACCCCATCTGGTTTTAAAAAGTGCATGGCTTGAATCTTTAGTCGATCTGCCAAAATCAAAATATTTAAAACCCTGCTGGCAACCATATTTAATTATTTCCCAATACATTAAATTATTTGGGCAATATGGAAAATATTTACCTAAAGAAGAAATCCATGGCACTTCAATTGTATCTTTAAAAAATATTATCAATGCTACTCCCATCAAAACACCTTGATGATGCACAATAAATATCTTAGTGTTCTTTGGAAATTTAAGACACATATTCTTAAAAAACACCTTTCCCAACACGGGCGTGCCTAATTCTTTCATATGGAAGGAATAGATAAAATAAAAATTATCCAACAGTTCTCTGCCGCCAATTTTAATTTCTAAGCCTGATTTCTGAGCTTTTTTAATTCGATTTCTTATTTCGGGTATAAAATTATTCCACAAAAAAGAAAAGTCTTGGCATAAATCAAGAATAAATGTCTGTTTATGTATTTTTGTATATAGACTAGCGCTATCTTTGGCATTTATATGCCTTAATTCTAAATAGCCAGCTTTATATTTTTGGGTGATTTTGATCGCTTCCTTAATTAACAAATTTTCAGCTTCCACATTATCGGCGCAAACACCGCCATAATCTGCCATGGGCAAGGAAACCAATCTGCTACCCGATAAGGGGCTTTTTATATAAAATAAAGGCAAAACTCCTTTTAAATTATCGCTTTTAGCCATTAAATATATTGCTTTATAACCAAAACTTTTTTCGATTATTTCTTTCCATCCTAAAAAATGATAAAAAGTACAATTAATATTTTTTAAAATATACTCATCCCACATTAATATTTCTTCTTGGGAATTTAAGGTCTTTATTTCCATTTTTAGGTTATTAAATTTTTAAAATTGCTGGATTGGGATATTTCTTTTTCTACTCGCTTTTTAAAATCCCTTAGCAAATATATAAACTTTTCCTCTTTGATCCCCCATTTTCTTTGAAAAGTAATCATAAAGGATAAAAATATAAGGTAAATATCTAAAAGGAAATTTTGATTTTTTATATACCACATATCATACTGGGATTTTTTGTGGTAATCTAAATAAGCTGAGCCTAAAATTTGAGCTACTCCTGTAAGACCGGGAATAACAGCGTGCCGTAGATTAAACGCCGAAAAATTCTTAATAAATTCTGCAACTAACTCCGGTCTCTCCGGCCGTGGACCTACAAAGCTCATGTCACCCTTCAGTATACTTAGTAGTTGTGGGAGTTCATCCATTGCCGTATCCCGCAAAATCTTACCTATTCTGGTAATCCGCTGATCTTTTTCCTCAGCCCATATGGCTCCTATATCTTTTTCTGCATCCTTTAACATCGAGCGAAATTTCATAATTTTAAATATTTTACCATTTTTGCCCACCCGCTTCTGAAAATAAAATATGGGTATACCATCTTGGAACCAAATTGCCAAGCAGATAAAAGCCCAGACTGGTAGGCTCAAAAATAAACACATTAAAGCAAATGAAAAATCAAATAGCCTTTTAGCCATATCTAATTTAACCTTCGGCTTTCTTTATGCTAAACCAAAACTTCCTCCATCTCCAGAGGCCGTAGATAAATCCCAACCCCCAGGCAAAATGTAAGATAAAAAAGACTATTGCTAGAATGGGCATAGTCTGTAATTTTTTTCTACTAAACCCGAGGCTAAATGTAATATTTACTATTATATATGGGACAATTATGCTCAAAAACCAAATGGGCTGTTTTTTGAATAGTGAAGTAAGTAAACTTAATATAAAGGCTAATACAAATATTGGCGGTACCAATTGCCGGTAAAGAATCTTATGGCGTTTCTGAATAACACGCACTCTGTAAACACCATACTGAAAATACTGCAACCAAATGCCATCTAACCTTTGGCGACTATAGTAGACACAACGAATGAATGGGTCCAACCAAATTTTGCCCCCTGCCTGCCTTAGCCGTATTTCAAATTCATTATCTTGATTACGCACTAATTCCTCGTCAAAAGTACCGATACGTTCAAATACATCTTTACGATACGCCCCTAAGTAAACTGACTCTGCCCAGCGAGCAGCCCTAGCGTAGCGAAAATAAGCGTCTCCTGCTCCAAACGGCGACGTCGTCGCTAACGCAATAGTGCTACTTAAGAACCCTTCGCCTACCGAGTGCTGTGTTCCCCCTACGCAATCAGCTCCGGTTTCTTGTAATACCTCTACACAGCGCCGCACATAGTCAGGCGCTATTTCGCAATGGCCGTCCACACGGATAATTACCTCACCTTTTGCCTGTTTTAAACCAATATTTAAAGCCACAGGTACTATTTTCGAAGGATTATCCAATAAAAAAAATTTGTAGTTGGTAGTTGGCTGCTGGTAGTTGGCAATAATTTCTCTTGTTCCATCATCTGACATTCCATCTACGATGATAATCTCCATATTCTCTAGAGGGTAGTCCTGTACCAAAATTGCTCTTAGGCTACGTTCGATATACGCAGCCTCGTTACGGATAGGCATAATTATGGAAACTAAAGGATAATCCATATTTGCAATTATATATAATTTTTCAAATAATTTTTCCTAACTCTAAAATATATGTAACTTTTAGTTTATCGTGATCATTCTACATCCAGACCATAAAGTAGTTATGTTTTTGATATTTTCAATTGAGTTAAGCTGTATTGCTTGCATAGTCTTTTTTTCTTTTATTTCATCTATTACAGTAGAGATAATTTTATATACTATCTCTTTATCCAGTTTATTTAAGCAAGCACGATTAAACTGACAGTTTTTACGTAAACCATATACAAAATCATAGCAAGGAGAACAATCAATATCTTTTCTAATAATCAAAGAATTTTCTCCGTAAGGAGAGGTCCGCTGATAATCCGTAAATCCCCAAATAGCAATAGTGGGTTTTCCTAATGCAGCAGATATGTGCATTAAAGAACTGTCGCTGCCTAAGAAAAGATCGGAATGATTAATAAATGCTGCGGCACATAGAATATTACTTTTTGTATACTTTTCTATACCTTCGCCGACCTTTTTCGTAATGATATCCATTAGCTCTGATTCGTCTGGAGAACCTGCCACAACAATTCTAATTTTTTTTTCTCTTGCGAGTCTTTGACAAATATATATATAGTTATATATATTCCACAGTCCTTGCTTTTTGCTACTAAAAGGGTGCAAAATAAGTGTAAACCTATTATCTGTATTAGGAAAATAACTATTAGCGACTTCCTCTGCTATTTTAAGGGGGACAACAATTAAAGGCTTACTATCCTGGTAAAATTCAGGTGCGCCTACAAGTTTTAAATTATTAATTATATCGTGACCATCCTTATCTAAGGCTAACGTTTGCCTCAATAGAAAACAGAACATCTTCCAATAACCTTGCCTATCTTTAATCCCACCTTTATTTTCTTTGCTCAGATAAAATGATAATATATTTTCTCTTCTACCGTTAGGATACATTGCATAAACAACTTCATGTTTATCCGCTTTTAATTCTTTTTTTAACCTTAAAGCATTCTTAAAAAAATTTTCTTTCTCCTTATATATAAAAATTTTTCTTAGTATTCCCAATGCCTCTACTATCCGATAGGAATTGTTATCAGAAACAACCATATCCAGTATATGTCCCTGCTTATACAAGTATTTAATGGCAGGGGTGATAAGAACGCTATTGCCTATTCCCTGAAGAGAAACTAATAAAATTTTCATTTTAAAATTGCGCCGAAATTGGTGGCGAAGAAAACGGCTCTTTTTGGTTTAATTTCATTCACAAAAGCCTCAAATGCCGAATTTAGATTGACGTTATCGACAAATATAATCCCTTTTTCTTTTAGAATTGGCCAAATAGTTCTAAGTTCGAACAGCATATTTTTTTTCGTATGTAAACTATCGTGCAGAAAAAAATTTATCGTTTTTATCTTCTTAACCAATTTTGGCAAAACAGCGCACGATAAGCCGGGATAAAGTTCCCATCTAGATCTTAATTCTTCTGGGATTATCCAACCGCTTTCAAAACCATTTGGAATATGGTAGTCTTTCTTAAAAAAATAACCACAAACATGCCGGATATTGCTAAAACTAAATGTTCCGCCTAAGCCTCTGTATAACAAATCTCTTTTTATTTTTTTAAATGGGGCCTGATAGTTAGGATAATCTATCGAGCATAGTTTCCCTAATTTATTATCTTCAAGCGCCATTAATATACATGCTGATGAAAAACCTGTACCAGCACCTGTTTCGATACAGTTTTTTGCCTGCATAACTTTTGCTGTACAATAAAGAATTTCTCCTTGTTCGTTAGTTAAGCGATTTGACCGAATATTCTTTGTCTCTAGATAATGTGACAAATTACGATGAATGGTCTCAAGATAATTCTTATGACTTAAGAAAGCCGATACCGTAATTTCAATATCACTTTGGCTAACGTCCAATAAATATTTTAAAAAATCTACTTTATCGTTAAAATACTCTATTTTCATAGCTAAACAATGTTTATCCTATTTGTATAAGCGATAAATTTCTTCAAATTTCTGCATTTTATGTTTTATATCAAATTCGTCTTTAATTTTACAGTAAGCTTGCTCTCCCAATAGTGTACGCTGCTGGGGAGAATTTATCAGCTTAATAATTTCCTCGGCAAGAATTTTGTAATTAGCCGGCTCTACCAAAATGCCCTCTTTATCATTTTTGATAATCTCAGGAATTCCACCTACCCA
>Ga0233423_10001416_pt1 | contig 12107 bp, 10 predicted proteins | sample Watercolumn_Mata_FD_180713 | JGI IMG/M metagenome (GOLD analysis project Ga0233423, IMG submission 180713) | Freshwater microbial communities from Lake Matano, South Sulawesi, Indonesia - Watercolumn_Matano_2014_112_MG | ecosystem: Environmental > Aquatic > Freshwater > Lake | place: Indonesia... | reverse complement strand
TTGTATTAATACGAATCAGGTAAGGTAAATGATCATTCTGAGTAAAACAGGGAGGCTGGTAATCCATATCGGCGTAGGGTGGTCAATTTAAATCGGCGGAGACTGGTCAATTTGTCCGTTTTTTCCAAGAATACTGAATCACGACCATTTTATTACATTTACATTCCTCTAAAAGCATATACTTTTAAGAAAGAATTAATTGGAGAATTAAGAAAACTTAAATAAAATCAACTGATTTTTTAGTGAGTAATTCAGAATATTTTTAGAATTATCATCAATTTTACGAATCTGCCATAGAAAAATCTGTTATTTTGGGAAAGTTCTATCTAATATAAATTAGTCATTGACTTTTTACTCATTAGTTGAAAAAGTCCCAGTTGATCCAATACTACTATCTATTGGATTAATGTCTTGAACAGTTGTGGTGGAATAGTATTGATATGATGATGCAAGGAAGGATGGTAATTCTTGTGTATTTTCTGCAATTATCTGATAAACAGATTCAAAAATCTTTGAATCTTTATCCAATAATTTATGATACTGTTTATAATTTAACCTCATCCAAGCAAGATTATGAAAGCATTCAGCTAATCTTTTATAGAAATTTCCACGGAATGTCTCCACAGATCCAGGACCAGCTAATATTACAATTTCATTTGCACCGTAATCTCTGAAAATGTATTCCTTACTTAGTCTTGAAGATATATTCTCCTGCATTGAGTTTAAAACTTTAAAAAATTCACTTAATGCTTCTGGATTGTTTTTATATGAATAATCTGCAGTGATTGTAGCCACTAATATGAATCTCAATGAATATATTTTTTTTTCATCATCAATATCATAACTCTTTCGTGTATGATCATTTGTTAATTCAACAATAAGTTGACTGTTAGTATTATTTAATATATGACTACCACGAAAAGAATATAGTATTGGAATACCCATACCAGCGTAGATGTTTAAAGTTAAGTCATCTCGATTAATTATACCGAGAAAAAAAGGTAGTTCCAATATATTAAGTATGTTAGCATACTTTTTAAAATTCATATTTGTGTGAATCTCATTATGGCTTTTTATCTGGACTACAAAGGATTGGAGAGGTTGGGTTTTGTAATTCTTATCAACCTCTATTAATCTAAATGCAGTTCCAATAAAATCAGCTCCAAAATCATCAGAAATATTAACAGGTTCTGATATAAATGAAAATTTAGAAAGTATATATTTTGCAAGGTTTTCACTTTGCCAGCCTTCTCTATAAGAATATAATCCCATAATTTGAAGTATTATTAAATTTTATTTGACAAGTTAAAAATTCCAATTAAATAACTATTGCAGTATTCACTTCTGAATCATTTTTCCTATTCAAGTAATTTCTAATGCTTTAACGAGTGCATCATAACTTGTATTTTCATATTTCATCAAGGTTCTGACATCACTATGACCGCTTAATTTCATTACGGTGGTCAGAGGCACCCCTTTTTGAAGCAGGATGGTTATTCCGGAGCGGCGGGCCATGTGGGAGGACATAAAGGCATATTTCGGTTTTTTAATTTCAATTATCTCTTTCCCGGAAAATCTCTTAATAATTATAGGTTCCTTTAATCCAACTTCCTGTCCAACTTTCTTTATGTACTCGTTAAACTTCTGCGAACTTATCAACGGAAGCTGGTAATCATACTTTTTCAGAATATCCATCGCAGGTTTAATAAATCCCTCAAAAGGTACCCTGATTGTTTTTTTTGTCTTTACAGATATAAATTCACAGGTATTCTCTTTAACATCATCTTTCTTAAACTGCTCAACATCAGACCATCTCTGGCAGGTCATCAATGCAAAACAAAATACATCCCTTATCTTCTCAAGTTGAGGCTTATTTTTTAAGTCATGGTGATATAAGACGTTAAATTCAGATTCAGTCAGCGTAACAATTTCATTCTTTAATATTTTTTTGGCTGAGAATTGTTTGTGCTGAAAAGTAATGTTCTGATGGTAACCCCTGTCAAACGTCCATTGCATATATGCTTTCAAAGTGGAAATATATTTGGAAACCGTGTCATTCAGAAGACCTGTAAAATCCTCAATTCTTGAATTATCGTAGGTTACAAGGAAATGACTGAATTTGTCATAAAATACCAGGTCTATTGATTCAAATGTAATTTTATACCTCATCTTTTTTTCAAATTCCTGTAATCTGGCTATAAGCGTATTGTATTTTCTAACCGTAAGGTTGCTGTTGATCTGTTTCTTAATCTCAAGGAACTCATCAAAACGGTTGTAGAATGCATTTTTGTCGGTCTGTAGCGGTTTTAATTGTTTAAATGCCCGATCCATCAGCTCCTTCAATTTCTCAGGTATAACGGCTTCTTTTTGCCTTAAAAGATATTCATAAGATGTGATTAGTTGATCTTCATACCTGTTGAGGTCAGTAGCAATGTTTTTCATCTCAGTCTGAAATGTTGGATTCTCCCGGGTTCCTTGTTTGATCAACTCTTCCACAGTTTTAAGTTCTGGTTTCAGGTCAGCACCAGGATTAGTCTTTAATTCCTTTTTCAGGTACTCAAGGTAGAAGGTTATTGGCCTTTGAGTTCCTTCATCCCAGTATTGAGGATGTATTTTTCTCCCTGTTGAATAAGTAAAACGTTGTTTGTTGAAATAGGCCTTCAGATAGATGAGGGTTGGAGAGGAGGCGTTAGGCTTCTTCAGTTTAAAGTTTGCCGAGATGTTTTTCATAGCTGCTCCCAATCAGGGATAAAGGTAAGAAATTATTCAATAGGTGCGGTCAGGGGTGCGGTATTTTTTGGAATTTATCGGAAGCTATCGTATCTTATCGGAGTTATATTACTGATTTATAATGATTAATAGAATGATGGCATCCGATGAAATCCAATGGTTCAATTCCTGGTGGGGCTACCGGAGAGTTAAAAAAGCCTGTATTTCGGTTTTATCATATACAGGCTTTTAATAACCCCTATAAGAGACTTATTTTATCTCCTGTTTATTTCTTCTTTACCTTTTTTGTTTTCTGCTCTTTTTTCTTCATGTCTTTTTCTGCCTGTTTCATTTCTTTTTTCTTCATTTTGTTACTGGCAATACCATGTTTCAGGTCATGCTCTTTGACAGTATTGATAATTACATCATGTAGTGAATCTCTTCTGCTGACATGCCCGAGAAGGTGTTCAATATCTTCATGCCTCAGCATGTGCCGGACTTCAGAATGTGCATCAGCTATCTTAAAGGTCACTTTTCTGTCATGCAGATCGAGGTACAACTTCTTGATTAACCTTGCTCCTGTTGAATCAATGTATGCCGATGTACTGAGGTCAAAGATCACTACTTTGAGATGTGGTAGTTTTGCAGTAATTTTTGGCCAGATCATATGATGAACATGAGCAGCATTGAAATACAGCAGTGGAGATTCTGCCCTGAATATCAATGTATGTGGTAGTATTTCGTTGTCGGGATGGCGTTTAACATCTGTATATCTTTCTGTTCCGGGAATTTTGCCTAACAAAGCAATATGTGGATGGGAAACTATCCTAATAAGCAAAATCAATGAAGCCAGTGCAGCAATAACGACCCCCTGGAGTATTCCGAAAGCAATAACAGCTAAAAGTGCCAGGCAGGCAACAATAAAATCAAAATGATTCACCTTAAGCAATCTCCGGAACTCCTTAAAATCAACGAGGCCGCGGATAGCCACCAGAACTATAGAGTCCAGCATGACCGTTGGCAGGTTTTTAAGCAATCCTGTAAGGAATAAAAGACACATGCCTATCGTCACTGAAGCAACAATCAGGGAAACCGGTGTCTTTGCGCCGGCCTTTTCATTAACTGCTGACTGGGATAATCCACCGCTTACCGGGTACCCGTTACCTATTGCTGTAGCAACATTTGCAGCACCAAGAGCAAGCAACTCCTGCCGTGCATTTACCTCGTAATTATACTTTTGTCCCATTGCCTTCGCTGTTGATACTGTTTCTATATATGCCAAAAGGAAACAGGCAAACGCCATGGGCAGGACCATCCTGATGTCGTCAAGGTTCAGGGATGGAAAATGGAGCTTTGGCAGGCCTGCAGGAATGACTCCGACAATTTTAAAACCCGAGGCTCCAAGTGATGTAAAGCTGATTACAATAATAGCAATGGCGACTACAACAATTTTTACAGGCTTGCCGGGTAGAAGTCTTTCACCAACAAGGATCAGGATCATAGCTGCAATACCGAAAATCAGGACTTTTATATTGGTATCGGGTAATTGATGAATAAGTGTTATGAACCGCTCGTATGAATTAGTACCTCCTCCCGGAACACCAAACATCTTAGGCAACTGTGTTAATGCAATAGCGATGGCAGCACCTGCCTTAAATCCCAGCAACACTGTCTCACTGATAAAGTTTATAATACTGCTCAACTGCAACAGGTAAGCAAGCAGGCTTATCACAGCCAACATGACAGCAGTCAGAGATGCAAGATCGAGCCAGCGTTGTATATCCCCGCCAGCCATATTAGCCAGGGTCATACCTATGACCAGCGATATGGCCGAGGTTGGACCCACGGCGACCTGTCTTGCTGAACCAAGTAATGCATAAAAAATACCCCCTATAAGGTATCCATAAATACCATACTGGGGAGGCAATCCGGCCAGAGTAGCATAGGCCATTGATACAGGAATGGCATATGCTGCAAGTGTTATCCCTGAAATTGCATCATTGCCAAACAGCTTTAATGAATATCCCGGAAGCCATTGTGTTACAGGGATAAGATCTTTAATTGAAGGGAGTGTAATTTTCATGAAACAGCAGGATTACTTAATATTATTATTGGGGTGGCTTTATCACTACCTCAAATACATGAATGCAATATAATATTTTTAATGATTCTTCGAATTATTCTTGCCTTCCAACATGACAATAAACAACCTGAAGCTATTGTCGGCAATCGATAAAATGACAATGACCGCTGATATGCGGTCATTGTCATTTAAAGGATCTCTTATTATAAATCCGGGAAAATATTATAAAGCTTTTTCCTTATGTTTCCTGATCAGATCAGCAAGCGTACAGGATTCAAAATAGTTAATAATGAGATCATTCAGCCCTTCCCGGAAATTTCTTGTCATACAATTCCCTGATAGCGGGCAATCAAATCTGTTCGTGATACAATCCAGAACATTTATGCCAGGTTCAAAAGCTTTATACACATCCAAAAGTCTTATCTCCTCCGGTCTACGGGATAACAGGCTATTAACAATTAATAAACCTGACTGTGCAATGTACAGTCAGGTTTATTAATGATCCGGTTCAGGGTTACCTGATACTTTATTCTGCCAGTGCTGCCTTCAATTCATCAATTGTTTTAGCCATACCAACACCAGGTAGTTTTACAGGTGCTCCGACCTCGGCAAGGAAGGTGCCTTTGACTTCTCCAACCTTATAAGTTGTAAATCCTACCCTGTATAATCCAACTACAAGTGCTTTCAGAGGATTGCCTGCATCACTTTCATATCTTAAAAGTGAATTGTACTTACTACCGCCCGGGTTGGCAGGCATTTCGCCACTATCATCATTCTGAGCGAGGGTGGTCCATGTCGCCTTTGCCACATTTTCAACTGTAATGTTTTCCTTACTTAAAATGTCTGACTTCTCCAATGTAATGTAGGTGTCAAAATAATCTTTGGATGCAGTATTTGCCTCATAAGCTTTTGACTTTATTGGATTTTCAAGCTTGGTGGCATCGGCAGGGGACATCATTCTTACACCTAATTCCGGTGCAACGGCAGGAATCCAGACATAGATGTAATAGAATTTCTTTCCGTCTTTAATTTCATCTTCACTGCCTGGTTCAGCATATCCCAGGTAGGATACCACATCGGTGTAGGGAACTTTAACTGTTTTGGGGCCGACTTTTTTCTCAATCGAACTTTCAAACTTACCGGGATCCTGGCTGCTTGCTTCGAGAACGAAACCAGCCAGCAATACAGAACAGAACAAAAACAGAATCTTTGTTTTCATACTTTTAAGTATTAGTGATTAAATATTATGTGATGAAAAAAAAGCAGATCAAAATCTCCTTCTGATATACGCTGCAATCCGAAAACAGCCTGTTGTATCAGCTAAAAAGTATAAACCTGTCATCAGCATTATTTTTGGAAAGTAATCTGCGCCCAAAATCAACACGAAAACTTGTTCTCCTTACAACTTTATATAAAGGTAGTCTATTTAAGCTAACTACCAAGCAATAAATGAAGAAAGTTCTTATAGACTCTGACATCAGTAGTTACCGTGCCATTAACTTGTCAGGCAGCAATAATGCTGTTCTTTGCGTGATATTCCGGTTGCCAGGGAAGCAGAAATTATTTCTGTTTTAAACTGGTGATTCCGGGATTTTATGTAAATTGTGAACATAATCGTTTATTGCTGTTATGAAATCCCTGACAATCGAGGGAACACCTAAGACCCCGAGGATTCATTCCGACGTAAAGCTCGGACTGATTGAGATAAGAGGCCGATCAAATCCGGAAAATGCTTCAGAATTTTACAGACCATTGATCGACTGGGTGGAGGAATACATTAAAAATCCTGTGGATTTGACCACGGTAAACATTGAATTGGAACATTTTAATACCACCTCATCCAAATGCATCCTTAACATTCTTAAGAAACTTGAATCTTCGAGGGATTCAACACGGGATGTCATTGTTAATTGGTACTACGAGAAGGATGATAAGGATGAACTTGAAACAGGAGAGTATATCAGGAAAATGACAGAGCTGAATTTTAATTTCCTGGAAACATAATTTATCCGTGATTTCGTCTGCCATCTGATTACCTGCCTGCAAATCCAAAGTTAACCGTATTATGGCTATCTATAAGCTAAAGGATCATCCAATAGTGACAACTTAATAATAAATTGACAAGCTATATTTTATTCAGAAAATATTTGTACTTTCATTCAGGATAATTAATTACGATCTCAAAGAAGTAACTGACAGGTAATCAAATTATTGCCTGAAAATTAAGCAAATAAAACCGATACCATTAATCTTATTATATCCAAATATGCAAGCACTATCCATTGAAGGGACATTTAAAACCCCCAAGATAATAGCTGATGCAAGCAAGGGTTTAATCGAGATCAGCGGCCGTTCAAATCCTGAGAATGCCCCGGAATTTTACAAACCATTGCTGAACTGGGTTGACGAATATATTAAACAACCTGCCGCACATACCACTGTTGTTGTAGCCATGGAACATTTCAATACCAGTTCCTCTAAGGTAATTCTCAATATTTTCAGAAGACTCGAGGTCATAGATGGCTCATCAAAAAATGTAGTTGTTGACTGGCATTATGAGGCTGACGATGATGATGAACGAGAAACCGGGGAGTATTACCAGAAAATGACGACCCTTTCCTTTAAGTTTACGGGAGTATAAAAAACATATCCATACCAAAGTGGCATGGAGATATTCTCTGCTTTTTTCTATCCAACAAACCTTATAATTCCAGCAGTGAAATAATGCTTTCCTGATAAGGTCTGTTATTGATTTTCAGCTAATGCTTTCAGGTCTTTTACAGTTTTTACCAGCTGAATGAACTCCGACCGGTATCCTTCTTCATCTGCTTCTCTGGCTCCCTGGGCAAGTCCGATAAGATGTTCAAAGGAAGCTTCCGCTTTGAATTCCGAATCCCTGAGGATCAGGCCAAATTCTGCTACTGCAGCTGCAAACCTGAAATTTGCAGATGTTTTATTAATATCATTCGGCTTTCCTGCAACAGGTTCATTTATCAGGATGCTGTTATTACTTTCCGGTAATTTATACCGTAGTTTTACAGTCAGCAATTCAGCTGAAAGGTCCGGCCTGACAGTTGAATTATTTGTCTGGTATTTCAATGGATCGATATCCCCTGTCTGTTCATCTGAACCCGCTGGAATAAGCTCATACAATGCTGTCACAGTATGCCCCGCACCCATTTCGCCCGCATCTTTCCTGTCATTATTGAAATCTTCAGCATTCAGCAGTCTGTTCTCATAACCAATCAGTCTATAGGCTTTGACACGGGCCGGATTGAATTCCAGCTGGAACTTTACATCTTTTGCAATAGTAAACAGGGTGCCAGCAAATTCACTGATCATTATCTTCCTGGCTTCCTGAATGTTATCAATATATGCATAATTGCCATTACCCTTATCTGCAATAATCTCCATCTTGTCATCCTTATAGTTGCCCATACCGAAACCAAGAACAGTTATAAAAATACCTTTTTCACGTTCCTGCTCCACCAATCTTTCCATATCTGCATTACTGGATACACCAACATTGAAATCCCCATCTGTGGCAAGTACTATCCTGTTATTACCACCTTTGACGATGTTTTCAGCAGCTATTTTGTATGCCAGTCTCAGACCTTCTCCCCCTGCTGTTGAACCTCCTGCCTGCAAATTATTTATTGCACCCAGGATAATTTCTTTCCGGTTACCTGGTGTAGACGCCAGCACCATTCCTGCTGCTCCCGCATAAACCACAATCGCTACCCTGTCCAGTGGCCTTAATTCACTGACAAGCATCTGAAAAGCTGATTTAAGTAAAGGAAGTTTATTGGGATCTTCCATTGAGCCGGATACATCTATTAGGAAAACCAGGTTAGAAGCCGGCAACTCAGATTTATCCATTTCTTTTCCTTTCAGGCCGACATGCAGCAGCTGATGAGTACTGTTCCAGGGACATTCTGAAAGTTCAGTAATTACCGAAAAAGGATGTTGCCCTGATGGTTCAGGGTAATCGTAGGAGAAATAATTGATCATTTCTTCAATCCTCACTGCGTCAACAGGAGGAAGCTGGCCCATATTTATAAACCTCCTGACATTGGAATAAGATGCCCTGTCAACATCGATTGAAAATGTAGAAAGTGGTTGTGTCAATACATCCTTATATCCATTCTCGTGTACCGTTGAATATCCTTCAGTATTAAATTCCTGATATGAAGGATCGTACATTACAGGAGCCCCGGCAAATGACATTTTCGCTGCATCATGACTTGCAGCACCAAGACCACGAACCAGCTCTGCTGCTATCATATGATCAGCCTTAACTTCTTGCTCTTCCGATAAAATGGCTTCTTTCTTAAGAGTGACATTGATGACTTTCCGGCTGCCAATGGTGACCTCCCTTGATTGATAACCGGATAAGGAAAATACCAGTGTCTTGTCTCCTGGTAATACAGAAATAATATATTCCCCGTTTTGGTCGGCTATTGTTCCCCTGTTTGAGTTTTTTACAACAATACCTGCACCTGCCAGTGGAGAACCCTGCTCATCGCTAACCAGCCCCCTGATCACATATATTTCATCCTGAAGAATTACAAAGGACTGGGTAATTAATAGAATCAAAGAAAAAAGAATTGTTTTCATAGTTATATGTTTTTGATTATTTTCACTAATAGGATGCATCCGGTAAAGATTTTCCATAAATTATTTTATATTTCATTTGGAATAATAGCTTTGGAAATTGTTAAAATGTACTGTTGATACTGTACAAGGCTTTCAATCATTATAGATTTAGTCCTTTAATTTTCAATTAATTGAAAATAGGCAGGGGTAACAGGAAGGTGATGCCTGATAGTGTGCTGCTGGAGAAATACCGTATCTCTGGTGAGATTGAGCTGATAGGAGAACTGTATTCCAGGCATATGCATCTGGTATATGGCGTATGCCTGAAATATCTTCATGATCGCGAAGATGCCAGGGATGCAGTAATGGATATCTTTGAAAAACTGATCATCGAATTCAAAATTTATGTTATACGGGATATTAAAAGCTGGTTATATGTGCTAACCAAAAATTATTGCCTGATGGAACTGAGAAAAAGACAGTCAGGGGAACACAGGATCAGAAAATGGCAGGACCAGCAGCCTGAATTTATGGAAACTATTCATGAATTGCATCCAATAGATAAGGAAAGCATTAAAGATGAAGCCAAACTTAAAAAATGCATGGAGCATTTGGCAGCTGAACAGAAGGAATGCATCCGGTTATTTTACTTTGACAACAGAAGTTACAGGGAGATTGCTTCTGCTTTAGATCTGGATGAAAAAAAAGTTAAAAGCCATTTGCAAAATGGAAAAAGAAATCTGAAAATTTGCCTGGAGGACAGACATGTCAAAGGATAAAATACATATCAGGAAAGACCTTCAGAATTTTCTGGATTATACCGGTGACAGGATGAGTGACAGGGAAAGGAATGCTTTTGAGAAAGAACTGCAAAAAGATCCTTTTGCATCAGAAGCACTTGAAGGTATGTCATTTGTCAATCCTCCGGATCTTGCCTCCGATATGGCCGATCTGCAGTCGCAGCTGAAAAAAAGGATAACTATCAGGAGAAGAGTAATAATATACCGTATTGCAGCCGCGGTTGCCATATTTTTTATTATTTCTGCTTCATTACTTACGGTCTATTATGATAAACTTGGATTATTCCGGGGTCCCGTGGCAATTACGGAACCTGAAAAATCAGAATTTGCTTCTCCTGCACCTGAACCATCCGAAACAAATGTGCAGCAGCAATTGTTACATGAACAACAGTCGAAGGCTGACAAGCCTGAACATCAGGATATGGGTAAAGGCATTACAAAGACAACCAGAGTTGCAATACCAGAACAAATATCTGACACGGAGGGTAAAGCAGATAGGGTAATAATATCTCCTTCTCCAAATGAACCATGTGAAGAGGAAGCCGACGTAACAGTTGAAGATCTTGAAAATGTTTCTGGCTCAAATGAATCAGCTCCGGCAGCATTGAAGGAAATGATCTATACCCGTGGAAATGGTGCTTTAAGTGATAAAATTGGTGCAGGAATGGTTACCGGGGTAGTTCTTTCTTCCGAAAATAAAACACCTCTTGCAGGGGCTGTGATCAGCCTGAAAGGAAGTAATGTAACCGCTATTACTGATCTGGAAGGCAAATTTGAGATCAAGGCTGGCGGTACAGGACAGGAAATTCTTGTTGTAGATTTTATTGGTATGATCAGGCAGGAAGTTCCATGTCCCGATAATAAAGATATTAATATATTAATGGACCCTTCCAATGAAGCTAGTGAAGATGTGCTAATAAAAGGATTTGGAAGCAGCATAGCATCGGTGAAGAGCGAAACAGCCAGATCTTTTCAAACTGGTGATGAAGCATCAACCGGAACATACCAGCCTGCTTCACCGGCTGATGGATACCGCCGCTACAGGAATTACATTTCCGAAAATATTAATTATCCGGGCAGCACTGAATTGGATAAGGCTGTGGTTGTGCTGGGCTTTGTGGTGAATTCATCCGGTAAACCTGAACAGTATTCCGTGCTGATGAGCCCCGGCGCTGCCTTTTCCAATGAAGCAATACGCCTGCTTCTCCATGGCCCTTTATGGATACCGGCACAGAAGAATGGGAAATACCTCCCGGAAGAAACGAGGATAAGGATAGTGTTTAACAGGAAAAACTGATTGATTTATTTAATACTACACATTAAAATATTTTAATTATTTTAACTTTGTTGTCACGCAAATCCAGATAACAATAATCCATATATCCATGGCACAGTTAAAAGGAGAAATAATTCAGGTAATCGGGCCTGTCATCGATGTAAGTTTTGAAAATACAGGCGGTGAACTTCCCGATATCCATGATGCAATGGAAATAAAAAGGCATGATGGCAGCACCCTGATAATTGAATGTCAGCAACATATTGGTGAAAATACTGTCAGGGCAATTGCCATGGATTCAACAGACGGCCTGCAGAGGGGCATTGAAGTAATTGCTTCCGGAGCATCCATACTGATGCCTGTCGGTGAACAGATTAAAGGTCGCCTGTTAAATGTTATTGGTGACCCTATTGATGGTATTGGTACACTAAATAAGGCCGGTGGTTATGAGATACATAATAAGCCTCCGATTTTTGAAGAACTCTCAACACAGAAAGAAGTCCTTTTTACTGGTATCAAGGTCATTGACCTCCTCGAGCCTTATTCAAAGGGAGGCAAGATCGGGCTGTTTGGAGGAGCAGGTGTGGGCAAGACCGTGATCATCATGGAACTGATAAATAACATTGCTAAAAAATACGCGGGC
>Ga0233423_10001415_pt1 | contig 12110 bp, 11 predicted proteins | sample Watercolumn_Mata_FD_180713 | JGI IMG/M metagenome (GOLD analysis project Ga0233423, IMG submission 180713) | Freshwater microbial communities from Lake Matano, South Sulawesi, Indonesia - Watercolumn_Matano_2014_112_MG | ecosystem: Environmental > Aquatic > Freshwater > Lake | place: Indonesia... | reverse complement strand
TCCTGCCGCAACGGCATGACCTCGGTGCCGAAGGTGACCTGATGGGGTTCAGCCGCCTCGGGTCGCGGAATTCACTGGGCCTGCCCGCCACGCCGCGCGGCGAAACCAATGAACCGGCGCGAGTCCTATGACGGCAGGGAGTGGATCACACCCGAGCGGTCCCGGGCATCGGGCTCATCACTCCTTTGCCGGCGGCTTGTCGGGTTGATTCAAGCCCGTGTGTTGCAAGGTTTCGTTGAGCTGCTTGAGCAGATCCAGCCCCGGTCCCTCGCGCAGCGGCTTGCCCTCGGCATCCTGGGCGTAGATGGAGGTCACGTTGTTCTTTTCCTCCAGCTTGATGCGGTATTCCTTCGTCTGTCCGGGTCCGTCCCCAAACATTTCGGCGACATCGCCAAAGAATCCGCGGTCCTCGTAAGGCTTCTGATCCTTGGCATAGTGAACGAAATAAATCCCATCGGACCGGTTCTGGTCGATGATCTCCAATTTCAGGCGACCCAGGGCCTTGTTGACCTCGGCCCAGGTGATGTCGAAGGGCGCCTGGACCTCGATGAGCGGCACATCCTGATGACTCTCCGCCAAAACCGGCGCGGGATGCCCCCTGCCGGCGCGCATGGCCCGGGCGGAATCCGGGGACATCTCGGCGCCCGGCGGCGGAGTGGCTTCGCGATCGGATGGCGCCGCCGGGATGTCATCGGCGTTAGCCGGGGATTCCCAGGCCGGGCGGCGGCCGCCGGTGGCGCCGTCGATGGTGCTGTCGGTGAGATCGGGGGGGATCTCCAGCGGAGGGATTTCCGTACTGTACTGATACTGTTTTTGTTTATCCGGAAACCAGTCGCTGATGGTGCTGCACCCCCCCAGCATGGCTGTTGCGCAGATCAACGACACGGAACGACGGGCGGGGAAATCATGCATCGCGGATTCCTACGAAATGACGCCAGCCTGACGCATCGCCGCGCGAACGGCGTCATGACAGCCCTCGGACAGCCACGTCAATGGCAGTCTAATGCCGGCCTGGATCAGCCCCATCTCGGCGAGCGCCCACTTGACGGGGATGGGGTTGGACTCGATGAACAGTTCGCGGTGCAGTCCCGCCAGCCTGGCGTCTATGCCGCCCGCCGATTCCCGGTCACCCCGGCGCGCGGCTGCGCAGAGTTCATGCATCAGCCGCGGCGCGACATTCGCTGTGACCGAGATCACGCCATGCCCGCCCATGAGACAGAATTCGCGAGCCGTCGCGTCATCACCCGAATACAGTAGGAAATCCCCGCCGCAGAGACGCTGAATCTCGCTCACGCGTTCCAGTTTGCCGGTCGCTTCCTTCACGCCGATGATGTTCGGGATCTCGGCCACTCGCGCGATGGTCTCGGGCAGCATGTCGCAGGCGGTGCGGCCGGGCACGTTATAAAGGATCTGCGGGATGTCGACCGATTCGGCCACCGCGCGGTAATGGCGGTAGAGCCCTTCCTGGGTCGGCTTGTTGTAATACGGCGTGACCAGCAGACAAGCCGCGGCGCCGAGTTCCCTGGCTTCCCGGGTCAGGGCAATGGTCTCGGCGGTGGAGTTGGCGCCCGTGCCGGCGATGACCGGGACGCGCCCGCCGACCTGTTCGACGGTCAGCCGAATCACCTCGCAATGTTCTTCCTGGTCCAGGGTTGCCGATTCCCCGGTGGTGCCGACGGCCACTATCCCATCGGTCCCCTCGGCCAGGTGGAATTCGATCAGCCGCCGCAAGGATTCGAGATCCAGCGAACCGTCCGGCGCCATCGGTGTGACCAACGCGGCGATGCTACCTTCTATCATGCGCTTATTCCAGCTCATCTAAAACGTTCAATGGTAACGTGCCGACCTTCAAGCTGACAACCGACAACGGCGCCTCGTCCCGCATCCTATCCAGTCTCGGCCGATTTCGGATTGGCTACACTATGCCGCTATTCCATCCCGATCCATCCCGCAACGTGACCCGGACAGCCGCTTCACTACCCCTTGCCATCGCCTTGATGGGGCCGACCGCCTCCGGCAAGACGCGTCTGGCCATTCAACTGGCGCAGGCCCTCAACGGCGAGGTCATCAGCGTGGATTCCGCCCTGGTTTTCCGGGGCATGGATATCGGCACGGCCAAACCCACCCCCGCGGAACGCGAGGGTGTGCCGCATCATCTCATTGATCTGCTCGATCCCGCCGAAACCTATTCCACCGGCCAATTCCGCCGCGATGCCCTGGCCTTGATGCAGGACATCGCCGCTAGGGGCGGTATCCCGATTCTGGCCGGGGGAACCATGCTCTACTTCCATGGCTTGCTACACGGTCTCTCCGAATTGCCCGCCGCCGACCCCGTGCTCCGGCGGCACATCGAGAGCGAGGCCCGGCAACGTGACTGGCCCAGCCTGCACGAGGAATTGGCTCGCGTGGACCCCCTGTCCGCGCGGCGCATTCATCCCAACGACCCGCAACGAATCCAGCGCGCCCTGGAGGTCTTCCGGCTGACGGGATCGCCGCTGAGCGAGTTGGTCGCGTCGACCAGGCCACCGCCCCCCCCTTTCCGCTGCTTCAGGATGAGTCTTGCCCCCGCGCATCGCGATAGCCTGAACCATAGGATTCGACTCCGTTTTCTCGACATGCTGGATCAGGGCCTGATCGAAGAAGTTCGTGTCTTGCATGGCCGGCGGGATCTGCGCGCCGATCTGCCGTCCATGCGGGCCGTGGGTTATCGGCAAGTCTGGGGTTATCTGGAGGGGGAATATGGTCGGGAAGACATGATCGAGCGGGCCATTATCGCGACCCGCCAGTTCGCGAAGCGCCAGCAAACCTGGCTGCGCAAGGAACAGGACGCCGTCCGGTATGAAAGCGACGCATCCGCACTATTGCCGACGGTGGTCGGGGATTTTATGTCCTTCAGCCGGAGCCGCCCCTAGCCCGCGGCCTTGGACTTGAAAGCCCGACTCCAGGCATCCGTCGCGAATATCGCATCCTGGACTCGCTCCACGGTCAATTCAAAGGGCTCGTTATGCGCGGTTTCGCCGGCCGCCAAGGCTCGTTCCGCCACCCTGCGCGCCTGCGCGGCGCTGAGCTTGTCCAGCCCCAGGTCGGCCAAGGTCATGGGCAGCCCAACGGTCAGACAGAAGCTCATCACCTCATCGATCAGACTCGATTCGCGGCCTTCCAGCACCAATTGGACCAGCGTCCCGAAAGCGACTTTTTCACCATGCAGGCGGTCATGGGTCTCCGGGATCACGGTCAGTCCGTTATGCACGGAATGCGCGACGGCAAGGCCACCCGACTCGAAACCCAGCCCGGACAACAAGGTATTGGCTTCGACGATGCGCTCCAGGGCGGGGGTGACGGACCTTGCCTTGACGGCGGCCACCGCGGCGGCTCCATCGCGCAGCAGGGTCCGGTAACACAAATCCGCCAGAGCCGCCGCGGCCAGGGTGCTGGCGCCTCCGACCTGGTTGGGCCGGTGCGCCATGCGCGCTGTTTCCGCCTCGAACCGCGTGGCCAGCGCATCGCCCATCCCGGCAACCAGCAAACGCACCGGCGCCTTGGCGATGACTTGCGTATCGACCAGGACCAAATCGGGGTTGCGCCGGTAGAACAAGCACTTTTCGAAGGCGCCGTCGGGGGTGTAGACGACGGAAAGCGCGCTGCAGGGCGCGTCGCTGGCCGCCACGGTGGGGCAGCACGCCACCGGCTTGCCGGATTCGCTGGCTACGGCCCGCGCGGTGTCCAGCACCTTGCCGCCACCCGCGCCGACGATGGCTTCGGCGCCTAGCCGCCGGGCTTCCGACAGACACCGTTCGATCTCGGCGGATGAGCATTCGCCGCCAAAATCAAAAACATGCAGAGGGACGCCAAGCTCGGAAAAGCTCTCCCGCCAGACGGTTTCGAGAATGCCGCGCGCGCTGTGACTGGCGATCAGCAGCGTGGGTCCGGCGCTGCCGAGTTTCCGCAGTTCGGCCGCCAATCGCCGGGTCGCATCCGGTCCCTGGACATAGCGGGCTGGTGAACAAAATACGCTAAGCATGGGCAGGGAACGGAGTTAGACCGTCACTCCGATGGTCAATCGTCTCAACCATTGCCGGCCTGGTTCGGCTTTTCCTGCTCATGGGCAAGCAGCGCCACGGCGTCCCTGGCGATTTCACCGAGGCCGCTGCCGCCGGCTTGATAATGTTTCACGATGGCGACTCGCATCCGTGATTCCCAGAAGCGCCTCAGGTGCTCGGCGACACCCATGACAGCCGCCTCGCGTTCGGGTTCGGCCTTGAAGAAATCGGCAATGTTGTTGGCCATTTTGACGAGGTTTTCGATATCCATTTTGGAAAATTCCTAGGTCTTGATCACCGGGGATTATCGTTTCGGACAATTTGTTTATTTATAAACCGTCATGCATCAACCGCAGGGGGTTGGCGTAAATCACATGATCCTGATCGCGGGCAAATCCGATCAGGGTGAGTCCGGACTCCTCGGCCAGCTTGATGGCGAGTCCGGTGGGGGCCGATATGGCGGCCAACAGACCGATCCCGACCATCGCGCACTTCTGGACCATCTCGAAACTCGCCCGGCTGGTAACCACCACGAAACCGGCGCCAAAATCGGTTTGTTTACGGGCCAGGACGCCTATCAATTTGTCGAGGGCATTGTGTCGTCCCACGTCTTCCCTGACCACAATGGCGTCATCGCCAGGCACCACCCAGGCCGCCGCGTGCACGGCTCCCGTGATCCGATTCAGACGTTGCCCGCCGCGCAAGGCGGAAAGGGCCTTCATCAGTCTTCCCGCCGTGACCTTGACGGTCGATCCGACCGGAGGGGGACGCCTGACGGCTTGTTCGAGAGTGCGCGCCCCACACAGACCGCACCCCGTTCGCCCGGTCAGATTGCGCCCCTTATCCATGATCGTGTCGCAGAACTCGCTCGGAATCCGCACGCGCACCTCTATGCCGTCCCTGCGTGGATAAACCCCTATGGACTGAATATCGCCGGCGCGAGACACGATGTTTTCCGTCAGGCTGAAGCCCAAGGCAAAATCCTCGAGATCCAGGGGGGTCGCCAACATGACCACATGCGGCTCCCCGTTGAACATCAAGACTATCGGCGCTTCCTCGGCGATGTAATCGTCAATGACCTCCGCTGTCGATCCTCGCCAGCGCTGAACTTGACGGACCCGATAGCTGGGCCATCCCTGTTCAGCGGCGGCCTCCCGCATGCCGGGTCGTCAGCCGACGACGGCTACGCGTTGCTCCAGAAGACTCTGTTGCTCCTCGCTGAATTCGCGATAGCCTCTTTGCCACTCGGAAGGTCCGGTGACCTTGGCGACCTGAACCGCCGTGACCTTGTATTCCGGACAATTGGTCGCCCAATCGGAATTGTCGGTCGTGATGACATTCGCACCCGATTCGGGGAAATGGAAGGTGGTGTAAACCACGCCCGGCTGAACCCGCTCGGAAATGGTGGCGCGCAGCACGGTCTCGCCCGCGCGGCTCTTGATGCCTACCCAATCCCCATCGTCGATGCCCCGATCCTCGGCGTCATGCGGATGAATCTCGAGCCGATCCTCGGCATGCCACAGGGAGTTGGCGGTACGCCGGGTTTGCGCTCCCACGTTGTACTGCGACAGGATTCGGCCCGTCGTCAGAATCAATGGGAACCGGCTGTTGGTCCGTTCGGGCGTGGGCACGTACTCGGTCAGCATGAAGCGCCCCTTGCCGCGAACGAACTTATCGACATGCATCGTCGGCGTGCCTTCCGGCGCCTCGTCGTTGCAAGGCCATTGAACGCTGCCCAATTGATCCAGCTTGGCGAAGCTGACGCCCTTGAAGGTCGGCACCAGGCTGGCGATTTCGTCCATGATTTCCGATGCATGCCGGTAATTCATCGGATAGCCCAGGGCATTGGATAGAAGCTGGGTGACTTCCCAGTCTTCGTATCCCGCCAGCGGCGGCATGATCCGCCGTACCGGGGATATGCGACGTTCGGCGTTGGTAAAGGTGCCGTTTTTTTCCAGGAAGGAAGCGCCCGGCAAGAAAACATGGGCGAATTTCGCCGTTTCGTTGAGGAAGAGATCCTGAACCACGACGCATTCCATCTCGCGCAACGCGGAGTGGACATGTTGGGTATCGGGGTCGGACTGGGCGATATCCTCGCCCTCGCAGTACAGCCCCTTGAAGCTGCCATCCAGGGCCGCGCCAAACATGTTGGGAATCCGCAAGCCCGGCTCGGACTCCAGACTCACCCCCCATGCCGATTCGAACAGGTCGCGGGTGGCCGTATCCGACACATGCCGATACCCCGGCAGCTCATGCGGGAAGGAGCCCATGTCGCAGGATCCCTGGACATTGTTCTGGCCCCTGAGAGGGTTCACACCCACGCCCTCGCGACCGATATTGCCGGTGGCCATGGCCAGGTTGGCGATACCGATGACCGTGGTGGAACCCTGGCTATGCTCGGTGACGCCCAGACCATAGTAAATGGCCGCGTTGCCGCCAGTGGCATAGAGCCGGGCGGCCTCCCGCACCAGCGATGCCGGCACTCCGGTCGTTTCCTGCATGGCCTCCGGCGAGTTTCTCTCCTGGCTTACGAAAGTCTTCCATTTTTCGTACGGTTCCGGTTCGCAGCGCTCGTAGGCAAAGGCATCATTGGCGAGTCCCTCGGTCACCACGACATGCGCCAGGGAGTTGATCAGCGCGACATTGGTGCCGGGACGGAGTTTCAAGTGGTGATCGGCCCGCACATGCGCGGACCGAACCAAATCGATGTCCCGGGGATCGGCGACGATCAACCGCGCGCCTTCGCGGATGCGGCGTTTCATGGCGGACCCGAATACCGGATGGCCATCGGTGGGGTTGGCGCCGATCACCAGGATCACGTCGGTCTCGCGGATCGAATCGAAGGTCTGGGTACCGGCCGACTCGCCCAGGGTTTGCTTGAGACCGTAACCCGTGGGAGAGTGACACACCCGGGCGCAGGTATCGACATTGTTGTTGCCGAATGCGGCCCTGACCAGCTTCTGAACGAGGTAGGTTTCCTCATTCGTGCATCGGCTGGAGGTCAAACCTCCCACCGAGGCGCGGCCATATTTCGCCTGGATGCGCTTGAATTCGGAGGCCGCGTGATTGATCGCCTCCTCCCAGGAGGCTTCCCGCCACGGATCGGTAATCTTGTCGCGGATCATCGGCTTGGCGATGCGATCCTTGTGGGTCGCGTAACCGAAGGCGAAACGCCCCTTGACGCAAGAGTGTCCATGGTTGGCGTGGCCGTTCTTGTCGGGCACCATGCGCACCACCTCGGCGCCCTTCATCTCGGCCTTGAACGAACACCCCACGCCGCAATAGGCGCAGGTCGTAATGACGCTGTGCTCCGGCTGCCCCATTTCGATGACGGACGTTTCCATCAAGGTGGCGGTGGGACAGGCCTGTACGCAGGCGCCACAGGACACGCACTCGGAATCCATGAAATCCTGGTCTTGACCCGGCGAGACCTTGGAATCGAAGCCGCGGCCATCGATGGTCAAGGCAAAGGTACCCTGCACTTCCTCGCAGGCCCGCACACAACGCGAACAGACGATGCACTTGGAGGGGTCGAACTGGAAATACGGATTGCTGGCGTCCTTTTCGGCCTTGAGATGGTTTTCACCTTCATAACCGTAACGGACTTCGCGCAGACCGACGGCGCCCGCCATATCCTGCAATTCGCAGTTGCCGTTCGCGGAGCAGGTCAGGCAGTCCAGCGGATGGTCGGAGATGTACAGTTCCATGACGCCGCGCCGGATCGTGGCGAGACGCTCGTTCTGCGTACAGACTTTCATGCCTTCCGCCACGGGCGTGGTGCAGGAAGCCGGCAGACCGCGTCCGCCCTCGATCTGAACCAGACATAAACGGCAGGAGCCAAACGGCTCGAGGCTATCCGTCGCGCACAGTTTGGGAATCTGAATACCCACGGTCGCCGCCGCCCGCATGACGGATGTTCCCTCGGGGACGGTGACACTGAAGCCATCGATTTCCAGCGTCACCCACTGGGTCGACTCGCTAGCCGGCGTTCCAAAATCACAATCGCGTACAGCCATTTTCTGCCTCCTGAGTGTCAGAATGCTTAACTCGCGCGGGTAAGCCGTTATGGCAGGTCCGCGCGAACCGATTCCTGCTGCCTATCCGTTGGCCCTGGTCCTGTTGTTCAGGCCGCCTTGTCGGCGGCGGCAACCCCAAAATCTTCCGGGAAGTGGTTGAGCGCGCTGAGTACCGGATAGGGGGTCATGCCCCCCAGCGCGCACAGGGAGCCCGCCAGCATGGTTTCGCCGAGATCCCGCAATAACGCGATATTACGCTCCCTATCCTGACCGGCTCGGATCTTGTCGATGACCTCCATGCCACGCGTGGATCCGATCCTACAGGGCGTACACTTGCCGCAGGACTCCACGGCGCAAAACTCCATCCCATATCGGGCCATCCTCGCCATATCGACCGTATCGTCGAAAGCCACGATGCCCCCGTGTCCCAACACCGCCCAGATCGAGGCGAAGGCTTCGTAATCCAGGGGCGTGTCGAACTGCGATTCCGGCAGGTAGGCTCCCAACGGTCCGCCCACCTGAACCGCCCGAATGGGACGCCCGCTGGCGGAACCCCCGCCGTAATCGTAGAGAATTTCGCGCAAGGTGACGCCGAAGGCTTTCTCCACCAAGCCCGGATGCTTCAGATTGCCGGCCACTTGGATCGGCAAGGTGCCGCGAGAGCGCCCCATGCCGAAATCACGGTAGTAGGCTCCTCCCTGGTCCAGGATGATCGGCACCGAGGCCAGCGATATCACGTTGTTGATCACGGTCGGCTGACCGAAGAGCCCCTTGATCGCCGGCAGGGGCGGCTTGAAGCGAACCATCCCCCTTTTGCCTTCCAGGCTCTCCAGCAACGAGGTCTCCTCGCCGCAAACGTAGGCGCCGGCGCCCAATCGCACTTCCAGATGGAAGGCCTGGCCCGAACCCAGTATGTCGTCGCCCAGATAGCCACCCGCGCAAGCCGACTCGATGGCCTCGTTGAGCGCCGCATGCGCGTGTGGATATTCGCATCGCAGATAGATGTAGCCCTGTGTTGCGCCAACGGCCAGGCCGGCGATCGTCATGCCCTCGATCAGCACGAAGGGATCCCCTTCCATGACCATCCGGTCCGAGAAAGTGCCGGAATCGCCTTCGTCGGCATTGCAGACGATGTATTTCCGATCAGCCGCCGTATTGAGCACCGTCCGCCACTTGATCCCGGTGGGGAAGGCGGCGCCGCCCCGTCCGCGCAACCCCGACTCGGTCACCTCATCGACGATCGCGGACGGTTCCATCGATAAAGCGCGGCGCAAGCCGCGATAACCCTCGTGACCCAGATAATCTTCGAGACTCACGGGATTGGTGATACCCACGCGAGCGAACGTCAATCGCTCCTGTGTTTTTAGGTAGGGGATATCTTGCGTAACTCCCAGCCCCAGGGCATGAACCTTACCCTCCAGAAAACCCGCGTCGAACAGGGAAGGAACATCCTTGGCCTTGACCGGACCATAAGCCATCCTGCCTGTGGGCGTGTCGACTTCAACCATGGGTTCCAGCCAGTACAGCCCACGGGATCCATTACGAATCAACTCGATCTTGACATCCCGACGCCCGGCTTCGGCCCGGATGGCTTCCGCAACCGTCTCCGCCCCCAAACCCAGGGCGCTGGAATCTCTCGGCACATAGACCTTGATCATGGCTTTGCCTGCATCTCATCGAGGATTTCGTCAAAACGCTCGGGAGTGACCCGACCATGCACCTCCGTGCCCACCATGACGGAGGGGGAGCAGGCACAGTTGCCGAGACAATATACGGGTTCGAGGCTGTATTCGCCGTCAGGGGTGTTTTCGTGGTAATCAATGCCCAGACGGCGCTTCGCATGTGACTCGAGTTGTTCGGAGCCCATGGCCTGACAAGCCTCCGCGCGACAAATGTAGATGGTCTTATTGCCGGGAGGTGTGTCCCGGAAGTAGTGGTAGAAGCCGATCACGCCATGCACTTCCGCCCGAGAAAGATTGAGTTCCCGAGCCACCAACGGGACGGTCTCCGGCGGTACATAGCCCAAATGATCCTGAATGCCATGCAGGATGGGGAGCAATGCCCCAGGCTTATCCTTGAGGCCGGCGACTATTGAACTGACTTCCTCGATATTCCACTGATTGTTCGCCATCATGATTCTCGATGAACCTTCCCCCGTGACGGTTAGCTTGCTCGACCTCCACCCTCGCTGGAGGATGTGGTTGAGCGCTTAGCCGAGTACCTTTGATTGTCCGGAAATTCTACTCGCTGGGAGTGGTTCTGGAAACTCTTTCTTGACGGATTTACTAGGTTTTTAGACCACCATCGAGGTGGTTCGATCCCCTCCGCCAGACAAGAAAGCAGGTGGCCTATCCGCCGCCCAATGACCGCCATGTGTTGCCATCCGCCATGGAGCCAACGTTTACAATAGGCTCACCGCCTGCATTCGGACGATCCGGAACAATGATCATGAGCAAACCCAGCAAGCCTCTCTCGTTCGAATCCCTGATTGAATCACTGGTTCGCTGGTTCGTATCCGGCTGCCAAAAATTTTATTTTCGGCTCATCGAGTCGACCGGACGTCACAAGCGAGACCTTCTCGTCGACCGTGTCGAACACGCGCGGGACAGCCTGGAGGAAGCCAAGACTCAGTTCCAGACGGCGCTCGACAAGTTCAGCGCGCTCACGCATTTCGACGGCGGCGACCTGGAAGATGTCTACCGTCAGCTCAAGATCGAGTTTGACTACAGCCAGTCCAAGGCTCTGGCTGTCCGGGATCGCATCGATGCGGTGGAGGATGTCGCGCTTGCGTTATTCTCCGAATGGGAGGCGGAGCTCCAACAGTACACCAGCCGTAACCTTAGGAGCAGCAGCCGACAAAAACTGAAACTGACCCAACAGCATTATGGTCAACTCATCACGGCCATGCGTCGGGCCGAGGGCAAGATCGACCCGGTCTTGGGCGTATTCCGCGATCATGTGCTGTTCCTCAAGCACAACCTGAATGCCAAAGCCATCGCCTCACTGGAGCATGAACTCAAGGCCATGACGGTCGGCGTCTCGGGCCTCATCGGCGCCATGGAACGTTCCATCAGTCGCGCCAACAGCTTTGTCGATTCATTGAGTGGCGCCGCGCCCAAGGCCCTCACGGCCGACAAGCCATGAGCCATCCTCGCGGAATAGGAACCTGCCGGCGCCCAAATTCAGATGGGCTGATGTTCAACGCATGGATCAATGCGCAAAAAGCCCCATAGAGCCGGTGGTAGTGTCGGTTCAGGTGGTGGACACACTGTGGGATACTGCGCGACTCCAACCGCGACAACCGGTGCCCTTGCCTGCCGGACCGTGATCAACCCTGGGCCTCCACTATGCCTCGGATCGGATACCAATCCTTACTCGTTGCCATGTCGTCCGCTCTTCTCGTCGGCTGTGCGGGCCATGGCTCCTATGGCGGATACACGGGCATGGGAGGCTGGGGCATGGGTGGAATGGGCACGGAATACGGTACGGGCGGCATGTACCAGGGCACGCAACTGGGCGGATGGGGCAATGGCTACGGCGGGGACTGGGGGCACACCCCCAGCAATCCCGCCCTCGCCGATCTCGACAATGACCCGCATGTCACGTCGAGTTATCGGAATCCCCTGTTCGCCGGCGGGCGCGGCGTGGACTATTATCATCCCGCAACTGGCGGGGGCGGCGGGAACGCTACACCCTGAAGACCCTCCATCGCACCCCCTGGACCCTGACCGGCGTCTTTCAACAAGCTCGGGGCAACACCCTGCTGAAAAACAAAGGTCAGCCGCGCAGCGGCGAGACCGGGATGTTTTTCAGCCAGGAGCGAAAACCTGATTGGCGAACGGATTCATGGCGGGGCGAATCACCCGATTGAAACCAACTCAGCCCGCGTAGGGCGCAATAGCGTACTCGCGTATTGCGCCGCATGGTTCTGCCTCGACATACCGATGGAATGTCGAAAAAGGCCATTCCGCCACCCGCCGCGCATGGCCATGCTTGACGGGGTTGATGTGGCAGTAATCCACATGCGCCGCATAGTCCTCGTCGTCGCGGATCG
>Ga0233423_10001414_pt1 | contig 12111 bp, 14 predicted proteins | sample Watercolumn_Mata_FD_180713 | JGI IMG/M metagenome (GOLD analysis project Ga0233423, IMG submission 180713) | Freshwater microbial communities from Lake Matano, South Sulawesi, Indonesia - Watercolumn_Matano_2014_112_MG | ecosystem: Environmental > Aquatic > Freshwater > Lake | place: Indonesia... | reverse complement strand
ACGCTGCTTTCCTGAGCGCTTCGATCATTTTCCCGGGATTTTTCGGGACCGGGGGGGGCTGCAGGGTGGAGATGCCGAGCCGGAAGGGCTCCGCCTCGAGCACTTCGTCGAAAAATTCCACGTAGGCGGATGCGTCGAGCACGGCATCCGGGGCCAGGCCGGCTCCGCCGCCGTAGGATACTCCGCCTTCATAGGGGAAGGGAAGGATGGCGCCGGCAGAGGTCTCGAGGGCTGTAAATTCCGGTCCGGGCGCCAGAAACTGTTTCCGATGCAGTTTCACGGCCGTGCTTTTTCCAGCTTGAGCGCCAGGTCCCGCATTTGGTCCGCAATCCGCTTGTGTTTTCTCTTCCTGCACCGGGTCAGGACATGCGCGGCCAGGAGGGGGAATGCGATGCTGTATTCGCTCCAGATCTGGACCAGCTTGTCCTCGTCGGACCTCCTGTACTTCCCCCACGTGACCGCTTCGCCGAATGTACAGCTCGACAGGCTGCCCTCGCGCTCGACCGCAGTGCCGATCTGCAGTCCGCGGTCCGCGCCTTCATAGGACACGGACAGGATCTGGCTGATCGTCGGACCCGTCTGCTGGATGAAGTTTTTCGGACCGCCGCCGCCGAGTTCGATGAATCCCGTCTTGCGGGAGCCGTACACGATGGAAGCGGAGTCGAAAACGTCCTTCTGGCCGGAGAGGCGGAGCGGGAAGCCCTCGCGGTCCGTGCGGGCCAGGTTCATGGCAATGGAATGGTTGGAGAGGGAGTCCCAGAACAGGGGAACGCCGGCCTTTGCGCCTGCCGCCACAAAACTTCTTTCAGGGAAAGGGGCCTTGTCCAGGACCCACCGGCCGAGCTCGAAATTGAATTCCCAGCTGGACAGATCCCTCCCGGACAGGGCGGCATGGCGGTCCCGCACAAAATCGCGGATGATGGCGTCCTGCGCCTCCAGCGTTTCCCGTTCGCGTATGCCGATGTCGTAGATGCGCGTATCGCCGTGCTCGCGGAGGGCATCGTCGTTCCAGTGGGGCCCGATGCGTTTCACAGGCAGATTGAACGCGAAGTGCAGATCATGGTAGACCTGGGCGCCGGTCGAGCAGATCACGTCGATGAAGCCTGATTCCAGGAGCGAGACGACCATGCCCCCCATCCCGCCTGCGATCCCGGCTCCGGCGATGCCCAGCCAGACGGTGTCGTCGTCCTTGACCATCCGGCGGAAAAGCTCCGCGCCCCTCCAGATGTTCCTCGCCTCGAAACAGGTCCGTCCCATGGATTCGAGCAGGGCCGGGACGTCCATCCCGGGTTTGAGACGTACGGGCAGGAGATCGGGGGCGTCGTGAAACAGGGATCGTTTTTTCATATGAATCTCTCAATGGGCGCCATCTCCGCGGGTGGCCGCGGAGTCGGCGTGCGCATATCCATGTCCGTTTCTCTGTCGATTGATGATGCCCCGGCCGTTCGTTGCCGGGGAGCTTCAATCCTGGTTTTGATCGGAGGAGGTGAAGATCATTCCATGAGCATCACCGCAGCTGCAACGACGGTTGTCCACAATCCGCCCTTGTGGCCGCGGGCGGACTGCGCGATGCTCCGGCTCATGAACTGCCTGTTGTTGCCCGCGACGTAAAGCTGTTTCCTCTCGTCCCAGGCCTTGTCCGGGTCGAGTTCGATGCCGAGCGTGGATGCCAGCATGGTGGCCGCAAGGTCCTCGGCGAAGTCAGAGGCTTTTTCATCCGTTTCGCCGAACGCGTGATGCTCGCTGATATACCCGTATTGTTTCTTGTCCTTGGGCTGGGCCAGCCCGATGGCTGCGGACAGCAGCCGGTTCGGTTCGTTCGTGCATTCCCTGGCCATGACCATGAAGGTGATCTGCCCGGGACGAAGGTGCTGGATGCCGGATTTTTTGGGGATGATCCTGCAGTTTGGAGGGAAAATGCTTGAAACAGTCACGATGTTGCATTCCTCGATGTCTGCGTCCCTCAGGGCCAGTTCGAAGCTCTGCAGCTTGTTCCGGTGATACCCGACACCCTTGGTGAAAAACATTCTTTTTGGGGTGAGATGCTCCAATTTTCATCCTCCGTAATGAGATTGATCTGCCGGCGGCAGCATTCCCGGGGACAGTCTGACGGAAACGCCTTTGGATCTGACAGCGAGCGCATTCCCCGGGCTTTGACCCGGGGTAAGCAACCGAATAAAGGCGATTTCTTCTTTACAGACCGAGGATTCCCCCCCGCTCGCTATGGGGAGCTTCAATCGAATGAAGACGGCCCGGCCGCCTCCTGCTGGATCTTCCGCTCAACCTGAAAAATCAGGGCAAAAGGTAGTCAACAATTTAAAAAAATGCAATAAAAAATTTATGAAATACGTGGAATCCGGTTCCATGCGCATCCTCTCTTGGCTTGTTGTTTTCGCGCGGCGGATGGACATTTCTGAACGAATTTCTCAGTCCGGCGCCTTCTGGCGGAGGATGGAACGACCTCCTGTCCTTCCGCTCATGACCTTTAGAGTGCACCCGCTTGCACCCTCATGCGGCTGGATATGACTGGGCAGCAATTTTCAAGGGGTGTTTCACTGAAGCGTCTTGACAATGTCTATATAATGTAGTAAATTTTACCATGATTCAATGGGATGAGCTCAAGGACAGATGGCTGATTAGGAACCGCGGCATCTCTTTCCAGGAAATTGCCGACCGGCTGATCGAAGGCCGGTTCACGGATATTCTGGAGAATCCATTACGAAAAGATCAGCAGATTTTCGTTCTCTCTATCAAGGATTACACCTGGATCGTCCCCTTCACAGTTGATGAAGAAAATGTCATTCGGCTGAAAACAGCCTATCCGAGCCGGAAATTTCATAAACGTTATAGAGGAACCCATGAAAAAAAAGATACGACTGAATCCTACGGAAACGGCGATTGAGTCTGAAAGCCGCCAGTACGTGCCCATCGAGGGAAGACGGCGAAAACGCATTGAGGAAATATTGGAAAACACGCGCAAGACACGAAACATCAACATCCGGATCAGTGAAATGGATCTTGCGCAGCTCAAGCAGAGATCCGAAGCGGAAGGGATTCCCTATCAGACGCTCATCTCCAGCGTGCTCCATAAATATGTGAGGGATCGTCTGGTGGACGAGAAGGAAATCCTCAAATCCATCAGGTTGTTGGACGAATCCGATTGAGGGTTGCGCCGTGCCGATCATTTCGTCGTGCGGCAGCTTGCTGCCGCATGCTTGAAAAATAACTGCGATGTCCCTTCAAACGGCAAACACATCCCCCGAGGCTTGTTCCGCAGTATGAAGGCTAATGGAAAGGTCTTTTTCCATAGGAGAAGATTCCCCGGCAGCGAACGACCTGAGTGCTTCAATCCATATCCCCCAATTCCCTTTGTATCTGTTCAAGCGATAAGACACGCGCGAATCCTTTGCGGAGCACCTTCAATTCAGGCTCCTGCATGGCCGGATCGTCCGTAGAGGTGACGTCGCTTCCAAAGACGACCTTGAACCCGCGTTCATAGGCCTGCCTGGCAGTCATGCCGCAGCAGAAATTAGTCAATGTCCCGCAGATGATCACCGTGTCCTTTTGAAGATTCTTCAGAATGGTCTCAAGCGGGGTGTCGAAGAAGGCGCCGTAGGACGGCTTCAGGATCATGATGTCTTCAGCGGAAGGGGCCAGTTCATGCCAGATGCGGGCCTCACGGAACCATTCGTCATGGGGGATGTCCAGTGCGGGATAGCGGTTGGGCATGGATGCGCCTGTTTTCGGCCGGTCCAGGAAGCGATGGGTCGGCCCGAACGCGGTGTAAAGGACAGGAATACCTTTGGACCTGCAGGATGCAATCAACAATTGGATCTGGGCGACCTGGCGCGTGGCCTCCGGGACCCAGTACGGCGTCCAGCCCGGCCTGACGAACTCATCCTGCATGTCGATCACCAGCAGGGCGCATTGGTCGGGGGAGATCCTGAATCCGGCATCGCCTTGATCGTAAGCGTTTCTGGCGAGGGATAGGACTTCCTGTTCTGAAAAGGATCTGGATGTCATGGATCAATCCCCTTTATTGTTTCGGCAGGGGTGAAAAATGCTGGGCAACGGCCTGCCATCGGTCCTTTTCGCGGACCAACGTGTACATGTCCCTGCCCGTGAAGCGTTGAGACTCTCCGGCCGGCGTTTCGATCTCCAGATCATAGTTGTAGGTGACGACCGCGGAGCGTCCTCTGTTGTATATCCTGATGATCGGATCGAGCTCCTGCAGGGAAAGGGTTCGGGCGTACCGGGTATAACTCCTGTAAGATTCCAGGATTTTGTCTCTCCCGTCCAGCCTGTCCTTCGCCTCCGCTGCGACCAGGATCATGTCCGGATGGAGGTAAAGGCTGAGGCTGTCCAGGTTCTCTGTGATCGCCCAGTGCCGGTTGATGGTCTTGACCGTTTGCCAGGCCTCTTGTTGAACCTTCTCGACAGGGAGCTCCCCGCAGGATGCGGCACATAATATGAAGATGCCTGCAGCCCATTTCAAATAGTTTTTCCTCATAACGGTTCCTCCTGTTCATGAATACCCGGATTGACGGGCAGTTGATGCGGTTCTCCAAACACCCCTGTGAAGATTTTTGTCTGCCGGCTGACGGAGGGATCCAGCCGGCAGTCAACCGGATGTCCTCAAATTCTCCGGCATTCCTTCCACAAATGCGCAGATCTCGTCCCTCACGCGGCGGTAATGGCTGAGCACCTCTTCCTCGGTTTCGGCGGATTTCGCCAGTTTCGGGGGATCGTCGAAGCCCCTGTGTACCCGAATGGCCTCCCCAGGGAAGAACGGGCAGGATTCGTTTGCAGCGTCGCACACGGTGATCACGTAGTCGAACTTCAAGTGCATCAGCTCTTTCAGGCGCTTGGACCGGTGTGTGGAAATATCCACTCCGGCCTCGGCCATGACCTTGACTGCGAGAGGATTCAACCCGTGCGTTTCAATGCCTGCGGAATAAGGCTCGATCTCCTCCGGCTTCAGGAAACGGGCCCATCCTTCGGCCATCTGGCTGCGGCAGGAGTTTCCGGTGCAGAGGAAGAGGATTTTCAATTTTCTCATGGCTTTTTCTCCAACCTGTAACCAGCCGCTGTTTCTCAGGAGTCATGATTGAATCCGACAGCGGGTGCATTCCCCGGGGCTTGCCGCTGGATATACAAGCGAATATCGATATCGTTTTCTTCACCGTTCGAAGATTCCCCGCCGGTTGCAGCTGGGAGCTTCGATGGAATATAACTGGGAAGGCCTAGAAAATCAAGAAGGATCCCTGTCTGCAGAACCCCGATATGTCTGACAGCTGCGCCGCAGGATGAGGAACTTGAGTTGAGTCAGAATCTATGTCTGAGGCGCAGAGCCCCGTTCACCAGGCCGATCAACACCGGAATGTCTGCAAGCGGGCCGATCACGCATGCGAATGCGGCTCTTGAATGGATGTCTTTCCCGGCAGAAGCCGGATGATCAGCCGTGTGACCGACGGACCGGGTATCCGAGTAGGATGCCGGCGGCCATGGCCAGAGAGATCCAGAGGGTGAGGAACCTCTCAAGCACGGAAGGTTGATGCGCATCGGGTCGCATGGATGAATCCTTCCTTATTTCTGATTGAAAAACTTTCTGTTCGTACAGCCCGTGCACATCTGTTGCAGGGATACATAGACGACCATTTTCTTCAAGCCCGTGATGGTTTGAAGGGCCGGCATGCTGAAAAGGGAATGAGCGGGGCTTGCAAGAAGCAACGTGAGAGCCGGGAAATTGATGCGCAGAGTCATTCGGGGGAATGCCGCTGGATGTAGCATTGAATCATGGACCAGGACCCGGAATCGGAAGACCTGCGCTGCAAGGCGAGTTTCGGGAGGATCGGCCCGGACGCGGATTTCAATTCACCCGTACCGGTCCGCAGAAGAGCAGGGCATGAATTTCAGAGCGAATCGCTGCAGCCGCAAAAGAGTCCGGTTCTCTTCAAGGTTCCGGGGTTTCTGCAAACCAGGCCCGGCCGCCGGTTCATGAATGGTGTGGGGGGTATCCATGGGGAGCGGATGAAGCGCCCGGAAGGATTGAGAGCAGAACCGAAAATTGCATTCCTGAACCTCCGATCCGCCACAGGATTCAGTCAACAAATTTCTTGATTTTCTTGAATGGTTTATTTAAAATTGAATCAAGAGCAAAGAGCAAGCCGGTATCTTTGAGCGACTGCGGAAGGATGCAAAATTCAAAAGCACTGGTTAAAACCGGAATTGATCATCCTGGTCCGCTCCCAGCCGGAGGAACGCGTCCTATCCACGTGCAAATCACAGCATCAGACCGGCGGACCGGGCAACAAGAACAGATGCCTATGCAACGAACCCTGTTTTGCAATAAGCGTCTCCTGACAGGGTTTCCGGATGCAAACGGAGAAACTTCCACTCGATCTAAATCCATCGATTGAAACCCACTCTTCCAAATCAATATTATCCGATTAAATGAAAGGTTGAATTCCTCCTGACACAAATGGACCTGCAGATTTCTGCAAGGGACTTTTCCGTGTTTGATCGATCAGGGTCGTTTTTCAGGCAGGAACTGTCATCGAACAGAGTAGAAGTCTGAAAGATGCCGGATATTAAAAGTTAAAGATACACCTTTCAGATGCATTCCTGATAGTGAGAATTATTTGCATTTAAAAAATTAATTTTTTAATTTAATATATAATCAGTACTTTTTCATTAGCTTGGCTTGACTAGATTTGATAGGACAAATGATATCGAATCGTGAATATTGAAGCCCCGGCAGAGGACTACGGATCAGGCCGGGATCGGGTTGAAACCGATTGTTGCGGACAGCAGCAATATATCATTGAAATCTTCACTTTTTTCATGTACATTTTTCAGGCAGCGTCAACAACAAAGCCGGGGACAGGTGTTTTGTTGAAATACAAATCCGTTGAAAATTTTCCGCGCCTTCCTCTTGAGGGAAGCATAGACCTGACCTACCGCTGCAACAACGACTGCCTGCACTGCTGGGTGTTTAAGCCGGATACTGATGAGGTCCGCAGTTCGGAACTGACGACGGAAGAATGGCAGGATATCATCCGTCAGGCCAGGGCAATGGGCACGAGAGACTGGGGAATATCCGGAGGGGAACCGCTTCTGCGGGATGATTTCGAGGTTTTGTTCAACCAGATCGCCGCTCAATCTTCGTTCATCACGGTCAACACAAACGCCACGCTGATCACGCCTGCCATTGCCAGATGCCTGAAAAAATCCGGCATCGTGCTCGTTTCGCTGTACGGTGCGGATGCAGCGGTTCACGACCGGGTGACGCGGAACGCCGGAAGTTTTGATGCGGCATTGAGGGGCATTTCATATCTCGGGGAGGCCGGGGCGAGATTCCAGATCCAGCTGGTACCCATGAATGAAAACATCCGTCAATGGGAGGAAATGAAGGCTCTCGCCGGCCGCCTGAGTCCCCGATGGAGGCTGGGAGCGCCCTTCCTCCACCTTGCCGCATCCGGCGACGCTGCGAAAAATGAGCAGATACGCGGCCAGCGGCTGCCGTTTGCCCGGCTGGTTGAATTGGACCCCCCCCATATTCCGGCCGATGATGATACGCAGGGAGAATCCTCGCGCGCCCGGGCTGAGCAGCCGCACACCTATCGGCATTGCATCGACGAAAAACGATCGTTTCATATTGATCCGGGTGGCGGCCTGAGTTTTTGCTGCCTCATCAAGGAGGGCCGCCTGCGTTATGATCTTCGAAAAGGCAGCTTCCGGGAGGGTTGGGAATCGTTCATCCCATCGCTGGCGATGGCGGAGGAAAACCATCACATCTTTGGCGAGGCCTGCAGGACCTGCGGGTTGAAGGATGAATGCCAGACCTGTCCCGGCCTGGGTTTTTTGGAAAACAAAGGATTGAAGGAACCTTCCCCGTATCTCTGCAGCCTTGCCAAGGGGAAGGATGCATACAGGCTCGTATGGAAATCCGGCCACAGGAGGTTCTTCCAGATAGCGGGTATCAGCATCGAATTCAACAGCGAGCGGGCCATAGAAGAGAATACTTTCAGCCCTGCACTCAGGGCTTTCGAAGTCGACAGGCCGGGCACGGACAGGTTAAGCCTGGAACATTTTTTCACCCTGCCGGATGTGAATGAGGAGTCGCTCGGAAAAAAGGTGCACGGGGACGCTCCCTGGCTCATTTACCAGAAGGGCGACTCATGGACCTACGCGGGATTTGTGGATGTGGAAAACAGCAGGCGCATCTTTCAAATGGGCTTTTTCTCCGGCAGCTACTCCAGCGGCCGCATTTATAGCGACTCAGACCGCCGGTACCGGGACGGCAATTTGAACTCCCTCGCCCTTTTCCCCACGGACCAGATCTGGCTAGCCCATGTCCTTCTGCGCCGCCAGGCATTTTTCGTGCATTCCTGCGGGCTGGTTGTGGACGGTAACGGTCTGATTTTCATCGGCCATTCCAGGGCCGGAAAATCCACCATGGCCAAATTATTCGGAGCCCGGGCAGAACTGCTGTGCGATGACCGGAATATTCTTCGGAAATGGCCCCAGGGATGGCGCGTGCACGGGACCTGGAGCCACGGCGAACTCTCCAGCGTATCTCCGTCTTCGGCCCCGCTCAGCGGTTTGTTTTTCCTTGAGAAATCAACACATAATGAATTGGTTAGGATACAGGATCCGAGAGAGGTCAAAAAGAGGCTTTTACCCTGCCTGGCGCGGCCTCTGGCGGGTCCGGATTGGTGGGAAAAAATATGGATCCTGGCTTCCGATCTGGCAGGTAATATCCCGGCCTATATCCTTCGTTTTAATCTGAGCGGTTCCATCGTTCAAACACTCATCAAGCTGAATTCAGAACGGCGGCTTGCGAATGCGATCCCGGCCCTGCAGGAAGTCACGAATGGTTGATGCTGCACAAAAACCCCGGCGGGGATACGCGCGTCTGGTTTCCGACATGCGGTCCTTCTCGGCCAAGGTGAGGCGCCTTCCGTCCCTGAGCATCGAGTTGACGGAACGCTGCAACAACAATTGCCAGCACTGCTACATCAACCGTCCGGCCCGGGATTTGCAGGCTCTTGAATCGGAAATGAGCACGGATTTCGTGGTGGATTTGATCCGGCAGTCGGCTGACCTGGGATGCCTGGATGTCCGTTTCACGGGCGGGGAGCCGCTTCTTCGCGATGACTTCAAGGAATTATATGTATTTGCGCGCAGAAACGGGTTTTCGGTTCTGCTTTATACGAACGCCCGTCTGATCACTGAGGAACTGGCGGCCCTGTTCAGGCGGCTGCCGCCCGGGGAAGCAGTCTATGTCACCTCTTACGGCATGAGTCCCGAGACGTATGACCGGGTGTCCGGCGTGAGCGGATCCTACGATGAATACAAGCGGGGTATCGGCCTGCTGGAAGAAAACCGCGTTCCTTATGGAGTCAAGATGGCCGTGATGCCTGACAACAAGGCGGATGTGCCCGCCTTCGAGGACTGGGTCGGAAAAAGATTTGAAGGCCTGCAGAAGCCTGTTTTCATCACCGACTTTGTCTGCCGGGCCAGGCGGGATGACCCCGGGAAAAACAGCCGGATACGGGCCCTGCGCGGCACACCGGAGGATTCGGTCGAATTTTCGGCGCGCATGCCGGATTACGTAGGCGGTATGCGGGATTTCTGCAGGCAGTTCTGCGGCCGAAAAGGCCCGGGCCTTTTCACATGCGGTTTCGGAGAAACCGTGTGTGTGGATGCATACGGATTTGCCCAGGGCTGCCTGATGCTGCGGCACCCGGAAACAGTGTACGACCTGCGAAAGGGCAGTATCAAGGAAGCGCTTTTTGAATTTTTTCCTACGATCCGGACCAGGCGGGCGGCGAACCCCGGATTCCTCGAGCGTTGCGCCCTCTGCCACCTGAGGGGGCTTTGCGAGCAGTGTCCGGCCCATTCCTGGATGGAACATGGAGACCTGGACACGCCGGTGGAATTCCAGTGCCGGATCGCGCATGCCCATGCCTGCAGGCTTGGCATTTTAAATGCGGACGAAAGAGGATGGGAGATTCCCGCGCTGAAGACCCGCTTGGATCTGCTGGCTGGCGAATTCCCAGGAGAAGACGAGCCGGGCGGGCAGGTTTGTGTCGCTTTGGCGGCAAGCGATTGTCTTTGATTTTAACATGAAGACCTGGTGTCCCCGTATGATTACCGAGGGACGTCTCAATCCGATGGAAAAGGGCTTTTTGGCTTTTCAGGAATGAGGGATAAAACCATAACAGAGCGAGGTAAAATGAAAAAGCCATCATGGGTAAGACCGGAACTGGTCGTTCTGCTCAAGGGGCAGGCGCAGGAGGCGGTGCTGACCTTATGCAAATCGCCCAAAAACAACGGACTTCCGGAATCTGGAACGACAGGCCAGACCTGCGGGAATCCAAAGGAAAATTCCTGCCAGGCCTGCCAGTCGCGTCCAGGGACATCCTGACAACCCGGAATCCCGAACCGGCCCGGCGGCAAACGCTCATGTGCTGAAACGCTCGAAGGATCGCTTCGCTGCAGGATCGTCCTTGAAGCAGTTGCAGCGCAGCATGGTGGTTTTATGCCGGCCGAGATTTACAAATAGAGGCTGTTTCCCATGCTTGATGATGTTTATTGCCCGTCCCCGGACGTGGTGGCCCGCAAGATAGAGGGGGAAACCATCATCATCCCCCTCGTTGCCGGCATAGGCGACCTGGAAGACGAATTGTACACGCTGAACGAAACCGGCCAGGCGGTGTGGGAAAAACTGGACGGCAAAAGAAGCGTGCGGGCCATATCCGACGAACTCGCTTCCGAATTTTCGGCGTCGGAAGGCGTGATACGGAAAGATGTCGAAGGGATCATTCAGGAACTCGCCCGCCGCAGGATCATTGAACTGATTCCGGCAGCCGGGACATGAGCTTCCACCTTTTTCTGGGCCGTTTGTTGCTACGCGCAGGCGCCTTCATCCGGTCCATGGCCGTGGTGGCGATGAGGCCGGATGACCTGCTGCGCTTCACGGCGGACCATTACCGGAGACAAGCCGCGGTCGAGGAATGGGGCAGCGCGGAACTGGTCGCAGCCGGATTGATGGATTATGAAAAAAGCCTGGTCGATCGGCTTCCGGAAAAAGGCGGCCGCTTGCTCCTGTTGGGAATGGGGGGCGGGCGGGAGGCCATTCCCCTGGCTGAAATGGGGTTTGACGTCACGGGGATCGATCATGCCCCGGCTTTGGTCGCCCGAGGCCTTCAGCTGGCAGCTGACCGGGGAGTTAAAATCGAGGGGCTGGTTCAGGACATCAGCAATCTGCAGCTGCCTTCCTCCCGTTACGACGTGGTTTTCTTTTCCCGTTCAATGTACTCACTTGTCCCCAGTCGGAAGCGCCGCGTACATATGCTCCAGAGGATACGGGAAGCGCTGAAGCCGGAGGGCTCGGTGCTGTGCCAGTTTCATTGGGATCCGTCCGTGTTCCCGGGCAGGAAGAGTCTCTTGATCAGGCGCGCGACTGCCTGCCTGACGCTTGGCAATTTTTCGTACGAGCCGGGGGACATTTTGTGGGGCGGTGCCGAATTCGTCCATGCCTTCGGAAGCGAACGCGAAGTCCGCTCCGAATTCGAGCTGGCCGGATTTGAAACATCCTACTGGGCGCTTTTTGAGAACTGGCGCTGCGGCGGCGCGATACTCCGCTTGCGTGACGCGGAAAGGAGCCGGGAATAAAAGAAAACTATTCGATCGTGCTCAATTCCTTTTCCGTTTCCGGGAATTGCCTGAGGGAGATGATACGCTCGGTTACGGACAAAGGCGCGATGTTTCGATTCCGAGTGAGAGGGGGCAGCATGACCCCTTTCATCAGGGACGGAGACATCCTGACCCTGGCGCAAATCGGGGACAGACATCTGACGATGGGTGAAATCGTGGCCTACTTGCATTCCGGCCGGCAAGCCCTTTCCGTGCACCGTATCATCGGCATCCGGGCTGGAGAATACAAGATTCAAGGAGACAACCTCGGTACGGGCGACGGATGGATACACCGCCGGCACATCCTCGCGCGCGTCGTCTCAGTTGAACGCTGCGGCCGGAGGAAACGGCTGGGCCTGGGGATCGAACGTTTCCTCATCGCCGCGCTTCAGCGCCGCGGCCTCCTGG
>Ga0233423_10001413_pt1 | contig 12115 bp, 10 predicted proteins | sample Watercolumn_Mata_FD_180713 | JGI IMG/M metagenome (GOLD analysis project Ga0233423, IMG submission 180713) | Freshwater microbial communities from Lake Matano, South Sulawesi, Indonesia - Watercolumn_Matano_2014_112_MG | ecosystem: Environmental > Aquatic > Freshwater > Lake | place: Indonesia... | reverse complement strand
TCCTGCCCCACTCATGGTCATATCTGTTAGAAATTATCCGCTTGGGCCCGCTGTCTTGGTCCCGGGAATAAACTGCGATACTTGGCAAACCTCCCCAATTTGTAATATCAAAATGATCATAGCCAAATCCAGTCTCAAATGTAGCAGTAGCCACCGGCACGTTTTTATCTGTTGGCTGACTATGATATATTTCTAATAGAGCCTCAACACCAAAGCATTTTTTTGGATTAAAACGTTTTTCAACTACCAATTCTGTTTGTCCATCTCCGGTGAGGTCTGCTTTAGTAGTTCTAGTTGACGTTGCTCCTCTTCCATTAATTACCATTTCCGCATAATTCGCACGATTTCTTTCATTTCTTTTATCTACATAGCTAGCAACACCAATCCCAACAGCGGCCAGCACAGCTAGTCCGGCGCAAACCCAACGAAATTTTTTTCTATTATCTTTTTCAGATTTTTCGCTTTCTTCTCTTATTATGCGAACTAATTCGTCTATCGCTCCTTCTTCTCTTCCCGGCATTAATGTGATCGGTCTAACTGATCTGTACATTTTATTTTTTCAGCCTTCTATTTTATAAACATATGTTAACTTGAAAACATATTTTCTATTATTACTTTTAAAGAAAAATTACAACCCCAGCAATTTTTTCCACCAAGATTTTTTTTCAACTATTGCGTCTTTGGGTTCTATGATTTCATACTGTATTTCTGGTTTTGTGTACAGCATCGGGGCCTCCTTTGCCAGTTCATCATCTACTCTTTTAAGAGCTTTTTCCACCTCGACTTTTGAGTGTCCCTGATTTACCAAAGCCCATTTTAAAGACTCTTTTGTATATCCTTTCTTTAGATTTTTTTTAATGTATTCAACTACCTCATCAACATAATCTCTCCTTTTAGTCATATTCTGGTGATGTAGATTTTATATTTAAATTTAATTATTTACTTTTTATCAGGAAAGGCTTAAACTTATTATAGAAAAGTAAAGCTTCTCGCATATTCGTCATAGAATTAGAGTAAAAAGTCATTATTTTATCTCTCTTAGATATCTTCGAATTAGAATGCACCCAAAGATAAACGCCCGCGCTCTTATCAGCTGGGCAACCCAGCACCTTTGCTAAGGAATTGATAAGCTTATTATCTATTTTTTTTATAATTCCCCCCCTGTTTGCGATTATATTCTTAGAAAACTTAGCAGTCTTTAGAGCTTCTCTCTTTCTGCCTTGGGCATCGATTATCTGTTCAAATTTTTTATAAGCTTCTCCAGAATCTAATATTCTAAAAGCTTCTTTCTTTCCTTCTCCCTTTTTAGCTTTCCCGAGCATTTCCAACAACAAACCTGCCAGCATTAGAGATTTGTCCTCCAGATCTTTCGGGGAATTATCTCTCCTTAAAACTCTTAACACATCTAAAACTTCTAGTACTGGTCCGACACCATTACCTATCGGTTCAGACCCATTTGTTAAAACAACTTTAATTTTCAAACCAAATTTTCTGCCAATAAGCATAAACTTTCTCTTTAAGGACAGCGCCCGGGTTCTATCAACCTTCGCGCCGTCGCCAAATGGAATATCTATTAGAACATATTTGCTACCGGCAGATAATTTTTTAGCTAAGATAGAAGCAATTAATTGCGATTCCGGGTCAAGATTAAGTAATCTTTCAACTCGAATAAGTTTATCGTCTGCAGGAGCCAATCCTAAAGATCCGCCCCATGCTAAACATGCTCCAACTTTATTTACAATTCTTTTCAATTCTTCTGCAGATAAGTCTACTTTGGTTATTGCTTCCATTGTATCTGCAGTTCCAGCAGCACTGGATATCGATCTAGAAGATGTTTTAGGTATTACTATCCCCGCCGCCGCGCATATAGAAACCACTATGGGCGTCGTTCTATTGCCTGCGACACCTCCAATAGAATGTTTGTCTGCTATTTTTTTATTATTCCAATTAAGAATTTTGCCTGTTTTGCATACAGCTTCTGTGAGACTCATAGTCTCTTCAATATCCATTCCCCTTTCGTATATTCCCGAGACAAAATAGGCTATTTCTACATCATTTAAGCTGTTGTCTACAATCTCTCTGATAATTGTAAATATCTCGTCTTTAGTTAACTTGTGCCCATTCAATTTTTTCATAATATAAAATAAACTCCTCGGTTGATGATTTTGTTCTATTCTTACAATATTGCCTTCTTGAACACCTAAAGATCTTAAACCCTCCTCAGAAAGCGCTAGTTCTTTGATATCGACAAGATTATCAGTTGTATCTATTCCTGAAGAAATCGATTTGCCATTGGAACTGATAATTATACTATCCCCGAGATGCATGTTCAGAGACTCTGCTGTTTTTGAATTAACTAATGCTATAACTTTAGGAGATTCAATACAGATTCTTCTCACTTTTAATTTCATATTCTCTCTTTTTTATTATTTTGTGGCTGTTGTATCTGAGAATAATGTATAAACTGATTTATTCTTGAAAGATTCCAAAATTGTTAAGAGGCATGCAAGTACAAGGGGTCCGATTATCAGCCCGATTAAGTTAAATAGGTAAAGGCCGCCTATCATGCCGATCATTATAATCGCTGGAGAAATTTTAGTTCTCTTAGAAATAAGATAACTGCGCAGTATATTGTCTATAACCGAGACTATGAGAAGATTATACAGAAGATACGCTATTCCAATCGTTGTTCGGCCATCTGCGAAGAGAAATATTGTTATGGGTATCCAGATAATGAAAGGACCCAGGAATGGAATTATTGAAAATATTACAGCCAATAAAGTTAAGACTAAAGCATTTTTTATCCCAAAAAGAGCAAACCCCAGACCAGCACAGGCGCCCTGAATAACACCAACAATCACTTGCCCGTAAATTATAGATTCGCTCACATCCTTGAAATGTTTAGCAAGAATTTTCCGATTAGCCTCACTTAAAGGAGAGATAGATCTAAAGAATTCAACAAATTTATCAGAGTCTCTCAGGGCATAATAAAAGACAAAGGCTACGATAAAGAGGTCAACTAAGAGATAAGGTATGTCTAAAAAGAAATTGGTTATTAAGTTAGAAAATGTGGTTGTAAGAGTGATAACTAAATTATTTAAAGTTGATGCTGTTTGTGCTAAAAGCTTTTCAGATATAGAAGGAAATATTGATCTTACTATAGATGTCATGTCTATAGATTGATACTGGCTGTAAAGTCCATAAATCTGATTTAAAATTATCGGAAAAATAAACCATATCGGCACAATGATTACGATAAGGATTAAAAGAGATAACAGCCACGCCGCGATATCTCTATTTTTTATATAAAGATTTATCTTTTTATAAACCGGCGTGAGAATGTATGCGAGAATCAAACCAGTCGCGGCAGCGATAAGTACAGGTTTCACAACAAAAAAAGCAATCACGCACAGGACTAATAACAGTCCCAGCGCGGACATTCTCTTTATATTTTTTTCATCTAAATTCATATTCTTAGGTAATAAGGGGGATATATAAAACTTTTCAGCTGCAAACTAAAAAAATTTATAAATGCATTTTGATAAGAAGTTGTCATGGAAAACACTTTAAAAAAGATTTTTCAAGGCAAAACCGATAATATTCTGCATGGAGAATTCATAAAATTTAGTAAAGGCAGCTTCAAAGACAAATATCTGCTCGAAGCAAAAAAGCAGAAAAGCGGATGGTCTATTAAAACAGGGCCAGAATTTGCAAATTATTTTGTTAGAGCCTGCCTAGAAGGGGTATCAGAGGATATCAATGTTATGGGAGTGATAGTCGCCACTTTTGATGTGAGCAAAAAAGCAGAATTTCCAATCGAAAGAATAAAAAAATTTATGGGAATCCAGCAAGCAGTGATTAATTCAAAAATTTCTCCTTCTAAGATAATTAAATTAATAGAAGAATATCCCCGGGCTTTTTTTGCACTTTCCTTTTCAACACCTCTTTATCAACTTAAAATTAAAGCCAAAGCTCCCAAAAGCGCAAAGCCTGCTGCCGGCGGGGAGAAGGGGCCAAAGATCGATTTCTGTTCTCTTAAAACTTCAGACAGAAAAATCGTAGAAGATCTATTTTTTGATTGTCCAGATTTTAATGAAGTTTCGATAAACCATGAAATTGCGATTGATCAAATAATAATTCCAAAAGGGATTAACGATCCTACGCAGCTAAGAGAGCAGTCCAAGAGAAAAGGAAAGATTATCAGAACAATTAACGTCGACGGAAAAGAAAAAAAATCTGAAGCACAATTTGAGGCTTAATCGCAGAATCCACTCACCATCGCAAATTTATCAGTTATTTTTAGTTTTTGAGTTAACTCTGGAAAGCTTTTGCCATCCTGCAAATCCATAAGAAAGTCATCAAACTCCCCTGGCCCGGGATATATATTGAGCAAGTAAGTTTTTCCTCCCTTTTCAGGCAAGCCCCCATATTTTGCTCCATTCAAAAAGAGAGGAATTTCGTAAAGAAGATATTCTGATAATTTCTCTAATAATTTCTCTAATCTATTCTCAGTCAAAGTGCGACCTCCTTTACTCCAGTGATTTTTTGCCATTTCAATTATCTTGTTATAAAATGCACCTTTTTTTTTGAATTCTTCAAAAAGCACTTCTATTCTATAATCATGATATTTTGTGTTATTTATTTCTCTCCATCTAATAATTTTTATCATCTTTCTTTTTTCTTCAGGCAATTTTGAAATTATCATCTCAATTTCTTTTTCTTTTTCATCACCCTTTCTTAGAGCAACCTTAAATGCCCTAAGCTTATTGTATTTATCCAAAACCTCTATATTTATCGCTTCTATCCTATCTGCAATAACTATTAACACATCATCTTTTGTGTAATTCAATGCCCATAAGATATATTTCTCAATATTTTCTTTAGTAAAGTATTTATTTCTAAGACTTATCCCTATCCAAATGTTATATTTTCTTGATTCAACTTCTTCTTTTGTTGTGCCCAGATATTCCTCGATTTTCATCTTAATACTCTATCCCTTTTTTGGCCATTATACCTGAATCATAAGGGTGCTTATGTTTTTTTACTTCCGTAACTAAATCTGCCGCAGCAAATATATTCTCAAATGGCTTGTGAGAGCCTGTTAAAATCAACTCCTGAGACCCCGGCTTTTCTTTAATAAGAAAAACAACTTCTTGTTCATCTAATAACTCTAATTGCACAGCATAAAGTATTTCGTCCGCTATAATAATATCATATTTTCCAAAACAAGACTTTAAGTAAGATAAAGCTTCTTGAATTTTTTTCCTATGGGAAACATAATTTTTATCTTTTGCATACCACTCCCCTAAACCAAATCGTTTATAAGAAAAATTCTTAAATTTCGACAATGCCTTAATTTCACCCGGCATTTGTTCTTTTAAATTTTTAGCCCCATTCTTCATAAATTGAATTAGATGTACGCTGAGCCCAGACCCGCAAGCACGCAAAGCACAACCTAGCGCAGCAGTTGTTTTGCCTTTGCCATCTCCCCAAAAGACCTGCACCTGGCCCAAATTATTGCTTGTCATCATTAGATAGCAAACATTTGGAAAGTTAAAAACTTAACTGGACTAGAATATGGAGAGAGCGTAACAATTATAAAGATATGATTATGTTCACTAGTATGAATAATAAAAAAGGGCAAGTGGCTATTTTTGTTATTATCGCTTTAGTCATAGTCGGGGTGATATTAGTATTATTTCTTTATCCAAAAATCGCGCCAAAACCTCCCGCAGAAGAACTCTCCCCAGAAAGTTATCTCAAAAAGTGTATAGAACCTATTTTTGTTCAAACAAATGAACAATTATCGAGAAATGGAGGCTATTTGAATCCTGAAGGCGCTTTAGAATACAAGGGGGAAAAAATAAAATATCTTTGCTACACTCAAGAGTATTATACTACCTGCATTATCCAGCAGCCCATGATAAAAGAGCATTATGAAAAAGAGATAAAAGAAGTTTTAGATCCTAAAGCAAAAGAATGTGTGCAGAGTTTGAAAACACAATATGAAAAATCAGGGTACCGCGTCAGCGGAGGACAAGCAGAAATAAATGTGAGTATACTGCCTAAGAGATTTATTTTATCATTCATTGCGCCCATGACAATAACAAAAGAGAACACGCGAACGTTTAATCAAGTTAATATCGAAATGAAAAGTGAATTATACGATTTGTTAATGATTTCGACCAGCATATTAGAATATGAATCTACGCTCGGAGACTCAGAAATTACTGCTTATAGTGCTTATTATCCAGACTTGATATTGAAGAAAGATAAACTAAGCGAGGGCAGCAAAGTTTATACGTTAAGGAATGTTGTAACAAACGAGAGCTTCAGATTTGCTTCGAGAAGTCTGTCGTGGCCGCCTGGAGGATATATAGGATGAAAACTAACATGAAAAGAAATATTCTAATATGCTTTGTTGCATTAGGCTTGCTGTTCGCAATCTCTAATGTTTCAGCAGCAATAAATGCTACTTGGTGTTGTCAAAAAACAACTACCAATTTCTTCTGCCAGAATGCCCCAGTAGAAGAATGCGCCCCAAGTTTTCTAAAATCCCCAACAGCATGCTCTTCTACGAGTTATTGTAAGTCGGGAATATGTTACAATCCCAACCAAGGTACTTGTGCAGATAATACCCCTCAGTTTGTCTGTGAACAAAATGGCGGTAAATGGTCTGCTACACCAATGCCCCAATGCGAATTAGGATGTTGCATATTAGGAGATCAAGCAGCTTTTGTAACACTGGTCAGATGCAATTATCTAGCTGGGACTCTTAGTGTACCAAGCAATTTTAATAAGGGGATTAAGAATGAAGCAGCCTGCATTTTGAGCGCTCAGAATCAAGACAAGGGCGCTTGCGTATATGAAAGTGCTTTTGTTAAAACCTGCAAGTTTACAACCCGCGCAGAGTGTACTGGCGGTGTTAATGGAACAAGTGCCAAAGGAGAGTTCTTCAAGGATAAATTGTGCAGCGCCCCAGAATTAGCAACAAACTGCGCCAAGACAAATAAAGTCGCGTGTATTTCTGGAAAAGAAGAAGTTTATTTTATGGACACATGCGGAAATCCCGCTAACATATTTGATTCTTCTAAAGTTAATAATGTCGAATACTGGACAAATGTCAAAGAAAAAAGTAAATCTTGCAATCCCGATTCACAAAACGGAAATAAAAATTCTAAGAGTTGCGGAAATTGCAATTATTTAGAAGGAACCATCTGCCGCTCATCTGAAGGAAACTCAGAGGCAGGATACTTAGATTACATCTGCACAGATTTAAATTGCAAAAACGGGAAAAAGCATGGCGAATCTTGGTGCATCTTTGATGACAAAGGCACGACCGGGCGAGGAAAAAATTCAGTTGGAAGCAGATTTTATAAGTATATTTGCATGAACGGCGAAGTAATCGTAGAGCCTTGCGCTGATTATCGGGGAGAGGAATGCATCCAGGATAAAATAGAAATTCCTGGCGGGTCATTCTCTCAAGCTGCTTGCAGGGTTAATAGGCACCAAGACTGCAATTTGCAGGATAATAAAGAAGATTGCGAAAACTTAGATAAGAGAGATTGCATTTGGAAAGCAGGAGTAAAAGCTTTATTTGTAAACTCAAGTAATGGGTTATGTATTCCAAAAAATCCGCCAGGAACAAAGTTCTGGGAAGGAGAAGAAGCAAAAAACCTCTGCGCAAGAGGAAGCGTGACCTGTGTTGTAAAATTTGAAAAAGGTTTATTTGATAGTGGCAGCGGAGATTGTAAAGAAAATTGTGAATGTTTGGAACAGAGTTGGATTGATGAAAGAAATTTGGTTTGTAATTCTTTAGGTGACTGCGGCTCAAATATAAACTGGCTTGGCAAGGAAGGCTGGAGAGCTGGATTTAATATAACCCGAGGTTAGTAGTAATTACCCTACGGGAAAATTTATATATGTGCATTACTGCTCTTCTTTATGGGTCTAACAAGCCTAGTTAGCAGATTTACAAAAGGATTAATATTTTGCGGACTAGCAGCACTAGTGACTATAAATTCTACTGCTCAGATTATCACTCGTGTTGATAATGTTGGAAACAGAATTAGTGAAGAGCATTTTAGGAGATATGGCAGAAAGCCCTTACAAGAAATTATTGCCGAAACTTATAATTCACTCGGAGCTCCAATTTACAACTATAATAGTGTCTTTCAACTCGTCGGTTCTGTCCAGAGGGAGAGTGTGCGTTCAGATGATTTAATGCTCTTTGGCTTTTTGTTTGGCCTCGCGTCTGGAAGCCCGGCAGCTACTGCTCGGCAATCTCTTGCCTTAGATGTCGCTAGCTCTACTCTTAACACCGCCGCAGTTGTTGAAGGGCAAAAAGAAGCTGCTGGAATAATAGCCGGAGGCAATAATCAGCAGCCTTTCCTAAGGCAAAATTTTATTCCCCGAGGCAAAAATGGGGCTTGTGTTATTAGATATCCTGGCAAAGGAGATGCTCTGTTTATGGTTTGCAATAAGCCTTGGGAAGATATTGATAGAAGTGGCACAGCCACTATAAACGAGTTTGGCATAACTCCTAATCTCAGGGAGAGAAGTACGGCATACTTTTATGGTGTAGCTCCTTCAGGCGAAAGTCAGATTTTTCATCACAAAATAATCAAAGATGGGAAGGTTGTAACGAGCTTTGCTAAATCCCAGTTCAATTTAGAATTTGAAGGAGAAGAAGCTGTTGGAAATTATGAGGGCGTCTGGTACTGCCCCGATGGAAGAGTCATGGCATCTGTTCCCTTCAAAGTCGGAGACCCCTCTGCTCAACCTGCCAAGACAACTCAACCAAGCACCAGCTCAACAAACTCTTATTCTGCTGATCCTCTTGCAAGCGTTTATGTTTATGAAAGATGGGATGATAAGAATAAAAATGGCGCTCTCGAACTTCCTGAAGAATGCATCGGATTGCATAACGAACGGCCAGTAAAAATTAAGTTAAATGAAGGCAGGGATATATCCTTTTCAATTCAATATTCATATGCTTCTGTTGGCAAAGTTTCTTCTATAAAAACATATGATGAAGATGGTGAATCTGAAGTAGAATCAAAAAGCTTAGTTGTGCCAGGCAGGGGTTTTCACACTCTAATTATAAACGGAGAACGTCTTAAAAAGAATGCAGATCAAGTCAAAGAAGGTAAAAATAGAGGCACTGTTGTCTGGTATGTTGATGGGAAATATGTTGATAGCGTAGATGTAGAAATTGAAAAATAACTTTTGCCCAATTTCAAGAATATTTATAAATAGAAAGATTCTCAATAGATTATGAAAAATAAGAGGAAAAAGATACTCATTTTTAACGCAGTTTTTGTGCAGATTTTTCTCATACTCTCGATAAGTATTATAGTTTCAATTATGCTCAGCGAAGAAACGGGGGCAGGGGTTCTCGATCTTTTCGGTTCTAGGGAGGTAGAACAAACTGGCTCACGTGTCGGTCAATTAAAACCTCCAGCAAATACCCCTGTTCCCGCGGCTGCTCCAGGTGGAACTGCCGCGGCGAGAGGTTTAGATTCTGCAACAGGTGGCATCGTCTCTGATTCACATTTAGCCGGCGCTGGCGCGGAGCAAGGCGGTTCAGGTAGCGGAACAGGTTCAGGTAGCGGAACAGGTTCAAGTAGCGGAATGTTCAGTTGGGTTGGAAAAATATCTAAAGGTGAAATTTTTGGTACGAGCACGCCTGCAGCATCGGCTGGCGGGGCATTAGTTCAAGGACTTTTTTGGGGAGGATTGCTTTATGGTGCTGCAAAAATGTTATTACCTTTATTTGGGGCATCTAAGACAATTACAAATGCTGTTGCTAATTCTTTATTAATAGCTGGAGTTGCGGGAGGTGCGATTAAGGCATTGTCTATTTATAGCGGAAAATCTTTTTTTGGACTAACAGCCGGTCAGGCAGGATTCTGGGGCGGCGCCGCAATTGGGGTCATTGTATTTTTGTTAACTTACAAAAAAGAAAAAACACAAACAGTCAAATTTAATTGTTTGCCGTGGGAGCCCAAACTCGGAGGCGCTGACTGTGAAAAATGTAACACAGACCAATTAAGGCCATGCACTGAATATAGGTGCAGAAGTCTTGGTCAAGCATGCAAACTTCTAAATCCTACTAGCGCTGAGCCGATGTGTGCTTTCGTCGGCAGAGGAGATGTAAATAGCCCTAAGATAACTCCCAGGCCAGAAACTCTTTATCCTAAAGACCTCGATTTGAAATATGTCCCAGATACAAGTATCCGGCCTCCTAATATTGGAGTCAAGATAGTCAGTAATCGAGAAGGCGGGTGTCTGCCAGCATTTACACAACTCCAATTTGGATTTGATACAGACGAGCCAGCTCAATGCAAAATAGACTATAATCATACGATTAATTATACAGATATGCAGTTTTACGTCGGAGAGAGCAATTTTTACATATATAATCACACCCAGATTATGAAACTGCCTGGTGCTAAAGATGTTGGCCCATTATTACAGAATGATGGCTCTTTCTCCTTATTTGTGAGGTGCAGAGACGGCGTGGAAGAGAAGAATGGAAATGCCATGACTGAAGAATATGTGTTTAAATTCTGTGTTGACGAGGGCCCGGATACTTCTCCTCCAGTTGTGGAAGGCTTCTCTATCCCGTCTGGAAATTATATTCAATTCAATAAAGACAACGTTTCAGTTGATATTTATGTTAATGAACCAGCAGAATGCAGATGGAGTACGCAAGACAAAGACTATGCAAGCATGGAAAACGATTTAACTTGCGGAACAGAGCCTCATCAAATAAACGCGGAAATGAATTATGTCTGCTCTGGAATAATGGCGGGAATAAGGAATAGAGAAAGCAATCAATTTTATTTCAGATGTTTAGACCAGCCAGAATTAAAAGGAACTGACAAAGAATCAAGCAGAAATCCAAATCGACAAAGCATCCCTTATACATTGATTGGAAGCAGGCCTCTCGATATTGTTAACGTTAGTCCGAATGGAACGATATTGGGAAGTACTGAAGTAGTTTCTGTGGATATCAAAGTTGAGACTGCTAACGGAGCGCAAGAAAACGGAAATGCAACCTGCCTTATCTCTCCCGACGGTACAAGAGATAGTTATGCTTCAATGTTTGAAACGCAGAGTTATAGGCATAAGCAGACGTATAGCAATTTAATCGCTGGCAATTATACATTTTTCCTTAGATGCATAGATGCTGGAGGAAATGTGGCGGAGTCAAATACAACATTTACTGTTGAGGTAGATAAATCTCCTCCGTTGATAACTCGCGCCTATAGAAACCAAGATGCTTTGCAGATTGTCACAGATGAAGATGCTGAATGCGTTTATGCTCCTTCCGGAAATTGCAATTATCAAATCAAAGACGGAATAATAATAAAATATCTTAATGCAGACGATAAAACAGTGCATGTTGTGCCTTGGAAAGATAATGCTATTTATTACGTAAAATGTCTTGACCTTTATAACAACCAACCAGACGAATCTAAGTGCAGCATGACAATAAGGGCTGTCGATTTAGAAAAAGAAGTTAATACTGCTGCATAGAATATTTCTAAAAGATGAGTCGGAGTAGGCCAGATTTTGTCAAACTTCGTAGTACGAAAAGTTTGTGCTGACATCTGTCTAAGCCCGCGGTTATAGCGGTTGCATCGGCGAAGGCGCCCGTTTCATCAAATCCTTTATCTCCAAGCTCCATGCAAAGTTCATTGCTCAATAAAGGCTGTGTCGTTTCTGTTGCGGAGCTCAGCCTCACAACTGTCTCCTTTTCAAGAGATCGCCTTTTCCTGCAGAATCCAAGATTTTGCAGGGATGTCCGGACCTTCCTCACATCAAGAACCTTGCAGTTCTTGAAGCCCTAAAAACCAGAGGTTTTTAGAAGAATTAACGTTGATGTTTGCGCAACGCTTGTCAATTTAATGACAAATCCCGAAGTCAGCTCTCCGACTCAAAAATAACTAGAATTAATGATTTAAAAACCTGCCGAATGCGACAGTATCTCATAATCAACAATAATTCAAGCTTATTTCCAAATATTATAAATGACTAAAAGAAGCATAGGCAATTGCTATTTACCTGTGAATCATGTTTTTCATTGGCTATTTATGCCTCTTTTGTC
>Ga0233423_10001411_pt1 | contig 12121 bp, 13 predicted proteins | sample Watercolumn_Mata_FD_180713 | JGI IMG/M metagenome (GOLD analysis project Ga0233423, IMG submission 180713) | Freshwater microbial communities from Lake Matano, South Sulawesi, Indonesia - Watercolumn_Matano_2014_112_MG | ecosystem: Environmental > Aquatic > Freshwater > Lake | place: Indonesia... | reverse complement strand
CGGCAATATAATTTTCTCGTGAAGGGTGGCAGCAATTCCGAACACAACGCGGAAGGAAGGTCGTGCAACGCGAAAAAGCAAATTCTTATCCTCCTTTGCAGTCCTCATTCGCGAGGCCAATGAGGGCGGGCTTCAGCCCGGGGAGGGAAATGCGTTGATTAATGGGTACACCCACGGAGGTGTATCCAGGCGACTTCAAGTAAGCATCTGCCATTCTGCATTCGGCCTTGACAACTGCATTAAATAGCATTAAATTTAATGCACTCTTTTTACACGAATAAGGTCGCCATGAGAAAAAATAGCATCACGCTTCGTCTTCCTAATGAAGAATATGTGGCATTCACCGCGATCTGCGATGAGAAGGGCTACAGCAAAACCGGAAAAATCAGGGAATTCATCAGGAATGTGATCTAAACAGAGCTGGGCGAAGTCGAAATTAGCGCCGCCGAGTGGGAAAAAGTCCGGGAAGGGATTCGCGAGATCGAAAACGGAGAGTACACAACGCTCGAGGAGATGAAGCAGGCCCTCTCCCGAAAAAAGCGGGCGCATAAGCAAAATCGCCAACAAGGCGAGGCGGGAAATCGAGTCCCTCGACCTTAAAACACAGGAAAGAATCCTCGGCGTGCTCGAGGGCCTTCAAGAAAATCCTTTTTCCGGCGACGTTAAAAAAATCAATGGCAAGGAAGATGTTTTTCGGTTGAGGATTGGCAGCTATAGGGGATATTTCCGTATCCACCTGAATTCTAAATCTATCGAAATCTTATGTTTCGATCAGCGGGGCGCAATAAAGAATGAAATAATACGAAGAATGTAATTGCCATTCGCCACGATGGACTCGTTTTCCTAGAATCCGTAAATTTTGATCTTGTAGCTCAGCATCCGCTCGGTGATGCCCAAGGCGCGCGCGGCCTTGCTCTTCACGCCGCCGGAGGCGTCGAGGGCCCTCCGGATCTCTTCCATCTCGAGGCGGCGAACTCTTTCCTCCAAAGACAGCGTCGGATCGTCGGATATTCTCCGCTCTTCTTTTTCCTTCAGGGCGACAGGCAGATCGGCCAGCGTCAAATACTCTCCCTCGCAAAAGACGACGGCCCGCTCGATGACATTCTCCAGCTCCCGGATGTTGCCGGGGAAGGGATGGGCCATCAGGGCGTTCATCGCCTCGGCCGAAATCCCCCGGATCTTCTTGTTCTCGCGCCTGGCAAAGCTGGCGATGAAATGATCCACGAGAGGGGGGATATCGTCTTTTCTTTCCCTCAGGGGAGGCACGGCGATGCGGATGACGTTCAGCCGGAAATAGAGGTCCTGCCGGAATTTTCCTTCGGCCACGAGATTTTCGAGGTCCCGGTTCGTCGCGGCGATAATCCGGACGTCGGCTTTCATCGGCTTGGACGATCCCAGGCGGGTGTACTCTTTCTCCTGGAGAGAGCGGAGGATTTTGACCTGGAGGGGCGCGGGCAGATCGCCGATCTCGTCGAGGAAAAGGGTCCCGCCGGAAGCGGCCTCGAATTTCCCGGTCTTCCGCTCGTAGGCCCCCGTATAGGCGCCTTTTTCCGCCCCGAAGAGTTCGCCTTCCACGAGGGTCTCAGGAAGGGACGGCAGGTTGACGGCGAGAAATGGCCCTCCCTGCCGTTTCGAAGAAAAATGGATGGTCTTGGCCACGAGGTCCTTGCCCGTCCCGGTTTCGCCGACGAGAAGCACCGTCGCGTCGCTGCGGGCCGCCTTGCCCATCATCCCCGCGACCGCTTCCATCTTCGGGGAGTTGACGATGAAATTCTTGAAGCTGAATTTTCCCTCGAGCTCCGTTCGCAGGAGGGAAACCTCTTTCTTGAGCTTGTGGCGCTCTTTCGCCCGCTCAATGACCAGCAGCAGCTTCTTGAAATCCACCGGCTTGACGACGAAGTCGTAGGCGCCCCGTTTCATGGCTTCCACGGCCGTTTCGATGTTTCCGAAAGCGGTGATCATAATGGGAGTGATGAGGGGATTCTGTTCAAGAAGGGAGGCGATGACGTCCAGTCCCGTTTCGCCGCCGAGCTGAAAGTCGATGAGCGCGATCTCGACCGGATGGAGACCGGCGATCTCCCGCGCTTCCCGGCCGGTCGCCGCCGCGAAGACGACGAAGCCTTCGCTCTCCAGGTTTTCGCCGACGAGCTTTCTCTGCAGGGGATCGTCTTCGACGACCAGGATTACGGCTGCGTTCATGCGTCCTCCCCGGGCAGTTCAACGGTCGTCATCGTCCCTCCGCCGGCCCGGTTTTCCACGCGGATCGATCCCCCGTGCGCGTCGATGATTTTCTTGACGAGGTAGAGGCCGATCCCCATGCCCGTCGTTTTCGTGGAATAAAAGGGCTCGAAGATGCGTTCAACGTCCTCTGAGGCGATTCCCGCCCCCGTATCTTTGATCCGGACAACGATTCCCCGCTCGGACGGCTCCGCTTCGATCTCAACGGCTCCCTGGGAAGTCGCCTCCAGGGAATTCTTGACGATATTCTTGAACGCCTGCTCCAGGAGGTTCCGATCGCCGTTGAAGGCCAGCGGTTTTTTCTCGAAATACCGGATCGGGGCGTTCTTGCCGCGGAATTCCGCGGCGAGGGACTTCTGGACATCGTTGACGATGTCATTCAGCCGGCCCGCGGTTCGGTTCAGGGCCAGCGGCTTCAACTCCTCGGAAAAGACGTCGACGATCCGGGCGATCTTCTGGATCTCGTCCCGGCCGAGATCAAGATCCGCTTGAAGCTCGCCGGGCGCTCTCCTCGAGAGATATTCGAACAGGAGAGACAGGCTGTTCAGGGGATTCTTGATTTCGTGCGACACGCCGGCGGTGAAGCCTGAAATGGCTTTAAACCGCTCTTTCTCCTTCTTCTCGGCCATCGCCTCCTCGGCGCGGGCCAGGGAATTCCGGTGCATGGTGTAGATGCCGAAGAAAAAGAGAAGTCCGACAACAGACAAGGCGCTGAATAATAAAATGAAATTCGTCCGGGAGTGAGCGACCATATCGTCCAGGCCGCTCAGCGAATAGCCCAGATAGAGGGAATACCGGGCTCCTGACTTGCCGGTGATCGGCTTGAGAATGTTGAGGATCGTCCCCGCCGGCGAATCGATCGTCCAGGCCTCCTCGCCGGCCGGGGACCGCCGGGAAAAGGGCAGATATCCCTCGAACCGGGACGTCCAGTCGATGACTTCGTCCCGGTCGTTGAGCAGGGCCATAAAGTAGATGTTCTCCTCTCCGCCGTAGCGGCCGATCAAGCCTTCCGGGCGGCTCCCGTCGTCCAGGGAATGTTGAATGCTGACGGAGAGAATCGCGGCGGAGGCGAGGAGCTGCTCGCGGGCGAGCTGGTCGGCTTTTTGGCGGATAAAAGCCCGATTCAGGAACGACAGGATCAGGAACAGGAGAAGGACTCCCATGAACGGCAGCAGAAAGAAAAAGAAGATCCCCCGTCTTCTCACGCTCCAGTCCCTTGTCCTCCGCGATTCCGCCTTCCGCCGCTCCACGTGGGAAATCCGCGCTTGTCCCGGACCGTGATCGTCCGGCCGCGGCACTGCACCTCGCGGGCGATGACGTTCACGAGCCCTTCTCCGGGGCCGTAGACGGAGCCGACGACCCGGAGCCGCTCTCCCTTATGGATATCTTCTTTGAAAAACCAGGCCGGACTGACTTCGACGCTGATCTTCCGCCGGGTGTCTTTCTCTTCGAGGATCACGACCAGGAAAGGGGCGCGGGCTTCGTAGCGGGGTTCCATCAGGATATCCTGGACCGTTCCCTCGATCCTTGTTTCCTTGTCCACGTTGTAGAAATGGGGAGGCGTCTGGCCGGAAAGCGGGTATTCGGCCGGAGCAAAGGCGGCGAAAAAGAGTGCCGCCGCGAGGACCGCTATTGGCTTTGCCCGAAGAAGAGATTCCATGACAGCCCTCCCGAAAGATTATATCCGCTCCATCCGAAGAGGGGATCGTTGGACGTGTTCTTGATATAGGTATAAGTTAAGAATAGAGAAAGGCGCGAGAAATTCTTCTCGATTCTCAAATCGAGTTGGCTTCTCCGGTCCTGCCGGCGGATCCCGAGATCCGTGCCGTCCAGGTTCCAGCTTTCGATCCCCGGAAATTCTTTTTCGGCTTTTGTATAGCCCAGCTTCAACTCGATGTCCCAGGGGATCTCGGCGGTCAGTTGGCCGGACAGGGCGTAGCCCGTCCAGGAAAAATTGTCGTAGGTCGGATTATCGACCATGTAGTATTCCTCGATCGAGGTGAACGGGCTTCCTCCGGAAAGGCGCCACTGGCGGGCCCCGGCGATCCTGAGGCCGATCGAATCGCCGATCCCCTGGGCGATGATCCCCGAGACGGAGGCGATCTGGATTCCCATGCCGGTTTGCGCGGTTCCCGAATAGAACAGGGAGCCGCGGCCGCTCTGGCCGCCCCATCCCGGGCCTTTGCCGGGAGCGCCGGAATTCCCGTATCCGCTCGAGCCGGAGACCGGCGTCGCCGTCGGCGACGGACCCGCGGCCGCCGCATCGGTTAAGACCACGGGATGCGGATAATATTTGTAGCCCCAGCCGAGATCGGCTTTCAGGGTCGTGCGCGTTTCGAAATATTTGTCGAGAGAGGCCCATACGGTCTGGCTGACGAAGTCGAAGAGCGACAGGCTGTAGCTTCGATATTCGGTTTGCGCGTTGACTTTGAGGATGGACGTCGGGGCGAGATAGGTCTTCATGGCCGCGACGGCCCGTAAGGTCGAATGATTGAAATCCTTGTATTCTGATCGATACAGGGCCGCGCCCCCCTCCAGAGAAAAATAAAGGGCCGTTTTCTGGCCGAGGGAGTACAGGTAGTCCGCGCCGCCGTTGAACCGGAGATCGCTGAGTCTGGACGTGTTGCGGAGATACGAATAGTCGGCGTCGGCGAAGAACGAAAAGGATTTCAGGCTCTTGTCCCAGGAGATATCGATCTGGGAGATCTGGTCGGAAAACGCGGATTTCATCTGGTAGAGATTGTCGGTGGCATATTGGTTGAAGGTCAGGACCAGCGTGTCCGCGGCCGCCGCCCCTCCCATCATGGCCAGGATCGGGATGAGTAGACCGAGCTTTTTCATCGGGGGTCTCCGGGAGGAGAGGCCCGGCCTCTCCTCCCTCGAGCCTTATCTTTTGCCCTTGGGGCCGGTTCCGTCACAGACGCCGGTTCCGAATCGTCCCCTGGAGCCCCGGAAAGAGGCGTTATTCCAGCCGGCGTGGTTGCCGTTTCCTCCGCCGTTGGCCTTTCCGAACTGGTTCTTGTAGCCCGAGCCGTCCTGCGGCCGCTTCCAGTCGGGGTCCTGACAGTTCGGAATCCCATCGTTGTCATGATCGCGGTTGAGGTCGTTGATGCCGTCTCCGTTCTCATCGAAGAACATGGTCCGCACCCGCTCCTGTGCCCGCGTCCTGGTTTGCAGGGCGTTCTTATCGACCTGTGCGAACGCGCTGGAAACGAACAGACCTACTCCCAGGATCAGGATCGATCCTAACCATACCGTTTTTTTTGTGCTCATTTGAGCCTCCTTATATTAACTTGAGATGGGAATAAAAGCAATATGCGTGCCAATATGCAAGTAGTTGAAAATAAATAACAAATAAGAAAAAGAACTTCCTGATTCCGACAAAATTGTCGGGTGACAGACATTTTTGTTTAACCGCTTATCTTGAGGCGGAGGGAGGAATCGGAATCAATGCGCAGTCTTCGGCCTCCAGGCGGCGCCGAACACAATCGGTTTCCCGTAATCTGGCGGCCCTAGGACGATTCTGATATAATGCCGCTTCCCGAATTTCAGCTCATTGGAGAAATCATGGCCCTTTCGAAAAAATTCAGCTGGCGCGCGTTCATCAGCCTCAACATGACGATCTCGTTCATCGTCCTGATCCTGTCGAGTGTGGTCCTCTATATCATGCCCTCGGGCCGGGACGCCTATTGGACCAATTGGCTCTTCCTGGGCCTGGCCAAAGACCAGTGGGGCGCTCTCCACACGGTCGGAGGCCTGGCCTTCGTCATCTTCGGGGCCTTTCATCTCATCGTCTTCAATTGGAAAGTCTTCTGGAACTATGTCATCAGCAAGCTCCGCAAGCATTTGAACAAGAAATGGGAGCTGGCCGCGGCGGTCGTCCTGAACGTCTTGATCATTCTCGTCTGCGTATACAATTGGTTTCCTTCTTCGACGATCATGAATTGGGGGGCATCGCTCAAGGCAGGCTGGGTCGGCGGCGCGCAGCGGGCCCCTTACGGGCACGCGGAAATTGAAAAGCTCGATATCCTGGCTCAGCGGATCGGACTCGACCTGCCGGCCGCGCTCGAGGCGTTGGAAGAAAAAGGTCTGAAGGTGGATCTCCAGAAGACGGTCCAGGGAATCGCCTCGGACAACGGCTTGACGCCCGCCCAGTTCTTCGAGCTGATCGCGCCGTTCGCGGCGACGAATCCCGAGGGCACGGCCTCTAGGCCGGCGGAGAAAACAGGGGATAGAGCCGGCAGTCTCGAAACGGCTGCCAAACCCGGCTTTCAAGAAGGCGGCGGCTGGGGCCGGAAAACCGTCAAGTCGATCGCCGAGGAATCCGGCATCGAGATCGAAACGGCCCTGGCCAAGCTCAAAGCCAAGGGCATCGAAGCCAAAGCGGGCAGTAACCTTCGCGAACTCGCCGGGAAGGCCGGAAAAACGCCTATCGAGATCGCCAATATCATCCGAGAGAAGTGAGCAACACTCCGGCGGGTTGCAATCGGCGGCTGCGCCTGATAATTTAAAGGCCGCCCTCTTTTGAGGCGGCCTTTGTCGGGATGAGGAGCCGGCGGCTTCATGACGTTTCTTCCGATCGATTGGATCATCATCCTCGCTTACGGCGTCGCGATCTTCACCGTCGGATTCTTCGTCGTCAAGAAGCCCAAGACGAGCGAAGGATATTTCCTGGCCGGCCGCAAGCTCCGCTGGCCGTTCATCGGGGCCTCGCTCCTGGCCTCGAACATCTCCGCCGAACATTTCGTCGGCTTGGCCGGCGGAGGGTATCTTGTGGGGATGGCCATCGGCGCCGCCTACGAATGGAGCGCCATCTTCTGTCTCCTTCCGCTCATCCTTGTCTTCCTCTCCTTCTATCTGAAGAACCGCATTTACACCGTTCCCGAGTTCCTGGAGAGAAGGTTCTCGCCGGGCGTCCGGTCGCTTCTATCGTGGATCATGGTCATCTTCAGAATTCGGCGATGAGGAGACGTCTGCCCGGCCGGGCGATACCGGGTATTTTCTCCATTCCTGGAAGATCCAGCTTCCCCATCCGTCGCGCGAGGAGAACTTAGGGGTCGTTTGCCCGCCGCCGCCCGATTTCCGATAAATACTATCGGATTAATCGTCGCTTGTCAAGCGCGGCGCGGCGCTGTCGAAAGGGGGACGTGATACCCTGTCCCTTAACTCGATTGTTGCGACATTTTTGTCGGCTGATCCGACAAAAATGTGAGCCGTTTTGGCCTACGGTCGGTATGATATTTTTGTAATCTCAATATTTTCAATCCGTTCCGTCCTCAGTATCTTTTTGGCACGACGATTGCAATTCGGGGGACCTGAGGAGACAGACAGATGCCAACGCTTTGCCGACGGGAATTCTTGAAGGCGATCCCGCTGACTCTCGCCGCCCTGCCGGCTTGCGTCCGCCATTCGAGTCCGTTGGGGACATCGACCGGCGTCGCGATCGACGCGTCCAAATGCTCCGGATGTGGATTGTGCGTCGAGGCCTGCCACTATGGGGCCCTTCTACAAAACGCCCGCTCGGAGTTCAAGATCGATGCCGATCTCTGCACCGGGTGCGGGAAGTGCGCCGAGGCGTGCGTTTCCGGGGCCGTCTTGATCGATCGGAAGGGGTACGACATCGTCGAGAGCGTCTGCGTCGGCTGCGGCGACTGCGTCCGACTTTGCCGGTACGGGGCCTTGACGTTGAATCCGGCGGCTTATAGCGTCCGGAGGAACCGCTGCAACGGGTGCGGCGACTGTCTCCGCGTTTGTCCCTCCGGAGCGATCACCTTCCAGGGTGGCCGGGCGGTCATCAACGCCTCCCTTTGTACGCGCTGCGGCCGCTGCGTTCCGGTCTGCCGACAGGCGGCGATCGACAAGCCCGTCGCGGTTCTAAATCCGGCCGCGTGCACGTCCTGCGGCGAGTGCAAATCCGCCTGCGCTTACGGCGCCATAATCGGGGGCTCCCCCGCCGCCATCAATCCCGCGGCCTGTACGGCCTGCGGGAAGTGCCTGCGCGTCTGCCCGACGGGAGCCGTCCAGGGAAACATCCTCGTCCCCGTCGTCGACAACAGCCGCTGCCGGCTCTGCACGGCGTGCCTGTCGCGCTGCCCGAACGACGCGATCCGGCTGGAGGGAAGCCGATGAGATCCCGCGCGCTGGCCTTCCTCCTTTTGGCTTCGACCGCGGCCCTCACCCCGTCTCCCGCCCTCGCCGTGAAGGATTGCCGGTCCCGGCTGTCGACCGGCCTGAACTCGATCGGATCCACCGGCCTGTCCTGGAACTTCGAGCTGAGGGGCTCTTATTACGGCGTCGACGGTTCGGGATACAAGTTCCCGGGATTGGGCGCCTGGCTCCGCTACGAGCTTTCGTCCGCGTGGAGCTTCGACCTCGAAGCCACCCTGAAAGAAAAGATCGCCCTCGACTACGACCGGCCGGAATTGAGCCCGGTCCAATTGAAAACGGCGGCGGTTCGTTACCGCGACCCCCGCGAGCGGTTTGACCTGACCCTCGGACGCCAGGAGGTCCAACTGGCCGACGGGCTGATCCTCGACGAGTTCCTGGACGCCGTCCAGATCGACTGGCGGTCGGGCCGGATCGACTTGCGGGCCGGGGCCGGCGTCCTCGCTCTCTCGGCCGCCAAAGAGTCCCTCTATTGCTCGAAATGCCTGTTCTTCGAATATCGGTCCTGTTGGAAGGGCTTCGGCGAGTCGGCCTATGGCGATTTCAGGACGGCTTATATCCAAGCCTCGATGTCCTTTGGTTCGGGGAGCTCCGCCGGACTCCTGTACCAAAAAATCGATGCCGCGGAGACCGGCTACGACTCCGACACGGCCGGCGTCTTCGCCCGGATCGCCTTGCCGTTCCGTTGGCGATTATCGCTCGAAGGCGCCATCCAGAAGCAGGCCCTTCATGACACCCCCGCGCTCGGGTATCACCTCGACCTTTATCGAAGTTGGCGGATCGGGGGCCTGGGAACGCTGCAAGTCCGCTGGCAGGACCTCTTCGGTTCCAGCGACGGCAGCCTCGCGTTCTCTCCCACGTTCGGAAACATCCATCTGGGAGACCGGCAGCATTATTCGGTCCGCCAGGGCCATACGAGCGGGATCGGTCTCAAGTTGATCCCGGAGTTCTACAAGCGGATGACGCTCTCCGCCGCCTACTGGATCAACGGCGGGAGCGCCTGGACCGATTGGACGACGGACGAAGCCGACGCCGGGATGGAATGGCGGCCCTTCGGCTCCGATCGCGTCCGCTTCTACCTGAACTACGCCCGGGCCGTCACCCGGACCGGGATCGTCCATCAAACGGCTCTTGAAATCCGAATTTCATTCTAGGAGTTCATCATGAAAATCCTTTCCGGATTCATCTTCGCGGCGAGCCTCTTAGCCGCCGCCTCGGCGCCCGCCTGGTCGTGCGAGATCTTTTTCGAGACGGGCAAAATGACGGCCGCCCTCGGCCGCGAGATCCAGGCCACCGTGACCGTCGTCCTGGAGCACCGCAACTGCAAGATTCCAATGGCCCAGACGACGATCGAGGGCGAGGGCCTGACGATCGTCAAGCAGGGTTCCTGGGCGCGGACCAAGGCCGACACCTACACCCTGGACATCACCTTCGTCCTCGACGGGCTCAAGGGCGAGCTCCGGGTGATTCGTGAATGCGACAAGAAGGGCATCTCGGAAGGCGTCCTGAAAGTGACCGCCCAATGATCCGTCGGATCTTCGCCGCCGCCGCGCTCGCCGTCCTGGCCGTCCTGACCGGGATCAGCCTGGTCTCGGCCGAGGCCGGCTTGAGCCTGCCGCCCAAGCTGGTTGTTCTCTTCGGATTCCTCTTCATCGCGGCGGCGGCCGTGCGTCTGGGCGTCACCTGGCTCCGGTATCCGCTCCTGATCGCCTCGATCGCTTATCTGGGCTTTTTCGAAGGCAGCTGTCTCTGCCCCAACGGGGCCCTGCAGAACATCCCGCTTTTTCTGGGCCAGGGCAAGGCGGCGGCCGTCGGGATCTATCTGCTCGAAATCACCGTCCTGTTGGCTGTCGTCTTCGTCCTCGGGAACCTCTATTGCGGCTGGGTGTGCCACAAGGGGGGTGTCCAGGAGTTCCTCTTCCGGCCCCGTTGGGCGATTCGCGTCCCGCCTCGTCTGGACGCCGTCCTTCGGCACGGCCGCGCGGCGCTGTTGGCGTTCATCGTCGTTTATCCCCTGATCGCGCAGAAGAAGTTTTTCAACCAAGTCGATCCCTTCAAGGCCCTCTTCAACTTGCGCGGTTCTCCGGCGCTCCTGGCGGCCCTCGGCTTGACGCTCGTCGCTTCGGTCTTCATCTATCGGCCCTTCTGCCGGTATGTCTGCCCGTTCGGCGCGCTCGCCGGCGCGGTCGGCGCCGTGGGATTGTCGCGGATCAAGATCGGCGAAAGCTGCACGGCTTGCCGCCAGTGCGCCAAAGCTTGCCCGGCGGGCGCCCTGTCGGTCCGCCGCAATGGGCAAAAGATCGAAACGGAATTTCGGGGGGACCTCTGCCTGGCTTGCCTGGAATGCCGGAAGGCCTGCCCGCGAGACGGGATTGAAGCCGTGTGCGGGAGCAGGCCTTCCGTGCCGGCGTTTCACTTGGCGAGGTCGCGGATGAGGGAGGCGATCTCGACCAGGTTGACGAACTCGGCCCGGTAGCCGAACTCGTCCTTGCCCCGCGCGCCCTTGGCCAGCTCGAGCGCTTGCCCCAAGTCCGCCTGGCCCTTGAACTCCGAGTCGCGCAGCACCATCCCGAAGGCGGCCACGGCCGCGGAGAACCGAAAGTTGTCTGAGGTTTTGTCGAGGGCGACGGCGGCATCGATCAGGGGACGTTCGATCAGCTTGCTGACCGTGCCGTCGGGATCCTTGTAGCGGAGCTTGACCGTCAGCATTTCCTTGGAGCGGAACGCCTCCGGGCTGATCTTGGTCTCCTGGTACTTGAGGGGGTCGACGCCGCGGATCTCTTCCTTCGAACCGAAGGGGACGATCTCGTAGAGGGCGGTCACGGTGTGGCCGGCCCCGAGTTCGCCCGCGTCCTTCTTGTCGTCGGCGAAGTCTTACTTGGCCAGGAGGCGGGTTTCATAACCGATCAGGCGGTAGGCCTTGACCTTGGCCGGGTTGAATTCGACCTGGATCTTGACGTCCTTGGCGATGGTGAACAGGGTCCCGCGCAGGTCATTGACGAAAACCTTCTTGGCTTCGAGGAGGCCGTCCACGTAATAGTAGTTCCCGTTGCCTTTGTCGGCCAGCTGTTCCATCCGACCGTCCTTGTAATTGCCCATGCCGAAGCCGAGGATGGTCAGGAAGATGCCCTGGTCCCGTTTCTCCTCGATCATCCGGACGAGCGCGCCCGTATCGGAGACGCCTATGTTGAAGTCGCCGTCGGTGGCGAGGATGATGCGGTTGTTGCCGTTCTTGAGGAAGCTTTCCGCCGCGACCTTGTAGGCGAGCTGGATACCCGCTCCGCCGGCCGTCGAACCGCCGGCTTGGAGCTTGTCGATGGCCTCGAGGATGACGTCCTTCTTGGAGCCCGGGGTGGCGGGCAAAACGAGCCCCGCGGCGCCGGCATAGACGACGATCGAGATCCGGTCGTCGGGCGAAAGCTGGTTGACCAGGAGCTTGAAGGCGGCCTTGAGCAGGGGGAGCTTCTCCGGCGTGTCCATCGAGCCGGAGACGTCGAGGAGGAAGACGAGATTGCTGGGCGGGACGGCGTCCAGGATCTCGCCCTGGAGGCCGATGTGGACCAGCTTGTGGGCGGGATTCCAGGGGGCCGCGGAGACTTTTTCCGTGCTATACGACCGATGTCGTAATCGAAGCGCCTCTCGCAGTTTCTCTTCAAAGATAGCCCACTCAGCCTCCCCATCCGCACAAATAGAACCTTTCTTCATCCCTTTAGAGAGA
>Ga0233423_10001409_pt1 | contig 12125 bp, 10 predicted proteins | sample Watercolumn_Mata_FD_180713 | JGI IMG/M metagenome (GOLD analysis project Ga0233423, IMG submission 180713) | Freshwater microbial communities from Lake Matano, South Sulawesi, Indonesia - Watercolumn_Matano_2014_112_MG | ecosystem: Environmental > Aquatic > Freshwater > Lake | place: Indonesia... | reverse complement strand
TTTTTAATCGTCGTTCCCCGGAGCGGCGACTCAAGTCGCTACTACATCCGCGCATAATGCCTCGTGGGGCAGTTTTGGCCTGTCCCAAATTCGTGACGCTCCCTCGCGTAGGGTGGACAGTTGGCGGGCAGTGTGCTATAATCGCTGTAGGATGGTCATTGATTTTCACACGCACATCTTCCCGCCGGAGGTCAGCGCCCAGCGGGAGGCCTACCGGGCGCGGGACGCCTGGTTCGGGCAGCTCTACGCCAATCCCCAAGCCCGCCTGGCTACGGCCCAGGATTTGCTGGCGGCGATGGATGGCGCCGGCGTGCAACAGGCCGTGACCTTCGGCTTCGCCTGGAATGATGCGGGGCTGTGTCGAGCGGCCAACGATTACGTCCTGGACGCCGCCCGTCGCTACCCCGACCGCCTCATCCCCTTCGCCGTCGTGCAGCCGCGGGCGGTGGCCGAGGCGGCGCGGGAGATCGCCCGCGCCGTAGCCCAGGGGGCGCGGGGACTCGGCGAGCTCATGCCCGACGGCCAGGGCTATCGCCTGGACGATCTGGCCCTGCTGCAGCCACTGGCCGAGGCGGCCAGCGCCCACGGGCTGCCGCTGCTCACGCACACCAGCGAGCCGCTGGGCCACAGCTACCCCGGCAAGGGAGCCACCACGCCCGACCAGGTAGTGCGCCTGGCCGCGGCCTGCCCGAACCTGGTCATCGTCTGCGCCCATTGGGGCGGTGGCCTGCCCTTCTACGAGCTGCTGCCGGAGGTGGCGGCGATTCTGCACAACATCTACTACGACACAGCCGCCTCCACCTACCTGTATCGTCCGGCCATTTTCCCCCTCGCCGCCCAGGCGGCCGGCGCGGCCAAGATCCTCTGGGGCAGCGATTACCCGCTGCTTAACCAGCGCCGCTTCCTGGCGCAGGTGCGAGCCAGCGGCCTGGACGATTCGGCGCTGGCGGCCATCCTGGGCGAGAACGCACGGAGGTTGTTGCGACTATGAACCCCGCCGAGCCGGTACGCACCTTCATCGCCATTGAACTCTCCGCCGAGATCAAAACCCAGCTCGCCGAGGCCCAGGCCCGGCTCAAGGCCCGCTCGCCCGGGCGAGTGGTGAAGTGGGTCAACCCGGAGGGCGTCCACCTCACCCTCAAGTTCCTGGGCAACGTCCCCGCCGGACGCCTCCCGGCCATCGCCAGCGCCATCGAGCGAGCGGTGGCCGGGCACGTGACCTTTGACATCCACCTGGCCGGCCTGGGCTGTTTCCCCGACCTCAATCGCCCACGCGTAGTCTGGGTGGGTGTAGAGGGCGACCTGGAGGCTCTGGAGGCACTGCAGCGAGCCGTGGAGAAAAAGTTGAACGCCTTGGGCTACCCGCCGGAGGGGCGCCGCTTCACTGCCCACCTGACTTTGGGCCGGGTGCGCGATGACGCCTCGCCCGACGAGCGCCGTCACCTGGGCGAGGCCGTGCGGACGATGGTGCTGAAAAGTGGAGCCAGCCTGACCGTGCACCAGGTCAGCCTGATGAAGAGCGACCTCCAACCCACAGGCGCAGTGTACACGCAACTGGCCGCCGCCAACTTGGCGGGGGCGTGAAATGGATCGCCTGTTTATCGCCGTCATCGGCGATGCGCATTGTGATGAAGCCACCTATCGCCTGGCCGAGGCGGTGGGGCGGGAGCTGGCCCGGCGCGGGGCGGTGGTGGTTTGCGGCGGGCTCACCGGCGTGATGGAGGCGGCCTGCAAGGGGGCGCAAGCGGCCGGGGGGCTGACCGTAGGCATCCTGCCCGGCACAGAGCGGCAAGACGCCAACCCCTACGTGGACGTGCCCATCGTCACGGGCCTGGATCAGGCGCGCAACGTCATCGTCGTGCGCTCCGCTCAGGCGGTGGTGGCCGTGGGCGGCTGGTACGGCACGCTTTCCGAGATTGGCCATGCGCTGAAGCTGGGTATCCCCGTGGTGGGTCTGGCGACCTGGGAGCTGGCCAGGGGCGGCCAGGCGGTCCCGGCGATTGTGCCGGCCCAGACGCCGGCGGAGGCCGCGCAGAGGGCCATCGCCCTGGCCGGGCAGAGGAGATGAGCAACAATGCTGTTTAACGATCGCCAGGAGGCCGGCCAGCGCCTGGCGGAGAAGCTCCACTTCCTAAAAGGCCAGGACGTCATCGTCCTGGCCGTGCCCCGCGGTGGCGTGGTGGTCGCCGCCGAGGTGGCCCGCGCCCTGGGCGCGCCCCTGGACGTGTACATCGCCCGCAAGATCGGTGCGCCGTACAACGAGGAGCTGGCCATCGGGGCGGTAGCGCCGGACGGGAGCACCGTGCTCGATCAGGGGTTGGTCAGCAGCCTGGGCGTGTCGTCCCAGTACATCGAGAAGGAGACAGCGCGGCAGAAGGCAGAGATCGAGCGTCGGCTGAAGAAGTATCGTGGCGAGGCTCCGCCGCCCAGGCTGGAAGGCCGCCACGTAGTCCTGGTAGACGATGGCGTGGCCACGGGGGCCACCACCCTGGCCGCCCTGCGCGCCCTGCGCCAGCAGAAGCCGCAGAAGCTGATCCTGGCCGTCCCGGTGGGGCCGCCGGACTCCATCCAGATGCTCAGCGCCGCGGCCGATCAGGTGATCTGCCTGGCCACACCGGAACCTTTTTGGGCCGTGGGGCGTTTTTTTGTTGACTGGTCGCAAACCTCAGACGAGGAGGTCATCGCCCTGCTGCGCCAGGGGCAGGCGCAGCGCCCTTGACGAATGGGGCAATACCGGTTATAATCCAGGTGGCTGAAGCCCGCAGTTCGTTGTGTCTGAGTCCCAGAGACAAGGTGAGAGAAAAACTCTCCGCCGAAGAAATTGACCAGATCGTGGTAGCCCAAGCCGATGACGATGCGGCATGGGGGAAGCCTATCCGGGTGCGCAGAGCCAAGCCGGCTTCTCTGTCCATCCCCGCCGAACTGGCGGCATGTGCGACTTTTCTGGCTCGTGTGCACAGACAAGATAGCGTTGAGGAGTGGCTCACGCACATCATTGAAGAGCGGATTGAGCTGGAAGAAGCTGCTTTCGTCGGGGTAAAACGCGACCTGGCTGTGAAGAATAGCATCTAACACTTGGCTGGCCGGATATCCACCGCTCTGCTCCCCACCCTTCCGTTTCCCATCCTGACTATCGTTTTGTTCCCAGAAAGGAGGATTTAGACCATGAAGGTACGCCACGCGTCCCTGGCTGCCGTAGGACTGTCCCTGGTGCTGCTCGTGACCCTGGCTATCGGCCAGGCGACCCTCACCGCCGCCCCCAACGGCCCGGCCGCTCTGGCCGGTCCCCCCACCGTGCTGACCAACTTCCTGGTCGGCCCACAGCCCTTCGGTCTGGCCGTAGACCCCGGTCGCCACCGCCTCTACGTGGGCAACTATGCGGGTGATCCCATCAACACCAACACCCTCTACGTGTTCGACACCACCACTACGCCGCCTTCCCTGGTCAAGGCCCGGGGCTACATCAGCCGGCCCTGGGGCGTGGCCGTGAACACGAAACTAGGACGGTTCTACGTCTCCAGCTTCGATCAGAACTACATCGTCGCCAGCAACTCGGATACCACGGACCCGGTCACTTACGTTGTCACCGGCGATGGGCCGGCCGGCATCGCCGTGGATGAGGTCACCAACCGCGTCTTCGTGGCCAACTATCGCTCCAACAGTGTGGCCGTCATTGACGGCAACACCAACACGGTGATCGCCACCATCGGGGTGGCGCGGGGGCCCATGGGCATTGCCCTGGACCCAGGCTTGCGCCGGGCCTACGTCACCTGCTACGAAGATTCCCTGATTGACGTGATTGATACCGGCATCTACGGCGTGATCGCCCACTTCACCTTCACCACCTATCGCCCCAGCGGGATCGCCGTTGATCCGAACACCCACTACATTTATATCGCCAACAGCGATTCTGCTTCCACCGACTTGACGATCATTGATAAAGACAACAACCGCATCGCCCACCCTTCGCTCACTGTGGGCACCCGGCCGGTGGGCGTGCTCTACAACCCGCTGACACAGCGTATCTTCGTCAACTGCGCCAGTGTCAACAAGGTGTACGTCGTGGAGACCAGCACCAACCAGGTGTCCTACATCCTGGACGTCCAGCAGCGCCCGGACATCGGCATCGCCCTGGATCCGGTGGCCAACCGCATCTACGTGGGCAACGTCAACTCCAACTCCGTGACCATCATCCAGGACGGCTCGCCCACGCCCACAGCCACGCCCACACCCCCAGCAACAGCTACGCCCACGCCCACTTCTACGCCGACCACCGGTCACATCTGCGTCCTGGTCTTCGACGACGTTGATGCCAATGGTGTCCAAGGGCCTGGCGAGGGGCTGGTGGCCGGGGCCATGATTACGATCACCAACCCCTTCGGCAGCGTGGTGGCCACCTACACGACGGATGGCGAGCACGAGCCCCGTTGTTTTGGTCCCTTTAATCCAGGCACCTACAGGGTCGCCGAGAAAGAGCCGCCCGGCTATGAATCTACTACGCCCAACCTGGCCTTCGTGCCCGTGACCGCCAACACGATCATCACCGCGGCTTTTGGCGCACGCATCCCGCCGCCTTGCGCCGCTGACATCTACGAGATAGACGATAGCCCGGCGCAGGCGCGGGGCATTGACACCTCCGGCACTCGCCCGCAAAATCGCAACTTCTGCCTGGGGGTATCGCCCTGGTATCCGGACGATGACTGGGCCTTCTTCTACGTCAACGCCTCGCCTGGTAACCCGGCAACCATGACCATGCGCACGACCAACCTGGCACCGATGGTGGACACCGTGCTGGAGCTGTTCGGCCCCAATGGCGCTACCACGTCCCATCGCCTGGCCAAGGATGACGACAGCGGCGGCGGCTTTGCCTCCATGATAACCTACACCTTCACCCAAACCGGCAGCTACTACCTGAAGGTTATGGACCTGGGGTTTGCCAGCGCCGCGGCCAAGCTCCAGGCCCTGGACCTGCCGCTGCCTGCCACCGAGGGTGTGAATCGCGATTACACCCTGCTGGTGAGTGGCGGGCCGTCGCTATCTCCTCGCCTGTACCTGCCCGTGGTGATCAAGAAGATCAAGTATTAGGGCAAGTTCGGCGCAGAGTCCAAAAATTGCCCCCAAAAAGCTTGACTTTTACCGGGCAGATGTGCTATACTGCAAGCAACTGAATAGGCGTCAACGACGAAGAACAGGACGAGTAACCCTCTAGCGAAGCTCAGAGAGCCGGCGGGCGGTGTGAATCCGGCGCTGGCGCAGAGGGTGAATGGACCTGGGAGTTGCCAATCGAAAATGTTCTACGTTCCAGGTTCCACGTTTCACGTTACGCGGCGAACTCGTAACCTGGAACTTGAAACCGGGAATTTGGAACACGAGTAGATTTGGCCGGAGCGGCCACCGTTATCAAGGCACAGGGTATCGGACCGGCGCTGTGTTCCTGTACCCCATGATGAGTGAGGCGCTGTTCGCCTAAACAGGGTGGCACCACGAGATTTAAAACCCCTCGTCCCTACGTCAGGGATGAGGGGTTTTTGCATTTTGGGCGGGGTGGCCAGTGAGCCGCCATCCGCCACAAAACGAAAGGAGCTACCATGGAACCCACGAAGATTCTGCTTAGCGAAGCGGAGATGCCTACCGCCTGGTACAACATCCTGGCCGACCTGCCCTTCCCGCCAGCGCCGTACTTGCATCCGGCCACGCTCCAGCCCCTCGGCCCGGCCGATCTGGCGCCGCTCTTTCCCATGGAGCTGATCAAGCAAGAGGTCAGCGGCGAGCGGTACATCGCCATCCCGGAGGAGGTGCAGGCCATCTATCGTCTCTATCGCCCCTCGCCGCTCTTCCGGGCCCATCGCCTGGAAAAGGCCCTGGACACCCCGGCGAAGATTTACTACAAGTACGAGGGGGTCTCGCCGGCGGGCAGCCACAAGCCCAACACGGCTATCGCCCAGGCCTACTACAACAAGCAGGAAGGCACCAAGCGCATCACCACGGAAACCGGCGCCGGGCAGTGGGGCAGCGCCCTGTCCATGGCCTGCAACTTCTTCGGCCTGGAGTGCAAGGTGTACATGGTCAAGGTGAGCTACTACCAAAAGCCCTACCGCCGCATCCTCATGGAGACCTTCGGGGCTAAGGTAGTGCCCAGCCCCAGCCAGGACACCCACGCCGGGCGTAGCATCCTGGCCCAGAACCCCGACTCGCCCGGCAGCCTGGGCATCGCCATCAGCGAGGCGGTGGAGGACGCCGCCACGCGCGACGATACCAAGTACTCCCTGGGCTCGGTGCTGAACCACGTGCTCATGCACCAGACGGTGGTGGGTCTGGAGGCCCAGGTGCAGTTGGCTAAGGCTGGCGTCTATCCGGACATCCTCGTCGGCTGCGTGGGTGGGGGGTCGAACTTCGCCGGCTTCGTCTTCCCCTTCCTGCAGGACAAGCTGGCCGGCAAGAGGCCGGCCCTACGCGCCATCGCCGTGGAGCCCCAGGCCTGCCCCAGCATCACCAAGGGTGCCTACGCTTTCGACTTTGGTGATACGGCGCGCACGGCTCCCGTGGCCAAGATGTACACCCTGGGACACACCTTCGTGCCGGCGGGCATCCACGCCGGTGGCCTGCGCTACCACGGCATGGCCCCGCTGGTCAGCCTGCTCTGCGAGAAGGGCGTCATCGAGGCGGTAGCCGTGCTCCAGAACCCGACCTTCGCCGCCGCCGTGCAGTTCACCCGCGCCGAGGGCATCCTGCCGGCGCCGGAGACGGCGCACGCCATCCGCGTGGTCATAGACGAGGCCCTGAAGTGCAAGGAGTCTGGCCAGGCCAAGGTCATCGCCTTCAACCTCTCCGGCCACGGCCACTTTGACCTGGGCGCCTACGACCAGTATCTGGCGGGCAAGCTGGAGGACTACGCCTACCCCGCCGAGAAGATCCAAGAGGCCCTAGCCCACTTGCCGAAGGTGGAGTGAGCATTAAGTAGACAAGTAGACAAGGAAACAGTAGACAAGGGGTAAGGAGACAAGGAGCAAGTAGCAAGTAGACAAGGCCCCTTCGACAGGCTCAGGGCAAGCCTTGCTACTTGTCTACTTGGGTACTTGTCTACTTGTCTACCTGTCTACTTTTGTACTTGTCTACCTTGAAAGTGGTGCACTCCTTATGAGCATTACCCCCAAACGTATCCTGACCGGCGACCGGCCCACGGGGCCGCTGCACCTGGGGCACTACGTCGGCTCGCTGGCCAACCGGGTCAAGCTGCAGCACGATTACGACGAGTTCGTTATCATCGCCGACGTGCAGGCGCTGTCCACCAACTTCGACCGGCCGGAGCGCCTGCGCGGCGACGTTCGACAGGTGGCTCTGGAAAACCTGGCCGTCGGCCTGGACCCGAACATCGCCACGCTCTTCGTGCAGTCCCTGATCCCAGAGATCGCCGAGCTGACCATCTTCTACGCCATGTTCGTCAGCGTCAACGTGCTGCGCCACAACCCCACCGTCAAGACCGAGGCGGCGGAGCACGGCTACAAGGAGCTGACCTACGGCTTTCTGGGCTACCCGGTGAGTCAGGCCGCGGACATCACCTTCTGCCGGGCCCACCTGGTGCCTGTGGGGGATGACCAGTTGCCCCACGTGGAGCTGACCCGCAAGATCGTGCGGCGCTTCAATGAGCTGTACGCCCCGGTCTTTCCGGAGCCGGCGGCCATGGTGGGCGAGGTGCCGCGCCTGGTGGGCCTGGACGGCAACGCCAAGATGAGCAAGAGCCTGGACAACGCCATCTACCTCTCGGACGATACGGCCACCGTGCAGGCCAAGGTGCGGCGCATGTACACCGATCCGACGCGTCTCCACCCCACCGATCCAGGCCACGTGGAGGGCAATCCGGTCTTCCAGTACCACGATGCCTTCAACCCGGACCGCGCCGAGGTGGACGACCTCAAGGCCCGCTACCGCGCCGGCCGCGTGGGCGATGTGGCGGTCAAGCAGCGCCTGACGCAGGTGCTGAACGACTTCCTGGCGCCCATCCGGGAGCGCCGCGCCTTCTACGAAAGCCGTCCGGCCCTGGTAGACGAGATCATCGCTGCTGGCACCGCCCGCGCCCGCGCCGTGGCCCAGGAGACCATGCGCCAGGTGCGCGCCGCCATGCAAATAGACTACCACCTGCCAATTAGCGAATAGCTGATGGCTGATAGCCGATAGCGTCATCTGCTATCTGCCATCGGCCATCTGCTATCAGCCGAAAGGAGCTACGATGAACCTGCGCCTGCCTGGGCCTACGCCCCTGCCGCTGGAGGTGTGCGCGGCGCTGGCCCGGCCCATGATCAACCATCGCGGGCCGGAGTTCGCCGCCCTGCTGGCCCAGATCACCGCTCGCCTCCAGGAGGTCTTCCAGACCCAGAACGACGTCCTGCTGCTCACCACCTCGGGCACGGGCGGGCTGGAATCGGCCATTGTCAACGAATTCTCGGCGGGCGACCACATCATCATGGCCGTCAACGGCACCTTCGGCGAGCGTTTCGCCGCCATCGCCGTGGCCTACGGCCTGGCCGTGACCCGCCTGGACTTCCCGCCGGGCCAGGCCGCCGAGCCGGCGGTCATCGCCGCCGCCCTGCAGGCCGATCCGGCAGCCAAAGCCCTGCTGGTGACCCACAACGAGACCTCCACCGGCGTCACCAACGACCTGGCGGCCATCGCCGCCGTGGTGCAGGCGGCGCGGGCGCAGGGTCGTGACGATCTGTTGCTCATCGTGGATGCGGTGAGTTCGCTGGGGGCCATTGACCTGCCCACCGACCGCTGGGACTGCGACGTCGTCGTTACCTGTGCGCAGAAAGCCTGGATGACGCCGCCCGGCCTGGCCATGGTCAGCGTCAGCCCCCGCGCCTGGCGGGCGCAGGCAGCGGCCAAACTGCCGCGCTTCTACTTCGACTTTGCGCGGGCCAAAAGCTCCGCCGAGAAGGGGGCCACGCCCTGGACGCCGGCCATCTCGCTGTTCTACGGCCTGCAGGCGGCGCTCGACCTCATGGCGGCGGAGGGGCTGCCGGCCATCTTCGCCCGCCACCGGCGCGTCGGCCAGCACACGCGAGCGGCCATCAAGGCTCTGGGGCTGTCGCTCTTCGCCGACGAGGCGCACGCCTCGGACACGGTGACGGCGGTGCGCGTGCCCGACGGCATCGCCGTCAAGAATCTGCTGCGACGGCTGCGCGAGGAGCACGGCGTGATCCTGGCCGGCGGCCAGGGGGCCATCGCCGAGCAGATATTCCGCATCGGCCACCTGGGCTACGTCACGGAGGCGGACATTGATCAGGCCATGGCTGCCATGCGCACCGTGCTGGGGTAGTTCCAGGTTTCATGTTCCACGTCTTGACAATGCTAAATTCAACTGTCATTGCGAGGAGCATCCCGTCGCGCGTCTTAGGGCAAGCTCTGAACCGAGTGAAGGGATGCGACGAAGCAATCTCCCTCATGGCGCAACAAAGAGATTGCTTCGCTGCGCTCGCAATGACATAATGTAACATTGTCAAGACGTTCCAAGTTGACGTAGAACATGAAACCTGGAACGTGGAACTTGGAACTTTGATTGTGGGAGTACCAGATGAAAGAGATAGTGGCTGAGCTGGTGGCTTTTGGGGAATCGGGGGAACCCCTGGCGAAGGTTCCGGAACCTTCGCCAGGGTGGCTGCCGAAAATTCTGGTGTCTGATCCTCTGGCCCCGGCGGGGCTGGAGCTGCTGCGCCAGAACGCCGACGTCGCGGCACGCAGCAAGCTGCCGCCCGCCGAGCTCATCGCCCTCATTCCGCCCTTCGAGGCCCTCATCGTGCGCAGCGAGACCAAGGTGACGAAGGCCGTCATCGAGGCGGGGGGCAATCTGCGGGTCATCGGCCGCGCCGGCAACGGGCTGGACAACGTGGACGTGGAGACAGCGGCGCTGCACGGCATCCGCGTGCTGAACACCCCCACGGCCAGCACCCTCACCGTCGCCGAACACACCATCGGCCTGATGCTGTCCCTGGCGCGCTACGTGCCCGCGGCCCACAACTCTCTCGTCGCCGGCAAGTGGGAGCGTTCGCGGTTCATGGGTGTGCAACTGGCCTTCAAGACCCTGGGCGTCATCGGCCTGGGGCGCATCGGCCGGGAGGTGGCACGGCGGGCGCAGGGGCTGGCCATGAAGGTGGTCGCCTTCGACCCCTTTATCGCCAAGACCACGCCGGAGATGATCAACGTGCCCCTGGTGCCCTTCAAGACCCTGCTGCAAAGCAGCGACTTCGTCACCATCCACACCCCGCTGGCCCCGGCCACCTACCACCTCATCGGCGAGCGGGAGCTCAAGCTGATGAAGCCTACGGCGCGGCTCGTCAACTGTGCCCGGGGCGGCATCGTAGATGAGGCGGCGCTGCTGGCAGCCCTGAACGAGTGTCGGCTGGCGGGCGCGGCGCTGGACGTGTTCGAGAACGAGCCGCCCGGCGACTGCCCGCTCCTGGGCTGCGACAAGGTCATTGCCACACCGCACCTGGGCGCCTCCACCCACGAGGCGCAGGTGATGGCGGCCATAGACATCGCCCAGCAGGTGCTGACAGCGCTACAAGAGACAGCGGGGAGGCCTTACGCCCCGCAGCCAGTGGCGATGGTGAGGTAGGCAGCCGAGAGTGCGCCGGGTGCAGCGTAGGGGCGAGGCATTCGCTTATGAACTGTAGCTAACGTAGAATGCACTGGCGAATGCCTCGCCCCCGCTGTTTCCTTGACGAAGCCCTAGGGGCTGATTAATACTGGAGGATGACAGCCCTGTGCAAGTCCTGATCTCCCGGGTGGTGAAGATGGGCTGGAGCGCTCCTCCACGACCACTCTAGTATCCGCCTCCCCGGGAACTCGATGACAGATCTCAAGGTGGCCAGGTCAGCGGAGTCGATGTAGAGACCAGTGCTGTTGAGGTTTGGCTTGATCATCGCCAACCCGAGGCTTTGGGCCACGGCGTCATTGTGGGCCACGGTGTTTGCATGGGCCTCGGCGTCCGCGTGGCTGTCGGCATGTTGATCGGTGTCGGTTGTGTAAGTTACCATTGCCATCGGCGTGGCAGGCTGTGTCCGTGTGAGGGCCGTAGCCGTCGAGGTGGCGGTAGGTGTCGGTGTCCAGACAGCCGTGGCCGTCGAGGTGGCGGTAGGTGTCGGTGTCCAGACAGCCGTGGCCGTCGGGGTAGGGGGTAGCGTAGGCGTTGATGTTTTGGTTGGTGTCCCAGTCCGTGTCGGCGTCCTAGTCCGCGTTGGTGTCCCAGTTCGTGTCGGCGTCCTAGTCCGCGTTGGTGTCCCAGTTCGTGTCGGTGTCCTAGTCCGTGTTGGTGTCCTGGTTATCGTTGGTGTTCTGGTTATTGTTGGCGTTCTGGTTATCGTTGGTGTTCTAGTCCGGGTTGGCGTTCTGGTTATCGTTGGTGTTCTGGTTATCGTTGGCGTTCTAGTTATCGTTGGTGTTCTAGTTATCGTTGGTGTTCTAGTTCGGGTTGGTGTTCTGGTTATCGTCGGTGTTCTAGTTCGGGTTGGTGTTCTGGTTATCGTCGGTGTAGGCGTGGGGGTGGGTGCCTTGCATTGTCCGTCTTGGCATATCTTGCCGGATGGGCAATCTATTCGTCTCCAGTTACCCCATCCCTGGCCATCGCATCTACAGATCTCAACTTCATATGTGTCACCATCATAGCACCTTCTGTGTGTTGGGTCCTTAAAAAAGCACGGCACACAAACGTATCCGTATGCACATGGGTTACCTTGGCATGTTCCAACGCATGTAACTAAAGCGCTAACGCCTACCTCCAAACATACGGCACAAGGAATGCAGGCCCACATGTTGGGGGTTCCAAAACGAGTCCCACATGCGCCCACACAAGCAGCTATAGTGAGAGGATTGATGTTTAGACATCCCCCTAAGCAGGTGCTAAATGCACATTGACATTGTGAAGGATCAGTTTCGCATTCGTCATAAGACAGAGTCAGGTCTTTGGCGAGTATCTTGCCGAGATATCGCTCGTCATCAATTAGTAGAGGCTTGGTCATAATTCGTCAGGCGGCCTTGAGGAATGCCTTGAGACCTACCCGCAAATCTAGGCCATGCTCGAAACGATATAGCAACGCAAGCTGGTAAACGAAGATCGCTCCTAAAACGAATCG
>Ga0233423_10001408_pt1 | contig 12129 bp, 12 predicted proteins | sample Watercolumn_Mata_FD_180713 | JGI IMG/M metagenome (GOLD analysis project Ga0233423, IMG submission 180713) | Freshwater microbial communities from Lake Matano, South Sulawesi, Indonesia - Watercolumn_Matano_2014_112_MG | ecosystem: Environmental > Aquatic > Freshwater > Lake | place: Indonesia... | reverse complement strand
GATCAGTTTTTACATCGACCTCGCACGCTTTTTTCAGGATCCCGACCCCCTCTTCCGCAAGGGGATCGCTGACGAGCACTCTGAAATTTGCCATAAAACCCATACAATATCTGCACCATACTTAATCAGACTTATTCTTTCAGGGAACCGGTGGTTATGGCGTAATGCCATCACGGGAATGGCTGTTATAACCGCCCGGCCATCTCTCCATAACCCGGTTGAGAGCGAGTCATATTGGCTGTTTTTTGAGAGGAAAAACAAGGATGATAATCATTAAACAGGGGTGAGGTGAGATCATAAGTGGTGCGAGCATGAAGTCTGTGCCCAACATCCTGTGGCTCGAAGAGATCAGAAAGGAGGATATCATATCCGTTGGCGGCAAGGGGGCGTCGCTGGGGGAGATGGCGTCGATCGGCCTTCCCGTGCCGGGGGCGTTCGTAGTCACCGCCCAGGCATTCCGGAGGTTCCTTGTCGAGACCGGTCTCGAACAGAAGATCTATGGATCGCTGGAAAAGCTCGATGTCGAGGACAACGAGGCACTGGAACGGGCCGCCGACCATGCCAAGGGCCTCGTGCTCAAGGCAAAGGTCCCGGCCGCTATCCGGGACGATGTCAAGAAAGCGTACAAAAGGATGAACAACGGGGAACTCATCGTTGCCGTCAGATCAAGCGCAACCGCCGAGGACCTCCCTGACGCAAGTTTTGCCGGGCAGCAGGAAACCTTCCTGAACATCAAGGGGGAGGCAGCGCTCCTTTCTGCGGTCCAGAAGTGCTGGGCTTCCCTGTACGGGGCACGGGCGATCTATTACCGGGCAAAACAGGGGTTCGACGACCATACGGTCAATATCGCCGTTGTCGTCCAGCAGCTGGTCAACTCGGAGAAGGCAGGGGTCATGTTCACGTCCCACCCGATCACCGGCGAACCATCGACCATCATCGAGGGTTCATGGGGGCTTGGCGAAGCGGTCGTCTCGGGCTCAGTATCCCCGGACAAATATGTCTTCGAGCAGCGGGGTGAGAAGGTCACAGAACGGCTCATCTCCAATAAAAAGATCGAGATCCTCGCCAATGGCACCAACGGGACGAAAACGGTTGACGTGCCGGCAAGCAGGCAGGACACACAGGTACTCTCCGATGAGGAAGTGGCAAAGCTTGCCATGTATGGCAAGATTGCCGAGGACCATTACGGAATACCACAGGACGTTGAGTGGAGCATTGTTGGCGGGACGTTTTACATCCTCCAGTCCCGCCCGATCACAACAATTTCGGACAAGAAAGGGGCAAAGAGCATGTCAGGAGCAGCAGAAGGGAAAGTGGAGCACGCGATCCTCGTACAGGGCCAGGGTGCATCCCCGGGTATTGCGTCAGGGAACGTCGTCCTCATCCGGGACATTAAGGACGCAGGCAAGGTAAAGGAAGGCGATATCCTCGTCACCAAGATGACCAACCCGGACATGGTGCCGGCAATGCGGAAGGTCGCTGCGATCGTCACCGACGAAGGCGGGATGACCTGCCATGCTGCAATAGTGAGCAGGGAGCTTGGCACGCCTGCCGTGGTCGGGACCAAGACGGCGACGTCCGTGCTCAGCACCGGGCAGCTGATCACGGTCGATGGTGAGAGGGGGCTCATCTATGAAGGTGTCGTTGAAAAGCCGGCACAGAAGGAACAGGCAGGAGCGCTACTGGCAGGGGGCGGCGGCCCGATCATCACGGCAACGAGCGTGAAGGTGAACGTCTCGATCCCCGAGGCGGCAGCCCGGGCTGCAGCGACCGGTGCAGACGGCGTGGGACTGCTTCGGATCGAGCACCTGATCCTCGGCCTGAACAAGACCCCCGGCTGGTTCATCACCAACCACCGTGAGGAGGAGTTCGTTAAGGAGCTCCATGACGGAATTAAAATTGTGCTCGATGCGTTCCCGGGAAAGCCGGTCTGGGTCCGCACCCTCGATGCGCCCACCGACGAATTCCGGAACATGATGGGGGGCGAGAACGAGCCCCACGAGCATAACCCGATGCTCGGCTGGAGGGGGATCCGGCGCGATCTCGAGAGTCCGGAGCAGTTCCGGCTGCAGGTGGAGGCTTTCAAGCAGCTCTGGAAGGAGGGGTACGACAACCTCGGCGTGATGTTTCCCATGGTATCGCACCCCAACCAGTTCGTTGCTGCACGTGAGATGATGCGGAGCTGGGGCGTGGACGTGGAGAACGCGACGCTCGGCATCATGATCGAGATCCCATCAAGCGCGATACTCGTCGAGGACTTCCTTGACGCCGGGATCAGGTTCGCATCGTTCGGCACGAACGACCTGATCCAGTACACGCTGGCGATCGACCGGAACAACGAGAATGTCGCCGGGATGTACCAGCCCAAGCACCCGGCAGTCCTTCGCCTGATCCACGATGCTATCCAGTCCTGCCGGGAGTACGGCGTGGAGTGCTCGATCTGCGGCCAGGCCGGATCCGATCCGAAGATGGTCGAGTGGCTGGTCGAGCACGGGATTGCAAGCGTCTCGGCAAACATCGATGCGATTGCCAAGATCCGCGAGACTGTCGCAAAGACCGAGAAACGCATCATCCTTGAAGCGGCGAGAAACCGGAATGCTGAATGAAGGGCTTTCGGAAGAGGAACTCTTCTCGTTCTTTGAGCGGGTAAAGGGATCGGACCTTTCTTACCGTTCCATTCTGGGCTCCATGTGTACTGTCCCACACCCTGTCGCGGTACGGGCACACAACCTTTTCATGGAGACCAACCTTGGCGATCCCGGCCTCTTCCCGGGCACGGCCTCGCTTGAGCGGCTCCTCATCGAACGTATCGGCTCTCTTTTCCACCTCCCGGCTGCCGGGGGATACGCGACTTCAGGAGGCACGGAGTCCAACATCCAGGCCCTTCGGCTTGCCAGGGAGCATGGAGATGAGATCCGGTCGCCGAATATCGTCGTTCCAGAATCCGCCCATTTTTCGTTCAAGAAGGCCTGCGACATCCTCGGCCTTGAGATGCGTACCGCATCTCTTGACCGCTTGCTGCGGATGGACATTGCCGATGCGGAGACAAAGATTGACAGGAACACTATCTGCATTGTCGGCATCGCCGGCACCACAGAATACGGCATGGTGGATCCGATCGCCGATCTTGCCGGCATCGCAGCGGAGCGGGATATCTTCTTCCACGTCGACGCGGCATTCGGGGGCATGGTAATCCCGTTCCTGAAGAACCCTATCCCCTTCGATTTTGCGCTCCCGGGCGTGACCAGCATCGCCGTCGACCCGCACAAGATGGGGTTATCGACTATCCCATGCGGCTGCCTGCTCACCCGCGACCCCGAAATGCTCAACAGGCTCAATATAGACACCCCTTACCTGACCGTCAAGCAGGAGTTCACGCTTGCAGGCACCCGTCCCGGGGCGCCGATCGCAGCAGCCCTTGCGGTGCTGGATTACCTCGGTGTCAAAGGTATGGAGGCCGTTGTTGCCGGCTGCATGCGGAACACTGCACGGCTGATTGACGGCATGGAGGCATTCGGGATAGAACGGGCTGTCACTCCGGATGTCAATGTGGCGACGTTCTCATGCAAGAAGGTGCCCGACCGCTGGAAGGTATCATGGACCCGGAGGGGGCACCTGAGGATCGTCTGCATGCCCCATGTCCACCGCGACCAGATAGAGGAATTCCTTAAGGATATTGGTGAGATCTATGCTTGAAAGACTGGTGCATTCACTCGAGACCTGCCCCATGGTACAGCGGGGCGAATACAACTACTTCATCCACCCGATAACCGATGGCGTCCCGATCGTGGAGCCGGCGCTGCTCCGGGAGGTCTGCAACGGGATGCTGAAGGTGCTGGACTTAAACGGGGTTGACAAGATAGTGGTTGTCGAGGCGATGGGGATTCATATAGGGTCGGTCCTTTCGACGATGACCGATATCCCGATGACCATCATGCGGAAACGGCAGTATAAACTGCCCGGTGAGGTCGCTGTCCACCAGATGACAGGATATTCAAAGGGCGAACTCTACCTGAACGGAATTGAAAAGGGCGACAAGATCGTGATCGTGGATGATGTTGTCAGCACCGGGGGCACGATGCGGGCTCTCCTGCAGGCGCTTGCGATCGCAGGGGCGGAAGTTACTGATGTCTGTTTTGCGATACAGCGGGGGAGCCCGGATATCGGGCGGCCGTACAAGTCCCTCGTGAAGATCGAGGTCGGTAAAAAGGTGCGTGTGGTTGAACGATACCTCTGAACTCGTCGCGGAGCTCAGGTTGCGGGGAGCACGGACTGTCGCCCTCCAGTTCCCCGAAGGGCTGAAACGCAGGGCAGCCGGGCTTGCCGGTTCCCTGCAGGATGCAGGATTTGCAGTCATCATCAGCGGCGATCCCTGCTACGGTGCCTGCGACCTTGCTCTTGACACCCTCGCATCAGCAGATGTGCTGGTCCATGTCGGGCATGCACCGGTCGATCTGCGCAGGGATGTTATCTTCGAACCTTACCGGATGGACTTTGATCTGAAAGTCCTTGATAATGCACTCCCGCTGCTTAAGGGGCCGGTCACCGGTCTTGTCACAACCGTCCAGCATGCCCACCTGGTTCCGGAGATGCAGACGTATCTGGAAGGGAAAGGCGTCCCGGTCAAAGTTGCTTCCGGCAGCAGTCGCACTCCGCTCCGGGGGCAGGTGCTCGGGTGCAGCTTTTCTGCCGCACGAAATACCGGTACGGACGAGATCCTTGTTGTCGCAACCGGGCTCTTCCACGCGACCGGCGTCGCGTTAGCCACCGGTGCACGGGTGATAGCCCTCGATCCATTTACCGGCGCGGTACAGGAAGTCAGCGGTGAAGGATTCCTGCGGAGACGGTTCGCGGTAATCGAGAAGGCTCGGGGTGCAAAAGAGATCGGCATCATCGTATCCTCAAAGAGCGGCCAGAACCGGATGGAACTCGCACGGAAGCTCGCCGGGCTCCGGCCCCATGCGCACATCATACTGATGCGGGAGGTCTCACCGGATGAGATCCTCAACCTCGGTTTCGACGCATATATCAATACCGCCTGCCCCCGGCTCGCCTACGATGACCAGCAGAGATTTCCGGTTCCGGTACTGTCCCCGCAGGAGTACGAGATCCTCTGCGGCACACGGGCATGGGAAGACTACGCAATCGACGAGATCGCATGAAGTTAAACCGGCTCGAGATGGCTTTGCAGCGCCTTTCTGGATTTGAAAAACCGCAGGCAGCGCTCGAGCAGTACCAGACACCGGCCCCGCTCGCCGCCCGGCTCCTCCACCATGCGCTGATGCGGGGGGATATCAAAGAAAAGACTGTCTGTGACCTAGGCAGCGGTACCGGAGTGCTGGCAATAGGGGCTTCCCTGCTCGGTGCAGCGAAGGTTGCCGGCGTCGAGATCGATTCCGAAGCTGTACGGGTAGCGGAGGCAAACGCTGCCCTGCTCGGCGCCGACGTGGAGTTCCTCACCTCCGATGTAAATGATCCGGTGCTCACGGACCGGCTGGGACGGTTCGACACCGTGATAATGAACCCGCCGTTCGGGGCCCAGAAAGCCCATGCGGACCGTCCGTTCATCGATCTCGCCCTGAGTATAGGTATGGTCACCTACGGCATCTTTAACGCAGGCTCGCGCCGGTTCGTCCGGACCTACACGCAGTCACGCGCTGAGATCGACGAGGTGGTCGGCGGGAAGCTTTCAATCCGGCGCACCTTTTCCTTCCATACAAAGGACATACAGGAGATCGAGGTCGAGATCTTACGGCTGACGCAGAACAGGTAACGGAATTTCGGGACGCAAGGAAGCAGATCACCGGGCTTGCAGCAGCGCACCTGGTCACTGACATCTACATGCCCGTGCTGCCGGCGATCCTCCCCCTACTGATCGCAACCAACGGCTACACGTACCTTGCCGCAGGGCTCCTCGTTACCGCATACAACGTAACCTCGTCCTTTACCCAGCCGGTTGTCGGGTGGCTCTCGGACACCAAGGGATTTTCCATAAGCGTCAGTTACAGCCTTCTCATCTCCGCAGTCTTTGTTGCCCTTATGGGTATTGCACAGAATTATTTCCTGATCATGCTCTTTGCCGTCATCGCCGCACTCGGGCATGCCTGCTTCCACCCGACTGCACTGAGCCTGGTTTCCCGGCTCTGCAGTGCGGAGAACCGGGGAAGGATCACCTCGTACTTCGTGGTCGGGGGAAACATCGGGTACGCGATCGGGCCGGTGCTTGCAGGCGTCCTTGTCTGGTGGCTTGGGCTACCCGGACTCCTCCTCCTCCTCATCCCGGCAGTGTGCATGGTATTTGCGCTCCGGTCCCTGCTCCCCCGGGGGCTTGCAGGAATGCACACTGCGCGAAAGGAGGAGCACGGAGCACCTGAAAGTCCCGTATCCATCCGACCGTTCCTGATCCTGCTTGCCGCGTCCATCCTCAGGGCATGGGCTATCTTTGCGGCCATGACCTATCTCCCCATGTACCTGGTTTCACAGGGTTACGGCCTCGTTGCAGCGACTGCGATCACGACGCTTATGCTCCTTGCAGGTGTTGCGGGGCAGTTTACCGGCGGGCACATTTCGGACCGTATAGGGAGGAAGGAATTCATGATATTCGGGCTCATCTGTGCAGTCCCGTCGTTCTACCTGTTCTTTGTGAGCAACGGTATCCCTGCCATTATCGCTGTCCTCCTCTTCGGTTTTTTCCTCTGGTCGACGTTTGCCGTTGCCGTGGCGATGGGGCATGAACTGATGCCGGGTAACATAGGCCTCGCGTCTGGGATGATGCTTGGCGTCGCCATCGGGTTCGGGGGGCTGGGAGTCGCTGTCAACGGGATGATCGCCGACCATTATTCCCTTGCTGCGGCACTGGGAACAATCCCGATCCCTATCATCGGTGCCGTTGTCCTGATGACACTCGTGCCCTACCCGTGGAAATCCCTTAAGGGATGGGTGAGAAAGAGGGGAATTTGCTGATCACAACGTCCAAATAGGATCAGGAACAGAACACCGTTCTGAGGTCATGCATGGATAAGACCGGAATTATTGCACTGGTTGCAGGGCTGGTGCTCTGCGCCCTCGGGATATATGGGATCTGGATCTTTTTACCGGATGTCATCACCGCAGTAAAAGGCCTGATTGGTATCGTCGTTCTGGTTGCCGGGCTGTTTATGCTCCTGTTCGGGATTCTCATCATCAGGGACTAAAACGTAAAAAAGAGAGTGCCGGATGTCTGCTTCTGGCAGATATCTTACACCTTTACAACAAAGCACTGGGAACCGGCCGCCTCTATTACCGGTTCAGGTTTATCCGAGAAGAATTCATCGAATGCCTTCCGGACCCCCGGTGCCGTGAGGTAATCATGGGAGATGATGACTCCACCCGGGCTCATCCTGTGATAGAAGAAGTGCAGACACTGTTTCGTGCTCTTGTAGGTGTCCACGTCGAGGTTCACAAGAGAGAACGTCTGGTCTGCAACAGGCCCGGACGTATCGGGAAAGATCCCCTTGTAGAAGAAGACATTGGATTCGTCAGCGAGATACTTCCTGACATCATCGAAGGATGCAGCAAACTTTCCCTCGTAGAACGGCCAGATCGCGTCGACATCGTCAACTTTCGGCAGCCCTTCGAACGTATCGAACAGGTGGAGCTGCCGTTCGCCTTTTGCCGCACAGATGATCTTGGCTGACCCGCCCCGGTACACCCCCACCTCTGCAATATCCCCGGGTACTTTCCGGGTCTGCCTGACCGCCATGTAGATGTGGTAGGCTTCGATATCTTCCAGGAGCAGTTCGGTATCAGACCGGATCTTCTTCAACGCCTTTGAAAACTCTTTACGGTCCGAGCTGCCATAATGGGGGATACGCCCCCGTATCGCAATATCATATCCGATGAACGGTTCGAACACGAGCAGTTTCCGGAACTTGAGCAGGTACCGCGAAGGAGCGATCGCATCGAAAAACCAGATGAGATCCTTTTTCGGAAACAGGGACATCGTTCCTAGAAATACGACGCCATATAATTTATAAGAAGACAGTCCGAGCCGTCACTATCAGCTTCCTGATATCAGGTAATAATCCGGAGTTACAGCCATTGTCTCTTGTGGAAATACAGAAGCATCGTTGCGATCACAAGGATCATGACCACCCAGACGCCGTAATACCCGTACGGGTGTGACAGTTCAGGCATGTATTCGAAGTTCATGCCATAGATGCCGACAATGAAGGTGAGCGGTATGAATATTGTGGCGATAAGAGTGAGCACTTTCATGACCTCGTTGAGCCGCATGCTCATGCCGGAGAGGTAGATGTCGATCATGCCAGAGACCATGTCCCGGAACGTCTCGATGGTATCGATGACCTGGATCGTGTGGTCGTAGACATCCCGCATGTAGATCCGGGTCGCGTCTTTTATGAGATCGTTGTCCGACCGTTCGAGGCCCGAGATCACCTCGCGCAGGGGCCAGACCGATTTCCGGAGATAGATCATGTCTTTCTTCAGGGTATGGATGCTAAGAAGCATGTCCCGGGACGGGTTGCTTGCGAGGGCTTCTTCGAGCAGTTCGACCTGTTCTCCCAGCGATTCCATGACTGCGAAATAGTTGTCCACGATCGCATCGATGAGGGCATACGCAAGGTAATCCGTACCGAATTTCCGGATCCTGCCGTCTTTGCGTATCCGTTCCCGTATCGGGTCAAAGACGTCCCCCACGTCCTCCTGGAACGAAATGATATAATGCCTGCCGATGATCAGGCTGACCTGCTCGATCTTCACCTTGCGGGCGGGTTCGAGATACTGGAGCATCTTTAGGTTCACGTAGATGTACGAGTCAAGATCCTCCATCTTGGGGCGCTGTTCGGTGTTGAGTATGCTTTCAAGGATGAGCGGGTGGATGTCATAGCTCTTCCCGATCCGCTCAATTACGGATGTGTCCGAGAGCCCGTCGATATTGATCCATGTTACGGTATCGGTTGCCTTGAACGGCAGGCATTCTTCGAGGGAGGTTACAGTCTTTTCCTGAAACCTGTTCGCATCGTAGTCGATGATGGTAATAACCGGCGGAAGACCGTTCCGTGATCCCGCAGGCGGTATGAGATCGCCCGGTGGAGTCCCTGCCTTCCGTTTCGTTTTCCTGTGGATGTGTGGCACGTCAGCACCCTGTTTCCTTTTTCGTTCGTTACCTTTTGGTGTAATAAAAGTTGTTTTTTACCCGCAGGCTCTGTTGCCCCGGTCATTTCCGTATTGTCCATGCGATGCCGGCAGCGGCAAGTACAAAACCGGCTGCAAGGACGCGTATATCCAGCTGGGCGAGCAGGAATACCGAAAAGACCAGCCCGGCGACAGGAACAAGAGGGATTGATCCGACACTTCCCGGGATCCGGAAAGGCCGGCTGGCACCGGGGGCCCGAACCCTGAGCATGATGACGGATGCATTGATCACGACAAACGTGACAAAGAGCATAAAATTGGTGAGGTTGGCAACAAATGCGATATTGCCTGCGAAGAGGAAGATTGCCGCGATCATAGATGAGAAAACGATTGCAATATACGGGGTCCTGCATTTGCTTTGTACCCGGGAAAAGAGGGCAGGCACATAGGACGATCCTCCCATACCGTACAGGATCCGTGATGAGGCATAGAGGGACATCAGCGCTGTATTGGCAGTCGCAAAGAGCGCGATTATCGAGATTACTATTGCCGCATTTCCGCCAAGGGTGCCGGCAGCGACATCGGCAAACGGCGCATCGGATATCGCAAGCTGCTGCCACGGCACAAGGGAGACAGCGCAAAGGGCAACCAGTATATAGAGGATCGTGCTGATGGCAAGGGCGAGCAGGAGCGCCCGGGGGACGGTCCGTTCGGGTTCCCGTGCCTCATCGGAGAATTTGACCATCGCTTCAAATCCCTGGTACGCGAAGAATATCAGGGCGGACGCGGTGAAGAGGCCGTACAGGCCGGCCGGCATCTCGAGGTAATCAACACTGCCTAGCCGGGGGATGCCTATTGCGATGATCATGCAGAGCCCGGATGCCTCGATTAAGGTTGCCACGATTGCCGCATACGCGGTCTCTCTCACCCCGTACAACAGAATTCCCGTCAGTACTAAGAGCAATCCTGCCGCTGCGGGGAGCAGGGGATATCCCGTCAGGGCGGAAAAATAGCCGGCAAACCCGAGCGCAACCGTTGCGGCGGCAAGGGAGCCGGACAGGATGATTAACCAGCTGATTATAAACGCGAGACGGTCATTAAACGCGGACGAGACATACTCATACTCCGCCCCGGCCCGGGGGAACATTGAGGAGAGTTCGGCGTACGACAGCCCGGTGAACGCAGCAAGCAATGCAGCCAGTGCAAACGCAAGCCATACAGCATTCCCTGCGAGCCCTGCCGCCTGCCCGATCAGTGCGTAGACCCCGGCACCGAGGATAATCCCTACACCGGAGAGGGTGACCGTAAAGAGCCCGAGTTCCCGTAACAACCCTTCTTTGCCCGCCATCACAGGTTAAAAATAATGTTCAGAAATATTGGATCAGGACCGTCTGCTCAGTGCCGTCGGAAAATACCCCGACAACGTTGATGGTGACAGGGTTCGGGATCCCCATATACTGGAATGCGTAATCATTGCCAACAACCGGTGCATAGATCGTCTGCTTTATGTTCGATCCGTCCTGGTTATCGATCTGTACTTTAAATGCAGTCAGCGTTGGCGCGTCCCTGCCGCCGATATACTTCAGGACCACGCTGTTATCCGTCTTATACGCGATAACACTGATCTGCTTCTGGGTGTCGGCAGTTGTTGCCGGTACCGTAGTTGTCACAGGCTGGGCCGGAGTGGGTATTGTCGGGGCTGCAGGTTTTTGCGTGCAGCCACAGGCCAGAATCAACAGGATAATGAAAACCGTAAAAAGCCAGATCCTTCGCATACAATCAGAAAGGAGAGCTGTCCAGATAATATTTATGCATGAAAGGGAGGGTTTTTATGGAATGTTACGATATTGAATGACAGGCGGTCCCGCACTTTTTAGGTATGCCTGCTGCCCGGAGATTCCGGCCGGCAATGATGCCGTTATTGCAAAATGGCACCGGATTATGTGTTGCTACTGACGAGGGAAGCCTGGGAAAACGGCGTAATCGTGTCCCGGAACGGGTTGTTCTTTGAGGAGATCTTGACCATGGTATTCCCAAGTTCATCAGTCCTTATCGTCGCGATGCCTTCAACGCAGATCTGCTTCTTCCCGGATTCGGCATCCTTCGTATAGTCAAGGATGTATCGTGCAATCGTTATGTGGGAGCTCCCGATCCGGCTGTTATCCAGAACCAGGTATTCAGAGCTGTTTAGAGTAATACCACATTGACGGAGGATGTTGTTAAGAGGCGCTTTCTGACCTTCGAGCTGTGATGGCGTGAGCAGGTCTCCTATCAAGAGAATCTGGAAGAAAACATCCTCGCAATCCAGTTCCTCTTTATCCGGAATCATTGTGTATCATATCTCCTGTTATTGGTATGTACATTGGATTTCCTTTAATCAGCCAGCTCAATGGAGGGGACAGCTGGCAGGATGGGGGTACTGATTATCGAGATTAGGCAGTAGGATGAATCTTCCCCTCCTCTCGATCATGTCTTCTCGAAGAGAGATATTTATCACGGGGTTTCAGATTAATCGCTGCGATTAACTTTCAACAACATAATGAATGTTAACTGATTTTGCTATCCTATTATTATGATTTTACCAATACCTGTAGGTCTACCGGAAGGGAACAATCCCGTCCTGCTGATCCGTAAAGCCGGGAACAGCATCTCGAACCTGTACGATCTCCTGATCTTCAGCTCGCTCCTGCTCTCATTTGAATGCGTTGCAATGGCATATGTATCCTGCATTATCCAGCAGGTTCAGTGGAGCATGATGACGGCAGTCATCCCGTTCCTTGTTGCTTTCTCCATCTATAACCTCAACCGGAAGACTGACGAGGACGAGGATGCGATCAACCGGCAGGACCGGTTCGCGTTCACGAAACGCTATGAAGCTCCTTTGTATTACGGTGCCCTTCTCGCACTTGGCGGAGCGCTGGTTCTCTCTGTCCAATATGGTGTTCCTGCCCTGCTGGCTACCGCAGCTCCTTTCCTGTTGGGAACACTTTACAG
>Ga0233423_10001407_pt1 | contig 12135 bp, 13 predicted proteins | sample Watercolumn_Mata_FD_180713 | JGI IMG/M metagenome (GOLD analysis project Ga0233423, IMG submission 180713) | Freshwater microbial communities from Lake Matano, South Sulawesi, Indonesia - Watercolumn_Matano_2014_112_MG | ecosystem: Environmental > Aquatic > Freshwater > Lake | place: Indonesia... | reverse complement strand
GCCGTTAGGCGGCTTACAAGATGGAGATGATTGTACATCTATGAAATATGATGACGCATCATGGCATTACGGTGGCGACTTTCCCAAGGATCTTCCTGATGCTGCTGGAGCCACTCACACAGGGATGTTTGTTGCGTGGGCATTGCTTGCGGGTTTAGCAGGTAAAATTCACATAAATGATTTTCCAGAATTCCTTGAGAAGCTGCGATCACACACAATCACTCCCGCAGGATTCTTCTTAGAGGCATGTGATGGTAAATTCACTGATGAGGATTTAAATGACGAAGGGAATGCATTTACACAAGTGTATTTCGATCTTGAACGGGGTTCTTATTTGGCCGACTATAATCGAACGTTAGCTAAGGGTTTACCATCTCTTTATCATGTAAGAGACACTTGGGATAATTTTGAAAAGCTTCGCCCGATATTGGAAACTCGTTTTAAAAACTGGCAGAAGAAAAAGAGTTCATGGTTTCGCCGCCTAACCAGTCGCTCAAGCTGACGGGGTTAGCGTGAGTAGTTTTACTCCGCGCGTCATTTGAAAAGCGGGCAACGCGCGACGGTAATTTAATTTGAACGGTTTGAAGCCCCGCAGCTTAGCTCCGGCCGTTAGGTGGCAGCCAAAATCTCATGATTATCATTGACTATTTAATTTATAAAACTTATCGCTTTAGCAAAATCGTTCATGATTATGCTCCTTCTACAAATGCATGTGGAATTGTCGGCATTGCAATTGGCTTTAATATCCTTTCATTACTTTATTACTATGATGCTTTTCTTCTATTGTCGACTCAAGGAGGTATTATAGTTTCTATAGTAGCTGTTCTAACACCATTCGGTGTACTCAGTTACTATTATCGAAAATCAATACGATGGAGAAAACTCATTCGTCGGTTCAATAATGAATCACCTTTATTGCAATGGATGGGTTCATTGTTGATAATTATTTACCTAGTTCTATCACTGTATGTTGTTGTAATGGTCTCTTAATTGAAATGCTAATATATAATCTAGGCTGCCACCTAACCCGCGGCTCAAGCTGACCGGATGAGCGTTGGTACTTTAAGCATGGCTGGTGGTGGGTTAACGTTTTTATTATTACGTTGATTGTACCTCATAACTTATGAGAAATTAATTTCGTTATCAGCATGAACTTGTTTCGTTTAGTACAATTTGAAAGTATTCAGTGCGGCAGCTTAGCCGCCATCCGTTAGAGCGCAATGACATTCACACTTTAGAGAAAGTGATCGCTATATGAAAATATTTTCCCGATATCTTTTATTTATCATTTTACTATTGATGAGCACGAATACCATGCTTGCTCAATGGGTTAAAACACAAGCCCTCTATGGGGGTCGTAAGTTCTATAACTTCACATGTTTTGCTGTCTTGGGCACAAATCTCTTTGCAGGGACTTCTACTAACGGCATCTTTCTCTCTAACGACAGAGGTAAGAACTGGAAAACAATAAATGCAGGGCTGACAGACACAAATATAACAGCTCTTGCGATCCTCAATCAGAATCTTTTTGTGGGAACCGCCAATAGTGGCGTATTTTTTTCATCCGACAGCGGCTCCAGTTGGGAGGCAGCAAATAACAATCCTTTGAATAATTTAATCGCCACGTTGACTGTTTCAGGATCGAAACTTTTCGCGGGGTCTTTAACCGGCGGTATTTATGTTTCTTCCAATAATGGAACAAGCTGGAACAACTCGCTCTATCGTGACTATCCTATACTATCTCTCGCCAGTTCCGGTTCATATCTTGTGGCGGGGACTTATGGTCATGGAGGATATTTATCCAATGATAATGGAACAAATTGGGTTCCTTTTTCTCCTAGTTCGGGTATGAATTATATCTATGCTGTTGCCGCTTTTGGAGCGAATCTCTATGTTGGTGTTTGGGGCAGTGGAGTATTTATTTCGACTGACAGTGGAACAAGTTGGAGTGCAATCAATTCAGGTCTGACGGACCTGAATATTACGACATTTACAGATTCTGGAAAAAATATTTTTGTGGGTACAAATAATGGCGGAGTTTTTCGATCAACGAACAATGGCACAAGCTGGGCGTATGCGGGATTACAGTACAATAAAATTCAGACTCTTGCCGTCATCGATTCATGTCTCTTTGCTGGAACGAACAATGGTATTTTTATCTCGTCAAACAATGGTACAAGCTGGAGTAGCGCTGTTATTGGCGCATCAAACCCTCCCGTTCATGCATTGACCGTAGTGGACACAAATCTCTTTGCCGGAACCGAAAATGGTATCTTTCTTTCGACCAATAGCGGTTCCAGCTGGAACGATGTGACGAATAACTTACAGTCTGTTAGTGTCTATTCTCTAGCTGTTTCTGTAAAGAATCTCTTTGCAGGTACCAGTAATTGTGTTTTTGTTTCCACGAACAGTGGTACAAGCTGGAATACCACAAGTTTGTCAGGAACCTATATCTATACATATTCATTGGCTATGGCAGATACGATTCTTTTTGCTGGAGCTAACGGTTCCGTCTGTCGTTCAAGCGATAACGGCGCAAGCTGGACCTCGGCAGCAGTATCGATGAATAATATTCAGGCACTCGCCGTGTCTTCCGATGGATCGGGCGGTATTAATATTTTTGCTGGGACATCTTACAACAGCAAATTTAACGAAGGTGGTGTTTTTCTTTCCACCAACAACGGTACAAATTGGACTGCAATAGCGAAGGGTTCTGTTAATACTCTCGCGGTCTCGGGCACTTATCTATTTGCAGGAATTAATGATGGTCTTTTTCTTACCACTAACAATGGTGCGAGTTGGAATGCCGTCGAAAACGGTCTACCACACACCCCAGTTCATGCTATCACAAGTACCTCAAATATACTAGGCGATACAACTATAATTGCTGGGACGGAAGCAGGAGTTATTGTCTCCACCAATAACGGCACAAGTTGGAGATCATTTAACATTGGCTTGGAAGGTGAAGTCGTCCATGCTTTTGCTATCTTTGACAACAACCTTATTGCAGGAACGGTAAACAATGGTGTATTTCGTCGACCATTAAGTGAGGTTACCGTCGTACAATGGGATGATATTGAAATACCAGTTAAATTTTCGCTTTCACAGAACTATCCTAATCCATTCAATCCATCCACAATTATTAACTATGAAATAGGTTCTCCAACTTTGGTATGTCTGAAAATCTATGATCTTCTTGGCAGAGAGATAGCTGTTTTAGTAAACGATTGGCAAAAGAAGGGTAATTACAGTGTTATATTTAATGGCAAACAATGCTCAAGTGGAATTTATTTTTACAAACTTAGCGCTGGTCATCACTATGCAGTAAAAAAAATGTTGGTTGTTAAATAAGACAATTGCGCTCTAACCAGTCGCTCAAGCTGACGGGGTTAGCGTCGGTAGTTTTCAGCCGCGCGTCATTTGATAACAGAGAAACGCGCGACAGCAGTGGAGCTTGAGAGTGTTCGATGTCCGCAGCTTAGCTCCGGCCGTTAGGCCGCATTACTGAAAGAGGTAATCAATGGTTTTTCTACCTTTTACTTTCAGAAGTATAATTTTTGTTTCTTTTCTTATATCTTTATCCGGAATCTACATACTTTCGATTCGGTTAAAGGATCGGTCAGATTTTTCTCTAACTACTGGCAGGATTGTCTATTATTCAAACAATCTAAAAGAGCCATCAACCGAACGAACTGGCAAACTTCGCTATCTTGCCGTCGACAGTTATCCTTTTGTAATGGAATTGTTCATTGGAAAAGATATCGGTGATTTTTCACCAATGTATGAGAATATAGACAGCCTTCAAATTGGCGACTTGGTTTCTATTTACTATGAGGATAATCCCAAAATTCGCAATAAACGTATAAATTATTCAGTTCAATTCATCGACAAAGGGTCTATTAACTATTATGAACGAGGTAATAAAACAATCTATCTTGGTTCATTTATCATAGTCTGTTCTTTGTCAATTGTAGGAATTGGTTACTACTTAAAAAGAAAAGGTAAAATCGAATAATGCGGCCTAACCAGTCGCTCAAGCTGACACGAACAGCGAGAGTGCAAAATTCAGTCTCAGCAATTGCGTTTAGGCGTGCAGTGGTAATTGAAGGTTCATGTTGCGCGCAGCTTAGCTCCGGCCGTTAGCCAGCCAATGAAAAAATTATGATTCGTAAAGCAACAGATAAGGATATTACCGACATCCGATTCCTTTTCTCGGAACTATTGGGGCATGAAATCACAGAAGCGGATGCATTGAATCGATTGAAGATGGTTGAAGAGAGTAGTATCGATGAACTCTATGTCTACGAGCAAGACACAACAATATTAGGTCTACTCGCTTTCAGAATACGCGAAAATGTTGAAGAACCGAGTCGGTATGGTGAAATATCAGCAATAGTAACTAAATCAGAGTCACGTAACATTGGAATCGGTCGCAAACTAATGGAGTTTGCGGATAATCGTGCGAATGAACTAGGATGCAAGGGCACTTGGTTGGTCAGTGGATTTGGGCGTGAAGAGGAAGCCCACAAATTCTATACTAAGCTTGGTTATAAAGTCACTGGATATCGTTTTGTAAAATTAAGCACATGACATTGGCTGCCTAACCAGTCGCTCAGGCTGACGCGGGAAGCTCGGGCATTAAAATTCATTCTCAGTTGAATCTGATATGCGTTTAGTAGTACATTCAAAGGTCGGCACGCGCGCAGCTTAGCTCCGGCCGTTAGGCCGCTACAAAAAATATGAATGAAACCAAGAAGTTTCCAAACGCAATAAGTCTCCCAGGTGGTGAAATTGAAGATGAGCGGCTTCTCCCTTTCTTTTCACCTGTTGAACGAGCAGGATTTTTTGGGTTATCTAATGGGAAGACCTATCAATATGGTGCACTTGTATATCTTGGTGCTGCCATTACTGCCGAAGACGTTTTGGCGAAATATGAAGAACATCATTCACTGCCATTAAATAGAAGTGAATGTATATCGAAATTAGATAAATATATTGCCGATCTTCAATCATTCAAGATTGGTAATGTAATATCAATTCAATATTCTGAAGGTGGCAAAATCAGTCTTTCAAAAGTAATGGATACTCCACCGGCAGAAAAGATCAATTTACCATAAATAGTAGCGGCCTAACCAGTCGCTCAAGCTGACGGACAGAGCGTTGGTACTTTTTACCGCGCGTCATTTGAAAACAAGAAAACGCGCGACTGTTGATGAGCTTGAAAGTTTTCGTTGTCCGCAGCTTAGCTCCAGCCGTTAGGCCGCAAAAATATGAGACTACAAAGATAAAATCTATTCTACTGATTATACTCATATCTTATAATCTCTTCTCACAAGATAATTATATGTTGTGGATTCGACAACAAAATGTTCCCTCGGAAGTTAACGAAGCTTTCAAGATCACGAAAGCTGACTCAACTTATATTATCATCTTTGATATAAATCCTTTCTATCTTCGTGGAGATTTCAATGGCGATAATATTCACGATTATGCAGTGCTAATAATGAATCGAGTTGGAAGTGAAATCGGTATTGCAATTATTCATGGTGGTTCAAAGAAAATGTACATTCTTGGTGCTGGCGAAAAATTTGGAAACGGAGGTCGTGACTTCCAATGGATGAATGCATGGCATATTTATCCGAAGGGGAAAGTATATCAAGGAGCCAGTGAAGATGCTCCACCTGTGCTCAAAGGAGAAGCTTTGATAGTCAGCTGCCTCGAATCAGCGAGCGGTCTAATTTATTGGACTGGAAAAGAATATAAATGGTATCAACAAGGTGACTAATATTGCGGCCTAACCAGTCGCTCAAGCTGACGCGGGAAGCGCCCGTGCATAATTCAGTCTCAGCAATGGCTGGTGGGCGTGTGGTGGTAAATTCAAGGTTCGGAGCGCGCGCAGCTTAGCTCCGGCCGTTAGCTGGCATCTATATCAAGAACAAAAAAGGAGATAATATCTTAATGAAGAAAACATCAATTTATGGACTGTGCTTCTTAATAGTGAGTGTTCAATTGTCGTTTGCATCACTTAAAGGAGCAGCTACTGATACTACGAGGATCACAAACGTGGAACAAGAAATAATTAATCTCTCCAAGATGAAGTGGGGCTGGATGTCAGAGCGCAAGGTAGACACTCTTGACGCTCTTTTCCATGAAAAAGCTGTGTTTGTCCATATGGGCGGAACCATGACCAAAGAACATGAACTCAATGTCATCAGAACAGGAGGAATTCACTATAAGAAAGCAGACATCCATGAGGTATCAGTGAATATCATAGGTACAACAGCTATCCTTTTAAACCGGATTACGCTTTTAGCCGTTGTTGGTGGAAATGAGGTTACTAATCCCTTCGAAGTTACCGAAGTGTATGTGAAACAAGATGGTAGCTGGAGATTAGTGGTCATGTCTTTCACGAGGTTGCTCACACCTCCCGGCCATTAGAGAATAAATTATGCCAGCTAACCAGTCGCTCAAGCTGACACGAAAAGCGCGGGTACAAAATTCAAACTTGGCAATTGCGATTAGGCGTTCAGTACATTTTGAAAGTTCACGTTGCGTGCAGCTTAGCTCCGGCCGTTAGGGTGCGCAAACCTAACGAAGGAGACGTTCTTGCAGAATAGTTTGAATGTCGCGTCTTCCATCTAATACACAATGGATAAAGACTATTGATTTGTCCAATGAATAAATAATGCGATAGGGCTTGTAATGTATTTCTCGAAATTCGACTACTCCAACTTCGAATAACTCAGAAGGAATGTTACCTCGAAGCGGAAGAGTTTTCAATTTGTAGCAGGTTTGTCGTAATGCAGAGAACAGTTGGTCAGCTTTTTCGATGGAATCATTAAGTGCAATATACGTGTAGATATCGAATAAATCGTCTTCGGCATCTTTGTCCACGACGACTTCATACTTTTTCATTTTTGAATACCTTAATTCTCTTTTCAAGGCTTGAAAAAGTATCGTCAAGTGATTTTACTTGACCTCGCTTAACGTTTTGCTTACTTCGTGTTAGGATTTTAAGTAATGCAAGAGTCTCTTGCATACGTTCATACGAATGGATGTCCTGAACAACGACTTTTGCTTCACCATTGTGTGTTACGACCAATGCTTGACGATTATGTGAAATGTCTCGGATTAGTTCTGAAGCGTGAGCTTTTAAATAGCTGATTGGTTTTACCGCGGTGCTGAGTTTCATAATATCCTCTTTGTTCTTGACTACAATATAGTCTATATTATAGTCGTAGTCAAATGCAAAGTTATCGCGCACCCTAACCAGTCGCTCAAGCTGACGCAGGAAGCGTGCCATGAAAATTCATTCTCGGTTGAATCTGATATGCGTTTAGTAGTACATTTGAAGTGTAATCCGCGCGCAGCTTAGCTCCGGCCGTTAGGCCGCACGAGAAACCTGTTTATGAGAACTGCAACCATTCTAGTCTTCACCTTGACATGTTTTTGCATCATTGTCACTGATGCATTCTCACAAATCAAGCCGGACATCCGCTACCCATTCCAAATCTACTTTGAAGATTCGGTCCACGTGTTCTGGACACAGTATCCCAATCCATTTTCGCCGACCACCATGGTACCTGGACGCACGGAGAATCGTAAAGGATCGTACTGCGGGGATTTGAGCTTTTATTGCGATCTTTCTGACTCTGTCACCGTCGTGGCCTTAGACCAAGCTGACTCTGCCGTCTACTCCACTCAGCTGAAGTCAAAATATTCTCCCAATTTTAGCGTCTGTTACTGGCTAGCGGGTTCACAAATTTCCTTAACTCAACTTCCCCATTCTTACATTCGGAGCAACTCACTTTCCATCCAAAAACTCATGCTAGTCGTTTCTGGAAGAAATAAAGCTCTTCGCAGCTATGGCATAAATATTCCGAAAGGTTGGTATTTTTGGTTGCAGTCACAGAACTGAAGTATGCGATGCAAATTCATTACGAAATCTTCGTGCCGCCTAACCAGTCGCTCAAGCTGACGCGGGAAGCTTAGGCATGAAAATTCATTCTCGGTTGAATCTGATATGCGTTTAGTAGTACATTCAAAGTGCAGTTCGCCTGCCTGCCGGCAGGCAGGCGCGCAGCTTAGCTCCGGCCGTTATACTGCAAGCAAAGAATGTTGAGTAGATAATTCTTATCGAGGTAGTTGTTTTTAAGCTGTAGCTTTTGCAAGTTAGTACCAAGAGGCGGTAGATGAACTCGAAAGTTTTCAGAAGTTATTAGCTTTTACATTTAATACGATCATTTAAATTAAAAACAATCGTGGGTGGTTATCAGCAATTAGCAAGCTTAGTGCGTTAGCTGCAGCATAACCAGTCACTCAAGCTGACGGTAAAAGCGTGGGTACTTTAAGCTTATCGAATTTGAATCGCAGGGCGTTTAGTATATTTTGAAAAGTACCACCGCCCGCAGCTTAGTTCCACCGTTAGGCAACATACTCTTAGGAAAATATAATGGCTAAATTACTATTCTCTATTTTCTTTTTTCTGTTCTTTTTGGGTACCGATTGTTTTTCCCAGTCATCTTATGATACATATATTAATAATAGAGTAGAATATTTCTCTGAATATCTTTCTTCATTCCCGCCAAATGTTAAAGACAGTGTTGAAGCGAGTATCCTTGAACATCAATTACTGGCTTTCATTGATACGGTTATCAGTCTTCGTGAAGCCAAAGCACTTCAGGATGATGAACAATATTATCTCTGGATGGGCAAGCTATATCACTATGGATATAATCTCGATATCCCTGGTTCATGGAGTAAAAGCGAAATCTTTTTTAATAATGTTCTCGAAATAAATCCCAAATCAACAGATGCTAGAATGGAACTCGCATCGCATTATGGTAATAGCTGGAATCCCGGGGATACTAGTACCTATAAGCGTATTTATAAGGGCTTTTCACTTCTCAAGAATATCTACAGAGACGGAAACGATACTTTGAATTCTGCGCTATATCATAATTTGCTATATTTTGGCTTATGTCTTCGCGCTAAAGCTGTCTGTTATGACGCGATGTTCAAATACATGAAGTATTTTCCAAATGATACCGATCTTAGTACCTATAAGAACATGACTGCCACCGTCAAGGATGAATGCATGGTTATGGAATGTAATAACGGAATTATTACCTACAAGAACACGTGTGCAAAATTTAAGGTTAAATATCCAGACAGTTTTCTCCTTTACAATGAAGCTTCTAATCAGCAAGGCAAAGGAATAGGTCTTTTATTATTAGAGACGCCTATGACTGATCGTGATCAAGGAGAGGCAATTCGGAATTCATTTGCAATCATTGGAACTCCAACTAGATTAACAACCGAATCTGAGTTAATGCAAAACTTCTTTCAACGAGGCAGATTGGTTCAAGATAGTGTTCGGACTTTATCAGAAAAGAATAGTAAATCTCTATACTTTTCTACACACTCTGGATTACCTGACGAATACCAAGGTATAGCTACTTTAATTAAACACGGCAATTATTATTATCAGATTATTTACACTGCAACCGTTTCGACGTTTAAGAAAAATTTAAAACTCTTTCTAGAATTTGAACACTCGCTCTCTTTTCTGTAAGTATGTTGCCTAACCAGTCGCTCAAGCTGACGGACAGAGCGTGAGTACTTTTTACCGCGCGTCGTTTAGTAGAACAGAAACGCGCGATGGTAGCGTAGCTTGAAAGTTATCGTTGTCCGCAGCTTAGCTCCGGCCGTTAGGGCACAATGAGATGATATGCGAAATTTTATTCTATTAATATATATACCGTGCTTTATTCTATTCGACGTAGCTTTTTCCCAAAAGAAGGAACCAACTAAGGCTGTTTTCAGATACATCAAATAGTATAGAGATAATATTGTTCGTCTTGATAGCATTCCAATTGTTAACAATGTTTGGGAGGCCGATGACAGTACACCATATTCAATAAATTTCCCGAATACTGAGAAATATTTGGATGAATTAAAGAAAAGTGGCTTCTTTACTGATCGATATCTAAAAGAGCAAAAAAACTTCTTTGTAAGAATGGACGAACAATTTAAAGCTTTTCCAGAATATGATGGTCCTCCGACGTTCCGATATCATGAAGAAATGAGATTCTCTTTTGACTATAAACACCTTCGATCTGTCTTGGATAATAAAAAGGTCAATAGTATCTATTTCCATAATGATAGCACAGCGACGGTTATTATTAAATTTATCAATGGTGATAAAATAGAATATGCTCTAATAAAAGAAATAGACAATTGGAAAATAGATCGTATTTTGTTACCACATGTTTGCCCCTAACATTGTGCCCTAACCAGTCGCTCAAGCTGACGCGGGAAGCCCGGCATGAAAATTCATTCTTGGTTGAATCTAATATGCGTTTTGTAGTACATTTAAAGTGTAATCCGCGCGCAGCTTAGCTCCGGCCGTTATACCGCAAGCAAGGAAAGTTAGTGTGTAATTCTTTTCGAGGTCATTTGTTTTTAAGCTGTGGTCTTTGCAAGTTAGTACCAACAAGCAGCAACCGAACTTGAAAGTTTTCAGAAGTTATTAGCTTTAGTTTTTAAAAAGTTCATTAAAATTAAAAACAATCGTGGGTGATTATCAGCAGTTTGCAAGTCCAGTGCGTTAGCTGCGGTATAACCAGTCACTCAAGCTGACAGCAAAAGCTCGGTACGAAATTCAGTTCATGGTTTAGTCGTAATGCGGTTTGTGTAAATTAAAGCTGTACACTTGCTGCAGCTTAGTTCCACCGTTAGGCAGCCAAAGCGAGCGTGAGTACGTTATGCAGTCCCTTGCACATCGGATTTGAAAAAGCGTCTCAAAAAGGTTAGCTTTATACAGGTAGTTGTGGTAGGCGAGAGTTATCAGAAAAAACGACCATTAGTTTTTAATTAGCAAAACATAAATTATAATTATTTCTTGGTGGGGGTTAGTGCAAGCAACAAACGTTTGTGGTACTTGTCTGCCTAACCAGTCACTCAAGCTGACGGTAACAGCGTCGGTACTTTTAGCTAATCGAATTTGAAACGCAGGGTGTTTAGTGCATTTTGAAAAGTACCACCGCCCGCAGCTTAGTTCCACCGTTAGGCAGCCACAAAATATACAGAATGCAAAAATACTATTTCATGACTTTTTTATTAGTTCTATCTGGCTGTTCTACGGTCAGTAAGCAAGCAACACAGCAGGAGCATTATGCATTTGCTTTGACCGATGGATACGCCGAGGATATATCAGATTCTTCTATCGTTGAGCCAAAGTTGATAGTTTCCATTGATTCTATTTTGTTCGATCAATTCGTTGATCCAAAATATCCTGATTTAGCTCTTCGCGCAGGTTTGGAAGGTACGGTTACCTTAAAAGTATATGTCCGATCCAATGGAACCGTGAAAAAAGCTTTTGTGGAAAAATCTGATGCTGTTATACTTAATAGGAGCGCTCTTGTGGCAACTATGCAAAGTATTTTTGCCCCGGTCTTAGTGGATAATAGGCCCGTGGAATTTGTGGTAGTATTTCCACATTGTTTTTTTCTTTCCGCGAAGGACTCTGTACGTTGTCCGAAGTATAGAATTGATAATGACAAACAAATTATCCGGGTTGTAAGATAAATGTGGCTGCCTAACCAGTCACTCAAGCTGACGCGAACAGCGAGAGTGCAAAATTCAGTCTCAGCAATTGCGTTTAGGCGTGCAGTGGTAATTGAAGGTTCATGTTGCGCGCAGCTTAGCTCCGGCCGTTAGCCCGCAAGCAATTTGCGAAAGAAAAAGCAAGCTGATTTAGACTCAGGTAAGACAAATAAGCGTTACTTACAACCGGAGCATGTTATTGGCGGCGGTTGAACTTGAATGATTTCAGAAGTAGCAAGCTAAGTTCTTTACAACGGGTAGTAATAATTTCTCAGTTGGCGTGCTTGCTGGCTAACCAGTCACTCAAGCTGACAGCAAAAGCTCGGTACGAAATTCAGTTCTCAGTTTATTTTTTATATGGTAGTGAAATAGATTTCGCTGGGCGGTTTGTGTAAATTAAAGCTGTACACTTGCTGCAGCTTAGTTCCACCGTTAGGCTTGCACGGAAAGTGAAGTACATTTTGCAGTCCGCATCGTTTCGAGTTTGAAAAAGCGCTACAATAATATTAGCTTTTAATTGGCGACTGA
>Ga0233423_10001406_pt1 | contig 12136 bp, 9 predicted proteins | sample Watercolumn_Mata_FD_180713 | JGI IMG/M metagenome (GOLD analysis project Ga0233423, IMG submission 180713) | Freshwater microbial communities from Lake Matano, South Sulawesi, Indonesia - Watercolumn_Matano_2014_112_MG | ecosystem: Environmental > Aquatic > Freshwater > Lake | place: Indonesia... | reverse complement strand
GGGAGGTATGGGAGAGCCGAATTCCAGGGTACCGTGGTGGCTCAAGATAATATGTTCCAGTTGCAAAAGCAGGGCAGGGTCCATAATTTCAAGGGTCCGGGCCTCCTCCCGCACCATCTCCCACCCCAAGACGATGTGGCCCAGCAACTGGCCGGGCACTGTGAGCTGAGGGGCCTGGGGAGAAGCCAACTCTTTGACTTTACCCAGGTCATGCAGGATGGCCCCGGCCAACACCAGGTCCGCATTGAGCTCGGGGTAAATCGTCAGGGAGGCCAGGGCATGGCGGGCCACGGACCAGGTGTGCTCCAGCAAGCCCCCCAGATAGGGGTGATGATATAGCCGGGCCGCCGGGCAGACCAGCAGCTCGGCCTGATATTTGTCCAAAATTTTTAGGACCAATTCTTTAAAGGGAGTTTGGAGCCGGGTCTCGGCTATCTGGTATAGTTCCCGCCAGAGTTCCTGGCGGTCGCGGGTGGTGGCCAGATGCAGCAGTTCCGCATCGAAATCCTTGGGCTCCTTGCCCTGGGCCTGAAGTTGGGCCAGGGTGACGATATTTTGCACCGTAAGCTGGAGTTCGCCCTTGTAACTGCTGACCTGGGCCCGCACTCCCACATAGTCGCCGGCCGCGAAGGGTCCGGGACACTTTTCCAGGACGTCGCTCCAGACCCGGGCCGGGATGGTGCCGCTTTTGTCACCCAGGGTGAGGGAAAGATAGAGTTTGCCGGATTTGTCGGTGCGGCTTTCCACCTGGCGCAGGAGAAAATACTGGCGCACCGTCGCCCCTTCTTTGAGGTCCACAATGAGCTGGTGAGCCAAGGTATCCCCCTTCAGGATAACTGCCGCCATGATACCCCTTAAAGAGGAGAAGGGTCAAGAACTTAGGGCTCCTTGACAAAGGCAAAAGAGGTAATTATCTTTAATATATTGAAAAAATTACCGATAAGCAAAATACCCAGGGTTGGCTGATAAAATTAGACAATATTTCTTGACAAAGCTTATTCAAGAGATAAAATAATAAATTCAACTTTTAAGAGGGTTGGAAAACCCAGGATGTAAAGTACATGGAAAAGGAATACCTGAAAAAGTTTCTCGACCTGGGCGGCGGGAACGAAAAACTCGTGCCCTTTAATCATTTTCAGATCCTGGTGCCCGAAGATGACCCCGATCCCCTGGCCTTTCGGGGGAATTTTGAGGGTTCGGACGAGGAGTTGGAGGTGACCGACCAACTGGACGCGGTCTCTTACAACGCCCTGCCCCTGGAGGCCGCCGAAGAGGAACTGGAAGAAGAACTGGAAACCGAGGAGATTCCGGAACACGAGGGCCTTGTGGCCGCGTATTTCCGGGAGATGCTGCGCTACTCCATCTTGTCGCCCGAAGAAGAACGCAACCTGGGCCGCATCATCAAAGAAGGACAGGAAGCCATCCTCAAGATGGTTTCCCGGGTGAAGTCCGACCTGGAAGAAATCTGCTACCTGCAGAAAAAGGTGCAGGGCTGGTTCCAGACCCCGGAAAAGAGCGCCCAGGCCAAGGAAAAGCTCTTCAAGGTCATCCACCAGAAACTGGTGCAGCTCCAGAAGCAACACCCGGAAGCCAAGGAGCTCAAGGAACTCATCCGGCGCATCACCTCCATGGAGGCGGAAGTCAATCAGGCCCGGGACCAGATGATCAAGGCCAACCTGCGCCTGGTGGTGAGTATCGCCAAAAAATACCTCCACCGCGGCCTGAACTTTTCCGACCTCATCCAGGAAGGCAACCTGGGCCTCATGAAGGCGGTGACCCGCTATGACTACACCACCGGCTACCGCCTGAGCACCTTTGCCTCCTGGTGGATCCGGCAAACCATTACCCGGGCCATCTACGACAAGACCCGCACCATCCGCATCCCGGTGCACTTGCAGGAGATCCGCAACCGCTGCTACCGGGCCTTCTATGACCTGTTGAAGGAGTTGGGCCGGGAACCTAACTTGAAAGAAATCTCTCAGCGCTCCGGGGTGGCCGAGGACAAGATTCTCATGGTCACCAACCTGGCGGACGAGCTGATTTCCCTGGAAACTCCGGTGGGGGACGAAGGGGACCGCTTGGGCGACTTCATCCGCAACGAGCGGGCGGTCTCGCCGTATGAGGCCATTTTGGACTCCCAACTGGGGGAAAAGACCGGCACCATATTAACTACCTTGACAGGCCGGGAAGAAAAGATTATGAAGATGCGATTCGGGATCGGCGAGGAAGTGGAACACACCCTGGAGGAAATCGGCAAGACCTTCAAGGTGTCCCGGGAGCGCATCCGGCAGATTGAAAAGAAGGCGCTCAAACGCCTCAAACATCCCACCCGCAAAGCGGCGCTGGAGGACTTTCTGGAATAACCCCCGGGGGCCGGCCGCTACGGCGGCCCCCCCACCCATTCTGGGGAGGGAACAAGGATGGCAGAATTGAGCCCGGAGCGATTGACGGAAGTTAAAGAGCGGCTGCTGTCCCGAAAACAGCGTCTCTGGCAGGAAGTCAAACAGCAACTGAAAAGCAACATCGGCGACGGCTATCAAGAAATGCTGGCCACGGCCCGGGACGAAGAAGACCAGGCTTCCGTCAGCCTGCTGGCGGAAACCTCGCTGTCTCTGTTGGGGCCCAAGCGCCAGGAGCTGGAGGCCATCGAAGAAGCCCTGATGCGCCTGGAGAACGGCACCTATGGCCACTGCGAGGATTGCGGCCTGGCCATTGAACCGCGGCGCCTGGAGATCATGCCCGAGACGCCCCTGTGCCGGGGCTGCCAGTCCCAACGGGAAAAACTGGCCAAAGCCGCGTCCCGCTAAGCCGCCACCACCACCCCTCAGGACCCTACCCGGGTGGGAGGATAATCCTCCCACCCTTTTTTATTGCCATGCCATCTATAAGGTAGTAACCAGGAGCGGTTGATATATAGCAGTAACCGATAATTCCTTAAATCCTTTTTCATGGAGGTGATTCCGACCAGAAAAATAGAACTTAATCGCCATAAAATGTTAAAAGGAAACATGATGGATAAATGGCCATCTCATCCCGTGATTTACGAAATCAACACCTGGGTCTGGTTGGGCGAATTAAGTCCGCGTTATCAGACTCAGATTACCCTGGCCAACGTCCCGGACGCTGAATGGGACGCGATCACAGCCTGGTCCCCCGATGCCGTCTGGTTGATGGGAGTATGGGAGCGGAGTGCCAGGGGACGGGAAATCGCCATAGCCGATGAGAGTCTCTTAACATCATGCCGGGAAGCCTTGCCCGATCTTACCCTGGACGATATAGGGGGTTCACCTTACTGTGTCCGCCGTTACCGGGTTGACGAACATCTGGGGGGGCCGGAGGGGCTTACTAAAGCCCGCCAGCAGTTGGCGAAGCGCGGCGCCCGTTTAATCCTGGACCTGGTTCCCAACCACGTGGCCCCGGACCACCCTTGGGTTCAGGAACACCCGGACTATTTCATCCAGGGTACTCCGGAGGATTTGAGCCATTCCCCGCAAGCGTTTCTGAAAGTGGGAGACCACATTCTGGCCCATGGTCGAGACCCCTATTTCCCACCCTGGCCGGACGTCATTCAGGTCAACGCCTTTTCACCCGGCCTCCGCCAAGCCCTCATTGATACCCTGCTCTCGTTGGCCAACCAGGGCGACGGGGTGCGCGGCGACATGGCCATGCTACTGGTTAACCGAATATTTCGGCAGACCTGGGGCGAGCGAACCGGCGCCCTGCCGGCCCGGGAATTTTGGGAAGAGGTGATCCCTGCGGTTAAGGCGAAATTTCCGGAGTTCTTATTTCTCGCCGAGGCTTACTGGGACCTGGAATGGGAGCTGCTTCAGCAGGGATTCGACTACTGCTACGACAAGCGCCTTTACGACTGTTTGCGGCACGCCGGCGCCGACGCCGTGCGGCAGCACCTGCTGGCCGACCTGAGTTACCAGGAAAGACTGGTGCGCTTCATCGAGAACCATGACGAACCCCGAGCCGCCGCGGTTTTCCCTGACCAGAAAGCCCGGGCCGCGGCCGTCACCATCGCCACCCTGCCCGGCGCCCGGCTGGTTCACGAGGGACAGTTTGAGGGGCGCCGGATCAAATTGCCCATGTTTCTCAACCGTCGGCCCCGGGAGCCGGTGGATGCGGACATGCAAAACTTTTACCATACCCTGCTGACCGCAGTGGCGCAGCCGGTGTTCAAGGAGGGGGAATGGCGTCTGTGTGATCCCTCTGGTTGGCCGGATAACCGGAGCTATCTAAACCTGGTGGCCTGGGGCTGGCGTCTCGGGGAGGAGATGCGCCTGATCATCGTCAATCTTTCCGAGCACCGGTCCCAGGCGCTGGTGCCTCTTCCCTGGGAGGACTTGGCCGGGCGCACCTGGCGCCTCACCGAGGCCTTTACCGGGCAGATTTATGCGCGAGACGGCCAGGAGCTGCGCCAGCCCGGCTTATTCGTGGACCTGGAGGGCTGGGGGTTTCATTTTTTCCGGGTGGCCTGATCTTCTTCCCTATAACCTTCCGGAAATTGACAGCATCAGGTTGATTCGGGATAGAAGATGCCGGTGGTCCGCCCGCGTTCCAAGAATGGTTTGGGGTCCAACAGGCCGAAAAACTGAATCTGTTTGGCAATAAATCCGGTCCAGCCCGTCTGGTGACTGGCGCCCAGGCCGGCGCCGTTGTCTCCGTGGAAGTACTCGTAGAACAGCAGGTAATCCCGCCATAGGGGATCGTTCTGGAATTTGGCGGCGCCCCCATAGACCGGACGCCGGCCGTGCTCATCCCGGAGGAAGATGCGGGTGAGACGGTTGGCCAGCTCCTGGGCCACTTCCAAAAGGTTCATCTCTTTTCCGGAGCCGGTGGGACACTCCACCTTAAAGTTGTCGCCGTAATACAGGTAGAACATCACCAGGGCCCGGATGATCAGGGAATTCATCGGGAACCAGATGGGCCCCCGCCAATTGGAGTTGCCCCCGAACATGCCCGAGCTTGACTCCGCCGGCAGATAGTCCACCCGGTACTCTTCGCCGTGGACGGTAAAAATATAGGGGTGCTCGGCGTGATAGCGGGACAGGGAGCGGATGCCGTAAGGGCTCAAAAATTCATTTTCATCCAGCATCTTGGCCAGGATACGGCGCAACTTGTCCGGGCCCACCAGGGCCAGGATGCCCCGTTCGGCCACTCCGCGATGTTCCGGACCGATAGGATGGATGGCTTCCAGCAGCTCCGGCATGCGCCGGATACGCTCCCGGAACCCTTGCGGCACCAGATCCCGCTGAGACTTTTCAATTAAGACCGTAGCGCATAAAGGGAGCAATCCCACCACGGAACGCACCTTCAAGCGGGTGGAGGTGCCATCGGGATAGCGGAGCAGGTCGTAGTAGAAGCCGTCTTCCTCGTCCCACAGGCCCTCCTGATCTCCACCCATCCGGTTGATGGCCCAGGCGATCCAGAGGAAGTGTTCCAGGAATTTCACCGCCAGACCTTTATAAACATCATCAAAAGGAGCCAACTCCAAAGCGATGTCCAGCATGCATTGGCAATAAAAAGCCATCCAGGCAGTGCCGTCGGCTTGCTCCAAGTACCCGCCGGTAGGGAGGGGAGCACTGCGGTCAAAAACGCCGATATTGTCCAATCCCAGGAAACCGCCCTCAAAGACATTCTTGCCGAAACGGTCCTTGCGGTTCACCCACCAGGTGAAGTTCAGCATCAGCTTCCCGAAAACATGTTTGAGAAACTGGATATCCCCTTTGCCCAGCAGGACTTCTTCCGCTTTATAAATTAAGAGCGCCGCCCAGGCGTGCACCGGGGGATTCACATCGCTGAAATTCCACTCATAGGCGGGAAGTTGGCCGCTGGGGTGAATATAAAACTCCCGGAGCATGAGATCGAGCTGTTTCTTGGCAAAATCAATATCCACCAAGGCCAGGGGAATGCTTTGAAAGGCCAGGTCCCAGGCGGCGTACCAGGGGTATTCCCATTTGTCCGGCATGGAGATGATTTCGTCATTCACCATGTGGAACCATTCCTGGTTGCGGACGTGATGGCGGTGAGTCCTCAGGGGATGGGCCCCGTGCTCGCCCAGCCAGGTAATGGCATCGAAATAATAGTACTGCTTGGACCAGAGCATCCCGGCCAGAGCCTGGCGCATCACCCGGGCGGCATCCTCTCCCACCGCGGGCGGGGTGATGGCGGCGTAAAAGTCGTCCGCCTCCTGCCGGCGGGCCTCCATGATTTCGTAGAAGCGGTGGCCAAAGGGACCCTCCGGGGACGTAGCCGCCAGAGATTCCGGGGGGAGGTCATTGAGCCGCAGGCGCAGCACCGCCGCGGCCCCGGCGGGCACTTCGAGGCGGTAGAGGGCGGCCGCCTTGGTGCCGGAATTCTCCGGGTTGACCGCCGCAGTTTGTCCGTGAATCAGATAATTATGGAACGCGTCCTTCACGTAGGGCTGAGGGTTGGCGGTGCCGAAGACGCGCTCGCAATTGGTCTCGTTTTCCGTGAATAACAGGGGGGGATCACCTTCACAATACAGAAAAAGTTCCCCCAGCTCGGCATGCGCAGCGCCCACCAGGCTCAGGCCGGGTGGGCCGGAAAGTTCTCTCAGGGCCGGTTTGGCCTCCTCGGCGGCACCGGACCAGGTATGGCGAAACCAGAGGGTGGGCAGCACGTGGAGCATTGCCGCTTCCGGACCCCGATTACACACGGTAATGCGCATCAGGATATCTGCGGGATTGGCCTTGGCGTATTCCACAAAAATATCAAAGTACCGGTCGTCGTCGAAGATGCCGGTATCCAGAAGTTCATATTCATATTCAAACCGGGTGCGCTGCCGGTTGGTGCGGACCAGGTCATCGTAAGGGTAGGCCGCCTGGGGATACTTATAGAGGAACTTCATGTAGGAGTGGGTGGGGGTGTTGTCCAGATAGAAGTAGTATTCTTTGACATCCTCGCCGTGATTGCCTTCACTGTTGGTCACCCCGAAGAGGCGCTCTTTGAGGATGGGGTCCCGGCCGTTCCACAGGGCCAGGGCAAAGCAGAGGCGCTGCTTGTCATCCGAAAACCCGGCCAGGCCGTCTTCCCCCCAGCGATAGGCCCGGGAACGGGCCTGGTCATGGGTAAAGTAATCCCAGGCATTGCCGGTGGCGCTGTAATCTTCCCGCACCGTTCCCCACTGACGTTCACTCAGGTAGGGACCCCATTTTCCCCAGGGAATCTGTTGCTCCCGGGCTTCCTGGAGCCGCCGCGCTTCTTGAGTATCAGACAGATTTTGCATCACGAACATCTGCCTCGACAAGTTCAAAGTTCAAGGTCCAAAGCTAAACCCAACTGTAGGGCGGGAAAGCGAAGCGCATCCCGCCTATGATGACTTTTCCAGAATCAGCAATCCACCATGGTTACGGCCAACCCGCCGGTTCCCATCTCCTTAAAGGGGGCGGGCAAGGCCTTGCCCGTTTCCCACATGGCCATGATGACCCGATCCAGATCCTCCCAATGTTGGGAGGTGATCTCGTTGGTGGCGAGGAGATAGGCGTTGTAGGCCTTAACCGCGCCAAAGGCGTTTCTCTCGATGCATGGGATAAGGACGAAGCCTCCCACCGGATCGCAGGACATGCCCAGGTGATGCTCCAGCGCGATGGTCGCGGCGATCTCGGTGGTTTCCAGAGAAGCCCCGGTTGCATATGTGATCATCGCCGCGGCCATGGACGAGGCTACACCGATCTCTCCTTGGCATCCCACTTCCGCGCCGGCGACGCTCGCATTATTCTTGCAAAAAAAACCAACCAGCCCTGCTGCCAACAACCCCTTACGCATGGCGTCCTGGGAGAGCTTCAGGTGGTTTTTCATTAAATAGACGAGTGCCGGCATAGTTCCCGCGGAACCCAACGTGGGGGCGGTGACGGCCAAGCGCCCGGCGGCATTGCCTTCGGAAACAGCCAGTGCATAGCTGCTCAGTTGTCCCATGAACCTGTCCGCGGCCTTGGCCTTCTTGGAACGCTCGTATATTCTTTTAGCCTTCCGATAAAACTCAAAGGGCCCGGGGAGAAGGCCCTCTTCCCTAAGACCCTGGTTCACGCCCTCCTCCATGGTCTTGAGGACTAAATCGAGGTTGGCGCAGATTTCCTTCTCACCGACCTTCATCAGGGCCTTCTCGTTTTCCAGCATCATCTCATGCAGGCTCTTGTTGCTCTCTTGCGCCAAGCGCTTAAATTCCGTCATGCTCCCGTAGGGATACACCGGCTGGCCCCGATCCAGCTCTGGCTGTCCCTTATACTGAAAGAAGCCCCCACCCGGAGAGTAGTACTCCCTCTCAAAGAGCGTCGTCCCGTCTTTCTGGACCAGCCGCATGACGAGGGTATTAGAAAAAGGGTAGTTATGCTCGATCTTGTCCCAAACAATCGTGTCCTTATGTAGTTCAAAGGTCTTGCCCTTGATGGTTATCGTATACTTTTTGGTGGTGTCCTGGAGGTCATCCATCAACTTGTGGTCGCAAGTATGCGGTTTTTGCCCCAAAAGCCCGGCCAAAACGGCGCGATCGGTACGGTGCCCCTTGCCGGTGGCGCTCAGGCTGCCGAATAGCCTCGCCTCAATGGCGTGGGCCTTATCCATGATATCCTGAGGCAGATCCTCCAGGGCCTGCCGAAAATCGCTGGAAATCCGCAAGGGCGCAATGGTATGCGAACTGGATGGTCCCGGACCGATCTTAAACATGTCGGTCATGGAAGTCAAAATCACGCCTTGGGGCGGCCCTTGGTAACATTTACCTGGAGCTATACCGGGAAAGGCCTTGGCAGGAATGCCCCTGGCAGGAGATAAATTCGCTTTGCTCAGCAGGCCCGCACCCGCGGAAAAAGCCATGGCGATCTTGAGGAAACTACGGCGATCCATAGTACACCTCTGGGCTAAGATGTTTTTTTTGCTAAGGATCGTAAGACCCTAGGGCGGGATGCGCTTCGCTTTCCCGCCCTACGGCACTAAGGTTGTTTCGGCTGCGCTGCTTGGAAAAGCTCATCCAGCCAATCGAAGACCACCTGGCTCACCAGGCTGCGGTTCTCCATGACGCAGTGATTGGCGGCCCCTTCGATGGCCGGCGTGACCACGAATTTCTTCCTGGGGTGGGGCAGATTGTCCATGCAGAGCTGTTGTTGCCGTTTGACCTCCTGGCTTTGATACTCTCCCTCACCGACGATGACGAGGGCCGGGACCGCGACTTTGGCCGGGTCAAAGCGGAACCCTTCGTTGGCCTCGACTAGACCGGAAGGCTTATCCATCGGCACGCCCCAGCGCCAGCAGATAAGCTTGACGGTGTTTCTATGAAAAGATGACCAGGAAGCGATTTCCTGCGCGGTTGCCTTGACTACCGGCATGATGGCGAAAAGGGGGCGGGCGTCCACGACGCAGCTGTTCATGACAATGGCCTTGATGCGCGGGTCGTGCACGGCGGCCTGGGGCACGAAGCCGCCGCCGCCGCTATAGCCGAAAACGGCCAGCCTCTCTGGATCTACCTCCGGACGCCCCATGGCATAGTCCAACACCGCTTTCATCGGAACATGCATGTCCCGGCGGAAGACTTTCCCCTCCAGGGGGAGGAGCCCCTGCCCCGGCAAATCCACGGTCAGGAAGTTGTAGCCCCGGTCATGGGCCTGGGGGGCGATGTAGAAGAAGAGATCCTCAGCGAAGGTCTCGCCGCCGCCGATCATGATCAAGGTCTTCACCGGTTTGTTCCCGGCCGCGGCCTTGCGGAAGAATCCCGGGAGAGACGTTCCTTCAAAGGGAATCTCAAAGTATTCCAGGGGCGGATCGAACAACTCTCCGGCCTTAATGAGGAGGCTTCGGCTCTTCCGGGCGTATTCCTTCAGGCGCGGATCAGCCGGCAGCATCGCCAGGAGCGCCAGGCGGTAGTAGTAGGAGGCGCGCTGAAACTGATCCCGGGCGCTCACCTGGTGGCCGCCGGCCAGGGAGTGCTCGCCCCGGGCGGCGACGAGGCGCGCCGTCCTGGCCCACTCCTGCTGCCAGCTGGCGGCGTCGCCGTCCTTGATGCGGGCGGCGGTGCAGAAGGCCTCGCCGATCTCGCAGCCGTGGTTCACCGTGGCCCCGAGAGCGAGGGAGCCGAAGATGAAATCCATATCTGGGTCTTTAAAGTGATAGCGAACATAGGTTTCGTGGGCATCGAAGACCTTCTTCTGCTCCTTGCTTCGCACCGATTTCGTTTTCGAGGTCTCTTGCTTTCCCGCAGCATAGGAGACACCGGTTCCCCCATTGGTCAGGACCGCAGACACCAGGAACATGACCGCCACCGCCTGAACTCTCTTGGGCATTACAACCTCCTCTTGCTTCTGAAGGCCATGCCTGGGAATTTCCGTTTGTGCCTCAGGGCAAGCGTTCCCAGACCAGGCTGACCACCCCCTGGATGCCGCCTAAGAGCAGGGGGCCCTTCAAAGTCAGATACTTCTCGTCGAATTCGAAATGGCGCCGCTGATCCGTCCCCACCCAGTTGGGGAGGAGGGCGGCCTCGAGGTGGTGCACGATGGTCTGTTCGTCCGGATTGACTGAATAGGTCCCATAGTAGGCGGTATATCCGTCGAATGCCGCCCGTACTTCAGCCTCGGACGTGGCCATGGTGTCATCCGAGGTAAACCCGGGACGGTTGGGGTTCATAAGTTGTACGGCCATACGCCCATCGGCTTCATAGATGAGCCTTCCTTGGGCATCCTTTCCGAAGGGGTAAGCCGTCTGTCCGCTTGAGTCCTTAAGGTGGAAGGATATGAGTTTCCAGGAACCCAAAAGTTTGGGGATAACTTCCCTGCTCATGCTATGAACCCTTCCCTGCGGGGCATCCGCCTTCCTTTCGCCCAGGCCCTGGCTTATAACGACGCAGCCACTGATAAACGGGACAACAGCCAAGCTCAACAGGTAGAGGTTTTTCATTTTGGAGGTGTTTAGATGTAGTGTCGGATAAATCATAATCTAGAAGACGAACCCTGGCTATGTAGATGTTAGATGATATCGGCGGATGCTGGTGAAGCCCGGCAATCGCTGCTTCCGGCCGATCTAGCTACGAAATAAATAATCATACCACAGGACCAGACATGGGCCTCAAAAATTACCAGGCTCCTATCTTAACCCTTGCGGCGCGATATCTTGCCAATATCTACACTTTGCAATCGCGGATTTTAATTAAGATTTAACACTCGCCCGGCCTTCTGGCGGTGTTGGGGAAGTGCGGGGTTGAACCAGAAGAGGTTGCGGCCCCGGGCCGCGGCTACGTCCTCGATGCGGCGCCAGCGGCCCTTGTGCAGGTGCGCGGCGCGGTAGCCATAGCCGGTAAGCAGTGCCTGAATGTCGGCTTTACTGGCCCCGGCCGCGGCCAGATTTTTTTCTTCCATCTCCAGAAGCAACAGCGGCTGATGCGCGGCCATAAGGCTTTGGGCCCCTTTAAGCACCGCCAGCTCCGCGCCTTCCACGTCTATTTTGAGAAAATCCGGAGGGCGCAGCCCCGGCTCCCCCAAAAACTTGTCCAGGCAGACGGTGCGGCAGACCTGCCGGTCCCCCGGCTCCAGGCCGGCCTGATAAAGGCTGGCGCTGCTGTCGGCAAAATCCCCAGCCAGATACAGCACCGCCTCTCCCTCGGCATCGCTCACCGCCAGATTATAGGGGTGGATATTGGTAAACGGGTTCAGGGCAATATTGTCCACCAACCTTTCATAGGCCGGGCCCCCTGGCTCAAAGGCCAATATCTGGCCGCTATTGTTTAAGGCCGTGGCCGCCACCAACGTAAAATACCCCACGTTGGCGCCGATGTCCCAGAACACCTCGTCCGCCTCCAGCAGCCGCCGCACCAAAGCCGCTTCATATCTTTCATGGTAGTGGCCGTAAAAATAGAGCTTGCGCTGTTCGGTGTCGTTAAGGTCCAGTTTCATCTTAAAACCCTGGTCCAACCTCACCGTGACCCAGCGCTCCGCAGGAGCCAAGCGGCTGTTTAATGACTGGTAGAAATACGCCTTGCCGTCCCGCAACGGGAACCTGCTCAGGTACCAGCGGAAGATATTTCTACTTATCCCTTTAAGCCAATTCTCGGGCATATATAGGGTTTCCTGAAGGTTATGGTTTTTTGGGGGAGGGGGTTAAGGGCTTCCACAGGCGGGGACGCCTGCGC
>Ga0233423_10001405_pt1 | contig 12145 bp, 7 predicted proteins | sample Watercolumn_Mata_FD_180713 | JGI IMG/M metagenome (GOLD analysis project Ga0233423, IMG submission 180713) | Freshwater microbial communities from Lake Matano, South Sulawesi, Indonesia - Watercolumn_Matano_2014_112_MG | ecosystem: Environmental > Aquatic > Freshwater > Lake | place: Indonesia... | reverse complement strand
ACCCGTATTGACGGCGGCACCGCGGCCGTGGTGGCTATTGCCGGCGGCGCGGGCAAACTGCAAATCTTCAACTGGGGACCGGCGTTTTCGGAATTCGGACAGCCAGAATTCCTCAAGAGTCTGCTCTCAAATCCTAACATCTTGGTTCTGGCGATTTTGAACGGGTTTTTTGGCTCTATGGCGGCCTTCGGGACTGATCAGGAGACCATGCAGCGACTTCTCACCGTGGAAACGAGAAAAGAAAGCCAGAAAACCATGTTGCTCACCCCCATCGGCAGTTTTCTGGTAATGATCATCTTCCTGTTTATTGGCGCTTGCCTTTACGCCTTCTATGCACAGCATCCGGAGATGACTTTGCCTGACAAATTGGACAAAATTTTTCCGCATTTTATCGAGCAGACCATGCCCCCAGTGATGAGAGGGCTGATGCTGGCGGCGATTGTGATGGCGAGCATTGACTCGCCTTTAAGTTCCCTGACTTCTTCCTTTGTCACCGACATTTATCGGCCGGTGATTTTTAAGTCGGGAACCGAAGGCCACTATCTGTTAATTTCCAGAGTTTGCGTGATTATGTTTGGCATTATCCTGGCGGGCATCGCCTACTTTTTCAGCCATTTTGAAAAATTCCTCTGGCTGGCTTTTAAAATCGGCGGGGTCACCTACGGCTCTTTACTGGGAGTTTTTCTCCTGGGTCTGCTAACCAAAAGGCGCTGCAACCTGGTCAATGTCGTGGCCATGGCTCTTTCCGCCCTGGGTATGCTGGTGCTGTTGATTCTTTCCGAGAAGCAAATATTCCCGCTGGGATGGACCTGGCTCTTGTTGATGGGCACCTTTTTGACTTTTGCCACCGGTTGGCTTCTTGGAAAGAAAGAAGAGAGAGCCGCTGCCCTGCCCCCCGAAAACTGAACCACCAGTTATGTTAGCGTCATAGGTCGAAGCGCGGCAGAAAGATGAGCGGGAAAAGGGACGCTTCGGAGCAGAGCAAAGGTGGAGCAGGCCAAGCGGCTCAAGGCCCTGGAGCAAGAAAATGCTTGGCTTAAGCGGGCGGTGATGGAGCTCGCCCTGGAAAATGTGTCAACCTTTCGCTGAGGTCCCCAATTCAGAGAGCCATCTCGATGCGGCACAATTGGGGATCTTCAGTCCGCCTGATCTTAAATCCCACCTTTTTCGCCAGGTCCAGCATGGGCTGGTTTTGGGTCAGGACATCCCCGGACAAGACCTTCACCCCTTGGTCCCGGGCAATAGCGATGACTTGTTCCACCAACTTGGGCCCCAGGCCCTTGCCCTGCCAGGGATCTCCCACAATAACCGCGAACTCGGCGCTGGAGCGATCTGCAGCCATGAAAAGGCGGCTGACCCCCATCATGACTTCCGGCCCCGGCGGCTGCCCCAAGGCCATCACCCCCACCTCCCGGTCATAATCATTTTGGGTGAAACGGATGAGCATCTCATGCGTCCATTGTTTAATAAACCTGAAATAGCGAAAGAAAATGGTCTCGCTGGAACACTTGTTCAAAAAGGCGGACACCAGCGGCTCGTCTTCGGGCTTCATGGGCCTGAGCAGCACCGGCGTCCCGTCTCGTAGCATCCAGTCGTTTTCATACTGGTTGGGATAGGGGGCAATGATCAAATGCCGGGGAGCCGGCAGGACGCCGGTTTCCACGGTCATGCGGGCTGCCACCGCCATCGCCCGGCCATTGATGATGAACAAGGGATTGATCTCGAGGAAGGCAATCTCCGGAAAATCGGTAACCAGTTGAGAGACCCTTACCAGGATTTCCGCCAGGTGGTCGAGACCAGCCGCGGGCAACCGACTCTGTCCCCCCAAGGCCTGGAAAATCCGGGTCCTTTCCATTAAGCGGCGGGCCAGCAGCAGGTTCAAAGGGGGCAGGTCCACGGCGATATCCTGGAAAATCTCGGCAAACGGTCCTCCCACCCCAAAGGCCAATAAAGGTCCGAAATGTAGGTCGTGCCGACTGCCGACGAACAACTCAAAGTCAGGTTTTCGTTCCTGGGCCTGGACCGTCACCCCCAGAATCCGCACCTGGGGGTGCTGGTTTTTGGTTTCCCCGGTTAAGCGGTCAAACGCCGCCCCCACCTGCGCCTCATCATTCAAGTGATAGATAACCCTCGCCCTTTCTTCTTTAGCTTCAAGGTCGGGGGCATTGATTTTCAACAACACGGGATAACCCATTTCGGCGGCCGCCAATTTCGCTTCGGCGGCCGAGGCGGCGGCCGCGGTGCGATTCACCGGAATGCCGTAGGTGGACAGAATGGCCTTGGCTTCCAGCTCGGTGAGGCGCTTGGGGGTGGGGGCCAGGCATTGATCCAGAAAGGCCCGGGCCTGTTTGGTATTGACTTTCAAATCGGTGGGCAGGCGGGGCGGCGTCTCCTGGAGCAGGGAGAGATGGCGGCTATATGAATACATTTCCATGAAGGTATCCACCGCCGCTTCCGGGGTTTCAAAAGTGGGGATGCCGCCTTGGTTGAGAATCTTTACTCCCTGGGCGACCTCTTCCCCGCCCATCCACACGGCAAAGAGGGGACGGCCCCGGCCTTTCGCTTCCTGGACCAGGGCGGCCGCCACCTCCGTGGGGTCGGTCAAGGCCTGGGGGGAGAGGATGATGACCAATCCAGAGAATTCCCTCCCCTCCAGCACCGTATGCACGGTGCGCGCATAGCGTTCCGGAGTGGCGTCCCGGAAAATGTTGATGGGATTACCGGGCTTCCAGAAGGGGGGTAGGAAATTCGCCAATTTGGCCAGAGTCTCGGGGCTTAGCTCTCCGGGAGCCCGATCCCAGCGACGCAGGGCGTCCACCGCCATCAGGCCGGGGCCGCCGCCATTGGTAATGATGCCTACATCCCCCCCCACGGGTCGCTTCATCTTTCCCAAAGTCTCGGCGCAGTCGAAGAGCTGCCCAATGGTGTCCACCCGGACAATGCCTGCCCGCCGGAAGAAAGCGTCGTAGGCGGCGTCCTCGCCGATGAGTATATCGTCCCGGTCTCCACCGGCCTGGGGCCAGGCCTGATACCTCCCGGCTTTGATGACAATAATGGGCTTTACCCGGGAGACCGAGCGGGCGGCGCTCATAAACTTGCGGTGCCGGGTCAGGCTTTCCATGTAGAGGATGATGCTGTGGGCCGCGTCTTGGTTGCCCAGATAGTCGATAAGATCGGCGAAATCCAGGTCCGTTTTGGAACCGACGCTGATGAAATGGCTGAAGCCGATATTTTTCCGGGCCGCCCACCCCAGAACGGAACTACAGAGGGCGCCGCTTTGGGAAATAAAGGCCAGGTGGCCGGGACGCACCGCCTGTTTGGCAAAGCTGGCGCGCAAGCCCACCTGGGGACAGATGAGGCCCAGAGAACTGGGGCCTAGATAGCGGATGCCGGCCTGCTCCGCGGCAGCCTGAATCTCCGCTTCGATTCTTTCCCCCTCTGCTCCGGTCTCTTTGCCTCCCGCGGAGATGATGACCGCCGTCTTCACCCCCACCTGGCCACATTCTAAAAGGACCGGAGGGATATCACCAATAGGGATGGCTATCACCGCCAAGTCGATGGCCCCTGGCACCGCCGCCACCGTGGGGTAGGCCGGCAGCCCCAAGATTTCCGGATACTTGGCATTCACTGGGAAAATCCGGCCGGAAAACCCGCCCTGCTGCAAATTATTTAGCAGGGTCCAACCCAGGCTGCCCACCTTCTCACTGGCGCCGATAACGGCCACGGAATCCGGTTTGAACAGATAATCTAAACGGTCTTTTCCCATGACATACCCCTTGTCGGGTTTGGGGGGGAGAGGGGGTGATGGCGGGGTCAGCCCAGCCGTCTCCTCCCCCGGTCCTCCCCTCCGGTCTTTAAAGGCTGTTCAATACCCGGAGATGATCAAAAACGCAGTCCTCCAGGACCTCCAGATTATAACCGCCTTCCAGCACTGAAATAATGCGACCCTGGCAAAATTCCCGCGCAAAAGAGAGCAAAAGGGCGCCCATGACCATATACACCTTCTGGGAAAGGCGTAAATGGCTCATGGGGTCCCGGGCATGAGCATCAAAACCGGCGGAAATCATCAAACAATCAGGTCGGAATTTCTCCAGGGCAGGCAACACTTCTTCATCCATGACTTCCAGATAATCGGGGTCGCGGCTGTAAGGGGGAAAGGGAAAATTCAGGGTGTAGCCCAAGCCCGCCCCCCTGCCCCGCTCGGTTTTCCAACCGGTGCCGGGGTAACAGACCCCGGGGTCTTCATGCAGCGAAATAAAGAGAACGGTGGGGTCTTCTTCCAAGAGGTGCTGGGTGCCGTTGCCATGATGGGCGTCCCAATCGACGATGGCAATCCTGGCCAGGCCGTATCTTTCCTGGAGGTACTTGGCCCCCAGGGCCACATTGTTAAAAAAGCAGAATCCCCTGGCTTGAGCCCGTTCGGCGTGGTGGCCGGCCGGACGCACCGCGCAAAACGCGTTCCTTACTTCTCCCCGCATCATGGCATCACAGGCGGCAAATACCCCGCCCACGGCCAATCTGGCGATGTCAAAAGACTCCCTACAGATGCCGTTATCGGCCTCATCCAGAAATTTCCGGCCCTCTTGGCAGGCAGTCCGGAACCGTTCAATATAATCCCGGTCATGAAGCTTTTCGATCCAGGCCAGTGAGGCCTCATAAGGTTCAATAAGACTTAATTGCTTTATTAATCCTGAGAACACTACCCGTCGGTGAACGGCCCGCAAGCGGTCCGGGCCCTCCGGATGTCCGGGGCCGGGATTATGCTGTAGATATCTTTTATTATATACGTAACCGGTTAGGGCCACGTCTCCTCCGGGAAACGGGGGAAAAATATGGAATTGGGGGAGCCGCTGGACTTAACTTTCCACAATATGTAGTAGAGGTGCGCTATGGAGGAAGTTATCGCTACTTTCCTTACTCTTTCCAAAGCAAGCCCAATTGGGAGTCTGCATTCGCCCCGATATTACTGGTACTGGATGTAAATCGGTTTCGGGTTCAGCGCCAGCACCTCCTGCGGGGTCATTAGCGGGTCGCCTTTCTTGGTGTCATTGTGGTAGAAGAGCTTGAAGCCAGTGTACTGCACCGGTTCGGCGACGATGTAATCTTTGTACGAGTCCCGCTTCAGCCAGGGGGCGCCCCAGCCGTCCATGTTCATGACGATCTGCACCTCGGGGCAGAGCTTGATACTTTTAGCATTGGTGACCATGTTGCGGGTGAAGCGGTGCACGATGAACACTTTGGGCGGCAGCTTGTACTTTTTCACCAGCTCCTGTAGGAAGCCGGAGGCATAGTTGATGTCCGCCGCGTCATAGGTGCCGATCTTGGTCCCCGGTATCCTGCCGCTCTTGATCATGTTGAACTCCGGGTCCATCCCCAGGTGCACGTCCGGATTTTTCAGCAGCCACTCGAAGCGCGGCAGGATGGTGCGGATGTTTTCATGGCCGGTCTGGATGTCGATGAAAAGGAGGGCGCCCGTCTCTTTGGCCCAGCCGTACACCTCATTGACAACGGTGTCCGGAATGACCATCCGGTACTTGCCGGCCTTCCCCGCCCCCCCCTGGGCCACCACCGCGACCAGGTGCAGGGCGGGCTGCACCGGTAACGTCGGATCCGCCTTCTCCCATTTGGCCGCCTCCCGCTGCAGCCGCCGCAGCATTTCGTCCTTGGGGTACTCCCCCAGCGCTCCCATCCGCTTGGAAAGCGGGTTGCCGTAGTAGGCGACGATGCGCTTGTGGGGCAGAATGGCCCCCGGCAGCGGCGGCGGGCCTTGCACCGGCCAGCCTTGCCGTTTGGCATACTCGGGGTCCTCGCCGGCTAAGTACTTGACCTTGGAAACCGGAATTTCCGGGGCTGGCACCTTTGCCATTTCAGCCGGCTTCTCCGCGGCAGTGGCGGCTGGGTTGCCGGTGGCGGGGGACCCGGCCATACCGGGAGGCGGCGGCGGCGTTGTCGGGGCGGCCGGGGCGGCTTCGCTCGGCGCGGTTTGGGCCGCCTCTACGTCGCTGGGCCTGTCGCTCGTGCAGCCTGCCAGGGCTAGTACAAAAATGACCACCGTCGTCAGTAGGGGGGCAACTATTCGTATGGGCAAGCGAAAACGCGCGTACGTCACGAAGCACTCCTTAAAGGAAATATGCGGAGTTGCCGGGAACTTGCTAGGCTCTAAAGGCAGTCAAAGCTTCCATATAATATCAGTTAATCAAGAATTTTAGGGGGAGTTTTACGAAAAAAATCACTCAAGAGAAAGAACCGTGGCCCGGCTTATCAGGCATTGACATCCTGCCAGCGCCTGGCCAGGTGGATGAAGGCATACATGGCCACGGCGGCGAAAATGCCGGCGATGGCAAAAGGCGTCCAGACCCAACTGGGATCGTACCTGTCCCACAAGAGCTGCGTTACCTGGGCCGGAGTCTGCCCCAACATCTCCGTCAAGGTGGCGAATGCCTGGGAACGGTCCGGAAGTTCCTGGACCTTCAGCACTTCGGACATATAGCGCAAGGACAAACCCGCCTTTTCACCGGTGCGTTCGTAGATCTGTGCTGCCAGGAAAGACCCGTAGCCCCAGCCGAAGGCATAGGGGATGCTGGCGTAACCCATGTACAGGGCTTTTTTGTCCGGAGGCGCGATCACCGCCAGGTACTCCCGCATCTTAGGGGAACATAGGATCTCCCCCACCGTGAAGCAGGTAATCCCGGCCAGGCAGGTGAAAATGGACATGCTCGAGCCCACCACATAAATACCCAGGCTGACAAAGATAAAGCCGAAAAAGATGGAGGTGAGCCGGCGCATCACCCGGTTGGCATACCAGGATAGCGGGGCGACGACGAAAATGATCAGAAAAGGGTTGAGGTTGATCACCCACTCCTGGGCGATCTGGGGGCCTCGGGAGAGATTCCGGGAAAGCATGAACTCCGGCAGGTGCCGGGCCAGGGAGTAACTGTCCACCCAGTCCACGATGAAATTGGGCAGCGTGTCCCAGAGCTGCTCCAGCACCGCCCAGAATACCGAGATAATGACAATAAAGGCCAGGAGCCGCGGGTTGAGGATTTCCCGGGCCATGTCCACCACCACTTGCCAGCCTCCGTTAGACCTATCGGTCCCAGGATTAACTTCCTGGTAAGAGAGAAGAAACAACAGGTTCAGATTGACCAGGAGGGCACAGCCATAGAAAACCGTGGGCCAAGAGTAGCCGTAGAGAAAATGCGCCAGCGGCGGCCCCAGGAAGGCACCGACGTTGATAACCATATAAAAGAAGCCCCAGCCCACTCCGGAGGTCTCATCCGTCAAGGTTTTGACAAAAGTGGCCTGAATGGGGGGCTTGAAGACCGCGGTGCCCGCGGCCAGCAGCAGACAGCCGGCAAAGAACGGCCAAAAGGTGCGCTGGGTGGCCATCACGAGGTAGCCCAGGGTTTTTAACATGATGGCTATGACGATCTGCCGCTTGTACCCGTAGCGATCGGCGAAGCCGCCCGTGAGCACCGGCAGGATGGACTGCACCAAGGCCCACCACAGAAAAATGAACCCCTTGTCGCTCTGAGAAAAGTGGAGGCCGCCCACCTCGTCAGCCTGGGCGATATAGATGGGGATGACCACCCGCACGCCATAATAAGCGAGTCGTTCCACCATCTCCATGAGGTTGGCGACCCAGAAAGGCCAGGTCAGGCCTTTGGTCTGACCCCAGAATGAGGATGTGTCCTGGTCACCCATGTGGACCTTTTCGGCGACGCGAATTCTTCGGACTTGCTGGGATGAGTATAATGGAAAGAGAGAATTCCGCTTAAGGAAAATCAATCCGGAATTAGATTCTTTTTAGCGATATAGAAATCATATCGTCAAGTGTCCGGAATTTTTGAAAAGAATCTGATTTAGCAAGTTCTCACGTTAGGGTGACTCTCCAGTCTAACGCTTTAAATAAAGTTTGCGAGAATTGAAAAGCTAATAAATTGTCTGACCAAATTTGGAGCCAAGTCTGGGAACCTGCCCCCGGTGAATGTCCTTTTCGCCCGTCGCCTCCCCTCTTCCATCGTTTACCATTACCGGGGCTTACTGCTCTAAAGTTGCATGGCTGCCTGGCAAACGAGAAATCCGCTTGCTGAGGTCCTGACATTTTCAAAATTTGCCAAAAATTGATTTTTAGCCATTTTGTACCCCCAGGCTCTTTCTGAGGAGAATCAGCTTAGAGGAGTGAAATTTTTTCGGGGTTAAACTCGGGAGAAGGGGTTTCAAACCCGGCTTGGCGAGCAGGAAAGTTAAGCTTGCGCGATAATCAACCAGTATTTTTTTACTTCCCCTGGGCTTTAAAATATATCAATATAGTATATACTGACCAAATAATTTATAGTCCCCTATTCCGAAATTGGCAACTGCGGTCCTGACTAAAGGGCCGGGCCAAGGCTGCCGCGGGTCTGGATCACCGGGTCTGTCTAAAGCACCCGGGGGAGTAGGCATAATCCCACAAGAACCCGCAGCTGGGGCAGGTGGTGGAAATCCTTACAGATTCTGATGGTGTCTTGGCGGATATGTTGCTTGAGGCGCCCAGCCAGGCCAGGAGTTTAGCGGCAGCCGAAAAGGTAAGGACTAAGACCATGACCAACTCTAAATCAAGGGGGACCGGCTCCAGTTGTTCCCCACAGCATGGCAGCAGAAAAATGGGTAAGTGTCAGGAGGCTGAAGATGAAGCTCTCTACTCGTAGCCGCTACGGGACCAGGATGCTCCTGGACATGGCGCAGCACTATAACCAGGGCCCGGTACAGTTGGGGGATATTGCCAAACGGCAAAATATCTCCGTGAAATACTTGGAGCAGATTATCATCCCCCTAAAAAAGGCCCATTATGTGGAGAGTGTGCGCGGCCCCAAGGGGGGCCACCTGCTGGCCAAACCCCCTGAACAGATCACCGTGGCGGAAATCGTGGCCTTGTTAGAAGAGGGGACCAGCCTGGTGGAGTGCACGGAGCATGCCGAGGTTTGCGAGCGCGCCCCCAGGTGCCCCACCCGCCTGATCTGGCAGGAGGCGGCCCAAGCTATGTTTGACAGGCTCAAAGCCATTACTCTGGCGGATCTGGTGGAGCGGGCCAGAGGCGAAAAAAGCCAGGAAATCCATGAAGTATTTACCCATGGTCATGGCTCCTCCCCCTAATCCCGGTTTTAACCACCGGAGGAGGCTCGGGGTGGGCTGGCCCCTCGGCCTAGGAAAGCAATTCCCCCAAACCCACCAGCTTCGCTAATCTTCTCCGCCAACCGCTTCCTTTGTCAACATATCCACCAGCTCCTGGAGGCTCAGGTCTGGCGCTGGGGCCGGGGAGGGGGCCGCCAGCAGACCCTGGAGCAGGGCCGCCAAGTGCGGCTGGGACTCCAGGCTTTGCACCAGGGCTTCGCCCCGGGCCTGGCGCAGACATTTAAGGATTTCCTGGACCGTGATCTGGTCCAAAGGTAGGCTGGGGACAAATTGAGGCGACGCCTTGGGGCTTTCCGGGGTTACCTCCATCACCAGGTGGCAGTTCTTGAGCAACTTGGTCACCCGGGCCGCCAAGTTGTTACCGCTGGGGAGCATCTGCGCCAATTCCGCCAGGGACAGGGGCGGCTGCCGCCGGTGGAAGCGGGCGCTGATGCCCAACAGCGCAGCCAGGCCCAGGTATTCGTCCACCGGCTCCAGGGGGTAGGGAGAGCGGCGCCATTGCTGGCTAAGATGGTCCAGATGCTGGTGGGCGAAGGCCACCTCGGTGCCGAACAGCACGATTAACCAACTCCAGAACATCCAGATGACTAAAAAGAGCAGGTTATACAAGGCCCCGTAAATGGCGTTGTAATAAGTGGCCGTGCCTTGAAACCAGATAAAAATTCCCTGGGCCGCCTGCCACAGGCTGCCCCCGACCACGCCGCCAATCAGGGCCGAGCGGAAGCTCACCCAGGTGTTGGGCATCACCAGGTAGATGAAGGTAAAGGCCACCCACAAAATCCCCAGAGATATCAGGCCGGTGGTGGCGGAAAAAAAGGCCGCGGGCATGACGTCGGAAAGAAAGCTGCGGATATCCGGGTGGCTCAGAAAAGTGGTGGAAATGGAGATGGCCCCGGCCATGAGGATGGGAAAGATCAGAAAGATGCTCAAATAATCGCTGAGTTTGCGCCGCCAGGGTCGGGTCTGGGTGACCCCCCAGGTTTCGTTAAAGGCCCGCTCCACGTTGGTCATCACCACCACCAGGGCAGCCAAGAGCACCACCACCCCAAAAACCCCCAGGGAAGCTACCTGGGTGTTTTCGATGTACTGGAAGATCTGGGTGGCGAACTCCTGGGAGCCCGGGGCCAGGCGGTCCATAAGCTGGGCGGACAACAGCCGCTGGATGCCCAGACCCTTGAGAATGGCGAACAACAGCGCCAGCAGCGGAATCAGGGCCAGAATGGTGGAATAGGCCAGGGTGGAGGCCTGCACCAGGGCGCGATGCTGCCCCAGGCCCCCAAAGGCCAGGACGAGGATGCGTAGGCCCTTGAATAGCATCAAGGTCCCAGAGGTGAGCCCTTCATCCTGCCAGAGGCGCACCTTAAAGAAATTCCGGACGGCTTCTAAGAATCTCATCATGGCCCGTGGTTATCCCTTATGGAGTATAGGGCAGGCACCGCCCGCCAACAATAGTTTATTAAGGGGTGCTTTAAATAGCTTGCCTCCTAGGCCGCTAAGTACAGGCGGCCCGGCGGCTCGCCCCGGGGGTTATTTTTCCAATTCTTTCACCCGGAGGTCTTCCTGGTTAAGGTCCACGGGCATGGCCTTGCCGGTATTTTTGCCAAACTGCTCAAACACCGCGGTGAGCAGGTAGTTGACGGCCACCCTCAGGTCCGCGGAGGTGCCGGTGCTCCTGGCTTCTCCCACCCACAGGGTGAGATAGGCTTTTTGGTCCCGGTAGTGCCGCCCGTCCACCACATTGATGAGCAGCCAGCGGTCGTAGATGGTTTCGGCATAAGGATAAGAGGCCCAATAAGGCACCGCAAAGAAGTAAGGGTAAGCGCGGCGGCTGCCGGGCCCTGAGGGGCCCCACTCATAGAAGGAGAAGTCCGGCAGGGTGACGCTGACATTGCGCGCCGGGCCCAGGCCGTAAGAAAAAAAGAGGAGGTAGGCGGCCTGGTCGAAGGTGGTTATCTGATACCCCTGCTTGGCCAACAACCTGGTGATTTTCCCTTTTATTTCTTTTTCCAGGAGGGGGTTGGGGGCCTCCTGGTTCTCGACAATAAAAAAAGTGGCTCCCGGGGTCAAGACCGCCGGGGAAGCGGGGTCGGTATAGCCGTTGACCTGCACCTGATAAATGACGGGGGCGCAGCCCGGCAAACCCAGTAAACTGAGGCTTAACCAACAGCCGATCACGAATCTGTGCATACGTCCTCCCGCCTTAAGAGACGGGGCTTTAAGTCTGGGAATTCTAGGACTCAAGTTCTTCAAGGGATTATCTCCTGGTCTTGCGGTCTGAGGCCGGCCAGCCCCTCCTTCAGCCCTGGTAGGCCCTGGTCAAGACGGCCGCCAAACGGTCCCTAATATCTTTTAAAGGCGGCAGGGCCGGCAGGGGAGGCAGGTCCTGGTCCGTCAATTTCCGGTGTTTGAAGCGCATGCGGGTGGAGAGCTATTCACGTTCCGGGGCCAACAGGCCTCCGGAGATGGGCTCCCCCCGGCCCTCCAGGGCCTCTATCTGAGCGGCGATGAGGCCAAAATCATAGGAAAGGTTGAACTTGTCCACGTCTTCGTTGAGCAGTTTCAGGTGGGTGAGGATCTTGGCGTATTTTTCCTTAAGCTGGGCGCTCTCCCGCTGCAATTCTTCATAAAGGTGGAAAATCAGGTGCTTAAAGCGGCCGCGGGCGGTGAAGCCCCAGCCCCGGCGGCCTTGGAGCAAGTCCTGGCGCGCCTGGGGGGCCAACCCCAGAAACTCCTGGTAAAATGGCCAATCCTTTATCAAGAGGGCCTCCATCATCAAGGCGATGGCCGGCTCTGACCCGAGGGCCTGATAAAGGGCCATAAAATGGGGGGCCAATTGCGCGGCCGCGTTTTGGTATTCCTGCACCTCCTGACCCAGAAGTTCGGTTTCTTCTTCCAGATAGACCCGGTCGGCGAAATAGTTGTCCACTATCTCCTTTTTGATGTGGACCTTTAAGGCCTCCAGGGCGCGGTC
>Ga0233423_10001404_pt1 | contig 12149 bp, 11 predicted proteins | sample Watercolumn_Mata_FD_180713 | JGI IMG/M metagenome (GOLD analysis project Ga0233423, IMG submission 180713) | Freshwater microbial communities from Lake Matano, South Sulawesi, Indonesia - Watercolumn_Matano_2014_112_MG | ecosystem: Environmental > Aquatic > Freshwater > Lake | place: Indonesia... | reverse complement strand
CTCATATTTTTCGCAGCGGCTGCCGTAAAACAGGGGGTTTTCTCCGGCTATTTTTACCTGGCGGATTTCGCAGTGGTTGGCGCAGCCCTGGCACTCAAAAGAATTGATGCTGTACTCACGGTCAGCCAGGTCAAAGCCTTTGAAGCGGGAGGTCTCCCAGGTGCGCTCCCGCTTGGCCAAAAGGGCCGCGCCGATGGCCCCGGTGACATCGTGATGGGGGGGCACCGTGATCTTTTGGCCCAACACCTGCTCAAACGCGGCGACAATGCCCTGGTTGGCCGCGGTGGCCCCCTGGTAAAACACGTTTCTGCCGATGGGCCGGTCTTCCGCCACTTTGTTTAAGTAGTTCTGGACAATGGAATAAGACAGGCCGGCCACCAGGTCCTCTTTAGCCGCGCCACGCTGCTGGTGGTGCACCAGGTCCGACTCCATGAACACGGTGCAGCGCTCCCCCAGGCGCACCGGGTTTTTGCCGGCCAGGGCCAGGCGGCCGAACTCTTCGCGAATGGAAATGCCCAGTTTCTCCGCCTGCTCTTCCAGGTAGGAGCCGGTGCCCGCGGCGCAGACCTTGTTCATCATAAAATCCACGATGGCCCCGTGTTTGAGGCTGATGAACTTGGAATCCTGGCCGCCGATCTCAAAAATGGTGTCCACCGCCGGGTCGATGGCCGCGGCCGCGGTGGCCTGGGCGGTGATTTCATTGCGCACCACGTCCGCACCGATAAAGTCCCCGGTGAGATAACGTCCCGAGCCGGTAGTGGCCGCGCCGCCGATGGTGACCCGGCCTTTGAGCTTCTGCCCGGCCCTTCGCAAACCCTCGGTGATGGCCTCCAGCGGCCGGCCGGCAGTCATGAGGTATTCTCGGGCCAACACCCGCATATCCTGGTCGATGACCACCACATTAGTGCTGATGGAGCCCACATCGACCCCCAGGTAACCCTCCACCGCCTCCCCTTCCGGAGGCAGCGGCGCCACCAGATAATGCTCCGGCCCCAGGGTAGCGGGCGGGGTGAGAGCCGGCAGGCGACGCGTCGGTTCCGCAGCCTGGCGCAAATGGTCCTTAAGGGGCTGAAGCTCCAGGGCGAAAGTTTCCGGGGGCTGCTCCTGGGCCACCAAGACCGCGCCTACGGCCCCCAGGGCGCAGAAGTGCGGCGGAATGATAAGCCCCGCCTCATCCAGGGCAAAGACCTGGCGAAAAGCCTGGCGCACTCCCAAGTTGTGGGCCACGCCCCCCTGGAAGGCCACCGGCGGGGTAACGGTCTTGCCCTTGGAGATATTGCTCTTGAGATTGCGGGCCATGGCCTGGCACAGACCGGCGATGATCTCAAAATCCGGGGTGGCCCCCTGCTGCAGGTGAATCATGTCGGTCTTGGCGAACACGCTGCAACGTCCGGCGATGCGGGGCGGAGTGGTGGACTTCAAGGCCAGTTCGCTGAATTCTTCGATGGTGTACCCGAGGCGGTGGGCCTGCTGGTCCAAAAAGGAGCCGGTGCCCGCGGCACACATGGTGTTCATGGCGAAGTCCAAGATGACCAGGTGGCCGTCTTCTTCGCCCACCAGGATCAGCTTGGCGTCCTCGCCGCCCATATCGATGAGGCTGCGGGCCTCCGGGTGGAAATGATAAGTGCCCCGGGCCAGAGCGATAACCTCGTTGACAAACAGGCCCCCCATAATCTGTGCCAGGGCCTTGCCTCCCAGGCCGGTGAACGCGGCCAGGCGGCACTGTTTCAGGGGAAATTCCGGAGGCAGAGCCTCCAGGAGCTTTAAAGCGGTGCCATAGGGCTCCCCCAGGTGGCGGTGATACTCTTCTTGGAGAACCTCCCCTTGAGGGGTCATGATCACCAGGTTTACACTTACCGAGCCGACATCCATACCCAAGTCGAAGGCGCCGTGCATATCTCAATCCCTTTAAGTGGTACGCAAGAGGTCTTTTGGGGCAGCGTGATTCTTCTGAATTGCGGCCTGATGTCGCCAGGCCCACGAGGTTAACTGCGGTAAAATCCCTGGTCCTGATAAAAATTATAAGAAATCCGGCCGGACTCGCAAAGATGGTGGAGCCGCTTTTGCACCAGGGGCAAAGGCAACCCCAGGGCCAGAGCCAGGTCCGCGGCGGTCATGGGCCGCCGCGCCAGGGCCTCCAGAAACGCGGCGTCGCTGACGGCCGCCGCCTTTGCCGGTGCCCGGTCAAACGCGGCGATGACTTCCACCCCCTCCCCCAGGAAGGCGGCCACGGCCGACATTTCCTCGGCAGTCAGGGGCTTTGCCTTCGCCGCCGCCACCGGGCGCACCGCGGTATTTAATTGCACCTTGTCCGGCGCAATCCTGGCGATGGCCTGTTTAAGCGCGAGCAAATCCGTCTCCTGGTCATTGAGGCCTTTAAGCAGCATGATTTCCAGCCAGAGCTGGCCGGCAAACTCCCGGCGGAAAGCCTCAAGCCCCGCCAATAACTGCTCCAGCGAAAAATCCGGCAGCGGCCGGTTAATGAGCCGAAAGGTTTCCTGGCGGGCGGCGTCCAGAGAAGGCAGGACCACCTCCGCCCGGGCCAGCTCCTGGCGCACCTCCGGCAGATAAAGCAAGGCCCCGTTGGTCAACACCGCCACCGGGGTGTCACTCATCTCTTTTAAGGCCTTGATGATACGGCCTAGCCCCAGGTTCAGGGTAGGTTCCCCGGACCCCGCCAGGGTGATGAAATCCGGCGCCGCTCCCGAGCGGGCCAGGTAGTCCTTTAGTTCCTGAATAATGGCCTCGGTGTCGTACTCCCGGCGCGCCAGGGTCTTACGGGTGGTGCGCCCCACCTCGCAGTAAAGGCAGTCATAAGGACAGGTCTTGGGGGGAATGAGGTCCACCCCCAAAGACCTGCCCAGGCGCCGGGAAGGCACCGGACCGAAAAGATGGCCCATACTCAAAAGCAGCCCAGTTGGCACTGGATGATTTTTATCCGCAACTCGTTTAACAGCTCTCCCAGCGCCTGGCGGGAGAGGCCCAAGTCCTCGGCCACCTTAAAGGCCTGAGGACAGGTAATCTTCCCCTGCGGGGCCGCGGCCTTGATTTTCACCTTCAGGTTTTCGGCGGTCATCAATTGTATCCCTTGGGTGTGGCTTGAAGTTAAGATAATAATTATATAGCCTCTAAGAAGTAAAAATCAAGGCGGATGATACGTCTTAGGGCCAGGCCGGGATACGGGTACGCCAGTTTCTTGCTTTCTGCCGGCCAACCCGGGCAGCCATTTGGCTATTGGCGGAACTTCCCCACGATTTTCCCTAGCTTCGCACTTGGCAGCCGCCGCGCCTGAATGCTAATCTACTCAAGTCAGATCCCAGCCTCAGGAGGGAAAAGTGATGAAAGTGCTGGCCGTCTCCGGTTCGCCCCGGCCCCACGGCAATACCTGGCTATTGCTGCACGAAGCCTTGAAAGTGCTGGCCCAGCAAGGTTTCCAGACGGAATTTATCTCCCTGCACGACAAACAGATTTTGCCGTGCACCGCCTGCCTCACCTGCGCCCAGGAGAAAAACCGCTGCGTTCAGGAAGACGACTTCATGCCGGTATTCACGGCCATGACCCAGGCGGACGGCCTGCTGGTGGGCTCGCCGGTCTACTTCGGCTCCGCCACCCCCAACCTCATGGCGCTTCTGGATAGGGCCGGCTACGTGGCCCGCCAAGGGGACAATGTCTTTAACCGCAAGGTGGGCTCCCCCATCGTGGTGGCCCGCCGGGCCGGGGTCAATTTCACCTACTCCCAATTGCAACTCTTTTTCTGCATCATGGGCATGTACGTGCCCGGCTCCACCTATTGGCCCATCGCCTACGGCCTAAAACCCGGCGAGGTGCTTAACGACGCCGAAGGCCTGAAAACCATCGCCAACCTGGCGGAAAATATGGCCTGGCTGCTGAAGAAGCTGGGGTAAGGATAAGTTTTGGGGGAGGAGGCTAAGGGGCGCAGCCCCTTACCCCCACCCCCAATCGCTTATGGGAAAAATTAGGCCTGGGAAGGCGGGGCCGACGACCCCGCCTTCCCAGGCCAGCCTATGCGGGTTGGGAGGGGGGCTTGGGGGGAGATTGTAAGTGGAGCTCAGCTCCCTGGCCCTCCCCCCAAACTATCTCATCACCCCTTGCCTCCCTGGATGCGTTCGCTCACGGTGGGGAAGTATTCCATCTGGGTATGGGGCAAAAATAAGGCGGCGATATATTGGTTCATGTAGCCCGGGGTCTCGGAGAGTTCGAAGTTGGTCATCATCTCCGCCACCCGGCGTTCTTCGGCCAGCAGGTCCCGGGAAAAGGCCAGCAGGGTGGCTCCCAAAAGCGAGGCGTTGCCCACAAACTGATACCGGTCCCGGGGCAGGTCGGGCAGCAGGCCGATGGTGATGGCGTTGTCGATATTGATGAAGTTGCCGAAGGCCCCGGCCAGGATCACCTGTTCCAAGTCCGCCAGTTTTAATCCCACGTTTTCCAGCAGGGTCAAATAACCGGCGAACATGGCCCCTTTGGCCCGCATCAGGTTGTCGATGTCCGCTTCACTCAAGGTGATGTCCTGGCCCCCCTGGGTATCCGGGGCCGTGGCCAGCACATATTCCCGGCCTTCTTCCCCCAAGCGGATGCGGGGGGTGGCCAGGTCGTCCCGAAATTTGCCGTTGGGCAGGACCACCCCGGCGTCCATCAGGGCCGCCAGGATATTAATCAGGCCGGAGCCGCAGATGCCTTTGGGCTTTACCATATCGATGGTGATGATCATGGGCTCATAGGTTTCCGGGTTGATGCTGGCGTCTTCGATGGCGCCGCTGGTGGCCCGCATGCCGAAGCGGATGCCGCCGCCTTCAAAGGCCGGCCCGGCGGAACAGGCGGCGCAAGCCAGCCACTGCTGGTTGCCGATGACGATCTCGCCGTTGGTGCCGATATCGATAAACAGGGTCAGTTTGGAGTCCTTATAAATGCCGGAGGCCAGGACGCCGGCGACGATATCGCCCCCTACGTAGCTGGATACGGAGCTGACGGAGAAGATGTGGACATGCTCCGGCACTTCCAGGCCCAGGTCCCGAGCCCGCACCGCGGGAATGCGGCCGGCCGTAGGGGTATAGGGCGCCAGACGGATGTATTTGGGGTCGATGCCGTAAAACAGGTGGGTCATGGTGGTATTGGCCGCCACGGTCATATGGGAGATTTCTTCCACGGACAACTGGTGGCGCTTCAACAGCCGGTGCATGACCTGGTTGATGGTGGCCGCCACCGATTTTTGCAGCTTTTGCAGCCCCTGCTCCTTCTGACAGAAAATGATGCGGGTGATGACGTCATCGCCGTAACTCATCTGGGCGTTGTAGTCCGCGGCGTGACCGATAATCTCCCCCTGGGCCAGATCCAGCAGTTGCACCCAGACGGTGGTGGTGCCAATGTCCACCGCCAGGGCATAGTGGCGCTGGGTGGTGTTGCCGGGCTCCACATTCAGCAGGTGGGGGGAACGGTAGCGCCGCCGGGAGAAGTCCAGAGTGGCGGTTACCGCAAAGTCCTCCTGGCGCATCACTCGGGCCAACTTGCGCAGCAGGAAGAAATCCAGAGTAAGGCTTTCCACCGCGTGTTGACGCGCCAGGCCTTCTTCCAGGCGGGCCAGGTCGTTGACGTTGTCCGCCAAAGTGGGCGCCGGCAGCTTGACAAATCTCTTTTTAAAAGCCGGGTTATAGAGACCTTGGGCCTTCAGCGCCGCCAGGTCGATGGGGCTGGGGCGCAAGGCGATGCCGCCCCGGCGCCGGGTCAGGGTGCGGCGGTCCAGCAAAGATTCCGGGGGGATGCGCACCACCACATCCTGGTTCACCCGACACTGGCAGGCCTGGCGGTAACCCAGAGTCCATTCGTCGTCGGTAAGCAGACCGGAGCGGGTAGTTCCCAGTTCGCCGGACTCCACCAGGACCTTGCACTTGCCGCACACCCCTTCCCCGCCACAGGAGGCATTGATATGCACTCCGGCCTCCAGGGCGGCCCGAAGCAGATTTTCCCCCTCCTCCACCTCTACGGTGAGGTCGTAGGGCTTGAAAGTGATTCGCTTAGCCAAAAATCAGTCCTGTGTCGGCATGGCCTTGAGCCCCAAAGATGTTGGCCCAAGGGGCAAAGGGGATTTAAAATCCGCGCAATTCTATCACAAGCACCTGGCAAAAAAAATGGTAAAGTGTGGGAGAATTGTGGGGAGAGGGCCAGGGAGCTAAGCTCCCTGCCCTCCCCCACCTTACTCATCTCATGAGGCGCGCATGGCTGCGAGGCGTTTGCAGGAGTTGCTCCAGGAGTTATACGGGAAGTTATGGGAGGCTTTGGGGCCTCAGGGTTGGTGGCCGGGGGAGACGCCCCTGGAGGTGGCCCTAGGGGCCATCCTCACCCAGAATACCAACTGGGGCAACGTGGCCCGAGTGTTGGCCGGGCTTAAAGCCGAGGGCCTGTTAAATCCCGGGCGCTTGCGGGCCCTGTCCCAGGAAGACTTGGCCCGGCGTCTTAAGGCCGCGGGGTATTACAATATCAAGGCCCAGCGGGTCAGAAATTTTCTCGACTTCCTGGCCCAACGGGCTCAGGATTCCCTGGCGGTGCTGGCCCAAGAGGACCTGGAATCCTTGCGGCCCGCGCTGCTGGCCGTCAAAGGCATCGGTCCGGAGACCGCGGACAGCATCCTGTTATACGCTTTGCACAAACCCACCTTTGTGGTGGACGCCTATACTTTTCGCATCTTAAGCCGCCATGAGCTGGTGGCGGAAACTTGCACTTACGAGGAGTTGCGCCAATTATTTATGGAGCATCTGCCGCAAGAAGTGCCCCTGTATCAGGAATATCATGCTTTGCTGGTGCGGCTGGGTAAGGACTTTTGCCGACCCCAACCCCGGTGCCCCTCCTGTCCCCTCAATGAATGGCACCACCCGTCGGAGTAACCGCCCTAAGACCATTGTGGTACGGATGTTGCAACACCAAGGGGCAGGAAGGATTTATGGCCTTTATCGGCAAAGACGAATATTTTCCCCTGTGGCTGCCCGAAGCGCTATCTGAGGACCTTATCAATTGGAGCAGCGTCACCCTGTGGGGAACCCCGGAGGAGCCGGAGACCGCAGCCGCGGACCCGGAGCCGTCTTGCGGGTTCATCGTCCATGACTGGTTTGGGCCCTTTCTTTTAAGTCCCTCCAGCCGGTCTTTAAGAGGCCAGTGCTGAGAAGTTGCGGTTTTCAGTTTTCGGGTTAGCGCAGGCCCCTCCCCCCAGGGGCCTGCGCTTTTTTGTTCTCCTTTTTAACCTTGCCTGAACCTTCATAATTTTTCCCCCCCACCCCTTCCCGAATGATGGTATTATCAGGGTTAAAGCGCGCTTATTAAATTCCCCGCCAGCGAGTTGTGTTCAAAAATATGAACATCATTGCCGTAACCCAACATTCTCCTGAAGAATTAATAACTTGCCTTAGAAAAGTACCTCTTCTCGAGCTGCCTGAGGTTTTAATTTATGAGCATGCCTTGATCACCCTGGAGCAGATCCACACCGATTTTCTGCATCCGGCCCAGAATTATCTCTGGCTGGCAGAGCTGCGCAAAACCCAGGAGTTACGCTGGGGCCTTAAGGTCCGGGGAGTGGACCTGTTCCAGCTAAACGGTTATATCACCTATACGGTGCGTCTTAATGACGGCCGGGAAATGGTCTATGATCTTTATCCGCCCATAGTGGAGGAGTCCTTGGAGGCCGACGGCACCCTGGCCCTGATCATCAATGACGGCATGCACCGCCTCTATCTGGCCCGCCGAGAATGGGTCGTTCCCCAAGTGGCCTATGTCCGGGGAGTGCCCAAGGCTTATCCCTACTATGCCTTTCCCCGGCCGGAGCGCTGGGAGGGCCTGGACCTGTTGGCGGAAAACCCCGACCCCAAGACTTATCTTAAGAAATGCCACCGGCAGCGGGACAACAAAAAGTTATTTCGGAACTTTCAGGCGGTTTTCCATAATGTCGGCCACCCCCGCAGCCGCCTGCTGAAAAAGTAAGAGTAGGGGGAGGATGCCGGGACGGCCGGCCCTTGAGCTTAAACCCCGGCCCGGGCGGCGGCTCCCAGGAAAAATGATTGACAAGGCCACCACAAGTAAATATTTAAGGGCTATGAGACCTCAGGTGATTTTCCCTTGGACGGCATTGTTACTCACGGTAATCCTCATCCTACGGGTTTCGCCCGCGGTGGCCGCGGGCCAAGTGGAAGAGGCCAACGCCGGCCGGGGGGGAGAAAGTGTCGATGTCAGACCCCTTTTGGCGCCGGGCCGGATGACCCTTATTGACTTCTACAGCCCTTACTGCCCCCCTTGCCTGATGGTAGCCCCTCTTCTGGAGCAACTAGCCCAAAAACGTCCCGACCTGGTAATCAGAAAGCTCAACATTAATCGCCCGGGCTTTAAGGGTATCGACTGGCGCTCGCCGTTGGCCCAACAATACCGCATCCGGGCCGTGCCGCATTTTGTCATCTTTAATCAACGGGGCAAAATGCTGGCCGAAGGTAAGGCCGCGGCCCCCATGGTAGAACGTTGGCTTAAGGAAGCCGGTCTTATTCCCAAATGACGGATAGGGTTTTAACAGAGTGAGGTATGGCAAAGGTGAGGGGCCGAGGTCCGGTGCCCGCGGCTTTAAGGTTCACCTCTTAAAAGGAGTATAATCACATGAGGTTATCAGGCTGGCACCACCGAACCGCACTGTTTCTGCTGCTGGGGTTTTTTTTGGGGTGTACGCTTCCCTCTGGGGCCAATACTCCACCCCTGACCGCCGCGGCCGCCAAAAGCACCATAGACGGTTTTAACCCCACCTACTGCAAGGTGGTTGAGTTCTATGGCTTTCACCAGGCCGAGAAAGGGGCTGCCAACACCCAGACGGCTTATGTGCTCCTGGTCAATCCCAGCGACAAGGTCCAAAAGCAGGTGCCTTTTGCCGCCCGCTTCCAGCTCCTCACCCTGCCGGACGGCCGCCAACAGTGGTTTTTGACCAGCCTGATGAGCCACGGCGCCGGCTTGACCCGCCGGCAAGGCTGGGATAACCTGATCATCCCGGTGAAAGACGCCGCCCCCGCAGTCGCCGGTGGCAAGCAGTAGGCAGCAACCGGGCCGGGCCGCGTTCCCCCTTGCCCGCTAAGGATTACCCGCCATCCCCCCGGAGACCCAAGACAGCCTCCCTGGCTGCCGTGCGCCAAGATTACTTTTCTTTTCTGGCCCAGAACTTTCCCACTTTATGCCTGCATGATGAGTTTATCTTTTTTCCCCGGCTCACTGCTGCCTGGGAGCATTGGTTTAAGGTTGCCCACCTGGAGGCGGCCACGGTGGCGGCCGCGGCTGACCGGCTGGCCGGACTTCTGGCCCGCCTGGAAGAGCTGACCCTCCAGGCCCTGCCTCCCGAGGCCGCCGCGGAGGCGGTGCTGCTCCGGCAGTCCCTTAATAGTGTCCTCAGGGAACTGGGGGCCGGCGGACCCTGGGAATGGGACCCCTTTCTCTACCTCAAGGTGGCGGCCCTGGCCTGCTCGCCGGTGCTGGCCCGGGCACCTCAGGTGGATTGGCAAAATCAGGAAAAACTGGTGGAGCTTTTGGCCCAGGTGGGCCGCCTTTTCGCTTGGGGCGCCAGGCAGGTGCGCCGCCTCAACCGGCCCGGCCAGCTGCTCAGCCAGGGCGCTTTTACTGATTCCTGGCATTTCTTTACGGAATTGGTGCCGCGCTTTTTGGCGGATAACTTTCCCTCTGGCTCGACTTTTAAAAGCGCCCTTAGCGACGTTGCTCGTAATTTGTCGCACTTTAAGGAAAAGCTCACCGCCCGGCCGGCCACCGCGCCCTTTGCCCGGGGAGCCAACGGCCTGATGGAAATTCTCACGCAGTGTTGGGGGTGGGCCGGAGACCTTAAAAGGGCCGCCGCCATCCTCAAGGAAGAAATCAAGGAGAGCCGGGTGGCCCTGGCCCGGGCCGCCGGCTCAATAGCCCCAGGGCTTTCCTGGCAGGCGGCCTTGAGAACCATTAAGCCGCCTGACGGCCCGGTTGACCTGCTGGCTCTTTATCGCCAAGAAGTGGCCCGCTTGTGGGATTTCTGGCAGCCGCGCGGCATACTACCCCCGCTTAGGGGGCGGGTGGTGGTCACCGAGACTCCGGTTTACCTGCGGACACTCAGGTCCTCCGCTTCCTATGCCGCCCCCTGGGGGCCGCCCCAGACCAGCCCGGGCTTTTTTTACTTAAGTCCGGAGACCGAGGACTTGGACCATCATTGGCAGCACCACCGCTTCCTAAGCGCCCATGAGACCGTTCCCGGCCACCATTTGCTGGACAATATTCGCCTGTCTTTGACCTTTCCGGTGCGCCGGCAATACGAGTCTCCCCTGTTTTACGAGGGTTGGGCCTGTTATGCTGAAACCCTGCTCTTGAGCGAAGGGTATCTAACCGCGCCCCAGGACCATCTGGTGGCCTGGCAGCGGCGTCTGTGGCGGGCCCTGAGGGGCCAGGTGGACCTGCAGTTGCAACGGGGGCGCTGGGGCCTGGAAGAGGCCTGGCGGCGTCTGCGCCCGGCGGGTTACCCCGAGGCCGCCACCCGCCTCCAGGTTTTGCACCTCGCTCTTAACCCCGGCTACCAACTCTGCTATACTTTAGGATTAAGAGAGATGCTGAACTTAAAGGCCCGCTTCGTCCCCGGCCTGGGCCTGGCCCGCTTCCATGAGATCGTGCTTTTGGGGGGACAATTGCCTTTTAAAATGGTGGAGGAGAGGTTGGAGCGACATGGCCCATAAAGACTTAGAAAGCCAGATCCCCGGCTATCACTGCGAATGGAACCTGGGCAGTCCCGGGGGCTGGTATTACCAACAGATGGCCCAGGAGTTGGGGCAGTTGGCCTGGGAGCGGCTTAAGCCCCACCTCAAGCTGCCCTTTAACCTGGACTTTGCCTTCCCTCTCTTTTACCCGGTGCCCAGATTCGCCGGGATGCTGCTTCGGGCCCACCAGCAGCGCCACGGCCAGACACCGCCCTTTCTGGTGCTCCTGGCGGAAGTGGAGACCCTGGACGCGGTCATCGAGAATATCCGCCTGGTGGAGTACTTAAACTCCTTAGGCGGGGTGGACGCGGCCCTGGCCGCACCGGAGCACCTGGAACTGGTCAAGGACCAGGTTTTACTAAAAGGCCGGCCCGTCAGCCTGCTTTACATGGATTTCAACAACGACACCCTGCTGAAGATGGGGCGGCGGATAGACATCTCTCCGGTCCTGGCCGCCATTCGCCAGGGGCTGGTGGTCAACCCCCGGGGCATGGAGCCGGTGGGGGTCAAAGGGGTTTTTGAGGCCGTCACCGGCCCCTTTAAACACCTGATGTCCGCGAGCACGGTGCGCCGCACCCCCTGGACCCGCGTTTTTAAGCCCCGGAAAACCACCGGCCCCCAGGGCGAAGAGATTCCCGACTTAGCGGAGTGGACCCGCCGGCATTTTCCCCAGCTCATCCTCAAGCCCTCCCAGGGCTACTCCGGCCAGGGCATTTTTGTCGGCCCTCTGACCCAGGACCCGGACGCGGCCATCCAGACGGCCCTCAGCCAGGGAGGCTACATTGTGCAGTCCCTGGTGCCCTTGGACAACTGGCAGGAGTTATACCCCGCACCCAAGGAAACTGAGGCCCGCATTCATATCGAAGCCCGCCAGACGGATTTTCGCTGCCTGATCACCGATGACGGCCTCATCGGTTTTCTGGGTAGGTTTGGCGGTATTCCCACCAATGTAGGCTCCGGCGGCGGCACCCAGGCCATGGCTTTGCTTAACAGCGACCTTAGCCTTGATGAGGCCGACCACCTCTTCAACCAGGCCTTGGCCGCCCTCCCCTATCGGGTTTTCCTGGAGGCCCAGGAGGAGGTGAGGACCCGCTCTTTGGAACTGGGCTTCACCTATCTTCTGGGGCCCATACCCACCAGCCTTAAACCCAGGATGCTAAAAAGCCAACATGTCGAAGGCCTTAAGACCTATGCCCTTAACCTGTGGCAGGACGCCCAGACCCTGGAAAAACTCTGGCAACAGGGCCGGCTGGAGGAAGTGGCCCCCATAACCCTCGAGGAAAAAAACCTGGCCCGCCAGGCCCCCTGGGCCGGACGTCCGGCCCTCATGGCCTCGGACGGCCTCTACAACTTTAGGGGCGCGGGGTTTTGAGGTGAAGATGTTTTTGGGGG
>Ga0233423_10001403_pt1 | contig 12149 bp, 8 predicted proteins | sample Watercolumn_Mata_FD_180713 | JGI IMG/M metagenome (GOLD analysis project Ga0233423, IMG submission 180713) | Freshwater microbial communities from Lake Matano, South Sulawesi, Indonesia - Watercolumn_Matano_2014_112_MG | ecosystem: Environmental > Aquatic > Freshwater > Lake | place: Indonesia... | reverse complement strand
TCCCTTGAGGAGCACAAAGAATCGTGGGAAGCTTTCGACAACTTGATGATTGCGACAGGGGCTGTTCCCATCTTACCTGCGGTTCGCGGGTCCGATGCGCGTGGCGTCTATGGTCTCCATTCACTCCAAAGCGGCATCACGGTGCGAAATGTCGTGGACACGGAGAAGCCGAAAAAGGCTGTTGTCATCGGGGGCGGATACATCGGGCTCGAAATGGCTGAGGCGCTTATCATGAGGGGTCTCGATGTTTCTTTAGTCGAGCAGGCGAGTCAGGTCATGAACACGCTTGATCCGGATATGGGTGCACTCGTATCCGATGCCCTCATGCACGTGGGGGGGAACCTTTTCAGGGAGGAAACCTATCAGGGCATTGAGGTCTCAGATGGCCGTGTGAGGGCGGTTGTTACAAATCACCGGACAATCCCCGCCGACATCGTGATCTTGGGACTGGGGGTCCGCCCCAATACAGAACTTGCCAGCCGCGCAGGAATAGCCCTCGGTGTACGGGACGCCATCAAGGTCAATGACCGGATGCAGACGGCAATTCCGGGTGTCTGGGCGGCAGGCGATTGCGCGGAATCTTTTCATCTCGTGAGCCGGCGACCCGTTCATATTGCCTTAGGCACCATTGCCAACAAGCAGGGCCGGGTGGCCGGGATCAACCTGGGTGGGCGGTATGCCACTTTCCCGGGCGTGGTTGGGACGGCGGTGAGCAAGATATGTGCTGTGGAGGTTGCCAGGACGGGCCTTCAGGAAAGGGAGATCATGTCCCTCGGACTGGAATATATGGTGGGAAGAATCGAGAGCACGACGCGGGCCAGCTATTATCCCCATGCGGGAAAGATCACCGTGAAGGCGCTTGCCGAAAAGGGAAGCGGCAGACTCTTGGGCGCTCAGATTGTCGGAGTGGAAGGGGCGGCGAAACGGATCGACATTTTCGCGACGGCACTGCACGCCGGCCTCACCGTTGAGGATATGATCAACCTCGACCTCAGTTATGCTCCGCCTTACTCCGGCGTGTGGGACCCGGTGCACCTTGCCGTCCGCAGGGCCGCTGCAGTACTGGAAGGCCGTTCATAGAGAACGGGTTTGTATGATTATGCGGAAAAAATTAGGGTCTGCAATACAGGAGAAGTTGATCCTCTGATTATTATGCGGATTGCTGTTGTTCATACGGTTGGTTCACCCTGCACCTGTGCAAAAGCTCTTGCCACAGGGATTCATGCACTCGGCCATGAGATTTTTGTGGTGGATTCGGAAGAGATAGAATTGATGGCCGGGGAAATATCGAACACGTGTGATTTGGTGATTGACCACACTGACACCTTTCACGGGTCCGGATTTCTCCGTCCTTTTGTGAGAGTGCTGCTTGAGAGCTATGGAGCGCGGATCGTCGGTTCCGATGCAAGGGCTTGTTTCCTCGCTGACGACAAAATTACCGCGAAGTCCTTTCTGTCAAACGCAGGCATACTGGTGCCTCCCGGTATCGCGGTGACTTCGAAAACGCAGATATTGCCAAGCTGGCTCAAGGTGCCTGTCGTCTTGAAACCGGCCTTTGAACATATGAGCCGCGGTTTTGTGCTCGCGGAAAAGGAAGATGAAATCGAGGCGAGGGTTGCAGCGCTCATAGACCGGTTCCGGCAGCCGATCCTTGTGGAAAGCTTCATCCCCGGTCGTGAATTTGCCGTCTCGCTTCTGGATGAAGGAAACGGTCCGAGAGTATTGCCACCACTGGAGTGGAGGGTTCATCCGGGTGAATCCTCTGTGCTGACCGAGACCTTTAAACGGGCAGATATCCTGGGAGAGAGACAGGATGCATTACGGGCTGAACTCCCGCCCGATCTTGCAAATGAGCTGGAAAGTCTCGCATGCCGTGCCTTTCTTGCCCTTGGGTTGCGGGATTATGCCCGTTTTGATGTCCGACTTTCTTCCGGCGGCACTTTTTATTTTCTGGAGGCAAACACAACACCGAGTATGGAGCCTCTTGAAGCAATGGCGCTCTCAGCGGGATGGGCGGGGATGAACTACCCGGCGCTGGTGGAGAAAATGCTCTCAGCAGCCCTGAGACGTTATGGCCAACCCCCTTGCCGTGAAGAAAAAAAAACGCGCATTGCCCTTTCAACCGGTTCGGTTAATTTGCTCATCCCCGAAGGGGTTCACCATCCGCCGGCGTCTACCCTGGAGCTGGCGAATCTTCTGGATGTACGGCAGGGAGAACGTGTCCTCGATCTGGGGTGCGGAGCGGGTCTTCTTACCATTGCTGCGGCAAGGCTTGGAGCCGGTTGTGTCGTCGCCACGGATATAGACTCCCGCGCCCTTGATGCGACAATGAAGAATGCGCTGGCAAACGGTGTCGCGGAGATAATCAAAATCCGCGGAGGTTCCTGGTATGAAGCGCTGGAGGGTTATTCCAGTAGTGATAAAGGACGCTTCGATGTGATTATCGCAACCCCTCCTCAGACCCCGGGTCCCTATCCTTTCGGTCCACGGTATGGTGGACCGGACGGAACGAAGCACCTGTTGACAATCCTCCGGGGCGCCTCTGTTTTTATGAATCCGGATCGCGGGAGGCTGTGGCTCATGGCAATCTCGCTCGCAAATCCGTCAGAGCTTTTACGTCAGCTGCGACAACATTTCCATCACGTTTCTGTTGTCCACGAAACAGAGCGACCCTTCACAGAAAATGAATACGAATCTCTTCACCAAGGGCTCGTAAATCATTTCCTCAGGCTGCGTTCGTCGGGACACGCGGATTTCAAGGATGTAGGTGAGGGCAGGTACGTATTTCGCAATCTGTTTATCCGTGCCTGGGGAGCAAGAACGTCTTGAAGATGCTTATTATCAATGCAGATGACCTGGGGGCAGATGTCGCCCGCAATGCAGGAATCTTCGAGGCTATAGAAGCGGGCGTTGTCACGGCTGCGAGTATCCTGGTCAACGGACCCGCCTTCCGTGATGTCCTGCAAAGGATTGCTTCAACCAATTGTGACCGTGTTTCATTCGGTGTTCATCTGAACCTTACCGAGGGAATGCCTCTGAGCCCGGGTCTGAAATTTATTACAGGTCCGGATGGCTGCTTCTGCGGCAAGGCGGAAGGCCATCGGCGTCTGATGAAAAGTGGCGAGGCGGCAATTGAAGAGGAGATCCGGCAGGAATGCGCGGCCCAGATCACGGCCCTCCGCGACGCCGGTGTCCGGATTGACCATATGAACGGGCACCAGCATGTCCACATTTTTCCCGGGGTGATCAACTCAACCCTCCGAGCGGGAAGGGTATTCGGGATTCCCTGGATAAGGGTTCCTGAAGAAACGCCACTCTCAGAATCCATGGGTCGAAACAATCGCGTGCTGGCTAAAGAAGCGGAAACTTTTTGCCAGCTCGCTGCAGTCGCCCGTGTGAGGATTCATGAGTCCACTATGAGAATGACAGATCATTTCCGGGGTCTGTATCTGAAGGGAAAGATGTCTCTGAGTCGCCTTGAGGAAACCCTGCGAACGCTGCCCACGTGTCTTACGGAACTGATGGTTCATCCCGGCAGGGTATCGGTCGAGCCGGCGAAGGGCCCCTTTTCCTCTTTCTCGCACGGGGATAGAGAAAAGGAGCTGGATGTGCTGATGGACCGCCACTTCCGCTTAATGCTCACAAAATATCATATTCGGCTCACGCCCTTTCCGGAGGTACGTGATTGAATTCTGCGCTTCGTGTGATCATTTTGACCCCGACGGCCCTTCCCAACGTGACGGGGAATGCCATTACCGCCGAGCGCTGGCGCCGGTCCCTTTCACAAAAGGGCAATGTGGTAAAAGTGACGGAGACGCAGCATCTGGATGCGAGGAGTCTTGTTGACATCCTGGACCGTTTCCATCCTCATATCGTCCACGCGCATCATATCAGCCGGGCGGGTGTGATCATGCTCGATCCGCTCGTATCAGAAAAATACGGCCATTTACCCCTTGTTGTTTCTCCTGCGGGGACTGACATCGATCTCTATACAACGAAAGAATCGGAAAAAGAAAAAATTGGCAGAATCTGCCGTAGGACCCGCTCTATCATTGTTCAGAGCCGTGAAACCATCGGGTCGCTGCAGCAACTCCTGCCGGAACTGCAAGAGCGGATCTTCTATGTACCCAAGGCTTTTCTGTGGCTTGGGAACGAATCTTATGATCTCCGGGCAGTCGCAGGCTGCCGGGAAGAAGACATTCTCTTTTTTATGCCTGCCGGCATACGCCCCGTGAAAGGCAATCTTGAATGCCTCTCTGTAATGGCAAAGGCCCACGAAGCCAGTTCGAAAATCCGGGTAATATTTGCCGGACCGGCGCTTGACGCTGAGTATGCCACTCTGTTTGAGGATGAAATACATCGTCTGCAATCTTTCGCCAAATGGATTCTGCAGATCCCCCCTCAGGCCATGTGTTCCGCATATGGGGGTGCTGATGTGGTACTGAATCATTCCCGTTCAGAGGGGCTTTCCAATTCGCTCCTTGAGGCCATGGCAGCAGGGCGGCCGGTACTGGCTTCTGATATTCCGGGGAACCGATGGGTGATCCACGATGAAAAGGGGATCGGTCCCTGCGGCTGTCTTTTCAGTCTCCGGGATCACACGGATTTCGTTCGTAAGGCCCTGCAACTTGTCAATGATTCTGCGTTTCGGGAATCTCTTGCTGCAAGGGGTCGCCTGAGAGCGGCAGAGTGGCCGAATCCTGTAGAGGAAGCTCAGGCTCTTCTCGGAATCTATCGGGAGGCGATCAGCAAGAAGATCCTAAAATGGTCACAAACCTAACGTGAGGTTTATGCCCTTTTTACATGCTCTCAACGGTTTACGGATTTGACGGACCGACTTCCGGATGAGAAAACAATCGCTATCATCTCCTGTCAGTAATCATCCGTTTCAGCCTTTCCCAGTCTATGTCATTTACAAGGCAGTTATATTCGCGTGTCAACAGTACCTGCGGAATCACTTTGTTTTTGTTCAGATCTACCCCTTGAGGGGTGATCCTTTCTGTCTGGAGCCCTTTTTCAATTTCATACAGGCAGGTAGTACCGATCGCTGCCCTGATTTTTTTTCGCTGTGCGAGCCTTTTTGTGAAGCCTACGCTGGGCGTGATGTAGAACTGGTAGCCGCATTCTTCACTTAATTTTTTTATCTCTCCGCACCGGCAGCGGTTACACTTGATGCAGAGAATCCCGTCGTCTTTTGAAAATTTTGCCGGGCATTCCCTGTCAATCAGGCAGTGAGGCAGGAGAACGGCGCTCTCTCCGATGGGGATTTTCAAAAAGTCATCGCGGTATATGTCATTTCCCAGTTCAATGAGATCGAAGTTGAGGCCGGTTTTTTCCAGAAAGGATCTTATCGGCAGAAGGAAGAGCACAATAAAGAACTTCATTTTCCTGAGGGTTTTTTTCATAACATCTCGATGGGGTATTGATGAACGTGAATCGCGTCGTGTATCTGATGTATAGGAATGCCCTGTGGTATGTCAAGAAGATAAATCGCTTTTTTGCTTCCCATGCGCGGATTCCCTCCGCGTCACTCTCGTATTCCGGCGCCTGTTTTTTTGCCTGACGGGGAAACAGCTTCCTCTTTTCAAAGTAGATTTCTGATATAAATCGTGGTAATCAGTAAATAAAACAGAAGATTGCCATTTATATATCATCGACCCGTCGTGAGATCCGGCAGGTTCTTAACTATGAATTTAACACATTCATTTTTCCCTTTTCCCATTCCCAGGCTTAAATCTCGCAATATGAGAATAGGTGAAGAAGGATTATTAAGGCGTTCTTTCTCTGTGGTTCCCGATGATTTCTTCAGGATCTATCAGCACGAGAACCTTCATCTGGATGTTGAACTTCGGCATGAGGATGCGCAAGTGAAAGTACTGCTTTATACGAATATTGACTGTTCCGGAGACGAATGGCGGGAGCTGGAATTCAGAGAAAAAAAGAACAGGGTATTCAGCCTGTCATATAATGTCAGACACTGCGGCAGTTATCAGTTCAAATTAAAGTATTCTCTCGATAACGGTAAGACCTGGTACTGGGACAGGGTCCCCTTCAGCCACGTCATTGTGGACCCTGAGGCGGTAAAGGATATCAGGATGTACACACTGATACCAGCGGTTTCAGGTACCATCAGCGAATGGACAGGAATGCTCCCCCACATTGCGGGAATTGGTTTTAACGCCGTACATCTCCTCCCGATTACCAGTCTCGATTTATCTGAAAGCCCCTATTCGGCATTCGATCTTTTTTCCATTGATCACGCATATACGGGGAAAGGTGACCGTTCCGGTTTCGCATCCTTCGAGAAATTTGTGGAAAAGGCGGGAAAACTGGGAATCCGTCTTTGTTTTGACCTGGCGCTCAATCATATAGGGATCAAAAGTAAAATGGTGCAGATGTGCCCGGAGTGGATAGTACCCGACAAGAATGAGAAAGACGGATTGAAGAGAGCTGGTTGCTGGCACATGAACGCATGGCTGAAATGGGGAGATCTTGTAAAGATATATTATGATCATCCTCATCATGACATCCGCAACGATATCTGGGAGTACATGAAAAAATATTCCCTGTTCTGGGCTCATTTTGCCCAGCTCACGGGCGGTATGGTCCGTCTGGACAACCTGCACTCAAGTCATGAGGGGTTTGTGACGGATCTGCTGCAGGAGATGCGCGAAACTTACCCCGACCTGATTGTGATGGCCGAGTTCTTTACCGATTCAAATACCATGCTGAAGAGAGCCGCCGAGTGGCAGATCAATCTCTTTCTCGCCAATCAGTGGGAATACCCGTATGCAGGCGATCTGCGAAATTATCTGCGTTACATTCACGACATAGGCCGGAAAATACGTTTTTACCTTCCTCTTACCACGCACGATACGGGTGTGCCGGCACAGCTTTTCGGCACACCGGAGGCTGCCGTACCGCGCTATGCAGTAACCGCACTCATGGGAACGGGACAAACCGGCATTGTCCAGGGAGTTGAGTACGGACATCAGGAGAAAATAGATTTTATTGGCAGGAAAGAAAAATATGCGTTCCGGGAAAATATTCACATCGCCGAGGGGATAAGACACATTAACCGGGTGTTTGCAGAATCACCGGTATTTCATCAGAGCGGGAATGTGGAATTTATTGACAGCGGCCATGGGGCGGTGCTGGGGATTCTGCGCCGCATGGAAAAAGAAAATGACAGTGGATATCTTGTCTTTGCCAATCTTGATATTCACAACGGCTATACCCTGCAGGTTGACCTTTCATATCTCATGCACAATGCCGGCAAAATACACATGGAGGACAGGGTGACCGGAGCACGGTACGAGTCACTGCGTAAGGATATTAAGGTCGATATCGATCCTTGCGGCATCAGGATATTACGAGTGGGTCAAGAAGGGAAAACGCGGTAATCTTCCCGCAACAATTCGCTTTGAACATGAAGGTAGTGTGTTGACCTGTATCGGTATTCACTGGATTGTCAAAAGGGGCTCACATGCGTAGACCATTTAAACAAGGTGACATGGATGGTTTCTGTGGCATTTACACACTGGTCAATGCCATCAAATATCTTGCGGGATTGAAATTTACCGAAGATGATGCGGGCGAATTGTTCAGGGAACTGGTAAGAGTTGTGTTCAAGCGGAACAACCGGCGGCGCAAGAATAAGTCCAAAAGCCCCGTCGATTTCATCTGGGAGGGGACAAGCGTGCATGACATCTCCCACATGCTGCGCAAGACAAAACAGTTTTTAGAGAGTAAGAAACTTGACCTGGTCTGGCAGAAGCCGTTGCAGGGGCGGAGGCGTCCGAAAAAAATAGATCAATACTGGAAACAACTCCAGACATCATTTGAGAGTTGCTGCAGTCAGGGCAGGTGCGTTGCCATCGTGGATTACAACTGGCAGCTTGATAACAGCAACAGGGAGCGCGGGCACTGGACCTGCGTGACCAACATGACCGAAAAAACCATGATACTTCTTGACTCATGCATGAAGAAGGGAAGGAGGTTCTCGAAACTTTCGCGATTGAGATGCACACTCGGAATTCCGACGAACGGGAAGCCATATCGTTTGCTCGCCCATAATGTTTCCATATTACGTGTGATAGACACTGAACCCGCCTGAGTGAAGTTTCACATTGATCTTTGCGTGCCATTCGCCTTTCAACAAGAGGCGCGCCCCGTCGGGTACACCCGCCTCTTATGAGGCGTGAAAACAGGCCGATAGTCCCGCATTGTCCGCTCCTTTGTCTGCGCCGAAACAAACCTGTCATCCCCTTCATAATGTATATTTTATACTTATATTTATATAGTGTTTTTTTAACATTCACTTTTCAGGGAGGAGAATGTAAGAAAAAGCCGCGTGAGGCTGATAAAGTTCCCAGTTTCTCTTTTTTGAGCGGAGGAGTGAAAGGAAAAACTTGACCCTCTCCCAATGGAGAGCGCAGAGAAACCTTTTCGCGTAAGAGTGCACATCATGAAAGTAATGGTAAGCGGGTCGACGGGATTTATCGGGAAACACCTTGTGCATGCATTGAGCATGAGAGGTTGGGATGTGCATATTCTGGCGAGGGATGATTTCAACTTAGGTGAAGAAAAGTTCATCGACAAGCTGGAGGGACACAAGACCCTCATTCATCTGGCCGGAGCGCCCATCATCAGGAGATGGAGCGAGGGATATAAAAAAGAACTTTATTCGAGCCGCATCGATACAACCCACAAAATATCGCTGGCGGTCCGCCGTATGAGGGTGAAACCGGAGGTGTTCATTTCTACTTCGGCGGTGGGAATATATAAAGGAGAGAGAACCTACTCCGAAAACAATGCTGAGTATGATCAGGGGTTTCTGGGGAATCTCTGTCGGGATTGGGAGCATCGGGCCGAACAGGTGAGTGACCTGACACGGGTTGTCATCTTCCGCATGGGGGTTGTGCTGGGAAGAGACGGGGGTGCCTTGAAAAAGATGTACCTTCCTTTTTATCTGGGTATGGGTGGTGTGATCGGGAGGGGCACGCAGTTCGTTTCCTGGGTACATATCGATGATGTCATCGCTGCCTATCTGTATGCCATCGATAATGACGGTATTTTCGGGGTATTCAATCTTACCGCTCCCGCCCCGGTCAACAACCGTGAGTTCGTGAAAACGTTGGGTTCTGTGTTGAGACGTCCTGCCGTTTTCCCGATACCGTCATCTGCTCTGAGACTCATATATGGAGAGGGGGCGACTGTTCTCACCGGAGGACAGAAAGTTGTACCAACACGTCTGATCGAATCGGGGTTTCGCTTTCGCTTTGTGGATTTGCGAACAGCGTTGGAGGATGTGTTTGGAAAGATGCAGGGGGGCAGATAGGGACAACCGCACGTGAACTGTTTCTGTGGTTGATGTGAAATCATGAGAGGATCGAAAGAGGGATTTACCCTCGTTGAATTGATGATCGCTATTGCGCTGGTGGCCATTCTTGCCGTTATTGCCGGTTTGAATTTGCACACCTACGCATTGAACAGAAATCTCAAGACGGCAGCAAGGGATATTGTAACCGACTTTGCTTTGTACAAGAGAAAGGCGGTTTCCGAGAACGAAACGTATAAAATTACTTTTGATATTATCGGGAGCTGCTACACCATCCAGAAAGGTACGACCACCATTGCCACCAAGCGTCCCTCATCGTTCGGTGAGTGTATTGAACTCATGAGTGCTAATTTCGGCAACGGAAGAACAGTGAACTTTTTGTCAAGAGGTACCGTATCGCCCTTCGGGAATGTGAAACTGAAGAATAGCAGGCAATCCCAGGCTACCGTAAAGGTCAATATCACAGGGAAAACATACGTTGCCTTTGATATTAAATAGCAGGTGTGCAGGGTAACTCGAATGGGAGCTGCCATGTTCCCCGCTCTCGTCACTGCAGTTGTCTTCCTGCCAAGACGCTTATCTTCCGCCACCCTCGCCGACGATGATAAAGGGCGCCCAGAAGAGCGGGTGGGCGTAACTGGCGACGATCTTACCGGTGGCGTCGTCCACCAAGGTATCTCTCTCGATCATGTCAATCATGGCCTTCTGCAATGCCCTTCCCCGGGGGATTGCAGGGTCTTCTCTCTGATACCGGAACGTGGCGGTAATCAGCTTCCGGGCAGAGGTTGTCTCCACAGGGTACATGCTGGCAAGAATCGCTCTGGTTCCGGCATAGAAAAATGCTCTTCCGAGGCCGGAAAGGGCTTCCGAGCCACTGCCGTCTGCGGCAGCGGTGTTGCACGCGGAAAGAACAACCCAATCGGCATTCAGTTTCAGCTTCATGATTTCACCCATGGTGAGCAGGCCGTCTTCATCATCTCCCGCGACGGAAGGGGCGGTAAGGGCCAGGGCGGGTTGTTCCAACCCGTCAAGATCACCCGGTACTAAGGCATGGGTGGCAAAGGTGATAACCTTTCTTTCTGAGAGATTCATGGTCTTCACGCGACTCTCCGAAGCGTCCTTCCCCAAGAATACGTCTCTGTCCGGATCGGCGCCGACTGCCGCCGCGATGCTTTTGACCTCTTCGGCGGTGTCGGGAAGGCGACTCAATCTCCCCAGTTGGATACTGGAGATGTCATTTTTATCCAGGCCGCCCTTCTCTGTAACCCTGATGCCCCGAACCTGGATAGGGATTCCCCTCTTGGCCAGGGAAAGGGTATCACGGAACGGTTTTTCAATCCCTTTTTGCGTGAGTTGTTCCGGGTTGAATACGGGGTCGCCAAATCCGGCGAAGTCTTTGCGTCCGGGGTCTCCGGCGGGAAGACCGCGAAGGATGACAAAGGAAGAAACGGAAGGAAGCATGGTGATTGAAGCCTTCCGGATGAGCCATTCTACATTGCGGTACCTGCTGAAGAACAGGTCCCTGTCATCCTTGATTTGTGCCGGGGCTGTGCTGAGAACCGACAGTGGTATTTGATCGAGGGGGCTGCATGTGACAAAGAGAAGGTCGGTGGCATCTTTCCAGCCCTTCTCTACCGGTTTCAGGAGCCTTTGATAGAGATCGTAGGCTGTATGGGTGTCGAAATCCGGGATATCTCCAATGGTGGTGGGGTTGGGGTCGAGAGATTTCCTCAATACGGCAACAAGCTGACCGAGTTCCCTTACTCCTGAGGGCGAGATAGAAAAGGACATGATCCCTCTGTGAGGAATAGCCCATACATACGTGTTCGTATCCGTGGAATAGATGGAAAGCAGCGCCTCACCGGAATGCAGATTCTGCTGGACTGAAGTCCATGAAACAGCAGGCGGATTTGCAAAATCCGCGTACTTGGGGAAACGCTTCTTGATCTCCTCCTGGAGTGTGGCACGGGCCTTGTTCAGATTCATGATCTTGGCGTGCAGGCCTTTGATGATCTCCGGCTTTTGCTCATGGGCAGGTGCCGCGATCAGGTCGAGAACGGACGATTCCATGACCTCGATCTGTTTTGTGGCATCCTGTTCACGGCGCATCAGGTCATTCAGTTCGGGACTCGTTTCCGCTGCCCGGGCACTGCTGGCGGAAAGAGCCGCCTGGACGGTCCGGCTCCGGGACGCCTCGGCGATCCTGAATGCCGTTTCCGCTGCACTGATGCCCAGTTCTTTTTCTAACGGAGTGCCGTGGATCTCACCCAGCAGGTTGATGTAACCGTCCAGGATGATCTTCAATCTCTGCGTCTTCGAGTAATCTGCCTTGTCCATCTGAAAACTCAGAAGAGTATCTGTTGCCGTGGAAAAATCTCTTACCGCTTCCGTGAGGTGTTTCATCCGGTAGTGGGCCATTCCACGGAGGGCCAGTCTTTCGACGGTAATATAATGCTTCTCTCCGAATCTTTGTGCAGCTTTGGTATAGGCGTTGTTCAGTATGGTGAGTGCCCTTTCGTGGCGTCCCGTCATGAGAAGTGCGAGGATAAAATCGGGATTGCCCAGGAACCGCCTTTTATACAGGAAGTCTTCTTCTTTCACCCCTTTGAGGGCGGTCTCGAACTGTGTTATTGCTCCGGTGAAATTGCCCCGGGCGGCTAACACGGAACCTAACAACATTCGCGAGTCACCCATACTCCCGGAATCATCAGATATGCCGGAAGATTCCAGGGCATGAACTACCAGTAATGTTAGTTTTTCTGCTTCCTCAAGACGGCCCTGAGCCCTCAGTATGTTCGCCATTCTGGAG
>Ga0233423_10001402_pt1 | contig 12151 bp, 12 predicted proteins | sample Watercolumn_Mata_FD_180713 | JGI IMG/M metagenome (GOLD analysis project Ga0233423, IMG submission 180713) | Freshwater microbial communities from Lake Matano, South Sulawesi, Indonesia - Watercolumn_Matano_2014_112_MG | ecosystem: Environmental > Aquatic > Freshwater > Lake | place: Indonesia... | reverse complement strand
GCAGAAGTGCGGGGGTCCGTCTGGTGGGTCCTAACTGCCTGGGGGTGATTAATCCCATACCATCGGTAAGTCTGAACGCAAGTTTCTCCGCCCGCATGCCCGCGGCGGGGAATATTTCCTTCATCTCCCAGAGCGGAGCGTTGTGTACTGCCGTCCTGGATTTTGCCGCTGACAGAGATATCGGGTTTTCGAAGTTCATCTCCATAGGCAACAAAGCGGATGTGGATGAGCTGGATCTTTTACAGTACTTTCATGAAGACAATGACACCGCTGTGATCATGCTGTACCTGGAAGAACTCCGGAGGGGAGTGGAGTTCATCTCCGTCGTGAAAGAGATTACCTCGGGGATTCGCTCAACACCGGTTCTTGTCATAAAGTCGGGGAGGACGAGAGAAGGTGCCCGGGCGGCAGCTTCTCACACGGGTGCCCTGGCGGGAACGGAAGCGGTGTACGACGCGATTTTCAAACAGGCGGGTATCATTCGGGTAGATTCCATTGACGAACTTTTTGATTTCGCGAACGCTTTTGCCTACAAGCAGGAGAGCGAACTGGGAAAACGTGCGAGAAAACTCCCCAGGGGAAACCGGGTTGCCATCATTACCAATGCAGGTGGGCCGGGAATTCTCGCTACAGACATGACCGTATCTTCCGACCTGGAACTTGCGAGATTCCAGAAGGAAACCATCGATGATCTCACACAACACCTTCCTCTGACGGCAAACGTGCACAATCCTGTCGACGTCATCGGAGATGCATCTTACGACCGCTATGAGAATGCGCTCAAAGCAGTCATCAGGGATGAGGGTGTCGATGGAGCCCTCGTGATTCTTACCCCCCAGTCCATGACGAACGTTTTGGGAACAGCGGAGGCAATTGTTCGTGTTGCGAGGGGTTCCTTGAAGCCGATACTTTCCTGTTTTATGGGTATCATCGACGTGTCTGCCGGGGTCAAATATCTTCAGGAGCACGGCTATCCCGTGTACAGGTTTCCTGAGAATGCGGCAAAAGCCTTTGCGGCGCTTTACCGTTATTCCAGGTACCTGCACAGGGAGCATCTGCCTCAGTTCGACCTGGTGCATGAGAAAGAACGGGCTGCCCGGGTGATCGAGCGGTGCCTTGGAGAAGGAAAAACCCATCTGGACGGGATGGGGAGCGCGGAGATTCTTGAAAGTTATGGCTTCAACGTTCTGCCGGCACGGCTGGCGGAGAGCGAGGATGATGCTGCGGATATAGCCGAGGGCATGGGATTTCCGGTGGCTATGAAGGTCGTATCACCGCAGATACTGCATAAAACGGAAGTGAGCGGCGTTGCTCTGGGAGTCAGAAATAGAGAAGAAACAAAAGAGGCGTTTCGTGAAATTATCACAAAGGCAAAAACGCACAGACCCGATGCGACAATAGATGGGATTATGGTGCAAAAGATGGCGTTGCCGGGTGAGGAGGTGATCCTGGGAATGAATCGAACACACTTCGGACCGTTAATCATGTTCGGTCTCGGTGGTATTTTTGTCGAGGCATTCCAGGATGTAGTCTTTCGCCTCGGCCCGGTCGGCAGAAATGAGACCCACAGGATGATTCAGGAGATCAAGGGGTATCGGCTCCTTGCGGGATTCAGGGGAAGGCCGAAGGTGGATATTGAGGCTCTGGAAAAGGCGGTGGTAAGCCTGTCTCACATGGTTGCCGACCATCCGGAAATTAAAGAGATGGACATTAATCCGCTCATTGCTCACTCAGAAGGAAAAGGGGCTACCGTCGCGGACTGCAGGATAATTCTCGAAGTGAGCAACCATCCGTCGGAATAGGCGCGTTACAATTTTGATTGTCTTTTTTTACGCCTTTTTATAGAGTAACGGCGCGAGAGGTTGATGCCGAAGGATCGGGGAAGAAGGGATGAAGGGATTTTCAGACGAAACAAACAAGGAGGAAAAAGATGGCGAGAATAGGTGTCGTGTTATCCGGGTGTGGAGTGTACGATGGTGCCGAAATACATGAGGCTACCCTGACGCTGTGTTTCCTTGACAGGGCGGGTGCTGAGATAGTCTGCATGGCTCCGAACGTTGACCAGCTGGACGTGGTGAACCACGTAAAGGGGGAGCCCTCCGGCGAGAAGAGAAATGTTCTTGTCGAATCATCCCGCATCGCCAGGGGAGTTATCAGGGACATGGCAGAAATCAAAGCGGCTGATCTGGATGCCCTTGTCTTTCCCGGCGGATTCGGGGCGGCGAAGAATCTGTGCAATTTTGCCGTGAAGGGGACGGACTGCACCGTCAATCCAGAAGTGGAGAGGTTGATAAGGGAGATGCATGCGGCAAAGAAACCTCTGGGATTCATTTGCATCGCTCCTGTGATTGCCGCAAAGGTGTTAGGGTCGTTTGGTCCCCGGTTGACCATAGGGAATGATAAGGGTACCGCGGGCGCCATTGAGAAGATGGGTGCGAAACATATCGATTGTACGGTTGATGATGTGGTGATCTGCCAGAAAAACAAGATAGTCACGACTCCCGCGTATATGCTGGGTCCCACCATTTCCAAAGTTGCTCTCGGTATTGAAAAGTTGATCAAGGAGATACTGCAACTGGCGGGCTGATATTCACATAGCGCCGCGGAAAGAATACTCTTTAAAAGTGCTGGTGAAACCAAATCCCCTTTGGTCCCCTTCCTGAAAAGGGGCAAAGAGGGATTTCTTTTTGATATATGTATAAATACAAAGTGCTCTTAGAATATGACGGAACCAGTTACAGTGGATGGCAGACACAGAAGAACGCGAAGAGCATCCAGGGCACATTGATGGATGCCGCCCGGAGACTGTGTGGAGAGAATGTGGATATTCAGGGGGCGGGCCGCACCGACGCGGGGGTACATGCGCTCGGCCAGGTGGCTCACTTGGGAACGACGAGAAAAATGCCGGTTCGAAAAATTCTCGAGGGGATGAACGATCTCCTCCCTTCGAATATTAATGTACTTGAAGTCGAAGTCGCCTCGCCCGCTTTTCACGCCCGCCATCACGCCAGGCTCAGGAGCTATCTCTATGCCGTTTCGAGGAAGCGGACTGCCTTCGGGAAGAGATACGTCTGGTGGGTCAGGGATACGCTGGACATCGAAAGGATGCGATCCGCCTGCCGTGCATTTCAGGGGTTCCATGACTTCCAGTCTTTCGCAGACAGGAGAATGGATAAGGGTGCCTCAACCATGGTGAAACTCGACCTTGTGGAAATCGGGGAACATGGCGACCTCATCGTCCTGAGAGTGGTCGGTTCCCACTTCCTCTGGAAGATGGTTCGCCGGATGGTAGGCATCATCGTGGAAGCGGGAAGAGGAAATCTCACTCTTCGTGATGTCAAGGATATACTCGCACATCCCTCCGACCTGCCTTCGAAGTACACGGCGCCGCCGTCCGGTCTTTTTCTGGAGCGGGTATATTATGAGGGTGATGCGGATAAACCGGTAACACCCGGATGGCCTTTCTTTGCCAGGTTATCACGTTAACCGGGAGGAGCCCGCACGACTTCTCATGGGATCAGGGCGAAAGGCAAGATAAAGTGTCAGGTGCGGATGGACCAGGCGTCAAAGAGCGAGAGGTAACGGATGAGAAATACCTGGCCATCGGTAGTTTTTACTTTGAAATAGTTTATTGCTGGCCGGTTGGAATTCATATCCCCCTCGTACCAGCGGTCGATGATTTCCTCAATCTCCCAGCGGCGCCCCTGGTAACTGAAAGCAACGGGACGTTCGTTGGCCTTGTAGCCGCTGTAGCATTCAACCTGTATTCGTTCGTAGTGTGTTAGTCGGGATGGATTCCAATCATTCGTCTTCATGGATGAATATCTACATGCGGTTGCCATGAATGTCCAGTGGCAAATATTGTTGCCGTCAGGGAGTGGGCTGTATTGGAAAATTTACTGTTCCGCTTGGGTACGGAATGGGAGTTGTGCGATGGGATGACCGAAGAGAGATACGATCCCGTGGAGAGGGCGAAAGAAGTGGCAGAAATCGTCTGCCGGGGGGATCTGAGGAAGTACTATCGATTTCGTCCGGCGCGGTTTTACGGCGGCATTGCCACATCGGATTGCGTGGGCTGCTGTCTCAGCTGCCTGTTCTGCTGGTCATGGCATCAGGTGGTTGCGCCGGGGCAGTACGGGCGCTTTTATTCGCCCCGGGAGGTCGCAGGAAGTCTGACAGGGATCGCCCGCAGGAAAAAGTTTCGCCAGGTGAGAATCAGCGGGAACGAACCGACACTCTCGCGGGAGCATCTCATCAAGGTCCTTGACCTCATTCCTGAAGACGTCCTGTTCATTCTGGAGACGAACGGGATATTGATCGGCCACGACAGAACATATGCTGAGGATCTGGCCCGTTACGAAAATATCTACGTTCGTGTCAGTTTCAAAGGCTGTAATGGCGAGGAGTTTTCTCTCCTCACCGGAGCGACATCACAGGGATTTGATCTGCAGATGAGCGCGCTGGAACATCTTTGCCGTGCCGGAGTAAGGGTGCATCCCGCGGTGATGGTGAGCTTTTCAACTCAGGAAAATATCAGGGACCTCCGCTCATGGCTCGGGAGTATCAATCGCACATTCGCGGATATCGAGGTTGAAGAGCTTGTACTCTACGGTGATGTGGAAGATCGATTGAAAAAGGCGAAGCTTACATACGGTGCTGCGTATACTCCGTCATGCATTCCTCCGGAGCAGATATGATTCATGGTCACAGTGTGACATGGTATCTGTAATCCGGAACCGTGTGTCAATTCCTGCTCAATGAATCCAGTATTTCCAGAACTGAATCGTTTGGGGGGATATCAGACATGCTGCTGCCGTAACAGGCGAAAGCGATATTACCCTTTCTATCCACGACGAAGAGCGCCGGCATACGGCCTAACTTCAGTATCTCAATCTGCTGCCGGTAAAGTTTGCCGAGAACACCTTCAGGATCGGGTATCCCTGTGTAGGGAAGATCTTCTTTTTCCCAGTAATTTCTGACCCTGTCGGCGTCGTGGGGTACGATGACGGCGATTTTTGTTTTTCTCTCAACAAAGAGGTGATGATACCTTTTCATCTGACCCAGATGTTTCTGTGCATAGGGTCACCTCAGACTCCGCAGAAAAACGAGCACTACGGGGCCCTCGCTCCTCAAAGCGGACAGTCTTACAGGTGCGCCATGAGAATCACTCGTTTCGAATTCGGGAGCTACATCCTCTCTCACCAGAAGTTCTGATTTTTCGGCCATGCGTTCCACCCCTAACCGTTTCTCACTCTTGTGGAATCGTCATTGCAACTATGCATCGTATTGTATATATTGTCAATGCATTAGCCTTACCGAAACGCCGGGAGCCGGAATGATTGGGACATATTTGTAGAGAATCGACAATGGCGGGGAGGAGTGCAGACTGCGATGAAAGCGATGGTGTTGAAGGGGATTTCCAGTTTCCGGGAAAACAGATCACCCCTTGAGTTGGTTGAAGTTCCCGACCCCGTCCCGGGAGATGGGGAGATCCTGGTGATGGTTTCGGCCTGCGGCGTCTGCCATACCGAGCTGGATGAGATCGAGGGAAGAACACCGCCCCCGGCATTTCCCATCATCCCGGGCCACCAGGTCGTAGGAAGGGTGGCCAGGATGGGGGAAAAAGTAACGAAATTCAGTATCGGCGACCGGGTCGGTGTCGGCTGGATTTATTCCGCCTGCGGCCGTTGCAGCGTCTGTCTTGAAGGGCATGAGAATGTCTGTGCACAGTTCAGGGCTACGGGCCGGGATGTGAACGGAGGGTATGCCTGGTTCATGACGGTACCGGAAAAATATGCCTATCGCATTCCCGATGTATTTTCCGATACGGAAGCGGCACCCCTGCTCTGCGCCGGTGCCATCGGCTACCGGTCCCTGCGGCTGACCAATCTGAAGAACGGCCAGAATCTTGGCCTCACAGGATTTGGGGCCTCGGCCCATCTGGTTCTCAAGATGGTGAAACACAGGTATCCGGCCTCTGAGGTCTATGTCTTCGCCAGGAGCGAACGGGAACGGGAATTTGCCCGGGAGCTGGGCGCTGTCTGGACGGGAAACACTGATGATCGGTCACCGGAAACACTGCACGCGGTGATCGACACCACACCGGCCTGGAAGCCTGTCGTGGAGGCCTTGAAGAACCTGGTGTGTGGCGGCAGGCTCGTGATCAATGCCATACGGAAGGAGGAAATGGACAAGGAATATCTGCTGAAGCTGGATTATCCCGATCACCTGTGGCTGGAAAAGGAGATCAAAAGTGTAGCCAACGTGGCCCGGAAAGACATCAGCGAGTTTCTTGAACTGGCGGCGGAAATCCCGATCAAGCCGGAAGTGCATGAATTTCGCCTGGAGGAGGCGAACCAGGCCCTGGCCGAGCTCAAGGACGCAAAGATTCGCGGGGCGAAGGTCCTTCGTATGGAGTGAACGAGGAGGGGGAAAAACCGTGGGGAGCATCCGGGAAGTAAAGTCGGGAAAAAAATCATTGAAGAAGGATTATGTGGCAATCATGATGTGGTTTATGGGCAGGGCCATTCAGGCCGCGGCTTCCGTGGACAGGGATGTCAGGAAAGAGTTCGCGGAACTACAGGATCGCTTTACCTTTGACCTTTGTGTCATGCCCGATGGGCCTCATATGATCGTGGGCAAGGACAGGAAGGGTTATGTGAGGTATATGGGATGGGATCCTGAGGGGAAAAAAATAAATCTAAAAATGAAGATCAAGAATTTAGAAGCGGCCATCTTGATGTTTACCTTTCAGGAGAGTACCGCTCTTGCCACAGCAAGGAATCGTCTCGTTGTCGACGGTGAGGTACCTCATGCGTGTGCCGCGGTACGCATCCTGGATATCGTGGAAGTCTATCTGCTCCCGAAGATCATCGCGCAACTGGCGGTGAAGAGGTATCCCCTCTGGTCTCCGGGTCGAAAATACGTCGGCCGGGTCTTTGTCTATCTCCGAACAGTACTGGGTCTTTAACTCGCAGGAAAGGCGAGATGCCTGTCCCACCAGGGTGTAGTTATCTATTGATGAAATGATGGGGGAGTGCACCGTGTTTTCACCTGATCGTTACGAATTTTTCTGTCCCGTGAAAACAAATTCCGGGAGTAGGGCTTTAGAGCATCTTCCCTTCGAGCTTGATACCATGAATGCGACCAAACCGTTCGTGATCACCAGTCAGAAGGATGCACGAAGGGGGTTGGTGGATGTCATCATTGATGCCTTTAAGGATTCCGGTGTGACCATCGGCATCTTTGATGGTACGCCTGCCGCTCCGGGCATGAAACTGATAAAGGAATTGTTCACCATGTATCGTGATGGGGGTTACGATTCCCTGATTGCTGTCGGTGGCGGTGCCGTTGTCGATACGGCGAAGATCCTGAATATTGCGGTGTCGGGAGAACCGGAAGATATTGAGAGGTATGCCGGGATTGATCTCATTACAAAGCCGCTGAAACCTCTTGTGCTGGTTCCTACCCTGTCGGGAACGGGCTATGAATCATCCCGGTATGCGTGTATCGACACACTCTCAATTTCCTCCTGTTTCTTGATGCCCCACCTTGTGGTGATTGACCCGCGCATGACCGTTTTCGAGGATGTGGAGACAACGGCAGCAGCGTCTCTCATCGCCCTTACCCACGCGGTGGAGGTGTATACCGGTCCGGAGAAGAATCTTCTCTCCGATTCCTATGCATATACGGCGATCCGGTTTGTCATGGAAAATCTGGTGAATGTGATCAGAGACCCGGGGGATGGGAAGGGAAGACTGGCCCTGGTCAATGCACACAATGCGGCCGGCTGCGCCTTCTCAAACTCAACACCGGGAATGGCACACAGACTCGGGAGAGCGGTTGGCGATGCGTGTCAGCTCTCTTGGGGGTTGTGCATGGGGATTCTCCTTCCCCACGTACTGGAGAGACAAATTTCTGAAGACAGGTATCACATACCGGGTCTTCTGCTGCCGCTGGCAGGATTCGATATGTATGCGGAAACGCCGGAACACATGAGGGTACAGAAGGCCATCGGTATCCTGTATGATTTTCAGAGGCATCTTTTCGAAGCGAGCAGAGGGACTATCGTCCGGTCATTGAAGGATGCGGAAGTGCCGGAGGAGATGTTGCGGGATATAGCCCGTAAGGCTGCCGGGAGCAGCTCCACAGGTTTTGGTGCGGACATGTGCCTGATGGTTCTGGAGCAGGCATGGAAAGGGAAATGAAAGGAGCGTGCAATGAACCTGCCTGGGTACTATGAATTCTGCTGTCGGGTGAAAATCATTGCCGGTCATGATGCCCTGGAAAAAATCCCCGATGCCCTCGCGCATCTGCGTGCCCGCACGCCCATGATTGTCAGTGATAAGGGAGTTGCCGGTGCCGGCTTGATCGATATTGTCATCAGTGCAATCAAGGACGGTGTGACTATCGGGGCGATAACCGATGATGTGCCGCCGGACTCGGACATCCGGGTTGTCCACCGTCTTGCCCGGTTATACCGTGAAAAGCGTTGTGACTCTCTCATTGCCGTCGGTGGCGGATCCGTCATGGATACGGCAAAGGGGGTAAACATACTCATATCCGAGAACGCCGACGATCTCATGAAATTCAGTGGTGCGAATGCATTAAAGAGGGCACTGAAGCCGCTTGTCGCGATACCGACGACGGCAGGCACAGGTTCTGAAGTCACTCTGGTGGCGGTGGTGAAGGATCATGAGAGGCACCTCAAGATGGCTTTTGTCAGTTACTTTCTCCTGCCTGACGTATCGGTTCTGGATTCCCGCATGACCCTTTCCCTTCCCCCTGCAATCACGGCGGCAACGGGGATGGATGCCCTGGCGCATGCGGTGGAGGCTTACACCTGTCTCGCGAAGAATCCCCTGAGCGATGCCCATGCCCTAACAGCGATCAACCTGATCGGTGAAAATCTTGTCAGGGTAACGAGGGACCCCGGCGATAAAAACGGGCGACTTGCCATGGCGAATGCGGCAACGCTGGCGGGCATTGCCTTCTCCAATTCCATGGTCGGTATGGTGCACACCCTGGGTCACTCCGCTGGTTCCGTCTGCGGGGTCCCCCATGGAGTGTGCATGGCGATCCTGCTCCCCTACGGGCTTGAATACAACATGCATAAGAACGGTCACCTCACGGCAGAGCTGTTGTTTCCTCTGGGGGGTGCTCAGGTGTATGCGGCTACCCCGGAGGGAGAGAGAGCAGACAAGGTGATTGCCCTGGTCCGCCGTATGAATGAAGACCTCCATGAAGCCTCCGGAGGGAGACACCCCCGCTTCTTCAGGGAAGTAGTGGATCGGGAAGGGAAACAGATGGTACCCAGGGAAAAACTGCCGGAAATTGCGAAGACGGCTCTCAGTGACGGATCCCTGTTTTATAATCCCGAAGATCTGGATTATGATGATTTTCTCATGGTCATGGAAGCGGCATGGGAAGGAAAGCCCCTCGATACAAACCTTGTCAAAAAAGGGTAAAACCGGGATTTTGAAGATGCGGAGGTCGTCAAATTCCGTTGACAAATGTGTAAAATGTTGCCACAATAGCTACAAGACAATCGCTGGGCATGTAATACAATCTTTCTCAGGAGTAAATGTATGCTGACCGTAGGAATCAGAGAATTAAAAAATAGGCTGACGTATTATCTCAACGCCGCTAAAAAGGGCGATAACATAATCGTGACAGAAAGAGGTATGCCTGTTGCCATCCTGCACAATCTTGACCGCACGGAAGAGACGGCAAGTGTTGAGGAACGTATGGCAGTGCTTTCCAGGGAGGGACTTATATCATTGCCTAAAAAGAAAGTTGTTTTTCTTCCTGTTAAAAGAGTCACGGTCCGAGGCGTCCCGGTGTCTGAAACGATCATAGGTGAGCGACGATGATTTACCTGGACAGCAGTGCTCTCGTGAAAAGATACCTGGAAGAAGACGGGAGTGATAAAGTGCAGTTACTTTTTTCAGAGGCGGATATCGTTTTTGTATCTCGGCTTGCCTATCCCGAAACTCTTTCGGCAATTACCCGCAGACATAGAACAGGAGATATCTCTGACAAAGATCTCAAGAGAATCAAAGAGCAATTCAAGTCTGACTGGGAGAGCCTGGCAATTGTAGAAATTCGCAGTGAGGTATTGCAATTTGTTGATACGATTATAGACCGGTACGCATTGAAGGGTGCAGATAGCATCCACCTTTCATCGGCATTATGGTTGAAACGGATAATGAAGTCCGCAGTTGCATTCGTTACCTCGGATGAGGCTTTGCTTGGCGCCGCACAACAGGAGAAGTTGAAAATTGTGAACCCCGCACAGGATTAAAACGCCAAAAATCTTTAATCTCAATTGGGGGATACCATGAGCTGATTAACAAAACCCCCTTTCTCAAAAAGAGAGCGGGGTTTTGTGCTTGAAGGAATAGGTGATGAAAAAAACAATGCCTTTGATTATTGCGTTGCTCCTCTTTACATCTTTTTCCCCCACCCACGCCGAATTAAAAACCTTCATCAAGGAATATACCTATCAGGCAAGCGAAGCGGACAGTAAGCAAACGTGTCGAACGCTGGCACTCGAACAGGTCAAAAGACTCCTTTTGGAAAAAACAGGGACGGCGCCCCCATTTTTCTGGGAGGGGGAACCACTTGAGAGAAGAAGAATTAAGAAAGGATAACAGGGAGTATTCACCATGAAAGAGCGAGGCACACGAAAAGATATTCGTGAGAAAAAGAAGAAACCACCCCCACCGCATGAAACGGTGCAGGAGTCCCAGCGTACATTGAAAGCACTGGAGGACATGAGAAACGATACCATGAAGGGCGGAGGTATTGAGCTGATTGAAGAGCAGCACCGGAGAGGGAAGCTCACCGCGAGGGAACGGATAGAGCTGCTCCTGGATGAGGGTTCTTTTGAGGAATTTGATCTCCTGAAAACCGGACGCGGCGGTGCTTTCGGCAGAGAGCAGACATATCCCGGAGACGGTGTCGTGACAGGCCATGGCACGATCGACGGAAGAGAAGTATTTATGTTCAGTCAGGATTTCACGGTCCGCGGCGGGTCCCTCGGGGAAGCTCACTCCCAGAAAATCAGCAAGGTGATGGATCACGCAGTACGGGTAGGTGCACCCATCATAGGTCTTAATGACTCCGGTGGTGCACGGATTCAGGAGGGAGTTGATGCCCTTGCTTCCTACGGGGATATTTTTAAAAGAAATGCCCTTGCCAGCGGGATCATTCCCCAGATCTCCTGCATTATGGGTCCCTGTGCCGGCGGAGCCGTGTACAGCCCTGCCCTGACCGATTTCGTTTTCATGGTCGAGGACACATCCTACATGTACGTGACGGGGCCGAATGTCGTGGAAACGGTTACCCACACCGAAATAACGCATGAGGATCTCGGTGGCGCCAAGGTTCACGCGGAAAAGAGTGGTGTGGCCCACTTTGTTCTGCCCAACGATATCATGTGCCTGCGGGAGGTGAGGCGACTGATTAATTATCTCCCTTCCAACAACAGACAGAGGGCGCCGATATTGGACCTCAGTGATCCTGTCGGACGTACCGATCCGGCTCTCGATTACCTTGTGCCGGAAAATCCCAACCAGAGTTATGACATGAAAGTTGTCATCAACAGTATCCTTGACGGGGCTGAGTTTTTGGAAGTTCAGCCTCACTATGCGAAGAACATAGTGTGCGGATTTGGGCGTATGGGCGGTCAAACGATCGGATTGGTGGCAAATCAACCGTCGGTGCTGGCGGGGGTTCTGGACAATAACGCCTCCAATAAGGCGGCGCGCTTTGTCCGGTTCTGTGATGTCTTCAATATTCCACTGATATGTCTTGTGGATGTGCCGGGTTTCATGCCGGGACCGGAACAGGAGCAGGGAGGCATTATCCGCCATGGGGCCAAGCTGCTGTATGCCTTTATCGAAGCCACCGTACCGCGGATTACCGTAATCGTCCGCAAGGCATACGGGGGCGCCTACGTTGTCATGAACTCCAAGCACATCGGCAGTGACATTAATTATGCCTGGCCAACCGCGGAGATCGCTGTGCTGGGACCGAAGGGGGCAGCGGAAGTGATTTACAGGAAAGAAATCCAGTCTGCGTCTGACCCTGAAAAGACGCTCTCGCTGCGGACGGAGGAATACCGGCAGACGTATGTGAATCCATTCCT
>Ga0233423_10001401_pt1 | contig 12156 bp, 13 predicted proteins | sample Watercolumn_Mata_FD_180713 | JGI IMG/M metagenome (GOLD analysis project Ga0233423, IMG submission 180713) | Freshwater microbial communities from Lake Matano, South Sulawesi, Indonesia - Watercolumn_Matano_2014_112_MG | ecosystem: Environmental > Aquatic > Freshwater > Lake | place: Indonesia... | reverse complement strand
GGTCGACCAGCAGCCTCTCATCACGGGAGAACACCTCGGGTGCCGCCTCCCGGGTCGCTACCAGCAGCCGCACCCGCGGCTCAGACAGATCACCGGCGGCGAAAGCCTGGCGGGTTTCGGGCATGTGCTGCAGCGCCTGAGCCTCCCGTACCAGGGTCCGGCACACCGCCGGCGGGTCACCCGTGATGGCCATCACCCACGCCGTCGCCGACCCGAACCCCTCGGTTTGCGGGATACCCAACCGCAGCCCGCTGGCGATCAACTCCACCGTCCTGGCGTTGGCCTGAGCGGCCGCACGGCGTGAGAGCCGCAACTCGTCGGCCACCCGTGAGGCGGGGACGTCGTCGGCCGGGGCCCAATCCGGCAGGGCATCGCCCGCCTCGAGAACGCAAGATGCGCCTTCTGAGATCACACCTCTATCTATCACCCGGGTACGACACTTCCCACAACTCGGAGTCGGGACGTCTGGCAGGTCGGTTCGGGTCAGGCCCCAGGAAGCACCCGGCCCTGGGCCGTAGCCGGAAGGCCGGGGGGGTTCGCCCAGAGCACGGGTGGTGTCCAGGTCGTGCCTCTGGCAACATCACGGAATGAGGCTCAGGGTGAGTCTGCCCGACGATGACGTCGCCTACCTCGACGCGTACGCCGAGCAGGAGGGCCTGCGCTCTCGGTCCGCGGCGTTGCGGCGGGCGGTGCGACTGCTGCGCGCCGCCGGCCTCGGTGCGGAGTATGCGGATGCCTGGCGGGAGTGGGAAGAGGAGGGTGAGGCCCGGATCTGGGAGACCGTGGCAGCCGACGGCCTGGGGGCCCGGCCGTGATCCGGCGGGCCGACATCTGGCTGGTCGACCTCGACCCCGCTCGCGGCTCTGAGCCTGCCAAGAGGCGACCGGCCGTGGTCGTGTCGAACGACGGGGCCTACACGGCGGCCGAACGCCTGGGGCGGGGGTGGTGACCGTGGTGCCGGTGACCGAGAGCCTCGGCCGCGTCCCCCCGTTCCAGGTCGTACTGCCGGCGGCCGAGTGCGGGCTTCGCCAGGACTCCAAGGCTCAGGCGGAGCACGTTCGCTCTATCGCCGTGGGGCGCCTCAGCGACCGCCTCGGGAGGTGCCCGCACCTCTGATGACGCGCCTGGACGAGGCGCTGCGGCTGCATCTGGCGCTGTAGTCGGCCGCCTTCAGGCCATCGACGCGGCGAAGATGCTCGCTATCGAGGCGTTCAGCGCTGCGTCGAACTGGGCGTCGGTCTGCTGGGCCGACAGGCCCTCGGTGAGCGCCCGCGAGAAGGACGCCACCACACCGGGGTTCCGCACCAGCAGGGCGTTCGCCTCGTCCCTGGTGTAGCCGCCGGAAAGGGCCACCACCTTCAGCACTCTGGCGTGGGCCACCAGGTCGGAGTAGAAGCCGTCGCTGGTGGGCAGGGTCAGCTTCAGCATGACCTGCTGCCCGGCGGGGATGCCTTCGAGGCGGCGGAGGATGGCGACCTTCAGCAGCGCTTCGGCTTCCGCCTTCTGCGGGCTTCGGATGTCCACTTCGGGCTCGATGATGGGCATCAGCCCGGCAGCCAGGATCCGCTGGCCGATATCGAACTGCTGGTCCACCACGGCTTCGACCCCGGCGGGGTCGGCCATCTTGACGACCGAGCGCATCTTGGTGCCGAAGACACCCTTGGCGGTGGCCCGCGCCAGCAGGGCATCGAGGTCGGGCATAGGCTTCATCACCTGGGCGCCGTCGGCCTCGGCGACCAGTCCCTTGTCGACCTTCAGGAACGGCACCACCCGCTTGACCTTCCACAGGTACTCGGCGGAGCCCATGTCCTGGATGTCGCGATCCATCGTCATCTCGAAGAGGATCGCCCCGAGGATGCGGTCGCCGTCGAACGAGGGGCTGGTGATGATGCGGCTCCGCATGGCGTGCATGAGGTCGAACATCTCGGCCTCGCCGGAGTAGGCCGTCTCCGGGATGCCGTAGAGGCGCAGCGCCTTCGGGGTGCTGCCTCCGCTCTGGTCGAGGGCGGCGATGAAACCGGCCTCGTCCCGGACCTTGGCGAACATCTCGGCGTTCATCGGTCGTCTCCACTGCCTGGGGAACACTTGTGAGCGGCTCAGGATACGGCCTCGGCGTAGGTTGGCCGGCGAGGCAGGCGCTCGCATGCCTGGTACGGCAACTCAACGCGGCCCGGCGCGTCCACCCGACCCTATGGCGGCCACCGCAGCTTCATGGCTCGAGCCGGTGAACGGACGGGACCCGGTCGAGGGCTCGATCGAACGAGGCCACCTGAGGGACGCCGGCGACCTCAGCCGCGGCGACCAGGTAGGCCTCGGCGAAGTCGAGGCGATGGTCCTCGTAGACCTCGAGGGCGCGGAGCAGCAGGTCATGGCCCCGTACTCTCATCGCCGGAAAGCCGATCACGGCTCGCAACAGCCGCGCCACCTCGCGCCGGGCGACCTCGTAGAAGGACTCCAGCACGTACACCGTCTCGGCCACGACGACATCCGTCAGCAGCAGTTCATCGGCACCTGCCAGGAAGGCCGTGGCGCGGGCCGCGGGCGCGGGGGGATCACCGGTCAGGTGCCGGATGATCACATTGGTGTCCAGGAACGCCGTCACCGCTGCCCGCGCCCCCGCTCCCGGCTGGTGGCCCGGCGGATCTCGCCCCAGGCCGCGCCCCGTTTGGCGGCCGGGACCGCCACTGCGCCGGCCAGGTCGAGCAGGTTCGGCGTCCTGGCGACGACGGCCCGATGCTTCTCGACCCGGAAGACCACCCGGTCACCTTCGGCTATGCCGAGAGCGTCTCGCACCGCCTTGGGAATGGTGATCTGGCCCTTCGACGTGACCTTGGCCGAAACGTCCACGCCGTCTCCTTACTTCAACACAAGAGTAAGGTATCAGACCGCCGGCCCGGCCACAATGCCTTCGCTGCGCCCGACACGGCGCCGCGGCGACCTCACCCTCCCCCGGCGCCGTCCCGACTGCCGATGACGCCCGCCCTGCCACCGCCGGCGCCACCAACTCCTCGACGCGGCCCAGCCGGTCGGGCCTCCGCTCTGGCCCGCCGGCCGGCGCCCTGGGTTGATCCCACATCCCCGCTGACTGCGATCCGCGTGTCCTGATACGAGGGACCGCGGTGTCTTGAGGGCAAGGGCCGGAAGGCCACGCGCCCCGGCCGAGCCTCGAGGGGAGAAAGGGAATGCGCTCCGTCCGCGATCTCATGCACAGAGGTGCCCCGGCACGCCGGGTGCTCGCGCTGCTCATCGGCCTGACGCTGGTTGCGGCGTGCGGGGACTCGGCCTCGCCCGCCACCACCGCGCCGACCACGACCACCCTGGGGACCACCCTTGCTGCGACCACGACCGCCGCGGGGACCACCGCCGCGCCGGCCACGACGACGACGTCGCCGGCCACCACCACGACGGCCATCCCGGCCGAGGTGTGGGACCTGGTCTACATAAGCGACTCGCTCGGCTCCGGCGGGGTTCCGGCCGCGTATGCCTCGTTGATTGAGAGGGACCTGGGGGTGTCCGTGGAGGTCCACGACCTGTGGACGGGTTTCCTCAACGCGAGGAACATCCTCGAGAAGCTGCGCGGCAAGGACGGCGGCTACCTGACCTCGTCGGGCTCGGGGCGTCAGAGCCTGCCGGATCTGATCCGCGAGGCCGAGGTGATCGTGGTCGCCGGCCACCCTGAGGGCTCTGAGACCCCCGGCCATCCGTGGGACTGGAACTGCGCCATCGCATACGAGGCAGCCCCCGTGTGCGGTGAGACGACCGAGGTCTGCGGGCCCGAGACCTGGGCCCAGTACGAAGCCGACCTCGGGGCGATCTTCGACGAGATCTTCGCCCTCCGTGACGGCGAGCCGGTGATCCTGAGGACCTTCGACTGGTGGATCCCGTGGGGGCCGCTGGAGACCTGGCGTGCCTGCGATCGGGAGCAACCCTGCAAGCGCTGCTGGGTCCAGTTCTCCGACGCCATCCACCGGGCGGCCACCGCCCACAGGGTGCCGGTGGGGGGGCTGATGGTCGCCTTCTCCGGAACGGACCTCACTCTGGATATGCCCCGTGAGTACTGCTCCGACTCCGTGCACCCCTCAACCGAAGGGGCTGCGGCCATCGCCGGCGTGCTGGCGGCATTGGGCTACGACCCCGTCACGCCGTGACCGGGCGGGGAGCCCCGGGTGCCCGGTGGCGGCCTCAGGCGCCGGGTCGCCCTTCTGTGATACTGCCGGGGCGCTCTGGGCTCACGGCCGTCGAGAGTGGTGGGGCCGTCCCAGATCGCTCCTCTGCGGTGTCTCTTGGAGAGGACCGGGGGAGGTTCGGCGTGCGGACCCGTCAGGCGGGCACAATGCAGGAGGGGGACTGCGAGCTCATCCGCGAGCTCTATCCCTCCCTGCGCCGCTTTGCCGCGGTAGTCCGTCCTCCCGAGGTCGAAGCCGACGACTTGCTCCAGGAGGCTCTATACCAGGCGTTGCGGCGGGGGCCGCTCAACCGCCTGGCAAACCCCACCGCCTACCTGCGGCGGGCCATGTCGAATCTGGCCGCCAACCACCGGCGCTCGCTTGGGCGGCGGCGGCTGGCCCTGGCCCGTTGCGGCACCGGCGAGGACTTCGCCCCGGTCTACCCGTCGGATGTAGCCGAGTTGCTGCGACTTCCGCCGCGGTCGCGAGCGGCGCTGTACATGCGGGCGGTCGAAGGGAGGTCGTATCCCGAGATCGCCGAGTGCCCCGGGTGCTCGGAGGCGGCGGCTCGCGCGGTCGAGGGCCGGGCCCGGAGGAGACTCCGGGCAGCCCTGAACGAAGAGGAGGCGAGCGATGCGACGGCTTGACCGGCCACTCCGGGACCTGGCCGAGACCGGCCGGGTGGCCGGCCCCGAGCCTCTCATCGAGCGCTTGCGGCGGAGGCTGGCCGGTGAGTCGGCCTCCGTGGTGGTCCCCGGCGAGTTCGCGACGCGGCACGCCGGGGCCGGGCCCACGCGCCGCAGAGGCCTGCTCATTGCCGCGGCCGCGGCGGCCACAGCCCTCCTGGTCGCCACACCCCTCTGGTTCTTGCGGCGCGGGGATGACTCCCCGCCGGCAACGACCTCGGCGACGACCACCGCGGTGGTCACGACCATCCCCGCCGAGACATGGGACCTGGTCGTGATCAGCGACTCACTCTTGTCCGGTGGAGTTGCGACGGACTACGCCGCCAGGATCGAACGGGACCTCGGAGTGACCGTGCGCGTCCACGACCTCTGGACGGCGAACCTCACCGCCCGCGATGTGCTCGACAAACTGCGCGGCAAGGACGGCCGCTTCGTGACCTCGGGGGGCTCCGGGCGGCACAACCTGCTGGAACTGATCCCCGAGGCCGAAGTGATCGTGGTCGTCGGCAGCCCGGACGAGTCCGTTACGGCCGACCACCCCTGGGACTGGGACTGCCCGGTCGGCCTGCAGGGGGATGCGGCCTGCGAGGAAGTCAACGGCGTCTGCGGGCCCGAGACCTGGACGCAGTACGAAGCCGACCTGGAAGCGGTCTTCGAGGAGGTGTTCGCCCTCCGCGGCGGCGAACCGGTGATCCTGCGAACCGTCGACTGGTATCTCCCGTGGGGGCCACTGGAGAACTGGCGAGCCTGCGGCTGCGAGGAAGTCTGCAAGGGGTGCTGGGCGGAGTTCTCCGCCGCCATCCACCGGGCGGCCGCCGCCCACAGGGTGCCGGTGGCGGGGCTCCTGGAGGCCTTCTCCGGAGCGGACCTCGCTCGGGACATGCCCCGCGAGTACATGGGCAATCTGGGCCCGTCGGCAGGAGGCGCCGCGGCCATCGCCGATGTGCTGGCGGCACTGGGCTACGACCCCGTCGCCCCGTGAGGCCGACCGGGCGCACCGGTGGCCGCTATCCCGCGCCCACGCCCTCGCGGCGGCCCGTGACCCCGGCCCGGGCGTCGGCGACCGCCATGGCGACCAGTTCCTCGAAGCGGCCCAGCAGTTCCGGCTTGCGCTCTTGCACCCGGCGGCGCCAGGAGGCAAGGAACCCGTCCAGGTCGGCGAGCATCGCCTCGAAGGGCATGCTGGTGTGGCGGCCTCCGAACAGCAGGCGGTTGCGCACGAAGTAGTAGAGGCGTGACTCCGACGGCAGCCCGTCGGCCGACCCCAGGCGGTGGACGGCGTGCGCCCTCGTTTCGATGGCCGCCTTCCATCCCGCCTTCGCCGCCCGCACGCAGAACTCGGTCTCCTCGAAGTACAGGAAGAACTCCTCGGGGAGGAACCCCACGTCCTCGAAGACCTTGCGACGCACGAGCATCGCCGACCCCGGCACGAAGTCCACGTACTTCGTCTCGCCTCCCGGGCCCGGCGCCTGCCCGCGGCCGAGCAGTTCGCTGCGTCCCCCGGCCTCCCAGACGATGCGCCCGCCGTCGGACTGGATCTTCGGGGTGGCGCTGTCGGCTTCCAGGATCCTTGGCCCGACGATTCCCACGTCGGGGTGGCGGCGCAGCGCCCGCACCAGGCGGCGGAGGCTGCCGCGCGCCGCGTAGGCGTCGGGGTTGACGATCCAGACCGCCTCGGCCCCGGCGTCGAGGGCGAGGCGGATGCCGATGTTGTTCCCCCCGGCGTACCCCAGGTTGCCCCCCGACTCGACCACCGTGGCACCTGCCGAGCGGAGCCAGGCCACCTCGCCGGGGCCCGAGGCATTGTCCACCACCAGGCGGGTGAGGGGCCGGTAGCCGACCTTGCCCAGTGCGTCCAGGCAGCGCAGGGTGTCGGAGGCCTCGCGATGGTTGAGGACCACCGCCCAGACCGGGAAGCGCCTCATCCCCTCAGCCCTTCCACCACGGCGGGGAGCGAGGACTCCCACGGCGGCAGTTCGGCCAGGCCCAGCGGGCCCCGCCGCTCCGAGCCCAGCACCGAGTAGGCGGGGCGGCGGGCCGGGGTGGGGTAGTCGGCGGTCGTGCAAGGGACGATGCGCCCCGGGTCCAGGCCGGCCAGCGCCGCCGCCGCCCGGGCGAAGCGGAACCACGTCGTCTCCCCGGCATTGGTGAGGTGCAGCAGGCCGCTCACCCCCGCCTGCAGCGCCCCCCACGCGGCGGGGGCCAGGTCGTCGGCCATCGTCGGGCATCCCACCTGGTCGTCCACGACCGACACCTCGCCTTCTGCCGCGCGGCGCAGCATGGTGGCCACGAAGTTGGGGTGGGTCCCCGACACCAGCCAGGAGGTCCGCACCACCAGGGCCTCGGGGCAGATGCCCAGGGCGGCGCGCTCGCCGGCCGCCTTCGACCGCCCGTAGGCGTTGATGGGGTCCGTGGGTGACGACTCCAGGTAGGGTGCCGGCCCGTCGCCGGGGAATACGTAGTCGGTGGAGAAAGTGAGGAACGGGATGCGCCGCGCCGCGGCGTAGGCCGCCATGATCCCCACGGCGATGCCGTTCACCGCGGTCGCCGCCTCCTCCTCGGCCTCGGCCCGGTCGACGGCGGTGTAGGCGGCGCAGTTGACGATCGCCTCGGGGGCCGCCTCGGCCAGGGCCGCCACCAGCGCCGCCCCTTCGGCGAGGTCGAAGTCGGCCTGGTCCACGAAGCGCGCCTCGGGGATCACCTTGCGGAAGGCGGTGCCCAACTGGCCGGCGCCGCCGGTGACGAGGATCACTCCCCGAGGATCTCCGAGCGCTCGCCGAGGGTGACCTCGACGAAGGGCGCCGGGGCGGCGCCGTGCAGGCGGGCGCCCCGTCCGAGCAGCGAGTCGCGGATGCGCCAGCCGTGGACCTCGGCCCCGTCCATGACGATCGACCCCTCCACGGCGGCGTCGGACAGGCGGCAGCCGTGGCCGATGGAGGTCCGGGGGCCCAGGCGCACCCGCGTCAGGCGGGCGTCGTTGCCCACGATCACCGGACCGACCACTTCGCAGTCGACCAACTGCGAACCGCGGCCCACGTGGACTTCCCCTTCGATGCGGCCGCCCACGACCTCGCCCTCGATGCTGTGGGCCAGGCCGGCGATGACCAGTTCCTGGGCGTTGAGCAGATCGGCCTTGGTGCCGGTGTCCTTCCACCACCCGCTCACGACGGAGGCCCGCACCGTGCGCCCCGCCTCGACCTGGTGCTGGATGGCGTCGGTGATCTCCAGTTCGCCCCGGGCGGAGGGGCGGATGGCGTCGATGGCTTCGCCGATCGTGGCGTCGAAGAGGTACACCCCGACCAGGGCCAGGTTGGAGGGCGGCACCTTCGGCTTCTCCACGAGGCGGCGGATCCGCCCGTCGGCTTCCAACTCGGCCACGCCGAAGGAAGATGGGTTTTCCACGGGGCAAAGGAGGATCTGGCAGTTGGGGCGGTGCTGCTGGAAGTCGGCCACCACGTCGCGCACCCCGTCCTTGACCAGGTTGTCCCCCAGGTACATCAGGCAGTCGTCGCCGCCGACGAAGGGCAGCGCCGTCTTCAGGGCGTGGGCCAGGCCCAGGGGGCGGTCCTGGGTGATGTAGGTGAGGCGCAAGCCGAGGCGGGCGCCGTCGCCCACCGCCGCCTTCACCTCGCCCCCGGTCTCCGGCGAGACGATGATCCCCACCTCTTCGATCCCGGCCTCGGCCAGGTCCTCGAGGCCGTACTCGATGATCGGCTTGTTGGCCACCGGGATCAATTGCTTGGCCATCGAGTAGGTGATGGGCCGCAGCCGGCTCCCGGTGCCGCCGGCGAGGACGACTCCCCTCACGGCCTCCTCCCTTCTTTCAGCGGCCGCCACCAGTCGGGACGGCGGGCGTACCAGTCGATGGTGGCCGCCAGGTGCTCGTCGAAGGACCGGGCCGGGGCCCAGCCGAGGCGGCGCAACTTGGAGGAGTCGACGGCGTAGCGCAGGTCGTGGCCGAGGCGGTCGGCGACCCGTTCGATCATCTCCTCCCCTTTGCCCAGGGCGGCGAGGATGCGGCGGGTCAGTTCGATGTTGGGCAACTGGGCATCGGCCCCGATGTTGTAGACCTCGCCCGGCGTGCCCCGGTTGGCCAGGAGGTGGATGGCGGCGCAGTGGTCCTCGACGTGGAGCCAATCGCGCTCGTTGCGGCCCTCCCCGTACAACGGCACCTTGCGCCCGTCGAGGAGGTTGGTGACGAAGAGCGGGATGACCTTCTCGGGGAACTGGTAGGGGCCGTAGTTGTTGGTGCAGCGGGTGACGATCACCGGGTAGCCGAAGGTCGTGGCGTACGCCGCGGCGAGCAGGTCACCGGCGGCCTTCGAGGCGGAGTAGGGCGAGGAGGGGCGCAGCGGGGCGTCCTCGGGGGCGAAGCCTTCCGCTAGAGAGCCGTAGACCTCGTCGGTGGACACCTGCATGAAGCGGGGGACCCCGTGGCGGCGGGCGGCGTCGAGCAGGACCCCCGTCCCCACGACGTTGGTCTGCAGGAACACCCCGGGGCCGGTGATGGAGCGGTCCACGTGGCTCTCGGCGGCGAAGTTGACCACCACGTCGTGGCCCGGCAGCAGGCCGTCCACCAGGGAGGCGTCGCCGATGTCGCCGCGGACGAAGGTGTGGCGGGGGTCGGCGTCCAACTCGCGCACCGTCGCCTCGACCCCGGCGTAGGTGAGGAGGTCCAGGTTCGTCACCGCGGCGTCGGGTTCGCGGTCGAGCACGTAGTGGATGAAGTTGGAGCCGATGAACCCGGCCCCGCCGGTCACCAGGTAGCGGCGGCCCATCAACCCTCCTCGGGGAAGTAGTCGGGCAGTTCGGCGAGCGTGGGGTGCTCGCGGTCGCGATCCGACAGCACGGCTTCCTCCGGGGCCACGGGCCAGGCGATGCCCAGGGCGGGGTCATCCCAGCGCAGGCCCCGGTCGTGGTCGGGGGAGTAGTAGTCGGTCACCTTGTAGAGGACCTCCGTGTCGTCCTCCAGGGTGCAGAAGCCGTGGGCCAGGCCCGGCGGCATCAGCAACTGCGCCCCATCGGCCGCATTCAACTCGAAGGCGGCGTGGCGGCCGCAGGTGGGCGACGAACGGCGGAGGTCAACCGCGACGTCGAAGACGCTTCCCGCCACGACCCACACCAGCTTGGCCTGGGCCCGGGGCGGTACCTGGAAGTGCAAGCCGCGCACCGTCCCCCGCCGCCGGGACTGCGAGTGGTTGTCCTGCACCCATCCCGTGGGCAGGCCGTGCGATTCCATCCAGGAGCGCCGGAAGGTCTCCGCGAAGAAGCCTCGCTCGTCCCCTTTGCGGTCGGGGCGCAGCACCAGGAGGCCGGGGATCGAAGTGGCCGTCACTTCCATGGCGCACCTAACCCGGCCGGGCCGGGGCCGCTGGGGGGGACGGCGACGGCGCCCGCCAGTCGTCGGTCCGGATCCCGAAGTCCCGGGTCAGGATCTGGTTGTGCGGGCGGTAGTAGCCGGCGAGGTACTCATAGACGTCCTCGGCGGGGCGCTCGTAGCGGTTGACGTTGCGCGGCTCCAGGTCCTCGAAGCGGTGGGGAGCCACCCCCAGGAAGTCGGTGACCCGCCGCAGCACCGCGTGCGGGTCGGCCTGCAGGTCCTCGAGGCGCGCCACGAGCACCTGCTCCTGCGGGAAGTGCTCGTAGATGCGGCGCAACTGCTCGTGGTAGTGCCCGCGGGCGTGGTACCCGCGCTGGTTCCCCAGGCGCGGGCCGACGCGCCAGTAGGGGGTTCGCAGGTCCTCGAGCAACTCATCCCACACCTCGCCCTGGGTCAGCCTCCTGGGCCGCCGCCTCGCCTCGCGGCCACGGTGCTCGATGTGGGAGATGGCCCGATCGACCGGGTCGCGCAGCATGAGGATGAGCCGCATGCGGGGCTCGAAAGCGGCTATGGCCGCGACGGCATCGGGCACGAAGCAGTACGACGGCGTGGACTCCCCCCGGGCCGGGAAGGCCGCCGCGGCGGCGAAGTGCTCCAGGTACCGGGTGCGCTGCGCCTTGCGGTGCTCGGCCTTCTGATCGAAGTAGTGGAGCTCCTTGTGGGGCTTGGGGGTGACGAAGACCTCGGGGTGCTGACCCAGGTACCAGTGCAGGCTGCTCGTCCCGCCCTTCATGACCCCGACGATCAGGAAGGTGGGGGCAACCGCGGAGGTCGCGGGGGGCACCGGCGGCACGGCAGCGGTCCGCCGCTGCGGCCCCGCGGCGCGACCGCGCTCGGCTCTGGTCCTGCCCAGGCGCATGCGGCAAGGTTAGATGGTGCGCCGGCTTCGAGGTCCGGCGGGGAGCGGGGGCTTACCCTCCCTCGTCCTCCGCCTCCGCCTCCTCCTCGCTTATGCCCAGGAAGTCCAGGTACATCGCCGAGATCTCCGATGGCTCGCCCAGAGCCATGAGGCGCCCCCGGTCCATCCAGGCCAGCCGGTGGCAGAAGCGCTTCAGGCGGCCCAGGCTGTGCGACACCATGACGATGGTCCCGGCGTCGTTCAGCAACTGCAGCATGGTGGCGGTGGACTTCTGCCGGAAGGCCTGATCGCCGACGGCGAACACCTCGTCGAGGAGCAGGATCTGGGGCCTGCGGCGGATCGCCACGGCGAAGGCGAGGCGGGCGAACATGCCCGAGGAGTAGGTGGCGGTGGGCCGGTCGATCGCATCGCCGAGGCCCGAGTAATCGACGATGTCGGCGAACATGGCGTCGATCTCCTCCCGGCGCAGGCCCGAGGCGAGGCCGCCGAGGTAGATGTTCCGCCTGCCCGACAGATGCCGGTTGAAGCCGGCGCCTAGCGAGAGCAGGACCGGCGCCTCCGTGCCGTGCACCTCGATGACGCCGGTGTCGGGGGGGAGCGTCCCGGCGAGCACCCGCAGCAGGGTGGTCTTCCCGGCCCCATTGGAGCCGATGACGCCGAGCGCCTCCCCCCGGTAGATGGTGAGAGAGACGTCGTCGACCGCCACCACCGGGGTCTCGTAGCGCCGGAGGGCGGCGAGGCCGTGGCGCCGCAGTGTGGGCCGCTTCTCGCTGAAGGGGCGGAACTTGACCGTCAGGTTGCGGGCGACCAGGGCCGGCTCGGTGGAGGGCTCGTTCGCCGGGCCGCCGAGGGCGATGCGCTTCTGGGCGAGGAGCTCGGCCCGGCGCCGGTCCTTGGCCTCGGCGCGCCGGGCGGCAATCCGTTCGGCCTTGCGGGCGGCGATCCTCTCGGCCTTGCGGGCGGCGATCCTGGCCTCTTTGCGCGCCTGGGCCTGCTCCGCCAGGGCCTCCGGGCTGAGGCCGGCCTCTGCGTCGGCCTGGGCCCGGCGAGACGCCCGGCGGGCGG
>Ga0233423_10001400_pt1 | contig 12160 bp, 8 predicted proteins | sample Watercolumn_Mata_FD_180713 | JGI IMG/M metagenome (GOLD analysis project Ga0233423, IMG submission 180713) | Freshwater microbial communities from Lake Matano, South Sulawesi, Indonesia - Watercolumn_Matano_2014_112_MG | ecosystem: Environmental > Aquatic > Freshwater > Lake | place: Indonesia... | reverse complement strand
GCCTCCTCTGCCTGACCCCGGCCTGCGTCTCGGCCTGCATCGTCGGGGCGATGACCCGGGCCAAAGACGGGGCCGTCGTCTACAACCCCCGGGTCTGCATCGGCTGCCGGTATTGCATGATCGCCTGCCCGTTCCAAATCCCGGCCTACGAGTACGCCGACGCCCTGAAACCCCGGGTTCGGAAATGCGAGTTCTGCGCCAGCCAAGAGAAGGGGACGGGGGCGAACCCGGCCTGCGCCGCGGCCTGCCCGACCGAAGCCCTCGTCTTCGGCGGGCGGACGTCCCTCCTCGCCCTGGCCAGGGACCGTCTATCGAAGCGCCCCGACCGGTACCTCGACCGCATCTACGGCGAGACCGAGGCGGGAGGCACGTCCTGGCTCTACCTCACCGGCCGGCGTTCGGCCGAGGTGGGGCTGATTGATGTTCCGCCGAACTCCCCGGCGGCGAGGACGGAGGCCATTCAACACGGCATCTTTCGCTACGGCCTCGTCCCCTTCGCCGTCTACGGCGCCTTGGGAGGCATCCTCTGGGCGAACGAGCGCAAGGCCCGTCGAGCCACGGAGAAATCCGATGAATGACCACGGCCCCGCCCCCGTCCGGAAGCGGTTTTTCACGACCGGGACCCTCGTCCTCCTAGCCTTCGCCTCGGTCGGCCTGGCCTTCGGCCTGGGCCGCTTGGCCAACGGATTGGGGGCGACCACCAACCTGGACGACTTCTATCCCTGGGGGATCTGGATTGCGGTCGACGTCGCCTGCGGCGTGGCCCTGGCCGCCGGAGGCTTCTGCACCGCGGCCCTGGTCGATATCTTCGGCCGACGCCGTTTCCATTCTCTCCTCCGTCCGGCCATCCTGACCGCTTGGCTGGGCTATTTCATGGTCGCCGTCGGCCTTCTCTTCGACCTCGGCCGCTACTGGAACGTCTGGCGGCCGATCTTCCACTGGCAGGGGAACTCGGTCCTCTTCGAGGTCGGGATGTGCGTCATGGCCTACCTCGCCGTCCTGACGGTCGAGATGTCGCCGGCCCTCCTTGAAGGATTCCGGGAGCGGATGAAAGGCTCGGGGCGGTTCGCCGCCTTCCTCCGGCGCCTCGAAAAGCCGACCTCCGTCATCCATTCCTGGGTCAAGGTCATCCTCCCGATTTTCATTGTCGCCGGCGTCGTCCTGTCGTCCATGCACCAGTCTTCGCTCGGGACCCTGATGCTGATCGCCCCGACGAAGCTCAGCTCCCTCTGGTACACGCCCTTCCTCCCCCTCCTCTTTCTCCTCTCGGCGATGATGGTCGGTTTCCCGATGGTCATCCTCGAATCCATCCTCTCCCATCGAAGCTACCATCTGGACTCGGAGACGAACCTCCTCGGCGGGGTGGCCAAATACGTCCCCTGGACGATCGGGGCCTACGGAGTGCTCAAGCTGGGCGACCTCGTCCTCCGCTGGAACGAGCTGTCCTTCACCGCCCACCCGGGAGCGACCGTTTCTTGGGCCGTCGAGATCCTGGCCGGGCTCGTCGCCCCGTTCATCCTCTTCTCCCTGAAATCGGTCCGGCGGTCGAACGGCTGGCTGTTTTTCTCCTCCCTTCTCGTCGTCTTCGGCGTCGTCCTCAACCGGTTGAACGTCTATCTCATCGGTTACAAGCCGCCGTACTCGACCCGGGCCTACTTCCCGGCCGTCGGGGAAATCGCCCTGACCGTCGGGCTGGCCTGTCTCCTCATGCTCCTGTACCGCTTTTTCACCTCCTTTTTCCCCATCCTCTCCGCCCCGGCCGGGCACGGGGCGAAGCTGGCCGCGCTCTACCGGCGCGAACCCCTGCCGTTCGTCAAGCCGGTCTGGGCCTGGATATTCCGGGGCACGGCGGTCGCCCTCCTTCTCGGGTTCGTCGTCCTCTATTCCCTGGTCCACAGCCAGGCCATCTACGCCTCGCTCGCCTCGGCCAACGAGGTGGCCGTCGAGAAGGTGACCCCGACGCCGGCCGTCGACACCTCGGCCTTCAGGCACGCCGGCCGTCCCGAGGCCTACAGCAACCTCTATTTCCTATCCAACCCGCTCCTCAACACCAAAACCGATTTCTACGAGCCCGTCCGTTTCACCCACCGGACCCACGACGTCAACTCGGACAGCGACTGCTCGATCTGCCATCACCGCTACGCCCTGGGGGCCGACGACCGGGTGGGACAAGACCTCAAGACCATGCACGAGGAGATCGAGGTCCGGATCACGGGCGCGTCCTGCCTGTCCTGCCACGAGGACCTGACCGAAAAGCCCCAGCAGAAGTGCTCCCAGTGCCACATCGAGTCGAACGAGGCCGACTACCCGGCCCGGATCGGGCTCAAAGGGGCATATCACCGCCAATGCATCGGCTGTCACCAGAACCAGCCCCGGACGGCCCAGGCGCCCGTGGACTGCGCCGGCTGCCACCATCCCCTCGTTCCCGACCACACGAACCTCATCGCCGGGGCGGGGTCGCTCAACCGGGAGAACGTCACCCAGGCCTGCCTCCGCTGCCACGAGAAGACGGGACAGGACATCCTCCGGACGGCCCATTGGACGTGGCAGGGCCGGACGCCCGACATTCCGGGGAATGAGCACAGCACGAGCGTCGGGCTGCGGACGACGGTCGACAACTACGACATCAGCCTCATCCCCAACCCCAAGCTGACCTCGGCCTTTCATATCGGGGACGTCGCCCAGCCGGCCGACTGGTCGGACCCGACGAAAATCGACTGCCTCATCTGCCATGATTCGACCTCGACCTACAGCCGGAACCCCGAGGCGGCGACGTTCGACTGGCGGTCCGCGGCCGCCGCCGTCGGGCGGCCTTCGAGGGCCAACTGCGGCCACTGCCACTTCACGAGCGCCGCCGGACCGGGGGTGAAGAGCGGCGACCTTTCGCCGGCCCTGGTCGACCCCCCGGACGAGGCCGATGTCCATATGGGGAAGGTCGACCTCCGTTGCCAGGACTGCCACACGACCCGCTCCCACCAGATCGCCGGCCTGGCCTTCAACGCTCCGGTCGTCGAGGAGCGGACGGGGTGCGAGAAATGCCACGGCCCCGAGCCCCACGGCATCACCGGCGTCCTCAGCCGCCACATCGACAACCACGTCAAGACCGTGGCCTGCGAGACGTGCCACGTTCCCCTGTTCGCCCGGCAATACCCGACCCGGCTCTCGGTCGACTTTTCCAAGGCCGGGCCGAAGCTCCCGGAGGCGCCGGTCTTGAAGTTCGGCCGGCCCGTCCTCGACCCCCGTTTCGGCGAGCAGACCTGGGGGCAGAATGTCGTCCCGGAATACCGCTGGTTCGACGGCACCCGCCGGAACACCCAGTTCGGGGACAAGATCGACCCCTCCCGGCCGGTCGTCCTCAACGCTCCCCTGGGCGACAAGCACAACGCCCAGGCGAAAATCTTCCCCTTCAAGCTCCATCGGGCCGTCCAGCCCTACGACCGCGGACAGAACGTCCTGGCCGCGGTCAAGTTCGAGGACGGGTTGTGGAAGGATTACGACTGGGCGAAGGCCGTGGAAGAGGGGATGAGGGCCGTGGGGGGGACGTTTTCCGGAGAGGTCGGCTTCGTTCCGACGGAGATGTATTCGGCCGTCCACCATGAGGTCGCCCCGGCGAAAAGATCGCTCGGCTGCGCCGATTGCCATGCCCCGCAGAACGTCTCCTGCGCCCGCTGCCACAGCGGGGCGGTGGGGATGAACCAGCCCGAGCACACCCGCCGCGTCTATCCCCAGACAGCCGAGAGCTTCGACTTCAAGGCCCTGGGCTACGAGGGCGACCCGGCGGTGACCGGCGGGCGGTTTTACATGTATCTCCGCCGCGGCCTTCCGCCCCGCTGAGGGTCCGACCGTCCGGGGCTCCCCGGCGGGCCGAGGGTTATCGGTGGTTCGTTTTGTCGGCTTTCGCCCAGAGACGGCGGACGGTCCGGTCGATGACGTCCTGGGGGGTCGAGGCCCCGGAGACGACGTACACGCTGGGCGATTCACCCACCTCCAGCCCGTCGACGTCCTCGGGCCGGGTGATCAGCTTCGTCCGAGGGTTCCGGGACGACATGATCGAGACGAGGTTCCGGGTGTTGGCGCTCGTCTTCGAGCCGATGACCAGAGCCCAGGCGTAGCGCCCCGCCTTGGCGTAGGCGTCCTGCTGACGGTCGGTCGTCGGCTTGCAGATCGTGTTTTCGAATCGGACGTCGGGGACATGGCGGCGGATCCGGCGGACGATGGCCTCGGCGTTCTCCCGGATGAAGGTCGACTGGACGACGACTCCCGCCCGGGGGATGTGCCGGAACAGGGACGGGTTGACGTCCTCGAGGCGGCCGACAATCAGGGCGTCCTGGACCTGGCCGGCGATGCCCAGGACCTCCTCGTGTCCGCGGTCGCCGATGATGACCAGCCGGTATCCGGAGGCGTCCAGGTCGCGGGCCCGGCGGTGGATGTCCTTGACCATCGGGCAAGTCGTGTCGATGAATTCCACCCCCGAGGCCTTGACCTCCCGGAAGAGGGCGGCCGGGATGCCGTGGCTTTGGATGACCAGGATTCCGTCCCGGGCTTTTCGGTAATCGTCGATCGTGATGAAGCCCCGCCGCTTCAGGCGGGCGAGGACGATCTCGTTGTGGACGACCTTTCCGAGGAGATAAATCTTCGCCTTCGGCCGGGCGGCCTTGAGGGCCTCGATGGTCTTGATCGTCCGCCGGACTCCGCCGCAGAACCCGGCGTAGGGGGAGACGTCGATTCCGGGGCGGGTCGGCCGGCGGCGGGGCATGGTCGTCTTAGCGGACATTCTCCAGGAGTTTCTTGAAAGACGCGTTGTCGGTCTTGAATTCCCGGGCGGCCTGGCCGACCCGGATGATCCGGACCGACCGGACGGGGTCGTCTTTCTTGAGCTTTGCGAGGATGCCCGCCCCGGCGACGAGCCGGCCGATGGCCGGGTATTTGTCGTCGAGGCCGGGGACTTTTTTCAGGGTCAGGTAGAAGCGGTTCTCGTAGCTCATCCCCAGGACGCCGGGGCCGTCGTGCTTGAGGGCGGGGTTCGTCGTTTTGGGAAGGGAGACGCCGGCGACCGATTTCTGGAGGTCCGAGACGACGAGGACCGAGGCGAGCCCGTCCTTGACCTCGAGGATTTTGCCCACCGGTGCGGTCTCGGGCCTCGGGCCGGCCATCCCGGCCGGGACTCCGGCTTGGGGCGGGGGACCGGCCGGGGCGGGGGGTTTGGCCGGGCCGCCGGCCGGGCCGCCCTCGCCCTCGACGACCCGGAGGAACTGGGCCGTGGGAAGCGGGGCATTCTTGAAGTCGAGGGTCGTTAATACCCGGCCGGTGCCGGTGGCGATGTCGGCGTAGAGCCCCTCGGGAAGATAGACCCCCTCGCGGGGGAGCGGGGCCGGGAGGTTGGCCAGGCCGTAGGCCAGGACCGCCGTGACGAGGGCGCTGTGCTTTTGATGCTCGGTGTAAGGGACGACTTCGTTGTAGGTGTCGAGGAGGGTGTGCCAAGCCCGGCTGTAGACGTAGTCCGACCTCGTCTGGACGCTCAAGGTCGGAATGCCGAGCATCGAGAAGGCCGAGGAGTCCGTCCCGGTCGGGCGTTCGGCCTTGGTCCGGGGATACTCGTCCACCCGGAGCTCGAACGGGAATTGCGGGTGGAGAGTCTTCAGGGGAGCGGCGATCTTGGCGAAGGCGGACTCCCAGAGCGGCGGGACCGTGACCCCGACGATGGCGCTCGGGCTGCCGTCGCGGTTGATCATGACCATGGTCTTCCCCTGTTTCTCCGGGTGGCGCTTGAGCCATTCCTGGGACCCCAGGATGCCGTTTTCCTCGGCGGCGAAGAGGATCATCATGACCGTCCGCTTCGGCCTCCCCCCGGCGGCCTGGATAAGCCGGAGGGCCTCCATGCCCGGGGTGAAACCCGAGCCGTCGTCCACGGCTCCGGTCGAGGAGTCGTAGGAGTCGAAGTGGCCGCCCAGGATGACGAATTCGTCGGGATGAGTCGTTCCCGGAATCCAGGCGACGACGTTGTGGTATTTGACCGGGCCCATCTTGAACCAGTTCCGGATGTCGAACTCGAGTTCGACGGCTTCGCCCTTGTCGATATAGGCCTTGATTTCGTTGTACTGCTTTTCGGTAAGCTTGATGTCGGGCAGGACGGGCAGGTCCTCCCATTTGAGGACTTGGCCGTCGAGCATCCGGATGGGCTCCTTGGTCATCTGGATCGTCCCCAAGCAGCCCGCCTCGGCCATTTTTCTCACCAGGGGAGACATCTGGGAGTTGCGGCGTCCGTCCCGAGCCATCCCGTTGCTTTCCCCGGGGATGAGGGCCCAGGCTCCCTTGAGCTTGGCCCTCATCGCCTCGACCTCTTCTTCTTTGGCCGGGGCGATGACCACCGGCCCCCGCTCAACGCCTTTCGTGCCCGCGGTCATGGTCGGGGTGCCGAAAGTGAGAGCCTTCTCGACCGGCTTCGTCATCCGGCCGAACCAGGGGCCGCGGTTGAACCCAACCGGGACCTCGCCGGCCTCGTCGAGCTCGGCTTCGCATCCCCACTGCTTGAACTGCCAGAGGGCCCAGGCGGCGGCGTTGGCGTACGCGTCCGAGCCCGAGTACCGCCCGCCGAATCGGTTCGCGGCGATGTCGAGCCAGGTCATGACCCGGTTGTCGTTTTTCCCCAGGTCGAGGATCTTCTGGAGGACGGGGTCGTCGGTGGAGAAGGGCAAGTCGGCCGTTGGACTCGAGCCCGCGGCCGAGACGGCGAGCCCCAGGGCGAGGATGAAAGCCGGGCGAAAACGACGCATGGCGCCTCCTTTCGGCGGTCCGAGCGGATTTATACCCCGTGGATTCCCGGAAATCAAGAAATCACCCCGGGAGCCGGCCCGGCTATTTTTTCTTGTAGCTGACCGAGAGGTCGTTGCGGCCGCCCGGGGGGAACGAGGTCTCGAATTCGGGAAGGCCGGTGATGTACTGGTAATAGTCGCCCGTTCCGCCTCCCGAACTGCGGAAACGCCCGCCGCTGCGCGGGGGAGAGACGTTGTGGGCGGCGAGGCAGCCGCCGGCCGCGAGCTTGGGGATCACGGCCTTGGCGTATTCGGTGTACCAGTCCTTGTCGGCGTCGATGAAGACGAGGTCCCAAGGCCCCGGGAGGGCCGGGACGAGCTCGTGGGCGTCGGCCAGGCGGGCGTCGATCAGGAAATCCAGCCCGGCCGCCTTGAAGTTGGCCACGGCCTCCCCGTGGCGGCCTTCGTCGATGTCGATCGTCGTGAGCGTTCCTCCGGTTTTAGCCAAGGCCCAGGCCATCCAGATGCCCGAATGGCCGGTCGAGGTCCCGATCTCCAGGACGCGCTTGTATCCGTTCTTGACGATGATTTCGTGGAGGACCTGGCCGTCCGCTTCCGGGACGTTCATGTCCCTCCAGCTCCAGCGGCGGCTTTCGAGAAAGGCGCGGACTTTGGCGTCCAGGGCGGACTCGCCGCCCTGGCCGGCGCCGCTGCCGCCGGCCGAGAGGACGGCGGCCGCGAGCGCGGCGAGGAGGAAGGTTGTCCGTCGCTTCATCTTGACCTCCGGGCGTAAAACGGTCTCGCTCTTTAGACGGGGTGGCCGGGATTCTCTTCCCAGGGGGAGGTCAGCGGACCCGGAAGAGCTCTCCATCGCCCGGGCCGAGGCGGATTTCGACCGCCGACCGGCCTTCGCGCCGGAGCGGAAAGATATCGGCCAATTCGGGTTTCGCGTCCAGGGCCGAGGCGTCGCCGACCCGGAGCGGGCCCCAGACCCCGGTCCGCTTGTCGAGCCGGTCCACTCCCTGGAGGGGGCGGTTGAACCGGAGGGCGAGGTCCTGCGCCCGGTCGATTTTTTGGTTGACGGCGAGGATATAGTCGACCCCCGCGGCGTCCTTGAACAGGCCGAGGACGATTTCGGGGGTCGCGGTCTGGACCCAGGAATGAAGGGGGACGAGACGGGCGTCGTCGGGCACGGGCCTGGGGCGGTAATGGTTGACCGCGACCGAGCGGAGGCCGAGGAGGACGGGGCCGAGCTTCGTGAGCTCGGCGTTTATTTCGGCCACGTCCCGCCCGGCCCGGGTCAGGCGGGGTCCGTCGAAGATCAACCGGTCGACGAACCACTGGATGCCTTTCTGGCCGTAGGCCAGGGCGGTGAAAACGCTGAACCGTAGCTTGGCCAGGTTGTCGGACGGATAGATCGACCCCGGGCCGGTCTCGCTGTCGGGTCCGGTGTTGGCCTCGACCCATCCGAAAAGGGGCAGGTTTTCCTGGAGGGCCAGCTCGCGGTATTCCTCGAGCAGGGGAAAGTAGTCCCCCTTCCACCACCATAAATATTCGTCGAAGCTGAGGACCTGGGGGCGGACGAGGTCGACGAACGTCCGGGGAGACACCCGCCAGTTAAGGTTGATATAGACCGGATGGGCGGGGTCGGAAGCGGCGAACGCCTTGACGGCCTCGGCCAGGGCGGGAAACCGGTCCGTCGTCGGCTCGTCCGCGAGGATATACCCCCACACCGCCGGGTCGGACCGGAGGGCGCGGGCCATCGGGGGGGTGATATCCATCAGGATCGCCTTGAGGCCGAATTCCCGGCAAAAGGCCAGCTCCTCGAGCCGGCAGAGGACGGTGTTGAAATGGGCCTCGGAGATGGCTTTGGCCGTGGCCCGGTCGGTCGGCCCGCCCCAGAGCGAAATCATGAATTCCCGGTACTGCCAACCCTTCGGGGCGGCGGGGGAGGGGCCGGTCTGAAGGCCGCCGGCGGTCGCGGCGGCCAAGATGCCGGCGGCGAGAAAAATCGTCCTCGGAGGCATGAGCCCGCTTCTTTCCGCGTTCATTGTAAGGGGCCTTCTTCCGGGCTGTCAAATCCGCCTTCCCATCCTCGGCGAGATGTGGTTTAATGCCCGGGGAGCGTTAGCCTCGCCGATGACCGCAAACGGACTCCGCGTCCTCCTCGTTTATCCGCCTTCGAGAACCCAGGCCCACGAGACCTTTCCCTTGGGGCTTCTCCAGGTGGCCGCGGTCCTGGAGAAGGCGGGCCACGAAGTCCGCGTCCTCGACTCAAACGCCGTCCGGCGACGCCTCGACCGCGACGGCGTCCTCCGCCGGGTCCGGGACTGGAAGCCCGGCCTCGTGGGAATGACCCTCGTGACCCCCGTCGTCCGGGAGGCCTATCTCCTCGCCCGGGACTTGCGGGCCCTGGGGGTCAAACTCCTGGCCGGCGGGCCCCACGCGACCCTCCTCCCCGACGAGCCGGTCGTCCACGGCTTCGACGGGGCCGTCATCGGGGAGGGCGAGCCGACGGCCGTCGAGGCCGTGGCCGCCCTGGCTGGCCGGATGAGGCCCGAAGACGTCCGGGGCTGGGCCTACCGCCGTCCCGACGGCAGTCCGGCGAGGACCGAGCCCCGGCCTCCGGTCGCGAACCTCGACGACCTGCCCCTGCCGGCCCGCCATCTCGTCGACCCCCTCGATTTCGGGCCGGCCGAGAATCCCGGCCTCCACGTCAACCTCTTCACCTCCCGTGGTTGCCCGGCCCGCTGCACCTACTGCGCCGGGAGCCTGTTCGGCCGGAGGTTCAGGTACCGCTCGCCCGAGAGCATCCTGGACGAAATGGACCATGTTCATCGGGCCTACGGGACGCGGCATTTCTACCTCCTCGACGACGCCATGACCATGAACCGGGACCGGGTCCTCCGCTTGGCCGACGGGCTCCTCGCCCGGCGCCTTCCCCTGACCTGGAGCGTCATGACCCGGGTCGACGCGGTCGACGACGAGCTCCTCCGGAAAATGGCCGAGGCCGGCTGCGTCAAGATGGATTTCGGGGTCGAAAGCGGCCATCCCGAAACCCTCCGCCGGATCCGCAAACCCCACACCGTGGCCATGGTCCGCCGGGCCATCCCGGCCGCGGCCAAGGCGGGGATCAAGCCCGTCGTGTTCTTCATCCTCGGCTTCCCCTGGGAAGGCCCGGCCGAGGTCGAGGTCACCCTCAACCTCATCCGCGAGCTCGCTCCCCATGTCAGCCAATTCCATCCCGCCCTGGCCTCGGTCCTCATCCCCTTTCCCGCGACCGAGATATACGAAACCTACAAAGACGCCTACGGCTTCGCCGACTGGTGGCTGGGGACGGAGAGAAATTTCGAGTCCCCCCGCGAGGGGGTTCACTCCTATTTCGAGTCCCGGGTCTTCCATCTCGGGGCGGTGCTCGACGCCGATTATTTCCGCTATTCCCCGGCCATGCGCCGAAAAATCCTGGACGTTTTCAAGTTCTTCTATCTTCACAACATCCGCCGACTCCACCCCGCCGCCCGCCTCGGCCATCGGGCCCTCATCGAACTCTCCCAGCGGACGGCGGCCTTCTCTCCGCGGCTCGAACGGGCGATCTTCCGTCAGGTCGCCCGGGCTAAGCACCTCGTCCCGAGGCTCTCCGGGATAGGACAACCGTCATGAGGCACCGACGAACCTCTCCGGGCAAAGGCCTCCTGGGCCTCGTCCTGGCCGCCTGGGGGATCGCGGCCTGCGCCGCCCGGCCCGCCCTTCCTCCGGGCGGCTCGCCGGCCGTTTTTCCCGGAGCGTCCTGGGAGCGGGTCTACGTCCCCGAAGAGACCGGGTGGTCCCGGGAGGGGATTCTGGCCGCCCTGGACAAGCTCAAGACGATGACCACGACGGCTCTCGTGGCCGTGGCCGACGGCCGGATCCTCTTCGATTACGGCGACCCGGCCGAGCTGAGCTACCTGGCCTCGGTCCGGAAAAGCATCCTGGCGATCCTCTACGGGGTCTACGTCGAACGGGGGAAGGTCGATTTGACGAAGACCCTGGCCGCCCTCAAGGTCACCGACGTGGGGGGGCTTTCGGCCCAAGAGCTCGAAGCCACGGTCGCCGACCTCCTCTCGGCCCGCTCGGGGGTCTATAATCCGGCCTCGAACGCGGGCGACAACCTGGCCGACGCCCCGCCCCGGGGGTCGCAAAAGCACGGGACGTACTTCCTGTACAGCAACTGGGATTTCAACGCCCTGGGGACGATCTTCGAGCAGGAAACCGGGACCGGGATCTATGACGCCCTCGAGGCCGAACTCGCCCGGCCGCTCCAGATGGAAGACTTCCGCCGCGACCTCCAGAGGAAATCGGGCAACCTCCAGGTGTCCCAGCATCCCGCCTACCACATGTGGCTTTCGACCCGGGACATGGCCCGGGTCGGCCTGCTCATGCTCCGGGAGGGGCGATGGCGGGGAAAGACGGTCGTCTCCCGGGATTGGGTCCGGAAAATAACGAGCCCCATCACCCGAACGACGGAGATGAACCCGGCCGGCCTCCGCAACGGCCGCTGGGGATACGGCTACCTGTGGTGGGTCTTCGACGGCCCGACCGCCCAGGGCCCCTACGAGGGGGCGTACTCGGGGCAGGGGGCGGGAGGGCAGTACATCACCGTCCTTCCCCAGATCGGGCTCGTCGTCGCCCATAAGCTTAACACCGAAAACCGGAAGCCCGTCTCTTCCAAGGACTACTTTGACCTCGTCGACCTCATCGTCCGGGCGCGGATTAAATAATTTTATAGGAATTGTCGACAATTGCATTTCTGGGCGTTTTCCTTATAATGAGCATTCCGGCAGAAAAGGCGCAACTCCTTTTCCTGAAACGAGATAGGCTCGACGGATGAAAGATTACTGGTATTTTTTCCTGTTCTTCGTGATGTCCCTCGTCTTCTCCGCCGGCCTCCTCCTGTTCATCGCCCTCATCCGCTACCGGCGAAGAGACTGCGGGGACAAGACCCTGCCCTACGAATGCGGCGTCGACCCCGAGACGCCGACGGCCCGGGAGGCCTATTCGATCCGGTTCTACCTCCTGACCCTGGTCTTCATCGTCTTCGAAGTCGAAACCTTCCTCCTCTTCCCCTGGGCCGTGGCCCACGACAAGCTCGGCCTGTTCGGCCTCGCCGAGGTGGCCGTCTTCGTCGCCATCCTCGCCTTGGGGTATGTCTACGCTTGGAAAACCGGCGCCCTGGAATTCAAGAGGGACATTGAATAAACCCCCCTCCGGCCCGCCCTTCCTCCTGGCCAAGGCCGACGCCTTCATCGCCTGGGCCCAAAAAAACTCCCTCTGGCCCTTCGGCTCGGGCCTGGCCTGCTGCGCCATCGAGATGATCGCCACGGCCGCCGGCCGCTACGACATCTCCCGGTTCGTGATGGAGCTCTTCCGGG
>Ga0233423_10001399_pt1 | contig 12161 bp, 8 predicted proteins | sample Watercolumn_Mata_FD_180713 | JGI IMG/M metagenome (GOLD analysis project Ga0233423, IMG submission 180713) | Freshwater microbial communities from Lake Matano, South Sulawesi, Indonesia - Watercolumn_Matano_2014_112_MG | ecosystem: Environmental > Aquatic > Freshwater > Lake | place: Indonesia... | reverse complement strand
GGTTGCGAATTTTGGCAAATGACCCCACCGATGAACTGTAAATTTTGTTCTTTAGGTTTAAATCTAGGATGCACCGAGGAGTATGAAAAAACAGCAGAGGAAGTCTTAGAAACAGTTAAAGCCGCCCAAAGAGAGGAACACATTACTTTCGTCCATTTTAATACCGGCTATCTTTTTGGCGAAGAACTGGAGATTTTGGAGCCATATATAAAAAAAGTAAAGGAGGAAACGGGGCTTTTGGTAGGCGTACAGTGTCCACCCTCTGCCGACTTGTCCAAATATAACCATTTAAAGGCAATCGGAGTTGATCATGTTTCTTTTTGTCTTGAAATATATAACCCTGATAAATTCCGCCATGTATGTCCGGGGAAACATCAATATATCGGCCAAGAGAGATATCTAGAGGCCACCGAATATTGCGTTAAAGTATTTGGTAAAGGGAGAATTTCAGGCGAGATTATCGCAGGATTAGAATCACCGCTTGATACCATAAGAGCCATTGAGTATTTCGCAAAGATAGGCGCTGTAGCGACGGTTTGTATTTTTAGGCCTTGCCTAGGTACGGGCTTAGAGAATTTAGCTCCTCCAGATCCGGAAATGCTGATTCCTGTATTTAAAAGATTATATGAAGTATGTATAGAGAATGGTATTCCTACAGGGATAGCTCCTAATATAAGGGTAAGCTTGGTAATTCTACCCGAGGAGGGGAGGTATTTTTTAGAGAAATTAAGCATAGTTTTTCTTATCTCGGGAATCAAATTAGGTATCTTAAGGTTGTTTTATCTAGTTTATTTTAAAATCAAAATTTTATTTAAGAAGAAATGAAAAAAATACTACTTATCAGGCCGCCTAGGTACTTGTGGCCGTTTATAAACGAATCTGATAATTTTTTGCTTCCTTTAGGTCTGCCATGTTTAGCCGCAGCGATAAGGTCGAAACTACCCTATATAGAGATAAAAATTGTTGATTGTCCGCCACTTAAAATCGGCTGGAAAACTTTAAGCAAGATATTGAGCGATGAAAAGCCGGATATGGTCGGAGCCGGAGAAGAGGCTCTTTACTGTCATGAAGCAGTAAAGTTGTTTAAATTGGCCAAAGACATTAATCCTGCAGTAATTACGGTTGCCGGCGGGCATTTCTTTTCTTGGATGGTGGAACAGAGCCTGTCTGATTTTCCCATTGATTTCATTGTGAGGTTTGAAGGCGAAGAGACAATTGTAGAGTTAATCCAGGCCATCAATGAAAAAAAAGACGTATCGCTTGTTAAAGGCATAGCTTATAGGAATAACGGCCAGATAATTAAAACACCTGTTAGACCATTGATAAAGGATCTTGATAGACTTCCTTTGCCTGCTTATGATCTTATGCCAATGGGTAAGTATTCACCGTTTGGTTATCTTTGGCCGAGGAGCGTTACCCTTGAGCATTCCCGGGGATGTGTAGACAGGTGTAATTTCTGCTCGCTATGGACCTTCTGGGGGAGGCATCTAAAAACAGATATAGAAAAAGGCGAATTGGAAGTATCACCAGTGTATCGGACTAAAAGTGTATCAAGAACATTGGGGGAGTTGGATATTGTTTACAAGAAATATAATAGGAAATATATCATCTGGGCAGATCCGACTTTCAATGTTGATCCTAAGTGGACGAATGATTTTTGCGAAGGGCTCCTGAGTAGAAATTATAAGGATTTACATTGGTGGGCTTTTTTAAGGGCGGATTATCTGCTTCGAGATGAGAAAGCGGGTATTTTGAGTAAAATGGTCCGCGCGGGACTAACTCATCCACTCATCGGTGTAGAAAGAGGTTGTACTGAAGACCTGCAAAAATTGCGAAAATCAGTTTATACTCGCGATTTAGTAAAAGAAATTTTTCTTATTTTTAAAAATAAATATCCGCAGGTATTCCGACAAGGAACTTTTGTTACCTGCCTGCCTTATGATACCAGAGAATCGATGCTTAATTTAGTAAAGTATGCTGTTGAAATAGACATAGATTACCCGGCTTTTCATCCTGTAGCGCCCGTACCAGGGACATATCTCTATCAAGAGGCTTTAAAAAATAATCTTTTAGCGGAAAGTGATTTCAAGAAGTATGATTGGGCTACTCCTTTAATGCGTTCTAATAGCGGTTTATCCATAGAAACACTTGCCAGATTAAACATGGAGTTAAATAAACGATATATATTATATAGACCTCATTGGTTGTTTAGAGGATTATTCTCTCCCCATAAGCATAAAAGGGGTCTTTATTGGTGGTTTTTCAGTAATACAATGAAAATGATCTTCTTAGAACTCATGGATACAATATTAAGAAGGAAAAAATTTGAAGGTATTACTGGTTTTATGCGTCTTAGGAAGCCAGATTGGTATGATTCGTAATTTTTTCCGCTTTCGCAAGGTACCCTATGCTTATAGCCATCGTACCTGTTTTTAATGAAGAAACAAATATAATAAGTTTCCTGGATAAGTTAACTCAGCAAGTCGCTTATATAATAATAATTAACGATGGCTCTTCGGACAAAACAGGAATTTTGATATTAGATTGGTTAAAAGATAAAAAGAACACTAGTTACTTTTCTTTTGAAAAGAATAAAGGAATGTCGACGGCATTGCTAGAGGGGTTTAAGCTCATAGACAAAGAATATAAATCAAAAAGATTCAGTGGCGACGATCTGGTAATTACTATCGACGGGGACGGGCAGCACGATCCCCTTGAGATAATAGGCATGTATACATATTTCGTAAACAATAACCTTGATATTTTAATAGCAAAAAGAGACCTCTCTAATTATCCAGTTTATAGGGTTATCGGAAATAAATTAATTTCGTTTATAAATTCGTTGATTGGCAAATTTAAATTTAGTGATATAGAGTCAGGATTTAAAATGCTGAAGGTTGCCTTTGTACCTAGCCTATTGACTTATTATTCAGGTTTTAGATATTCTTGTGCCAGCGAAATAGCTATCATCGCCAGCCTTTTAAAATATAAGATAGACAATTCCTATACCGTTAGGATTCCATATTACCGCAAAAGGGTCGGCTGTCCCGGGGCTATAGACTTCTTTATTAACATAGCGTCTTCTTTAGTAGCGGTTTTGAAAATCAGGATTAATAAAATGGCCTAGATAGCATGCTTGAGGTGCTTTACCTGTATATCAAAAAATCCTCCATAACCAGATAATCTATTTGAGTGGTAGAGAATGTCCTTAGGGCATCCAGAGGGGTGCAGACGATCGGCTCCCCTTGTATATTGAAAGAGGTATTAAGGACGGCAGGGATTCTGGTAAGCTTTTTAAATTCATTGATAAGCTTCCAATATCGCGGGTTAACCTCTTTTTTTACTAAATGCGCACGTGTTGTATTATCCACATGGACAACCGAAGGGATTCTTTCTTTCACTTCTTTTGAAACATCAAATGCCAAAGCCATAAAAGAAGATTCCTTGGGGTTAATTAAGTATTCATCTTTAGCTTCATATAATAAAGAGGGAGAAAATGGTCTCCAGGGTTCTCTTTCTTTAATTATGTTTACTTTATTTTTCATCCATTCTTTTGTGGGATTCGCTAAAATAGATCTTGCACCTAAGGCCCTTGGTCCAATCTCCATTCGATCTTGAAACCAGCCTAGAATTTTATCATCGGCAAGCAATTTTGCAGCGGTCACTTCGATCTGGTGGCTTTTTTCATATTTTATATTCAGTCTATTAAGCATTTTTTCTATCTCGATATTTGAAAAAATAGGTCCCCAGTATGCATTCTCCATTTTTACTTTAGGATTATATCCGTTTTCTTTAGAGAAATAGAGTGCTGCCCCTAGGGCCGAACCCGCGTCATTAGCAGTGGGTGGTATAAAAATATCTCCAACATAACCCTGTGCGGCAATTGTCCCATTCATTTTGCAGTTTAATCCTACTCCTCCTGCCAAACAAATTTTATTATTATAGTCAGGAAATCTTGCTATGTTTTTGACAATAGAAATTGTTATCTCTTCGAGTATTTTCTGTGCAGCAAAAGCAATATCTTTATGAATCTGTTCGATGGGTTCGGAATAATGACGCACATGTTTTAATAGCTTTACCAGCTTTTCGCTAAATACTGTACCGCGTTCATGTTTACCTAAAAAACTATAACTGGCATCAAATATATAATCTCCATTTTTATTAAAAGAGATTATCTTTTTAAACTTTGAATATATTTCTTTATTATATTTTCCGTAAGAGGCAAGGGCCATAGTTTTGCCTTCTTGCCTATTTGGCAGAAAGCCAAGAAACTCAGTTATGCTTTGATAAAACCATCCCAGCGAATCGGGGATTCTAAAACATTTCTTCTCTTTGATCTGGAGTCCATCGCCTTTAAAAATAGTTGTGCATTTATCTTCGCCGCTGCCATCAATAACTAGTATATAAGCTTTGTCAAATCCTGAACAATAGAAGGCACCTGCAGCATGGGCGATATGGTGCGGGATGAATTCAATGGGTGGTATTCGCCCCCTAACTCCTGACTTACGCACCATAGAACTTATTGAATTTTTAATGTTAGCAGGTTGATATTTTAATAACTCAACTAATTTTAGACTAAAAGAGTCAGTTTGAAATTTAGGCGAACGCCGTAAATAGGTAAGCAGACAGAAATAGGGCATATAGAATTTATAGCGGTAGGCATCCCACGGAAAGACAATATAATCGATTTCATCCAGAGAAACTTTTCCGTAATTTAAGCAAAATCGCATTGCCTTCTCAGGTAGAAGACCAAAAGAGCCCTTCAGTCGGTTAAAACGCTCTTCTTCGGCCATCGCTATTATTTTACCATCTTGCACTAGGCAAGCCGCCGGGTCTACACCTAAACCCGTAATTCCCAGTATATTCATTTATACCCCTAAGACTTTGTCGATCCGATCAAATTTAAAATTTTTCAACAGAATTTCCAATTTAACGAGACTGGATTTTATATTGTAATAAGTTATGAAACTTGATAATAGGCTTAATTTAATTTTCGGTGTTTCTTTAAAGCATTCCCAAGGGTGAACATATATTATAAAAGGCCGTTTTTTGTTAATTAATTTTAATAATCTTAACTGCATGCCGATAGGTATTAGCCTTAAGAAAAAACCACCTGAAATAGGGAACCTCAGTTTCCAAAACTCAAAAGCGGTTATAGGAAATTCTTTCAAATTACTTCCGGCGTCAGGAACATTTATGTTGTTTCCGCTTATTCCGTATATATCCAGCGGTACGTCGTTAATACCATAAAAAAAATTTTTTACGGGAAAAATACTTGAGTCATATTTTATTTGGAGTTTTTTTAATATGTCTATGGCCCAACTTGTATTTTTTCCTAAAGAAAAACTTGGGGCTCGAAAACCCTTTATCTCAACATTATTCCCTAAAATACCCCTTAATATATTCTTACATTCCGCTAATTCATATTGCAACCCTTCGGGTCCGATATCATGCAGTTGGGAATGTGTAAGACCATGGATAGATATTTCGTGACTTTCTTCGTATATCCTTTTAATTAATCTCGGATTATCTTTTGCGACATTCCCTACTACAAAAAAAGTTGCTTTACTGTTATATTTTCTCAAGAGATTCAGCAATACATCCGTAGCTTTTTCTACCAAACTATTCTTTGCGGTAGGGGCATTCTTTAGCAAGTCGGGTTGATACCATTCTTCTAGGTCTATTGATAATGCATTAGTTCGCTCCTCAAAGTTATCCATGTTCTTGATGGTTTTTTAGAGCAATTAAATACAAATTGCCACTTTTGTGTTTACTAGAAAAATCCATAACTATGGAAAATTACTTAATTAACTTACTAAAGTATTATATCATACTTATTTAATTTTGATGAAATTGGTCTTTAACGGATATGCTTGCTCAAATGTACAAACTTTGCTACAATTGTTAAAGAACGGCTTTTCGGGTTAGAAATGTTATTATCGACTCTAGCTGTAAATATCTGAATATAACACCCGATGAATATCTCTAGAAACTGAGGATGATTTATTTAATCTCGGTTTATGTATTAGTTGTCTTATCGACTGTGCATTTAGGCCGCAAGTATGGGTGGTCATTTGCTTGGAACTTTTTATTCTTTATTTTTTTCTTTTTGATATCTTGGGGAAGCCACGCTGATTTTGACCTTTCTTGGTTGACTGTTCCAGCTGTGTTTGAACCGATAACGGCTGCGCTGTTAAGCAATGGAATAGTTTTTATAATGTTCTATGTAAGTCTTACTATCGCTAAGGTTATAGCAAATAGGTTGACCCCATCATTAAATAAACTTTTTCCGCTGGCGATATTCTCCGGATGCATCTGTTCGCTGCTTTCAATTTTTTTTAGTTCTCAGTTATCCGGGCATCCTCTAGCTAATTTTTTCTGCAGCTATCCCTTTAAAGGCGAAACGGTTTGGTTCTATTCCTCTACACATTTTCTAATAGCTTTCCTATTAATTAATTGTAGCAAATTTAAAAAATGCGATTGGAAAGTTATATTCTTCCTGCTCCCTTTGGTAAATATATGGCTTTACAGATTTCCTGCCAGCAGAATACCATTAGCAATAGAGGAGGGCATTTTTCTTATATGTCTGATATTTTTTAGCTTATTCTTTGGATTGAAGTACGAACCTGATATCATCAAATTGCAATGATAGTAATATGGCGCATATAGGCTTGTTAATATTTATCATCATAAGTCTCGGATTTTTGGTAGCTCACTCGTATTTTACAAAAGGTAGACGAATAACCATTACTTTCTTTCTATTTGCTTTTATTGCTGCAGCAGAAAAAGAACTTAATTCATTTCTAGGCCATGAATTTCCCGTTGTGCAGCATCCGTCGCCTTTCTTCTTCCCCTCTGGGAATAATTTATCCGTTATTCGTTTATTCATGGTAATTACCGGCTGGGTATTTGTTTTCTACCTTAGCTGGTATACTTCCGAAAAGGTACTTGGGAAGGTGAAATCTTTAAGTAATAGGATTTTTCCTGTTGTATTATTTGCGGGGATAGTGGCCGGTTGTATTTCTTATGCCATTGAAACCACTGGTACAAGTATAGGCTGGTGGAAATGGGTTTTTAAAGATAACCGCTTGAGTATGTTTTTAGTGGGGAAGGCACATTTTTTTGCAGTTCAGGCATGGTTTTATTTTAATACCCATTTTCTAGCGGCGTATTTTCTTATTGAGTGCTCAAGATACAAAAGGTCATCTTGGAAAGCCGTTTTTTTCTTAGTGTATTTGATAAGGATATATCTGATTTTATTTTTCTTTTCCTTTATTCCGCGCGAAATAGAAGAATATGTAGCTTTTAGTTTACTGATTCTTTTGGCTTTTTTTTCTCCTTTAGCGTTCGACTTAAGCGGGATAGCCTATCCGCGAATTCACCCTGCTAACTTAAACATTTTGGATAAAATTCCGCTGGTAATAATTATGGCTATGTCCAGCGTATTATTCTTTCTGGATATATTTATATTAAGACAGCCTGTCCTTTTGTTTTCTTTAGCGCCCTTATTTTCTTGCGTTATTTTGACGCTTCCCACGATTCGCCTACCCATATTTTTAATATTGAGCATTATATTATTAGTCATCGGAAAAGCAAAGATGATGCCTCTGGCGGTACCTGTGTTTTTATTGGCAATTTTTTATCTGCTTTCACAATTACCATATTTTATACGCCCATCAAAAAGATAACGTATGCATAAGTTTGGAATCAATAAAGGCGCCATCAGCACGAAGGGATACAGCATCATTTTTATGGCTGTTTTGTTGTTTTCTTTTAATCTGGCTGTATTCTTGAATAATTATACCAGTAAGTTCAACAGCGGGCCATGGCGTATACAAAAAGACGAATTGTCTCATTTTGTAATGGGGTCCCGTTCATTCGGTAGCTTGAATTATCTCAGGGATGGTTCGTTAGAACTAAATAATTTCTTTGGTTTTAATCAGATAGAATTAAAAATAAGCGAAAATGATAGTCTACGTTTTGATAAGGTAGCTTTTGACTTGAATTTTGGTGAAGAGGGGAGCTACTTGCTTTTTCTTTTCAGAAAGGGCGAAAAAGGATGTTATGCTTTGCGGCTTAGTAGTTCTAATGATAGGGATAATTGTGTTATACATTATTCTCCTTTGCTGGAGAAAAAAGAAAAAATCGGAATAAATTATCCGCCATTAAAACTTAACTCTTGGCATAGGATAGAAATTAATTTTTTAAAGGACGTTTTTAGGGTGTACATTGATGGCTCGCATGTCACCGATATAAGTTGGCCTCCCGGCCAACTTGAAAACGGCAATATTGGATTTAAATGCGGGTTTAACAAGGTGTTCTTAGATAATATAATCATATACGGACATAATATTCCTACTGCAACAGCCTATTATTTTGCTGAAACATTTAGCTCTGCGCTGCCGAGAATTTCCTTAATATTTACAGCTTTTCTTATTAGTCTGTTTTATCACGTTTTTCTATTCGTAATAACATTTGTTATTTGTCGTTCCTTATTTGCTGTTAAGACTAAGGATATTTTAATTATGTTTGTTTCCACGCTGAAATCATTGCTGCCAGTTTCTTTGGCCTCTCTGGTTTTACAATTATGCTTTCGTATAGGGCAATACAATATTTTAAGTTTATTTTATTTTGGAGAAATCAAATTGCCTTCATTGCGTCCGGAGTATATTTATGTACTTATTTTTATATCCGTATTCCTGTATAAAATCAGAAGGTTGCAGGAAGCCAGAATTGCTACTTCCAAGTGGCCAAAATTGATCGCATTTGCACTATTCTCAATTTTTGGTCTGTATTTTATAAGTCAAGGAAGTTTATTCGACGTTTTCTGTAAGTTAAATAATCCAGCGGGAGCAAGAGAGAAACCCGTTAATATAAACAATTTCGTTTTAAAATACCCTTTACCCATAAAATTACCAAATATTTCGGAATACGCCTTAGATGTTATATTTAAGTTATCAAATACTACTGAAAAATTACTATTTGTAACAGAGGGGGCCAAATTTATTGTTACCGCTAATGGACAGGTTCGTTCCGGCTTTGAACTTGAAGGCTCACCCGGAGATTTTTCCTTCAATTATACTAGGCCAATAAAAGAGTATCCACTTGCCATAGATAAGTATTACCATTTCAAGCTCGTTAAAGCGGCTAATTGTATGAGTGCTTACATCGAAGGTATGCTTATAGACACAAAGTTAATCAAACCGGGAACTAACAGCGAATGTTTAAGACCTGTAATATTTCTATTACCGTTTAACGGCTTATCTTACCTAAAGCATATTTCTATCGATAAATTAAAAGATCATCCCCTAGAATTGTATTTTCCTTTGTCTAGAGAGATATTCCGCCAAGGATTAATCTTTTTGTTTTTTATCCTATGTTTTAGGTGGTTTTGCTATATGAAAAAGAATGACACTAAGATGGCCTCTCCGAGGCAGCTTGACTATCTGCAGATGCTCAACCTGTTACTGCCTTTTCTTACAATGTACCTCATTTTTAAAGACCTACTTGTCAATGACCGTCTTTTTGGTTTTTCCGTGTTTAGCTCTTACGTGCTTATTCTTATCTTTATTACTTACAAAAATAGGCAAAGATTTCTAGTCGTCTTATTATGTGCACTGATAATCGTTTATTCCATTTTTTTAACCTTGTCAAAACCGCATGTTATTTTTGATTTAAGCCCAACATCGTTCTCTGGATTTAGAAGCAGCATGCGCAGTCTTGCCAGGCCGCCGCAGCAGATTGAGGCCTTTTTATATAATAATAGTTTTGATGACGTTTATATGGCAAATTTTTCTGATAAAGACAAGGTATTAATACTTGGTTCTTCGCAGACATGGGGGGCAGGCGCAAGCAGTATCGACTTGACAGTTTCCGGTTATTTGGAAGATTTGTTAAATTCTGCAGCTAAAAAACACAATATAAAAGTAATAAATTGCGGTATTAATGGCAGTCACTCTTTATACCTAGGAAATTTCTTTAATAATTTTCTGATAAATTTTAAACCCAGGCTTATAATAATTAACCTGTCCAATAATGACTACTTCTTTTGGAAACATTTCATATATCGCCAACTAAAAGAAAAGCATGGCCATTTATCGGGCGGAGATAATGAAATTAATAAACTTATTCAGGAAAGATTTAAATCAACTTTAATTGAGAAGTTTATTAAACCGTGTATGGTGAATAATATAAAAGTACTTTTTGTTGAAGAACCAAATTCTCCTGAAAATACCCTCAGAAGAGAAACCTTGACAGGAATGCAGAAAGTTATTGCGGAATTATCTTCGGCATATGATATTCCGCTAGTGTCGCCCCAGTCGGCTTTAGATCTTTATAATATTGACAGCCCGATCTGGTGGGATTTTATGCATCTTTCTAGCTTGGGCCAGAAAATTTTAGCACAAGAGATATTTCGGGCAATATTAAGAAATAAACTTTTACTGACAAGCAATTAGTGTTTTCTAGTTTAGAACAGTTCCTTTTGAAAGCGTATGAAGATAGTCGCACCTTTGAATAGGTCAAATGAGATAAATTCTCTTATACAAGCCGGAGCTGATGAGTTATACAGCGGATTGGTTGACTATGCGCAATGGCAGAAATTTGGGGGAGCGGGTTGTATAAATAGGAGAGCCGAGACCTTTTCAAACTTAAACAGCGTAGATGAATTAAGAAAATCCGTAGACATTGCGCATCGTCATAACATACCTTTTGTTCTGACTCTGAATGAGTACTATGATGAGGCTCAATGCCGGGAGGCGATACATCAGGCACAAATAGCGGTGGATAACGGAGTTGATGCTATCCTCGTGGCCGATATCGGGTTAATGCTGGTATTAAAAGAAAAATTCAAAAGACTAAAACTTTATTTAAGTTCATGCGCTCCGGTTTTTAATTCGGAAACAATCAGTTTTTATTCAAATCTTGGCGTATCGCGTATCGTATTCCATCGGCATCTTAGCATGAACGAACTAAAGGAATTAAGCTCCAAGGTAAGAGGAGGGCTAGAGCTAGAGGCATTTGTTTTAAATGAGAGATGTTATAACATTGACGGTTTTTGTTCCTTTGAACATGGTAAATGCACGAATATTTTTGGTTTTAAAGCCCAGCAGCATGTTAAAGAAGCAATGAAAAAATATATACGCCTTTTTCCCCAAAAGATTTTAAATAGAATAAATAATTATCTGGTTAAAGAGAGTCATCCCTGTTGTTTCCCCTTTCGGCAAAAGACAACAAATGGTTTTGAAAACGTAACGTTAAATACCGAAAAAGCATTTTTGTATGCCTGCGGATTATGTGCTATATATGAACTTAATTCTTTAGGTGTTTCGCACATCAAGATCTCAGGGCGATCGATGTTAACAGATCAGGTAAAAAATATACGCCTTGTGAAAGAAGCGTTAATGTTATTAGAAAATGTTGCTGATAGAAACGAATTTATTTTGGGTGCAGAAAAAATAGCAAAAAGGTTCGGCAGGTCGTGCGGGCCGGTATATTGCTATCATAGAGCGTAAAAACTATGGAGTACGCTTTACATATTAAGAATTTGGCAAGTCTTTCTACTTTGGAAAATTGTTTTAACAGAATATATATAGGTAGCGAATTTTGCAGCAAACTTATTCCTGCATTGCCGGAACTTAAGACAGCAGCACGTTTTGCTAAATCAGAAGGTTTAGGTCTGACTATCCTGACTTCTTATTGCAGCGAAAGTCAACTGCCAGTTTATAAATCAATTATCGACTTTGTCAGAGAGGATTATCCTGAAGCCGAGATTGCTGTGAATGATTGGGGTATATTTAACCTGTGCGTTTCTTCCGGCATAAAAACCATTATTGGTCGCCTGCTTGTTAAGCAGAAAAATGACCCTCGCATTTGCACTGCCATAGGCAGTCTTTCTTCTGGAGCAAGATCAAGAGCAGTCAGCATTGGTATGAATAACTCTCTTTTAAATTTTTTAAAAAAGAAAGATGTCAAGAGGATAGAACTGAATAACACCTTGCAGGGCGTAAATTTGGACAATATTAATGATGAATTTATCTTTTCACTACACCTTCCTTTTGTTTTCATTAGCCTGACGCGTTATTGCGGTCAGGATCTCAAAGATAATCCGGAGGAATTTAAGATTAAGGAATGCTTATTTGAAGCTTGCCAAGATATCGAAA